>Ga0065711_1009334_pt1 | contig 12951 bp, 13 predicted proteins | sample Hoacrofraction12_FD_59098 | JGI IMG/M metagenome (GOLD analysis project Ga0065711, IMG submission 59098) | Hoatzin crop microbial communities from Cojedes, Venezuela - Epithelial fraction 12 v2 (version 2) | ecosystem: Host-associated > Birds > Digestive system > Esophagus > Crop | place... | reverse complement strand
GCCACTCTCAGCAAGAGTATACTAAGCATGCTCGCCAACTCTGTTTATGCGGTGAGGAAGAAATACCAGAAACAGGCTTACCAACCGGTGATCAGAATTGCCATGGAACAGGCCGGACAGACGGTGAAGATAAAGGTATACGACAACGGTATCGGTATCGAAGACGGTATCAAAAACGAGATCTTCGCTCCTTTCTTCACTACCAAGACTACTTCCGAAGCCGCCGGAGTGGGGCTCTATCTTACCCGCGAGACAATACAGGAACACGGCGGGGATATCACCGTGGAAAGCGTCAAGGACGAATACACGGAGTTTACCATAACACTGAAAAAACTGTAGATTATGACACAAGAAGAAAAGATAGCTTCGCTCGAAGCACAGGTGAAAAGACTCGAGAAACTGGCATCGCTGGGCACTCTCATGGCAGGTATCACCCACGAGATACAAAACCCGCTCAACTTCGTCATCAACTTCAGTAAGATGTCGGAGAAACTGGTGGAGGATATCGAGGATATCATCGCCGACCACGAGGATGCTATCACCGGTGACGACAAAGAGGATCTCGACGACGCGCTCATCGACCTGAAGGAGAATATGCAGAAGATAGCTTCCCACGGCGACAGGGCGATAAGCATCGTGAGGAATATCCTGCTCTACAGCCGCGGAAAACAGGACGCTTATATCCCCACCGATATACCGAAGATAGTAAAGGAATATGTGTGGCTCTCCTATCATTCCATGAGAGCCAACTGCAAAGGCTTCAACGTGACGATCGACGAGGATTACGACGAGTCTCTGCCGATGGTGGAGGTGGTGCCGCAGGATTTGTGCCGCGCTGTGCTCAATATCATGAACAATGCTTGTTATACGGTATGGCGGAAACAACAGCAGCTGCCTGCCGACAAGTATTCCCCGACTATCGATGTGGCGGTGAAGCAGAATGAAGGGATGCTCGTCATCAGCATTACCGACAACGGCGAGGGAATGTCGGAGGCCGTGCAGAAGAAGATATACGAAGACTTCTTCACAACCAAACCCGAGGGCGAGGGTACCGGTCTTGGTATGTCGCTCGCCCGTGATATCATCGAGACGAAGCATCAGGGGCATCTGTCGTTTACTTCCAAGGAGGGCGACGGTACTACCTTCACGATAGAGATTCCGATAAAACGACACTGATATGACAGCGATACGACATCTTTGCACTCTCATCATGCTGTGCTTCGCCATTGGCGCCGGCGCGCAGAAATCGTCCGAGGCGCTGCAGACATACACGAAGGCCGAAGCGGAATATGATATCGGTCATTTCCATGAGGCCGACAGTATCCTGAGTGCCAATATGTCGTCGTATTCCACCACCCTGAAGGCCAGCGCCTACCGTCTCCGCGCGCTCTGTTCGCTCCTCGAGGGTGACAACGAGGCGGCGAAGGAACACACCCAGCAGATGTTCCGTATGAATCCCTACTACACTCCGTCGGCTTTCGACCCGGTGAGATTCGTCGATCTCGTGGAGGAACTGAAGCATGGCGGCGTGAAGGTATCGACGGCATCGCAGCAGGCGGAGACTCTCGACGAGGTTCCTGTACCGGTGACTCTTATCACCGAGGATATGATCAACGCCTCGGGGGCGCGGACGCTGCAGGAACTGCTTCTCATCTATGTGCCGGGAATGTCGCTCGTGGAGGGGCCTGACGCTAATATGGCGATGCACGGGGTGTATTCTGCATCGCAGGAAAAAATACTTATCATGCTCGACGGACACCGGCTCAACAGTCGTGTGACGAATGCCGAGGCTCCCGACTACCGTACCAGTCTTGACAAGATAAAACAGATAGAGGTGCTGCGCGGGCCGGCTTCGTCGCTCTATGGTAACGTGGCTCTCACCGCCGTGGTGAATATCATCACAAAGAAGGGGCATGATATCGACGGTATAAAGATATCGGGAGGCATCGGAAGCAACAATAGTTACAGGGCCGACCTGCTGATGGGAAAGGAGGGGGTCGACATGGGTTACTCTCTCTGGGCTTCTATCTATACTTCCGACGGAGAGAGGAGGGATATCAGTACAAACGATAATCTTTTCTACGGCATTCTGCCTGTGCCGGGATATATGTATATCAACGGTTATAATAATATGCCGTCCTACGATGTCGGCTTTACGGGACAATATAAGAACTTCTCGTTCATGGCCAACACACAGTGCTCGAAGCGCGTGACACCGTATCTGCAGTTGCTCTTCCCCAGTCTTTATAATTACGATGAATACCGCAGCATCGACGGAGTGAAACCGGGCCGCAACCGCCGTTCCACGCATCTGGAACTGTCGTACGAGAACTCGTGGGACAAGCTCAGCATCAAGGCTACTGCCTTCGCCGATATGGAAGATAATACTTTCTATGATGTCATCGCCGACACGTTGCGGTCTGTTTCCGACGCACAGGTGAGCCAGAGTGCAGCAGGAGAGATGATCGACTCGCTGATGAACGAACTGCTCATCCACCGCGGTATAACAAAGTATCTCTCGGGATATACTGAGGAGCAGATAGCTCAGCTCAAATATAAGGCTGTGGATGCTCTCGTGGTGAAGAGGGGATTGTATCAGGCGCAGAGCTGGAAGGATTATACCTTCGGAGGCTCGATACAGCTTAGTTATGCTTACAAGTGGGGTAATATCTCGGGAACTCTATTGGGAGGAATACAGGCGGAAAACAATAAGATGCAGTACAACTCACTGCTCTTCGGTGATGACTATACTCATGTGCTCGTAACCTTCGCCGAAGGAACCCACACCCTTGTTATAGGAAATGAGTACGTGATCTCGCCATTCATGCAATTGAAGTCTTATCTCACCGACCGGCTGATCTTCAACGGTGGTATCCGCTATGATCACAAGCGCAGGTACAACGACAAGAACCTCGATGCCCTCTCGCCCCGTGTGTCGCTGATCTACCGGCTCAGCGGGGATATGAACGTGAAGCTCGGTTATGCTCATTCTTTCGTCGACGCTCCTTATTTCTACAGGGCCAACAAACTGGGAACCTATCCGGGAGGAGAGAATCTCGAGGCAGAGTCGATGGATGCCGTGATGCTCGACTTCGGATGGAATATACCGCATACAGGACTGTCTTACGAGGCGAATGTGTACTACAACGGTCTTTCCGACCTTATCTATTATGATACCAAGACGAATATATATACCAATGCAGGACACATGAAACTGCTCGGAATAGAAAACAGTCTGTCGTATGCCGCAAAGCGTTCGCTGGCGACTCTAAATGTGTCATACCAGCGTGTCGTAAGCAGCAGTGATGCCAATGTCAGCGGTCACAGCGTGAATAATGTGCCCGATCTTATCGCCAACGCCATGTACCGCTATCGTCTGTATGATGGCAGAGCGGGCCGAGTCTATCTCCGGGGCAATGCCACTTTCTATTCTTCGCAGCCTTCTCCGATTGTGGGATCGACGGTGTACAACAGTGCCGGGCAAGTGTATCTGCCTGACAACAGCACCGATGCACGGATAATTGCCAATTGCGGTGCCGACTACTCTTTCGGCGGTGCCACGCTGTCTCTCAGTCTTTATAATATCTTCGGCACCGACTATGTGCAGGGAGGCAACTCTAATGTCCCGATGCCGCAGGAGGGCCGTAGCATCATGGCGAAACTGTCGTATAAGTTGTAATGAAAACCAAAAGAACAAGGATATGTTTACACTAAAACTCACCAACCGTTTAGAAGAGATAGAGCGGCTGCCTGCTTTTATCCAGGAAATCTGCGGGTCTTGCGGCATTGACGATATGTCGGCTGATATGATTAACCTCGCACTGGAGGAACTGGTCGTAAATGTTATCAACTATGCATATCCCGAAGGGGAGAGCGGAGATATCGTGATCAACAGCGAATTTCTTGCTCCCACGTTATCGATAAGTATTTCAGACAAGGGCAAGCCCTTTGACCCCACAGCGGCCGAAGATGCTGATATAAGTTTGTCGGTGGAAGACCGGCCGATAGGGGGGCTTGGCATACATCTGGCTAAAAATATCATGGACGAACTTAAATACGAACGACGCGAAGATACGAATATTCTTACGATGATTAAGAATATATAATAGCGAATTTTATTGCTGTAAAAAGCCTGCTTTTTGCGAAAAGCAGGCTTTTTTTCGTCATAAAAATGAGGCTTTTTCGCTTTTATGTTACTTTTGTATATATGTTAGATACCTTTTCATATAATATTTATGCTGCAAAATTCGTAACTTTGCACTCGGAAATAAGAGAGATCGAAAAGTAAAGATATTATGGTTATCTAATACCATGAACACGTTGGAGGGCGGAATTCCTATATAGGACCCGCCCTCCTAAAGTTTTAACGACTTATTTCTTACTTACCGGTATTCTTCAGATCAATATAGTCGATATCCGGCATCCATGTGTCGGCATTATACATCCGGATGGTATTCATTCCTTTCCTGAGCTTGACTTTCACGTCGGATGTCTTTACTATATCGCTACTCCCGGAATTAACCGTCACCGCCGTAGTCTTCTGTCCGTTGACATCAATATTGATTGTGCGGTCGTCACCGGAGAGATATGCTATCGTCATAGTGTATTCGCCGCCATTCTTGCTGTAGATATTCCTCCATACGAGATCGTTTTTCTCGCTGTATCCCAGCCACGAGGCTTTGATATCGCCGCTGCAACCATTACATTTCTCATAGATGCCGGTGCGCTCGGTCTGGTTGTTTTTCAGTTCCTGGTAGTCACTGATATAAGCCGTCTCGGCCTCGTATCTCACCTGCTCCAGCCGTTTTTCCGCATTGAGCATCATTATACGGGTTCCATGGCCCGGAATGGTGATATCGTACGAGCCGGTCATCAATCCGAGGTCTTTCCTTTCGAAGAGGTCTCTCACCTTTACCTTTCCTCCGAGACAGACATCTTCAAAGTTGAGTGTTATCTTCTTTTCTTTGGACGAAGGATTATACACTGCCACGGCCCGTTTCTTTCCCTGCAGTTTGGCGATATCTTTCACGAGGATATAGCAACCGTCAGTTTTCTTCGCTACGTAAGCCTGAAGGCACAGTTTGTCCTGATTGAGGGCTATCAGCTCCTCGTTTTTCAGCAGTTCGAGCGTTTTGCCCGACAGTTTTTCCATATCGCAGCCGATAAGCAGTGGCGATGACATGATACACCAGAGGGCGAAATGTGTCTTGTCCTCCTCTTCCGACAGTCCGCGTCCCACCTCGAGCATATCCATGTCGTTATAGCGTCCGTCGTAGGCGTATGCCGAAAGATAAAGACTCTGATGGATGATGTCGTTCACCCTGCCCCAGTGGGCCGAGATATCATGGGATATGCGCCACGATGAGGCTATGTCATGCACCCAGGTACCGGGATAGTCCCAACGGCATACATTGAAAACGACATCCTTGCGGCCTGTATTGCGGATGGCTTCGGAGATGGCAGTATATCTTGTCCTCTCGTCCAGAGCCAGTCTTTCCTTGTTCTGGGGTGCATTGCCTCCGCAGTAGTCAACTTTGATGAAGTCGAAACCTAGCTCTTTGAAGAAGAAATCACAGTCTTGCTGGTCGTGCTCGTAGAGTCCCACTCCGTGGGCTATGGTGTCGTTATTATAATAGTTGCCGCAGGTGTTGTGTCCGGCATCGGAGTAGATACCCGCCCGGAGTCCTTTTTTGTGGATGTGGTCGACAACGGGTTTCAGTCCGTTGGGGAATCGGGTGGGGTGGATCAGCAACTGTCCCGTGGCTGCGTCCCTTCCTCCGAAATATCCGTCGTCGATATTTATATATCTGTATCCTACGTCTTTAAGCCCTTTCACCACCATGGCGTCGGCCTGCCTGATGATCAGGTCTTCGTTGATGTTCACTCCGTACGTGTTCCACGAGCTCCACCCCATGATTGGCGGGTTCTTCTTCGCCGTAGCGGTGATAGAGACTGCTAGTCCCAGGAGTAATAAACCTATGTGTCGCATAATGTATCTGTGGTTTTAAAGTTAATATGATTTGTTATTCAATCTGTGCTGTGACTGTCGATATAGCCTTGGAATGCCTCGTCGTAATCCTTGCTCAGTGCAGGGCGGCCATGGACGAGCGTTACCAATTGGAACTCCCCGCTGAAACAGAGCTTTTCGTCCGATGCTCTGTAGAAATCGTGGGTGAAGATATACCGGATGCCCTCGCGGCGGAGGCTCATGCGGGAGTAGAATTCGTCGTCGCAGCCCAGCGAGGCGATAAACCGCATGCTCACTCTCGCCACGACGGCGTCGGTGCCTTGTCTGTGCAGTTCCGCGAAGCTTATTCCGCAGGCGTTGAGGAAGAGATGACGGGTGTGCTCGGCATAGTGCATATAGTTGGCATTGTTGACGATACCTTCGATATCGCACTCGTAGTCTCTCACCATGATCTTGGTTTCAAAGATATACTTCTTGTCCATCAGTATTCCGTCTTGTCGTCTTTTTCCCTCCACATGTCGAAAGCCTTGATTGCCTCGTCAGGCAACAGGATTTCCATCTTCGTGCGACGGTCTTCGGGCTTCATGTCTATCTCCTTGTATATGAAGTCATCGTCGAATCCGATGCTTGCCGCATCTTTCTTGTCGTTGCCGTAGAAGATCTTGTCGATATGGGCCCAGTAGATAGCTCCCAGACACATCGGACAGGGCTCGCAGGAACAGTAGATGGTACATCCTTCGAGATTATACGTCTTGAGATGTTTGCAGGCCTTGCGGATGGCGTTCACCTCGGCATGGGCCGTGGGATCATGATCGATAGTGACGCTGTTTGACGCCTCGCCGACGATCTTTCCTTCTTTCACTATCACGGCTCCGAAGGGGCCGCCTCCGTTTTTCACACTCTCCTCCGAAAGGAGTATCGCTCTCCGCATCATTTCTTTGTCGAAGAGCTGCTTGTCTTTTTGGTTCGTATTGCTTGTCATAATTGTTGCTTCATTTGTTTTTACGCGGCAAAAGTACAATAAAAATCTTAAATCAGCAAATTTATAGTGATTTTTATCCGAAAAACGGATTTGACGGGCAAAGATGCATATTACTCTTCGCTCATAATATCGTGGACAGCGTACAACTGAAGCACTTCAATTCTCAGTTGCATGCTCTTGAAAATTCGCCTCTGCTTTGTGTTGACGAGGAGGGCGGCCGTGTGGCTCGTATCGCCAAAAACAGTGCTTTCGGACTCGACAATATGGCGAGCAGCTATGATATCGGTCATAATGGCAACTACGGACTGGTGAACTTCTGGGCCCGTTATATCGGCAACTATGTGAAGCGCTTCGGCTTTGATGTCGATTTCGCACCGGTAGCTGATGTCTGGACCAATGCGGAGAATACCGTGATTGCGAAGAGGGCGTATAGCTCGGATCCTGATACCGCGGCGATGGCAGCACTCACATATTACCAGGGTCTGGCTGCCGAGGGAGTGCAGGGCTGTTATAAGCATTTCCCCGGTCATGGCGATACTACTGCCGATACTCACTACGGATATGCTGACTCTTTCAAGAGCTGGGACGAGATGCTCAATTGCGAAATCAAGACGTTCAAAAAGGGCATCGACAATGGGGTCAACATGATTATGGCCGCTCATATCCGTACTCCGAATGCTACTTCTGACGGTCTGCCGACGTCACTCTCGAAAGAGATGCTTACCGACAAACTGAGAGGCGAGCTGGGCTTCAATGGTATCATCATCACCGATGCTCTCGCCATGGGGGCCATCAGCAATGAGTATACTGTCGAAGAGACGGCAGTGATGACGGTTCAGGCTGGCGTCGACATTATACTGATGCCGCTGAGTATCAAAAGGACGGTGGCAGCAATCAAGGATGCTGTGGCTAGCGGCGAGATCAGCGAATCCAGTATCAATGAGAGTGTCAAGCGTATTCTGACTCTGAAGGCTAAGATGGCGAGATAAGATTTGCTTGCAAAGGTACTGATATTTTCCAGTGCCTCCAAATTTTTCACCAACTTTCGACTAACCGAAAAGTTTTCCGGAGGTGGAGGGTTAGAGTACTAACCTCTCGCACCTGACGCGGCTTTCCTTGCGTACGCGCACAGGGCTTTTGGGATAAAAATCTGTCACTCCTCGCGCAAGTTGTCTTATCCGTCTGTATATCAACGATTTGACAACAGGTATTTTCTCCCGTATACTGTCATACTTGCTGTCACAACATCTGCCCCTTATTTATCTTTAGATTTCTGTTTTACTAATAGTCGCGGCAATACTCAAGTCTATGGTTCACAATAACTTTGCCGAGCCGGACCGTCGCGTTCCTGACCTTTTCCATTGTCTTCAGGGAACCGTTCTTCATACTATGTAAATCGGAAGTCGAAAACTGCTGTCGGTCGACCTGCCGCACCAAACGCGGAAAAAAGTCGATCGAGAATCTGTCGATGCTGTTTTACGCCCGTGGAATACTACTTCCAAATGATCGGTTCGGAGACCACTGTCGGAGAGAGTCGGCCGGTCATTATTCTATCTCCGAATAAGTATCTGAATATCAGTTACTTGCCAACCACAATCAGCTAAAATTCCAAAATTCATGACGATTTCGGAAAAATCCATGACGTATTTGTTCGGAATCCATTTCAAGAATAAAAAAATCCATGAAATGCAGAAAATTTTTCATGAAGTAGATTTTTTCAGAGTCGAAATGGAGAAATCCGGATTTTGGGCACCGCCGGACGGCTATTTCGAGCAAGGTCGGCTGCCGGAGGTGGTTGGGAGATTTTTCCTGCTGTCATTCTGTAAGTATCTCTTCCTTAGGAAAATAGATAAGGAGTGCGTGAGGTGTAAGATTATTTATCCCAACCCGTGCTGTGCCGGTTTTTCGGTTCGTCATACAAATTCCTTGCGTGCTATAAAGGTTACAATAGGCAATAAAGGTCATTCTCAACAGAATTAACACAAGCAAAGTTCACAAAAGAATTTTGTAATTTATTGCAGAAAAAGACACCCTCGGCAATTATTCCGCCGAAGGTGTCTTTATCTTTGTACCATAGAAACATCAAATTGTAGGATATGAAGAAGAAAAAAGAAATGGATTGGAGCGTCTTGCGTGACAAGACAGTGGAGACGCTGGAACATTTGATGGATAGGTATCAATTTGCGGCTGACGAGGATGATTACGACAGCGACTGGATCGCAAAGGCGAGACAAGATTACATCAACCATGCCATCATTGACGACCAAGAGTTGTGGCTTCCCTATCTCGTTGACTTCGACAATGCGGCAAAAGCGGCGATGCACGAACTGTTTGAACACGGTAAACGCGTGTATGAGAAGATGTCGGCCAAATATAAAGGATGGACGGTGGATGTGTACGCCTATCTGGTTCCGAGCAGCCGCTATCCCGCATTGCATCCCGTTCAAGACAGATTCCACGAAAGGTTATGGCAGTTTGCGCTGCGTTCGAAGGCTCTGAACAAATACTTCTACTTGTTCATCCCAAGACTACATTGGTCTAGCGACGATACGCATCATCCGGAAAAGTTGGAGGATAATGACCTATATGTCCCTAACGACAACTGGAACGAAGGGTTGGACTGGGAACTGACAAAGGATCTGCATCTGTCACACTACTTCCATCATATATGGGAGTGTTCTTCGTTTGCCTACACTGATTTTATCTTCGTCCGTGAGTTCGACAAGAGGATTGAGGTTTCGATAACAAAAGATGACACATTAAAATAAGATACCACAATGGAAATACTTGATATATTGCAGAGTCCGAGAATACAGTCGCTGGAGGATATTATTATCGGTTATATGGAATATACCGGCTTTAGTGATGTAATGGATAAACTGGGTGTTGCAAAGAGGAGAAAGTATCTTATAGACAAAGCACTGGTTGAAAACTGCGCGGAAGAATTGCGCGAGGATATTCTCTATTTCGACAAACTTCTCAAAGAGGAAGTACGGAAGATGGAGAAGATATGCGAGGACACATGGAAGGACATCATTAATGATGATGTATTCCTCGGTGAAAAGAATCTTAATGTGTGCGGCAAGATAAGTATCGGTAGCGAATATCCGGCATTGCATCCGTTGCAGGGCGACGACCGGCAAACGCTATGGGATATGCTTGTGGATGAATCATTCCGCGACAATCATGCACACGTAGAGGCATATAATTCGAAGGAGAACTACAAAAAACAGAAAAATCGCAATAGGCAAGAGCCCGATCCCTTGTGGAGAGAATATATGGAGGTTTCACGCGAAGACGAGTTTGTCGAAAGTCTCAACTTGTCTGATGGCTTCTTCCATCTATATAAAAACACCTTCTTGGCGATTACAGACCTTATCTATGTCCGTACGTTTGAAACAGAAATAAAAATCATAGAAGAGTCGGATATCGATTCTGTTTACAGGTAACAATATGGCGAAAAAATATAAATCAAAAGGAAAGAAGGGCGAGACGGAATGGACATGGCCCTTCCCCATTGAGGAGGCGTGGAATGTAAATCATTACATAGCCAAGTATGCTCTGCCACGTATTCAGGCACTCATTGAGATAGAAGAAAAGAAGTCACCTGGTACCGTACCTGGTGATTTAAGTGACAAATATGGCATTGAGAAAGGTCATAAGTGTTGGTTGAAGTATCTGCGAGAGATGGAATATGCATTTCATACCTTCTCCACTGATAGTTTCTCATTTGAAACGAGTGAGAATAAGAAAAGAACAAAAGAAGGATTGCATCTTTTTGCAGAGTATTATGAACATCTATGGAATTAATACAAAAAGGAATATTACAATAGTTCGTTAAAAATTTGACAATTACGCCGCGTCAGCGACGACATAATATAAGAGTTCTTTGAAATCATTCATTAAATTTGCACTTGCTAGTTGAATTCGCCGCGGATTCCATCATGGACCGGATTGTTAAATCTTCTTATCGTTTTAATCTTTCTGGCGATAGTATGAGAAAATAGTTGTAAATTTGCCACATAATGTATCGCATTCACAAAAAAGTGGTCCACTATGACCGAGATAGGTGGGGTACTTTGACTGAAATACGCAATTTAATTAATAACAATGTAATAACTTCGGAGATATGACTGTAAAATCAAGTGATACGAACATGAGCGAGCTTCTCACAATGGTTGAGNACAGAAAGGCTCAATTACCCGAATTCCAAAGGAGTTGGGTCTGGAGCGACATTAAAATTAGGAAACTATTAGAAAGTATTACGTCTGGTTTTCCAATGGGTGCCGTTATGTTTTTGGAAAACGGAGGCGAAAACATTAGATTTAAGGCTAGAGCCTTTACTGGAGTTCAAACATCCAATGATGTCACGCCGGATGTTTTGGTGCTTGATGGACAACAACGGTTGACAACGTTATATCAGGTTTTTAAGAGTAAGGACGGCGTTGAGATAGACGGATCTAAGGGTAAACGATTTTATTATATCAGCATAGAGCAAGCTCTAAATCCTGACATCGACATGATAGATGCCATTTATTCTTTTCCTGAGAACAAAAAGATTACCGAAAAAATTGGCAGAGAGATTGCGTTGGACGTGTCAACGCCAGAATTGGAATATCAAAATATGATGTTCCCACTAAATATTGTCTTTTCGGATGTAGACAAAATGAATTGGATGATCGGTTTTAGCTCGTTTTATGGTAATTCAGCTGATAGCATGAAAAAATATTCCGACTTCCTGACATTGATCATATCGCCGATTATGAAATATCAACTACCCGTTATCACAATAGGGAAAGATATGTCTCGTGCTGGAGTTTGCCAGATTTTTGAGAACGTGAATACAGGTGGTGTTCCACTGAATGTTTTTGAGCTAGTTACAGCAACATTCGCGGCAGGAGATGCTAACAACGAAGGGTTCAATTTGCGCGAGGATTGGGATAAAATCAAGAATAAATTTGGAGAATCTAATCCGAATTTACTGAAATATATTGATGGCACTAACTTCATAACAGCAGTGACGTTGTTCACAACATATAAGAAATCGCGTGCGCAAAAGACTGCTGTTACATGTAAGAAACGTGATGTCTTAAAATTGGAGCTAAGCGACTACTTGAAAAATAGAGATATACTAATATGTGGATTTGAAGAAGCTGCAAAATTCTTAATACATCAAGGTGTCTTTAGTCCCGAGAACTTACCATATACTAGTCAGATTATTCCATTGGCAGCTATACTTGCTTATGATAAGGAAAATGGGAATAAAATGACGTTACAAACGGCAAGAGAAAAATTGTGCAAATGGTATTGGTCTGGAGTTTTTGGAGAGATGTATGGCTGGGCAACAGAGACTAGATATGCTTTAGACTTGCCAGAAATGATAGACTGGATAAATGGTGGAGAGAAAATTCCCGACACAATAAATCGCGCGAATTTTCAACCAAGTCGATTGCTGTCGCTTCAAACGCGTAATAGTGCTGCGTATAAAGGAATAATGGCTCTATTACTGCAAAAATCACCACTTGACTTTATGACTGGAAGCAAAATGGATGTTGCTACCTACTTGAAAGAATCAACGGACATACATCATGTATTTCCCCAAGTTTATTGTGAAGCAGAGAACTATCCTAAGGAAAAGTGGAATTCCATTGTCAACAAAACGCCAATTTATGCAAGTACGAATCGCTCTATCGGTGGAAGGGCACCTAGCTTGTATATTCAAACGATGAAAAACAAGGGATTGTCGGATGAACTCGTTACGGAAGCTATCTCATCACATCAAATAGACTTCACGCTGCTCAACGAAGACAATTTTTATGAATTTATCATAGATAGGGCTAAACGCATTTTGAATTTGGTAGAAGAAGCTATAGGCAAGAAGTTGTCTGGTCGGGATAGCGAAGAAACCATAAAGGCATTTGGCGGTTCGCTCGCATCTGAAGATGAAAAGCCTTGAAAAAATAAAGTTTATGTCAAACGAAATAGATATATTGGAGGAGTA
>Ga0065711_1011938_pt1 | contig 12952 bp, 3 predicted proteins | sample Hoacrofraction12_FD_59098 | JGI IMG/M metagenome (GOLD analysis project Ga0065711, IMG submission 59098) | Hoatzin crop microbial communities from Cojedes, Venezuela - Epithelial fraction 12 v2 (version 2) | ecosystem: Host-associated > Birds > Digestive system > Esophagus > Crop | place... | reverse complement strand
TTTTTTTTTTTTTTTTTTTTTTTTTTTTTTTTTTTTTTTTTTTTTTTTTTTTTTTTTTTTAATATTACAAGAAACTGCATCATGCAATGCCATTAATTTATTAAGGTCCACAGTAAAAGCAGTTTGATGTTCGGACTTCCCAGTATTTCAGAACGGTGACCGGTAACAAGGCACTTGCTTTAAATTTCCAGAACAATTTCAATTTCTTATGCCTAATTTATACTCATTTGTTCTTGTGCCAGGTTGCCCTTGATATGAAATACCATTTCTCTCTTTTTGATACATTGCCTCTTCGTATATCTGTAGAGTGCTAGCATATCAAACCTTGGACTTGACTTTTGGTAGGCTAAAAGCCTAGTTCGTCTCTCCCATAGTATCTATTTCTCTGTCGGATCTGTAGCTCTTGTCTGTATCTGTACCAGGAGTGATCAGAAGATGCATTTGCAAAATTTGAAAGCCCTTTGAGCCTTCTGTGGTGGCTAAAATGATTGTCTCTCTCTGCTGACGGCGAGAAACCTGTGCCCAGTGTCCTCAGTGGGACCTCGTTTCCTCGCAAAGCGGTGTGGGGGTGCTTTGGTGCTGAGTGGTGCAGGCTCACCAGCATAGTCCAACAGTGAAGAAAATCTCATCCTCTCTTGGGTTACCTGCGGTGTAATTACAGAGAGTTTGGATGTTTCTAATCTGTCTCAAGTGCATAGTAAAAGGGTTTAGTTTAAAAAAGCACAATGCTGAGTATTTGGACTTAAAATCGTGACAGTATGGGAGCGTCCTGAGCCCTACTGATTTCTATGTGTCTGAATAGCTGAGTTATAATCTGCAGGAGAATGGATGTTTTAGAATGGAAGCAGAACAGAAGTGCTTGTAATTAATTTCCAAGTTATTCGTCCTTGTGCTGGGCACACTTCTTTTACAGTTGCAGAAACATATCGACTGCCTGGATACGGGTTGTACTTTGGATGATGCATTTAAGGGCTAATGTGGGTGAAAAATAAGGTCTCAGGAAGCTCTGCCAAAGGAGACTGCCACTCAGTGACAGAAATGTTATTTAACAAATAAAAACAGAACACACAGGTGAAAATAAGGAGGCTGCTGAAAAAATTCTTTAGGAAAGAGAAGTATTGATGTTTAGAAAGATGTCTCTGAAATAATTTTCACTGTAATTTGAACAAAACATAGAGCAAACCCAATTTATGTAAATTGCATATTATGCCACTTTGTGTAATGAGTATGTTACAATGATTAAGACTCTGTGGTCTCATCACTAAAGTGAAAATTTTGTCACTGATTAGAGTGAGATCAAGATTTTTTCAGTAGTCCAATCTGGACTCATTTACAGCTACTATGAGACAGCAGATGCTCTCATCCTTTCACGACTCGTAACTCTCATCTCTGAGTGTGACTGAATTAATTCTGAAGAGCACTTTGAAACTCACATGCTTATCCAGAGAATATGCATGGTGGCACTCTGGACAAAATCAGTGAATACAATGCAGAATTTTACCACATGTACAGAAAAACACTTAAAACAATCAGTAAAGAAATATATCTGAATACGATATCCCCGGTTTAGTTTTCCAAAGACTAGAAGAAATCATGCATAAAACTGAACTGAATTTTAAATTAAAATTAAATCCTTTAAAATGTTTAATTATGAAAAAAAACATTTAATAATGCATTGACAGTAAAATAACACTTTGAAAATATTATTGGTATTTTTTTTTTACTGTGTAAAATAACAGGGAAAAAGTGAGAAAACACCTCTCTCTTTCTAATCCCATAGCAAGTCTGGGAAATTTCTTTGCTTATCTTAAAAAATAAAATGAAAAGAGGACATTAGATGTTCTGTTTTTGTGTTTTTAAATTCAAAGCTTTAAATTATGCCACTAGTAAAAAAAAAATAATTCAGAAATGCAGCATGATAGAAAGTCAGAGTTATATCTGCTTAAACATTAATGCAAGGAAGACTGTGATTGTGTGCCGACAGAGCCGCACAGGAAGAATGTTTCACTTTGGTTAGTTTAAAATAGAATCTACAAAGAGTGAAGTTTCTTGTCGATGTCCTTGCAGACAATCTTATTGTTTTTTATAAAATCAAAGACTTCATTATATAAGATGTTGCAGGATATATAAACATCTCACCAACTGTTGATATTTCCTCCTGCCATTTAGGAAATGAACTGTCATTCAGGAACAATAAGCTCTAATCGGGGTGCGTGGTGGCTGTAGTACAGTACGTAGTGTCTGATGCATTTTTGCATGCCAGAGTCCCTTTGACTATGGGTTTCTTTGCAGGCAGGCTTAGAACTTTTTCTGACATTTCTAATCATATAAGGGAAAGGATGCTGGTGTATGTTTCGAAGCGACTGAAGAAAAATAAATGTAGTTTTGTAAAATGTTAGGAAATTTGGTGTATTTGGGCTTATTTTAAGTTGGTTTTTTTTAATAGCAAAATCAATATGGATATATAGAAGCAATATACACAAATCCAAACAAAATACACTTGTTGAAGAAAGCCAGATATATTGATGAAGAATGAATGTTTTTATGACAAAGGAAATACAGGTTTAGAATGGACATATGATAAATGCTCTAGTAATGTACTAGCAAATGGAAAATAAGACTTTACATTTATATTTCCTTAAAATAAAGCAGTGTATAAAAGCACACAATTGTGACGAGTATGAAAATAGTGTTTTCAACAGTGTGGTTAGCCTTGTTTATCACAGGCATACTGTAATATCAGCAAATGACTGTGGAATTCATGACACTTTATTCTCCTATTCGTCACGTTTATTGAGATACAACTTTTGGAAGTGAGACCATAAATGTTTCCTTTACCTACTCAAAGACATCTCTTTGTTTTTTATTCAATAGCTGTGCTGCCATTAAAACAATGAAATGCCTAATATCTGCGATGTATAGATGAGTAGGTGCAATAAAATATGCACCATGCATTATAATTTACCTAATCATGCAGCAAGCTGCTTTTTAGGATAAAGCATACATCTAAGTAAAGCTAACGTAGAGTATATGATGCGTTGTTGAACTCAAATGCAAAAAAACCCAAAATCATACCAGTAAGTGCAAGAATAAAATCACGTAAAAAGAATTGTTTAATAAAATATTAAACTTGTCACATGAACAATAACATTTGATTTACCCGGATATTTAAACAGTAGGATTACTTGAAAGTTACTATTGTTGCTATTGATCTATATCTGTCCAAAAAGGCAAAGTCATTCTTATTTTCTAGACAATTTTAATCTCCATTCTGTTTCAGGAATTGCCATATTGGATTAGATCAGAGGTCTGTCTAATCCAGTGTTTTCGTTCTGACCTTAAGAAGTATATTGTTTACTGCATCTGTAGATACGGGGGTAAATGTGAGGTTCTGATTTGCTTTACCTAGAATAATTTAGATTTTTTTTTTTCTCCTTTCTGTTCCTGTAGATCTTAGAGTAACTTCTGCTGGATACCCTTAGTCCTGAGGTTTTATACATACTCTAAAAGAAAGGTTATTGATACTTGTGAGAATTCGGGATATTCATCAGCTATGTGTGTTCTTTTTGGATCTTATTTTTTGCCTCAGCTTCTTCCAGGAACAGTGAGTTCTCTTCTGCTATGTGGAAGAAAAAATATTTATGATTTTTATGAATGATTGATGAATTTTTCCCCCTGTCCACTTGTTACAAGAAATGGAGATCAGCAGCTCCCAAACACTTCCAGACTCTCATTGCATAAGTTTTTATTGCAGTTGGTATACCTGATAAAGAAGAGTAACCTTTTTCTATCACCCTTTAAAGTAAAACAATTCTAACCTTTTTGCGCATTTTTCCATCTCTCTGATTGTAGAATCATGGAATCATAGAGTGGTTTAATTTCTCTGAACCTTTCTCTGAGATTTGAACTCCCTTTTCTGAAACTCTGACAATTCTTTAACACTTTTTCTGAAACACAGTGATCAGTGCCGCACATATTCTGAAGGAGATGACATTTTAGATGTATATGTGGTCGTTTCTTGTCTGTAATGGCACATTAAGAAATCGATGTTTTTTATTCCCTCCTTTTCTCTTTTTTCCTTGTCAGTTAGTTTGAAAGGCAGTGTAACTTGCTCCAGACTCTGTATTTGAGTACCAAACAGAAACTGAAAGGAGATATTATCACTCTTTTTCATTTCTGTGCTCCGTATCCATGTTGCCTTCAATTATTGCTGTCTTTAAAGGTTTCTGACCCAGCCAGAAAGAATATCCTCTCTTTTGATACGTGATTTTGTTCGGGGAGAAGTGCTGGCGTGGGGACTAGGGTAAGGGCTTGCTATGCTTTCCTCTGAAGGAGTGGAGCTGCATGAGGGGTAGCCAAGGACCGGTGGGAGGCCTGTGGTTCTACTCACGTTAAGAAACCCTTTAGTTGCCTGTAGCTGGTTGGTGTGGCAGTCTCTTAATTTGCCACCCCAGATTAAACCTATGGCCAGATATAGGGAAAAGAAGGAATTTTCCCTTATGCCAGACTATTTTACTCTGTAGGGTTTTATATGATCTTATTTCAGGTGTCATGTGGGTATTTTCACCAAAAAAGTTCCATCCCATTGCAGGATCTCAAGACATAGACAGTGTCTTTAATTACTGCAGGCTTCCTCCTCTGTCATGTTTTCATTTTAAAGACTTTTGATCTTTTATATTGAAGGCCCTGTTCTGGGATCAGTTGCTGAGGCATGATTTGTGCATTGAGGGGTGTTTTACAACTTGTGGACTGGACATTGAAGAATTCTGCACTATCAATGTATCTGCTGTGTGTCTGGCTTTATACCACTGCTGTATCTGTCTGATGAACTTGGTGGAAGTGGCCTTCAGTGACCACTGCTTTATAGCCTGAGTTCCTAAGTGTGTGTGGAAGGGGAAGAGAGAAAAGCAAAAGGGATGTAGAGAAGATATAAGGAAAGAGAAGAGTTGGAGGGAATGTGAGCAGAAGTCTGCATCCTTAAGGTTGGGCACTTGCTGTATTGAAGAGCGGGGTCTTAGATAAGAACGCTGACTACAAAGGTTGTGCACAGATTTTACTTCAAGTAGTCAGCATATGGCCTGAAATTTATCCTTCCCTATAGCCTGTGCTCCAGGCTACAGAATATCTTTTTCACTGTTTTGTCCTCTAACTTTAGAAACATTACATTGGGTTAGCTTCTAGTTGTACTCTGTGATTTTTGTGGTTTCGACACAAATCTTTGTCCCTGTACTTCTTAAATTGAATTCAGGAAATTAAGTCAGAGGTATAGATTTGGTTAAAGGAGAGCAAGCAATTAAAATTAGATGTTGCAGTGCTGTGGAATTTAAATCCCTCTTAGATAAGAGATTAAGACCTGTCTGAGGTATAAAGGGTTTCCATAATAATGAATTCTTCATGAATATCCATAACTGGGGAAAGACATGGAAAAAATACACACATATCCCAGATTACCTCATTAAACAACAGAAATCACAGCAATTACAGTCCAGGCAAAATATTTAGTTCAAACTGATCCTACAAGTTTGGAGATTATTTAAAAATGGAGCATAAAATTTGGGCTGCTATACTTTGAGGATTTAGTTACAGAATCTTTCAAGTTATTTTTTCACTCCTCTTTAATGTTTTATGACGTAAGTGACCTTGGGAAATGTTTTTTTTGTGGATGTAACAATAGTATTTCAAAGATGCTTTAAGAATTTTATTTACCATCTGTTTATTTCTGTACTTTAGGACTCAGAAGCCAAGATGCTGAATATGCAATAGACACACAAGCCAGGTAATAAAACCAGCTTTTTTTTTGCATCATAGTTTTAGCTTTGTTTCTTTCTTTCTGAAATACTAAGCAGGTCATGAATTCTAAAATCTAATCTTCTGTAAGTGGTAGTAATGAGACAGTGCAGCAGAAGGGCATGGCCTCTTCCCACAAGGTTTTAGTATTTTTATGAATTAAGTAATATGAAGTGTGGAATCTGAGATAAGGCATGAAATTTTTAGGTGGTGCCAGCTGGCATAGCTCCATTAAAATCAATGGAAAGACACCATTTTTCACCACCAGCTTGTGACTCACTCCCAGGGGAAATAAAGTTGTTAATATGAATGTTTCAGTCATGAGCCTTTTAGATTGAACTATTGACATGGCAAGGGCAGATGCTGGAGTTCAAAATCTGAGACAATTTGAGAATTATATTTTGGATCTGAGAGAATCCATAGGTTTTCTCTCTATCATTCTGTGTTTCTTTGGCCCTGACTCATATTTGGGCTTAGTAGAAAGTAGTTGTATAATGTGAAGTTTCTTCTGGCTGTGGAGTAAACTGTGGGTTGCTGCATAGCATTAGGATGAAAACTAGCTTTTCTTAAAGACTCAGGCAGAGAAGGGGAAAATCAAATCTTTTCCCCTTCATTCCTCATGAGACCCATTGAATTGTACTACCAAATCCTTGTCAGCAATATGACTGTGGACGGATGCTGTAGCTACTAAGTTGAGCAAAACCATTTAAGCAGATAATATGCATATCACTTTCTGTCATTTTACTGTAAGGTAGGCGTGAGATGCCATTTTCTAAACTGAATGTGGCAATAACAACAGTCAAATCCATATGTGAGGATGTGTGAATGGGCTTGGAAAGAAGGGAAAGCAGCTCTGGATTTTTCTGGAACCTCTTTTAGGTTTTACAGATTCCTACTACAGGCTCAGTAAGCCCCCAAGCAAACAAAATCTATAATAAGCAGCAGAAACATAGTTGGTTTATCTGAAATTAAGAGAATCAGAGAGGCCATGTTTTGACTTTCCCTGAAAGTATGTGTATCTTTCCCTGCACTTGTCTGCCAGCAATTCCAAGTTTACAGCATTACGGGTGAAAGATCATCGAACTAGGTCAGTAGTGCATCACTATATGTGTTAGATAAAAATACAGATGGCTTATCTACTATCTCTTTGTTTATTATAGCTGTGATTTTGAGTATCACTGTTCCTTGAGGTCTCTGGTACACAAGTTAAATTTACCAGGAGGGGAAGTTGCTGATAATGAAGAATATGCATCTGCAGTTTTTCCATGGGCTTTTTCTTCCTGTGGTGCAGAGGTTTTTAGCAGATGAATGAATGGAAATGCAAAATCCTAACTCTGCAATGCCTATATTTGGAACTTTTTAAAAGGGTGCTGTTATACAGAGTTGAGTTTTATGTCTGTCAGTAAACTATATTATAGTCATTATTTTGAATAATATAGAAAATTAAATAGCATGAGTTATTTAATTTGAAAAAACCCATATGCTAGTGACATATGCTGCCTTGCTTTTTGTTACATGAATTGTCTGTATTTTTTTCACAAGTTGTACATTTCAAATGTAAAGTGCCAGTAGAGCAAAAAACATTGTCAAAACACAGAAAGCAAGTAGATTCTTGTTCACTTTCAGTGATATGTAGGCTGTTACATGGGGTTTTTTCATTACTGAATATGGGAATGTAGCTCTACACTTGGAATTGAGTTATCCAATATGTTTTAAAACACAAATTTAATAGTCTACTTGAGATATANTNTTTCNGAAAAAATATATCTCCATTGATTAGTTTTCTATTCCAAGAGAGTCAAAATTATCGTCTCTATCTTCCCTACAGAATTTTTGTTAAAATTTGAAACTGAATTGAAAGGATTTACTTATTATGGCCAATGCAATGTAGGTTACACCTGTATTGTAATGATGTTTTGACTTAACAACCACTATCATTTTCCAAGATAATTATAACAAGAACCATTTGTTGGCCAAAGGTGGAACAATATATAGGGATTTTATGTTTTACTTAGCAGTATTAATGAGGAATTAAAAAACCAAAACACGCTGCTTTAACTTTTCTCTTTTAACATTTTTGTCTATAACAAGATAAGCAGGGAGAAAAAAGCAAATATGAGGCAAAACAGAATTATCTTATTCCTTCACTGGAAAACAAGAGCGATATACCTTTACGAATCCTGCTTACACAGGATGTGAAAGAGTTTTATTTCATGGACGGACTGGTTTCTCCATTTACATTACCCTTGGATCAGTGCACAAACAAGTTTCTCACTTTGCAGCTTTATTAATGAAGATATTGTTGAGCAAGCAAGCTCAACTCTTTTCCTTCCCAGTGAAAAAGGGAACAGTTCTTTGGGCAGAGATTTGCCCTCCAGGTAGGCCGCTGAAATCTCACCAAGTTACGACTGATCCTCTACTCATTTTAACTATAACAGGGGGGATGAATGGACTTTAAGCTGTTTTAAAGTATGCTGCATTGATTTTAATATGTGCTAAACACTAGCAGCATTTTATTTTTCTGCTTTTCAATATAGCTGTGCTTTTCCCTATGACGAGGCCTTTTTGTTGAAGACACTACTGGCACTAGAAAGCTACAATTTTTATTTTTCTTAAATTCTTAAACTTATTGAAATCACAAGGTCATGGGATATTTCAGGCTGGAAGGGACCTCATGAAGCTTCAAGTGCAACGTACTACTCGAAGAATCCTCAGCTATGAGGTCAGATTAAGTTACTCAGGACTTTATTCAACCAGGTCCTGGAAACCTTATAGAAATTGTATGAATGGAATAAGAATGATCAGGACTTGCAAATTCTTGATATTGAAGAAAATGTACATCCACAATTATTGGAGTAAGGATACTAAAAGGTATATTTTTGCTTATTCACTTTAGTACCTGTTTATGGACACGTTGTCTTTAAATTTGTCTAGTTCCTTTTTAAATCTGCTGCCTCCAACAGCCTCCCGAGGCAACAAATTTCAGAATCTTGCTGCTGTGTATAGACATCTTTTATTTAAACCGTTTTTAGCTGATCTTATACATTCATTGAGTGCTTGCTGGTTCTGTTATGGACTTGTTGACTACATAGCATTCACTCACCCTTGTGATTTTACAGACCTTCAAGCATATGCCATCACCCTTCTCTCCAGATGGAAGAATCTCAGCCTTTTTCATCTCTCCCGGTAAAGCAATTACTCATTCTCTGTACCTTTCTAACTCCACGACATTTTTCTTGAGGTGGAGGACAGTATTCAAGATGTTTGTTTGGAAGAGGCTGCTTGGCCATCCCTTGATGTCTAAGGGATCGTGGATCATGGATGCCTGAAGTCTGACAGAGACAAAAGTGTAAACTGTAGTGTTAAAACAATGGTAATAGAGCTGAAAGGAACTGTAAGGTTCTGATGAGACACAAAGGAAGTTAACTGTTGATCTTAATGGTGGTTGATTGCCATTAATAGTAGAAGTGTATGGTTTGCTAGGCACTGAGGAGGACTATATAAAATCATGGGGAGATGAATGAGGAATTACTTGACTGACTGACTCATGAGACACCTAGACCACAGTCCATGACAGATGTTTGGCTGAAGATCTTTTTAAGATCCTGGAGGTCACCTGATGGCAGCACTGACTGCTGATGGAAGGAAAGAAGAGCTTGCTATAGCAGTGAGCCTGAGGCAGAGAAGCTGTGTGTATGGACCTGGTCTACATCGGTAAGAGTGTCCCCTGGGGTCAGAGACAGTTCTGTAGCATTGTGATCATGGGTACCATCTCCCAGCCACCCATCAGGCAGTGTTCAGGAGTGTGACTTCCCTGCCGTCGCTACACAGTGTGGCTGGTGGCCAGGAAGGTGATGAGTGCTGTAGGAATGGGTGAACTGGCGTGACCTTGGGTCTGTGTGACTGTGTATGTCATCAGTGTAAGCATGAGTTTTCTTACTGCTTGTGTGCAACTGAAGCATTAGAAATAAGATTAGCAATGCTAGCTCTAGTGCATAGTTTTATATAATCAGGTTTGGTTGTCAAATCATTCAGTTGCCAGCACCCAATTTATCTGGATGTCTTGCTTGCTTTTGGACTGGACTTTTTTGTGTTTGTGACTAAATATTTCACTTCTATCTTTTTTTTTTTTTCTTAAATACGTGTTTATTTGTATGCTGAATTTGTTTTGCTTGTTCTTTTCCACTGCATTGTTGAGTGTGGTTGTACTGTGATCATTAATGAGTTAGTAAGTGTCCATGATGGTAAGTAATTAACATTTATGATGCTGTTACACTAAGAATAAGGTAAAGACTTCAGAAAGAAAATGAAAGTAAGAAAAGGTTTTATATAGATTTCAGGACATCTGTATATGACCTACAAATCCACGTTCACTGCTTATCAAGACTGGGAACCAAACTGGGATATGCTCTGCATCTCATCAAACACTTGCATTTGTTTCCTTTCTGGCACAGGAGGACGTACGTAGGCTAGGACATATGGCTGGTATGTGCTTGAATGTGACAGGGAGCTGACATATGCCCTCAAGGTCTGCTAGACAAATATTCCTGCCTGTCTAGCTCACACTCTTCGGTTAGGAGGCCAGAAGACATTCTGCATAAGAGAAACAGGTTAGTACACCTAATTAAAATTGCTGATTTAACTGAGCAGTCAGAAGCACTCTGTTTCCCCTACTTTCCTTAGTCATCTGTGCAGCTTCTAAAACTACGGCTAAATGGCTTTTCCTTGTAAACCTTCTGAGGGAGGTCCTTGTCCTGGATTTCAAGATTCATATTACCTTAGCAAATATATTCCTGTGCTGCAATAGCTGGATGTAAGCTAAGGGAAATAAAAAAATATGCAAAAAAAGCTTTGAAAGTTGGAAGCCAGCCTTGATTCATGCCAGTAATACAAGTTTCCTCAGACTTAGCTGGAACGGGATAATATATTTTTTTTTAAATATAAACTAAGTCATGTTACATGAAACTTTATTTTCTGGTACCTGTAAAGAGGGCACCAGCAGTGATTTTTTCAACTGTTCTACTTTTTTTTTTTTTTTTAACTACCTGCTCAGGCATCACAAGGCCATTCATTGGAAAACGTGGCTGTAAAATTTGTGTGATAGCTCACATTAATTATTGCTCAATGATGGAAATAATGAATTATTTTCAGGAAAGATTCATGTCAAAATATATATTCTGTGTGGAAACAGACAGGTTTCTTATTTAGATCTCTCTGTACTACTCTCCTCAGAAAACATCCAACTGCAGAAAATTTCCAATCAGAAACTTTCCAAGTTAATACAACTCTGAGAAACATATTGTTTTGATTGATAAAAGAAATATGTTTGCAACCATAAGAGCCATGTGAGAAGGACTTCTGTTGTCAACAGATTTATAGTCACAGGCAAAAAATAAATCATCATTCTGAGCAAACTCGTCACTACATGTAGGTCTTGTAGACTGACACTGGAAATTAAGAAGCTGAGTCAGCCTTTCTTTCAAATTCTGCCAAGATTTTCTTCAAATTAGGTAAGATATGATTCAATGTACATTAATGTCAATTTAACAAACATTTAGTTATGCTATTTACTTATGAATGTTCATTTTAGGAAAGCCTATAGAGATGCAGTAACTCACTTTCATGTCAGTCCTGGGGGACAGGAAGAAACTCATGCGTAATAACTATCAGTCACATAAAGCTAATGAATTCACATTGCTTGTACATAATAATTGTGTATCAAATGTGAAAATATGCAGTAGGAGATTAACAATTTATAAAAGCACTGACAAGATCTCTGAAAGAGAAATATAATTCAGTTTTATAAGCAACGTTTTCAAGTGACTTCTGCTCTTTTTAGGTGAGATAGGAAATTGTAACCTCGCTGACTGAGACAGATGGGTGTTATGATACATTAGCAGATTACAAAAATATAGTGAGGACACAACCCATTAATCCTCTAGATTAATCTGCAGTAGTTAGCTCCCTCTCTGTTCCTGCATTTAGATTATGTGTTTATCACTATCCTAATTCTTTTGTATGTGCACGGGATACTTTTAACATGATGGTTGAAGCCAAAAGTTTAAGTAATGGTATTTTAGCAAAAGTTCTGGGAAATGCTTAGAATTTTAACTCAGTTTCACTGCGTTTGTATTACAAAGTCTTAAAATAAATTCAGAAACAGCTCCAACACTTTTTGACTTTATGCAACTCGAGGCAAAGGTTTCATGCCAGCCTTCTGTTGGCCTCATTTTGGTACCATCAGGAGAAATCGTGTCAGACTCCACGTGTGTCCAAAGAGTCATTACACAGGCTAGAAGTCAGCTAGAGTGAAATGGCACTCTGGCACGCCTCTGCCATCCAGTCTTCACTTATATTTCATTGCCACAAAAAGTGGATGTTATGACGACATCTGTGCCATCAATACAAAATTAAGGGATCCCCTTAGCTGCTAGTCCAGAGAAGTTTTAGAACTCCTTCATACATTCATACAGTGCAGCATGTCAGGGTAAAGATCGTCATGTGTTTCCAAAACAGTGCTTTAAGCACTTTAAAATGGGCAATGGATTGCTTTTGTTAGCAATCTTCTCTTCTGACAAATAATATTATAGTTCCACTACTGTATTGTAATACTGAAGTTCAACAAGAGCAAGTGCAGGGTCCTGCACCTGAGCAGGAATAACCCCATGCAGCAGTACAGTCTCGGGGCTGACCTGCTGGAGAGCAGTTCTGCAGAGCTGGGAGTGCTGGTGGATGACAAGTTGACCATGAGCCAGCAGTGTGCCCTGGTTGCCAAGAAGGCCAATGGCATCCTGGGATGCATCAAGAAGAGTGTGGCCAGCAGGTCAAGGGAGGTTCTCCTCCCCCTCTACTCTGCCCTGGTGAGACCCCATCTGGAGTCCTGCATCCAGTTCTGGTCTCCCCGGTTCAAGAAATACAAGGTACTACTGGAGAGAGCCCAGCAGAGGGCTACAAAGATGATGAGGGGACTGGAGCATCTCTCCTATGAGGAAAGGCTGAGGGAGCTGGGCTTGTTTAGCCTGAAGAAGAGAAGGCTGCGAGGGGCCCTTATAAATGCTTATAACTATCTGAAGGGTGGGTGTCAGGAGGATGGGGCCAAGCTCTTTTCAGTGGTGCCCAGTGACAGGACAAGGGGCAATGGGCACAAACTGAATCATAGGAAGTT
>Ga0065711_1046325_pt1 | contig 12953 bp, 7 predicted proteins | sample Hoacrofraction12_FD_59098 | JGI IMG/M metagenome (GOLD analysis project Ga0065711, IMG submission 59098) | Hoatzin crop microbial communities from Cojedes, Venezuela - Epithelial fraction 12 v2 (version 2) | ecosystem: Host-associated > Birds > Digestive system > Esophagus > Crop | place... | reverse complement strand
AACCATGAGACTGATGGTTTGGTTTGAACAGGGCTTACCTGCCCTTTTGAAACCATTGAAGAGACATATTTTTGAAATGTTTTTCTTAGAAAATGAAGCTTTAATTCCAATATGACTTAGAAATATTTGAAAATATTTCTTTCTGGTCTATTATGAGGCAAAAAGAAAAGGTACATGTTACCAAATACTCAGTTCACAACAAGTAAAATAGCATTGGTTTAAGAATAGTTCCTACATTCAAATCCAGTGTTAAAAATCAAACACAGGAATTTTGCATGTTGCCTAGGAATAAGAGGCAATATTCAGTGTTTGAGGATTACTTTGAAATAGCAAACCACAAGCTTATTTCAAACTTTCTTCCTCTTTGGTGAAAGATACCACAGAAAATATTGAGATAAACAGTGATGTAAATATACTGGAATGTCACATACTATGGTAAACATGTCACCAGTAGTTCAAATGTAGAAAGGGACATATTCTTTAACACACAGAGCTATAGATATCTACTTTGAATGCATTATATGATTCATACTTACTCTTTGCAAATTAAGCACTTTTAAATTAGTTTTACATCCTATGACTTACTAAATTCATTCTAGAAGATAAATCTTTACCAAGCATTCTGCTTACGTTTCCTGTTATCGGTGCTTGGACATGTGTATTAAAGACATTGGTACAAGCTAATAATCTGATCTCAAGGTAGGCAATAAATAACCAGTCCTTAAGCACTCCAGAATTTTCTCTTTATTAAGTTAGCACCTTCTGATATTCTCTATAGAAAGATAAAAGTGAGAGAATGTGACTAAGGTGCTTCCTTACCAGAAAAAATGCAGAAATGCTCTGACTCATGGATTTATCTGTTGTCTAGTTGGCTGTTTGCATGAGTTATGACGAACTTGTCATTGTGCTAACAATCTGGACATAGCTTCCAAGATTCACTCTCTATGGTTGTTAGTTTACGTGGTTCTTGTTCAGTCATTGTTGGATATATTCGTCAGTTCAGAGTAGACTAAAATTACCAGCTACCTCTTCTTTGCTATTCTGCTTTCATCTGCAAAATACACATTGTTATTGTGTAGGGGTAGGTCTTATCCTGGTAGTAATAAGCACTTACATCTCACAGTATTTCTCCTTTTTTTTTTTTTCTCTGAACTCAGAGAGATTTTGTTATTAAATGTCAGATTTGAGAGTTTAGTATCTGAAAAATGACATATGTTTTTTAAAATGCAAGTCAAGTGAACTGTTTTTAAAAGCAGAAAACAAGTATCCATTGCTTGCCTTTCTTAAAGTGCAACTTCAACCACCTTAGCCAAGGAAAAGAAATTATCTGAGTACAGTTGCCTACTAAAAGTATTACGGAAAATACATATTTGGTTTTGCTTTTGATTTCTATTCTTATGAATTATTTAGAACTGTTAATTTTATTACAGATAAGATTCTTCTGAATTATTCTTCATTAGACCATAGCAGTGTCCAATATTTTTTATTTATGAATAAATTAATTTGCATTTTATAATTCTAAACCTCCCATCCATATACCCCCAAAAGCAAGAAAACTATTTAAAATTCTGAACCCAAAGTACAGTATGAACAGTTTGCCTCCTTTAACAACGACCACTAAGTATTGTAAATCTCCTAAACCAATTTTCCCATCATTCTCCATATTTGCCTACAAAGTCCGCGTAATATCCACATAACCTTATATCCCCCAATTTTTTTCCTTATTTCAATACATGCATGAAAGAAAGCAACTACAAATATTCCTTACTTGAATCGTAATCTCATATTTTCTTTGGTCGTAAACTGCAACAAATAAACTGGGAATTTCTCTTTTTCATTGAGTGCATCTTTCCTGTCGATCAAAGACCTTTCTGTGTTTTTTCAGCCCCCCCCAAAAAAATGTATAATCTATTAAAAATAGTATTTTTATTAAAAAAGAGCTCTAAACCCAGTGAATTCTCTCCTCCCATTTGTTTTCTCACAAGAACCAAAAGCAGGAGTATTTATAATTTCCTGAAAGTGATTATTTTAATAAAGGTACATTCAGAAATGCTGTCACTAGTTTAGGAAACAAGCAGAAAGAATACTCTGTATGCATGAATGCGTGTGTTTGTGCACACACTTGTGTGAATTATATATACAGTCAGTCATAGAATAACTGAACAGTTGTGGTCACAATGCTTTCCACTCATTTATCCATACAAACCCATATGCTTATACAAGAGTTTCTATACAAATCTGTCTGAAGACAGCAAACTAGTCTGGTTTTATTCTTTTCAGCAAGCAAACTTATCAGTTTTAATCATAGTTGCCAACTTCTTGGTTGTCCTTCACATCTCACTGGTCAGCTAACAGTAATCAACACAGATGACTCACATAGGGCTCAATCTAATTACTCTTCTCAGCCTACAATATAAACAATCAGGGACGCATGATGTGACTGCTGACTCACTTTATAAGCTTTCTGAGCTTCTCTACAGACTGCTTTCCAAATATTCCAAATACAACCACAGTGGATACACCAGACTGACTGTAACACAAGTCTACTGGGCTTTAGGACCTTTATTTAGTCTATATAACATATTTCCAGAATGATACTTGAATTATTAACTGAAATATAGAGTTTATTTTCTTACTTGGATCTAGGAGGATTCAACAGTGAAGTAGATGGTTCTCAAAGCTGTTACAATATCTTTAAAAATGTAAAATAGATACGTATACCTCATCCACAATCCATCTACCAAAGACCAGAACAAGACCTGCATGAGAGGCAGATATTTTCATATTTTCTCATGTTGAGTTGTCACATCTCCCTCTCACATGGACTACTAGAATATTTTCTGTTGGCTTCAATATTGTGGTTCTGGATGAAAAATTTCATCAAGGAAGTGATAATTTTCTCACTGTATTAATTGAATTGATAACTTCATAAACCTTGATAACATTTGAAAACTTTTTAATGCACCTATAAACATAGACTTAAGAATGGCTTCAATTCTTGGTTTTCTGAAATAGAAGGCGGCATCAGTGCTAGATGGTAAAAATCAAACTTTCTGGGTTTCATCAACACTACTGGAAAAAAAGGAAAAAAAAAGAAGAGGAGGAAGACAGAATTGTGGGTGATGGTTTTGAAATTACATTTTGTATTTACTTAATAAATTCCTCAGTTTATGGATAAGAATATTTTGGACTGAAGATAAAATCTCCAGAGACAGAAAGCAAGGGATATAGGACAGGACTGAACTGAAATAATTTGTTCTTTGGAGAAAATGACAAATCAGTATAAAGTATGATGTGACTCTCTGAGTTGTAATGTTAACAGAATGGTACTTCAGTGCTGTAATCATCCATCAAAGACAAAGTGATGCTGATATAAAGCTGGAGTATTCAGTAGCCACGAGTCTAAGTGTAAAAGGAAACAGAGAGAAATTTCTATGAAAATGTGGATTTCTACACTAACACAGGTAAGAATTTCTGAGGAAAGAAATTGCCTGTCATCTGTTTATGCCGTGTCCAAAAGTAAAAGAGTTTGCAATTATATACTTTTTTTTTTAAAAATAAAGAAGATTAAAGAGAACACACTAGGACTGTATAAGTAATTTCTCCTTTTCATGGAATCAGCTTTACAAACTAAAACAGTAACAGAAACTCTTTAGTGACCTCAGTAAGCTTTCTGGGAACCTTTTTAGGTATGTGTATGGGAAAACAAATAATGTGTATGGGAAAACAAATAACGAAAGTAACATGTAATTTAATTGAACATCTCTCAAAAGTGTTTTCTTTCAATTTTCTTCTCAGGTTGTCAGACAATCTGATTCTGCTTTACAAGCTTGAAACATGAAAGGATGATATATTTTCTCCACACTCCTTTTGTGTTGGTGTACATGTAGAACTACAAGCTCTTAAAACGGTTTATGGGGCATACCATTCTTCTTAACAGCAACTATGGCAAACTAATTCAGGCAGAGAAGGTGGGAAGACTTCCAGACAAAGCTGGAAAGTCATAGTCTTCTGGAGAGAATAGATTAGATGACGGTGTAGAAATAGAAGCAAAGGCTTGAAGAAACCCTCCAATAAATGTCTGAAAGCTGTGATACTTCAAATTTTAATATAGCCAGCCAGATTTTTAAATCACATAAGTTACCAAACCAAAAACTATAACATTTCATAAAGGAAAATTGTTTTCTAGAAAAACACAGAAAACTACTTTTCTGTAATACTTTTTTGATTTTAAATAATGCTTACAAACAGGGTTTGTAGGAACCATGAAAATGGAAAAGGGAAATTTGTTCCTTACAATTGAGCAGTCAGTAAAATACCAAAAAATAGCTAAAACTTTCATTCAGGCTTTTTCAATGTATAGTTATTTAGGGTTTGGTTGATTTTATACGGCCTTTGCCACTTCTCTCAAGCTATCTGAAGGGTCTGATTTTCCTTATTTATTTTTATTTAAAGGTGACCCAAAGTCATCTTCAAGAAGGGCAAGAAGGATGACTCAGGTCAATCAGCATCACCTTGATTCCTGGGAAAGTGATAGAGAAGCTAATCCTGGAAAACATTTCCAGGCATGTGAAAGACAAGAAAATCATCAGGATTAGTCAGCAGGGATTCCCACAGGAGGAAGTCATGCCTGACCAATTTGATAAATTTTTATGATGGACTGACTGGCTGGATAGGCAAAGGGAAAGCAACAGATATTGTCTACCTAGACTTTGAGAAGATTTTCAACACTGTCTCCTATAAGATCCTCACAGAGGAGATGTTGATGTATGGGCTGGATGAGCAGCAGTGAGGTGGATTGAAAACTGGCTGAATGGCCGAGCCCAGAGGGTGGTGATCAGTGGTACGAACCCTCATAACCAGTGACTAATGGTGTACCCCAAGGGTGAACAGTGGGTCCAGTCCTGTTTAGCATCTTCATTAATGATCTGGATCACAGGGCAGTGTAGCCTCAAGAAGTTTGTTGATGACACAAAGCTGGGAGGAGTGTCTGATACACCTGAGGGTTTCGCTGCCGTCCAGAGGAACCTCAACAGGCTGGAGAAACGGGCTGAAAGGAACCTCATGAAGTTCATCAAGGAGAAGTGCAAAGTCCTGTACCTGGGGAATAACAATCTCATTCACCAGTACGTACTGGGGACCACCCAGATGGAAAACAGCTTGACAGAGAAGGACCTGGGGATCTTTGTGGACACCAGGTTAAACACAAGCCAGCAAAGTACCCTTGTGGCAAAGAAGGTGAAAAGTATCCTAGACTGCATTAAGCAAAGTGTTGCCAGCAGGTTGAGGGAGGTGATCCTTGCCTGCCACCCAGCACTGGTGAGGCCACACCTGAAGCACTGTGTTCAGTTCTGGGCTCGCTAGTACAAGAGAGACATGAACATGCTGGAGACAGTCCAGTGAAGGGCCACAAAGATAATGAAGGAACTGCAGCATATCTCATATGAGGAAAGGCTGAGAAAGCTGGGACAGTTCACTCAAGATAAGAGAAGGTTCAGGGGGGATTTTATCAATGTGTATAAACACCTGAAGGGAGGGTGCAAAGAAGATGGAACTATACTCTTCTCAGTGGTGTCCAGTGACAGGACAAGAGGCAGTGGGCACAAACTGAAACACAGGAGGGTCCACCTGAGAATCGGGAAACATTTTTTCACTGTGAGGATGACTGAGCACTGTCACGGATTTCCCAGGGAGTTTGTTGAGTCTTCACCCCTGGAGTTGTACAGAAGCTGTCCGGACATGATCCTGGGCAAGTGACTCTGGGTGGCACTGCTCGAGCAGGAGGGTTGGACCAGAAGACCTCCAGAGTTCCCTTCCAACATCAACCATTCTGTGACTCTGTGATAATTGATGAAACAAAGCTAAGATCCATTTTTTTAAGTGGCTCAGAGTTTTTTTTAAAGCATATGAGCTCTGAGGCCTCCTAAGAATCACTAACTGGCATGAAAAGCTTGCTAAATAATTGACTGATAGAACTTTTCTCTGAAAGGCCTCATTTGCAGTTTTGCTGTTTAGGTACCAGGTGAGTACTAAAGTCGTCTCTGACAGTGGTGCCAGCGGTTCTTGAGCATAAGCTTAGGGCATAATAGAGAACTGCATGTATGTAGGATTTGCTTTAACAGATGATCATTTGAAAAAGTTGTGACATGCATTTTATGAAACCATGCCTTATTTTAGTTTCAAAAATTTATTTGCAAGCGTTGTCTAAATGGCTTAGAAATATAGTGTGAGCATTTTCCAAGCTGATGTTAACTAATCTTCTGAAAGAAATTCATGAGTTTGGCTACTAACCTTTTTAGGACATCTCTCCTTTCTTATCTTGTACTTGTCAACATGCTGGAGACAATTTCTGTTTGTTATTAAAGCCTGTCAAATGTATAATTATGTATAAGTCCCACTGCTTTAGGTGATATTTTGGTAAGCTGCTGTAAGCTGTTAAGGGCTATCCTCTCTCTTTATCTTAAAAGAATGAGTGCAATGTCCAAAGATTTTTATATGCTTTAGGTAATGCATTTTCACTGTGATAGCTATATCACAGGAATTGACTGAAGAAGATGCTTAAGTATTGCCTGGAGCACATTATATAGATAGAAATATAGCTGTCAGCTGTATTACTGACTAAATTCATAGATTACACATCTTCTCCTTCCACTAATGTAGGATAGTAGTAGTAGTTCAGTCTTTCAAAAAAGTCTACTGCCACTAGATACACAACAGGGACACTGACAAAAGTATATAGCATGTGCAATTGCACAAAGTCTTTCCAGTGAGTTTGGTATGCTTTTGAAAACCTGACTTCTTTTAAATAGGAAAACTTTACTGCTACAGTACATCAGAAATATTTTCCTGTGATCTGGGAATAAAGCCTGTACAGGAGTTGTATGATCACTCTGAAAACTGAGACTCCCAGGATATACTCAAGACTGGTGATCCTATGAAACAATTCATATCAAAAGCAGTGACGATTCTTCCTCCTTATATTGCTTTCTATCTCTAGGATATTTGGGCTGACTCAGCTGCAGAGGTGATATGTGCAGACGAATCTGATTGCTTTCTTGCAACTGTAAAGGATGTGAAATTGTGACATGGTCCAATTTCTTTCTGTTTGTGGCTTCCATTCTCCATTACTTTTCCGCTGGAGGAGGATCTAATTTAAGATATTTTGCTCTGCATACTTTGCAAGATTTTATGACACCCTCACGTGTGCTGATTCAGTTGTATGGCCTTGCTCTAAAGCAGAGACAAGGCATTTTAAGAGTAAACCACACTACAACTTTTTATTTATTTCAGTGGATCATTTCAGAAAATGTAGGTTATAGTAAGGTGACACAGAAATAGAATCGAACAGGGATGGTGATCTTTCCTGGGGAATAAGCAAGTGTGGGAACAGAAGAGGCAGAACACTCATAATTTGCAACTGCTGCTTAAGGGTTACTAACATGAAGCTATGGTTTAACCAAGCAGACAGGCTTTTTCCCATAAAACTAATACCTAACACTTGTTACACTGGTCACACATCAGAATACAGTTTTACAGTGTTCTACACTAAAAGAGGTGTTTTTTTTTCTTTCCTGTAAAGGACTAAGAGGAGAAATACATTTGTTTTTTTTCAGATCTCAATATTCTACTTCTTCCCCGGCTGGCAATAAATGCCAATCTACTTCTTCCTCTAAGTACAAAGAAAATCTAACACTCCTTATACAGCAATTCTCTTTTTGGGTTGCTTTAGCAGATAGAAGAAATCACCAAACACTGGCCTATCAAATTCTTTCATACTACGTTAGTTTCTATTAGTTGAAGATCTGGTGCACTTTTACAATGAACTCTTTCTTATGCTATTCAGCTCTGTCTTTGTTGAGCTGTTTTGTCTCACGTTCTGCTGCACAGTCTCACTAAAGACTTATTTGTACATGGAAAAAATTCTAGTATTAACAGTATATTTTATGGTCTCTGAGACCCTTAGAAATGGTTTTCTATGATTTTTTACATCATCTTCAACACACAAAGGTTGTCTTCTGACCCTTGCTCCCTTCTTCCAGTTAATTTTAGTAGGAAAAAAAAAATGACTGTTGTAAATATCATTTCTAGATGTCTCTACCACTTGGCCAAAGTGACAGACCAGTTTTGGATACCTTAGAAAAACAGGAGTTTTCCTGCTGAGTATGTCCTAAGATTCTATATTTTACATTTCTTAACAATATTTTTCAACACAGTAAAACTAAGCTGTTAAATCAAATGGTTCTTTGAACAGGACGTAGTGGAAATATTGAACACAGTAAAACATTCAGTGCTAAGTAGTTCTGTCCAGCATTTAAGCTTGCAAATCAATTAACATGAAAATAACAGAGAAGGGTACACCATATACTGAGAATAGGAATGTGATTCAGAATCCAGAGTAATAGTGACGAAAATAAAGTATTTCGCTTTGTCCAGCAGTGGGTCTGTTTTAGAGCCATCCAGAACTGGCTCTGTCCAACATCGGGGCAACTCCTTCTGTCTTCTCTCAGAGGCCATCCCTACAGTCCACCTCCCCCCTCCCCAGCTACCAAAACCTTACCACATAGATGCAATACACTCATCCAGATAAGCTAGTTTTCTATTCAAACTTTCAAGTTCCTTATGCAAGAAAGCCTTCTGATCTGGTTTATATATTGTGTATACATTGTTTTATAGGCTATGAGGTCTTTTTATTGTTGTTATATTTATGTATCATCAATCCATTATCTGCTAAAAACTTTCTGGGTAGTTTCTTCATGTCATCCATAGCATCCACATGCTAAAGTTTAGGACAACGATGAAATCCAGAATTCCTTTCAGGAAAAGGCAATTCCAGTTCAGCTGAAGACAGTGGAGAATTCTTGAAAAATTCAACTTCTAGAATTAAGATGCTGTAATGTACGTTAGTGTGTGATTGTGTGATCTATGCTATAAGTTATTGAGAGAATTACTGAGAAAAATCAAAGAAGCCGTTCTACCTTCAGATCTACCTTGCAAGGTCAGGAGTACCTCGGTAACAACATCGGTTGTATTATACAGAGCTGGGATCACATAAGAAGTGTAGAAAAACTAAATTTCAGTATGGATTTAGCAAAACTGGGAATGAATGGGCAAAAAATAATTAAGGCAAGTTATATGTTAGCGCAGAGAAGACACTGAGATGAAAAAAGGGAGTTACAAGGAGGACAAAAAGGAGGTCCAAAAAGCAGAAAAAAGAGTAATAAGTTACATAGTTGTGTGAGCGGTGTTTTCTGGGGGTACCTGTGGGGCAGCCCTGTGATTGATCATCACAGATGGAGCGGGACAACAAACCAAACATGTTGATATAATAATACCACATGAGTCAAATCTTCTGCTATTAGGAGGACAGGGGTGGGAGTGTGGTGATGGGCCTCCCTGGACTGTGAGAGAACACCTCAGTAGATGATCAAGCATCCTGGTATCACCATGTCAGTGCAGATTTCAGGTCTTGTGGCACTGGCAGATATTCACTGCTTCACAATGTTTTGGGTTTTTTTATTATTTCATTTGCTGGGTATTTCAATTCTTCAGTTAAAATTGTATTATATTTCTAATTTCATTAAAGATCATGCAATATAAATATCATTTCAAAGGATTCCAATAAAAATTTTTATCATGTAGGACAACAGCTTGTGCAATCGAAGATGTAGTCTTACCACAAAATATATCTAGCTACTTATTCTTCTGGGTCACCTCTGTGCCTTATTTCGTACAAAGTGACTTCTAATTCAGGATCGCTTGAAGATCTAATAGCGTAATACTGATATTTTTAAAAGTGAGTTGCATCTTTCTGCTATAAGCCAGCATACAGTGCAGTTCCTTGTGCTATGAACTACCATTCTATGTTTTTTAAACCTCAGAAAGCAAGGCTGATGTTATTTTCTACAGATGGCTAAAATTGGTGGTCATACTATTGGTACTGTTGGATCAATTAATGTGTACTCAGGACACGAGTAAGGGAGACTTACAATGTCAGGGCAATGTCTCTTGTTCCCTATCAATTTTTTGTTCTATTGATTCATAGCATTGATAGTGCTTTCCTTGTAACCTGTTCTCAAGGCAGCCTACAGTGTCAAGATGAAAGTGCTTTTCATTATCCTTTTAAAAATGTACTAGCTACATTGTGATGTCCTCTCAAAACTACCTTTCAACAGCAAGATTGCATGCATTATTGCTTTCAGGGACATCAAGATTTGATGAAAAAGTGGTGATACTTGACATCATTAACATTCCTTTAACAATATTCTACATTTTGCCCCAAATTTTTGCAGAAATATCCTCAGCCTTCTCTAACTCAGAATCTACATTTATGTGCATTTTTTTTTTTTTTATATATCTGCCAGGGTCAGAGAAAAGATAATAGAGATCTGATGTTAGTTGAAGAAGAAAGTTGGAATTAACTGTTTATGACACTTTTTCATATCTAACTTTTTCATAATTTTTTAAATAATTCTCTATGATATAGAGTTAAATAATGCTCGGCATGTTACCAGTACAAAAAGTTTGAAGACATTCGGTATATAACTGTCTGTCTACTGTTTCTAACAGAAATTACTTGCTTCAAAACATTAACTTTCTGTCTTGGCACGTTAAGGACATATTCTTCAGTGTGATTTCACTATTTGGTAGAAAAAGCCCACTGTTTCTTCCGATTCATTAAACCTCAGTCATTATATGTACTTTTACACAGCAGCAGTGTTTTTATGTCTGTTGTCCTGAGTGCTACACTTTTACATAATTAGAGCTTGCGTTTTCTATCTCCTTTTCGTAAGCATAGCTTTGATTTAAGGAAAGTTTATGGGAGTATTGCAATTATCCCAGACAAGTACTAGTAGAGTAATTCAGGAAAAAACCTACTCTGGCTAAGTGAAAGATTTCAGTCTTTGAACAGACATTGCGTTTTATTTGATCCCTACTCTCTTCAATAAAAAAAATTTAGTTTTGCTTATTTGATTCACATTTGTTTAATTTCTGCTCCTAGTGGAAATATCCCTCAAGTAGGAAAATTCAATTAATTTTTCACTTCATTAAGATAATGAATTTTATTTTTAAAAATCAAAAAATCAAAACTGGGAATGAGCATTTGGAAGTGGTAAAAAAAATCTAGGCAATATTTTCACAGTTTTTTAGTACAGCTGAGAATGTGTATTGGAAATAACACATCCTGTGTGGAACAATAACAGACTTTCTTCTCTATTTAAAAAAAAAAACTTACAAAAAATGGGAATAACTGCAATCTTAATTATGTTATTATTTATTATCAAACATTTGTTTTCTATTAGTGTTTTGATGTCTATATTTCTAAGATATTTAACTTTATTTCTGGGTAGTGCATATGATTTCCTTTTGGGCATTATAGCTTTTTCTTTTTCCTTATGTCTGCTCATTGATCCCATTAATGGGTTTCTGGCTTATTTTGGATTAATTTTTTTTGTAACATAATACGAAGAAGAATACTTCACTCCTAGTCACTAGAGAAAATCCTTTCTATGGGAATAATTTCTTTACGGAGAGAGTGGTCAGGCATTGGAATAGACTGCCCAGGGAAGTGGTGGAGCCACCATCCCTGGAGGCGTTCAAAAAATGTGTAGATATGGCACTTCAGGACATGGTGTATCAGGCATGATGGTGTTGGATTGACGGTTGGACTTGATGATCATAGAGGTCTTTTCCAGCCTTAATGATTCTATGATTCTATGACTTGATCCAATTCCTCCTGAAGCCAAAATTAGCTGTCTTTTTCTCTTTATTAACAAGTCTGTATTCAGATTTTATGTGAGAAACACGTGTCAGGTAATAATATCTGATGAATAACTAATGGTCCCAGTTCAGTATTATGAAGGAGAAATAAAAATTATTTTTCAATCGCTCCTAAAATACCTAAATAAATAAATTTGCTTGATGACACTAACGTGCACAAAAGTGAAATTGCTACATCAGTGGTTTCAATGGGATAAATTTCCCCAGAAGTATAGTCTTTAACAGACGAAAATGTAGGTCAAAGTACTGAATACAAAATGACTTGAATTAATTTCATCATTTTTAACTGAAAAATTGAGCAAAAATTGATACTAATGGGTCATGAACATGTTGAAATTAGTATCTTATAAGCCCTTTCCTATGTAATCCTGTTCACTTGGTGCTGTGCTTACCCTTCCAATGTACCCTGAGGTTTGAAGGTGGTGGTGCCAGCCTCCTCAAGAAGAACAGAGGGGGATTTTATGATGAACCACCATAATCCTGAGTTCTTTGCCAGGAACAGTGTGATTTGGAACCCCTCTGTCCTTGAGTCAGGTGGAGTTTATTTTAATGTGAAGGCTGCTGCCTTCTGGCTGCTCCCAGAGCCTTCTCATGGTGAGCCCCCCACCAGGGGAATTCATTTGTTGGGCAATGACCCTTGGGTTTTCCAGAGCCTTCCCCAAAGTCACTGGCAGAGCTTAACCTCAGACAGAGGAGGCAACAGACATTTGGCCCTGAGACAGGAGCTGAAACCAGATCAGCTCAGCTTTGGCCAAGGTGAGCCCAGGCCAGCCTTGAGACTTGTGCTCTCAAGTCAGAGCAGAGTCCAAGACTTTTCATTGGGAACAGCAAAAATCATATTTATAGGCTCTGCTGTACCAATATAATCACAGAAATATTATGTCAATCTGTCCTTTTTCCTTCAATACGCTACGTAAACATGTGATAGCAGTATGTCAGATTTTGGCATTGAACCACAAAGTAACCACAATATTATGAAAGACAATCACATTATTACAGGAGGAATTTTGGTCTTTCTATCCTTGTGCTTTCTTCACTTACAAAATATCTTTGTTTCCCTCCTGTTAGGATAACTGCTGGCCTCTGGGCATCTATTTAGGTTAAAGCTTTTCAGTGTTCTGAAGATTTTTTTTTTTTTTTTTTGTGCTGGAGAAAGTCTGAAAGAGGCTAGAAAG
>Ga0065711_1008369_pt1 | contig 12953 bp, 2 predicted proteins | sample Hoacrofraction12_FD_59098 | JGI IMG/M metagenome (GOLD analysis project Ga0065711, IMG submission 59098) | Hoatzin crop microbial communities from Cojedes, Venezuela - Epithelial fraction 12 v2 (version 2) | ecosystem: Host-associated > Birds > Digestive system > Esophagus > Crop | place... | reverse complement strand
CTTCCCCTCCCGCCGCTCCCGGGGCAGGGCGGGCCCAGCCCGCAGGGTCCCCGCTCCGGAGCACGGGGCTCCCCTCTGCCTCTTCTCGCCGTCGGGTCCTGCCTGAACGCCCCCTCCCCTGCGGAGCGCTGCCCGCCCGGGGCGGTGCGGCCCTCCGGCGCCGCTCCCCGCGGAGCCCTCGGTGGGGGTGGCTGGAGTCACCTCACGCAGGGGCCGGCACGGGGCGGGCGCTCCCGCTGCTGCGGGGCTCCCCTGGTGTCCGGCCTGTGCGGGAGCCGCCGCGCTCCGCTGGCCGTGGGCTGCGGGGCTCCCGGCCGTGCAGCCCGGCTCTCGGCGGTTCCTGCGGCCTCGGCGCTGCTGCCGCCCGGGGCCGTGAGACTCCGGCTCGCTGCTCTCCACGCTGGTGTCACTGTGGTGTTGCTGGGAAGCTCGGAGGGCTTTGCGGGTGGTGTGCGGGCTTGTGCCTCTGGAATATTCCTGCTGCCAGTGGGACAGTGCTCTGCTGTTTGTCCGTGCTTCTGCTTGCCCCCCCCGCCATCCCGTTTGGGGCCGTTAGGTGAAAGACGACACACACGTCAAGTGCTGTCATAAAATATGATGGTAAGGTAATAAAATATGTGTTGGTGCAATGATACTTTGTGTCAGAATTTAGCTCAGGAATGGGAATGTAGCATCGCTTGAGGCTTTGCTCCAAACCAGTGTAACACAATACACAAATCTAAAGCGTTTGGCAGATACACCACTGGGATGTGGTCACCTCAGGTTTCACCACATACTGCATGCTCTGTTTTCACTTAGAAATGGAGAAAATAAAAATAGAAAGTGGGATACAAAATCTTTAGTGCTTGTAACTTCTTTTTGAGACACTGAGAAGCTTGATGAGTTAAAGCTTTACCTTCTTTGCCTGAAAGATATTAGGGAAGAGGATTAGTCTTCTAAGATTCTCCTTTATTGTTTCAGATGTAAACTGTGGACCACTTTCATCCTAGTTCTGTATTGGTATGCTTCATTACATGGGGAGGTGCAGGGAAGGGAATTCCTTTTTAGATGCAGTGAGTTCAGATCCCTCTGTTTGAACCTTTGGCTTAAGAAATCAAGGAAAATATTTTTTCCTCCTTTCTCCCCTCCTCCCCTTGTTGATTAAGAGTCTTCTGCCAGCATAACAAAATGAACTGTATAGAGACTATTTTTGAGGATGTGAAATGAGTGTCTCTTAGTAATGTACAGACTCTGTGGACTGTGGTGTTTAAAAGGTGAGGTCCGAGTGCTTTTTTTTTTTTTTTTGGACTATCTGGATGAAGATAATATATTGGAAAGGTATGGCTTGTGATATTTTCTTCCTTGTTGGAATAATTTAATTCTAACTTAGTCTTAGTTGATGGACCAAAGCATAACTGAGCCATTTAAGAACTTGCTACTTTGCTACATCAAATAATGTTGTGTAAACATTGCTATCTGTTCATGCTTATACAGAAACCTCTGATGACTGTCTTAGTGAGTAAAGCTTGTATCTTAAGTTACAACATGAATCTGGTGATCACTCTTTTTTTATTCAGATTTGAAGTTAGACTTGCATACTTGAGCTACATAGAGGTATTCTTGGAAAGAGTTCAGTATTTTGTGTAGAATGTACAGCCAGTGTTTGTTTCTGTTCAATGGAGATGAAAAAAGCTATTGAATCCTTTGTATTTTGGCTCAGCTGCACTAAGCATTGTTTTACTTGCTTTCAAACTTTAGCTAATATATAAATGAGTTTGATGTTCTAATCTAATTTGGTATGTTTAAACATACAAGGAATCACAGAATGTTTGGGTTTGGAGGGGACCTCTGTGGGTCATCTAGTCCAATCCCCCTGCGAAAGCAGCGTCATCTACAGCGGGCTGCACAGGACCTTGTCCAGGGGGGTCTTAGTCTGCAGAGGACAGACACAAGTCGTATTGGATCATTTTCTGTGGCATTGTTGTAAGTGATGGCTTTCTTTAAATCCTTGCCTGTTACTAATGTAAGTGAATTTTCTTCATATGTCCAGATTCACTTGCTGAGTCATAGATACAGTAGTGGTGTAATGCTTATAGCTGGCATTGACTGATTTGCAAAGAGTAATACATGAAAGAACAGAATTATTTTTATAAGCTCTCCTGGAAGACTTGCATGGGCTTGTCATAGTGATTTTTTTTTTTTAATTTTTTTTCCCCGCTTGGTTTTCAAGCTTGTTTGAGAAGCTTAAAACTTTGTGTTGTGAAGGTGTGTTGCTCATTCTTAAATTATAGTAGAATGTGCTGTCTTTGCAGCCAGCTGTTTGAATTTTGCTCAGTAGGGCTGTCAGAGCTTGACGAGTAGACTAACAAAATATTGAGTCTTCGTTTTGAAAACGGCCTTTCGAATTGCTACATACATGATGTCAGGTTTACAGCTGTTGTTGATGACAGTTAATCTAGAGGCTTGTAGGGGATGAACTCCAGGCTTGGACAATGTCTGCCTCTGTCCTGCTTTGCAGGCTGCATTGGTGGTGTGGTATCTTGTGGTCCTGCATATGGCCATCGGTGGAGGTGTGATGCTGGCCCTGCTCCTCCTGCCACCCTGATGCTCGTTTGGTCTTCATATACCAGAGCACATGCAAGAAAACAGGAGTGTGTTCTGATGTCGGCTGCACAGAGATGACCAAGATAGCTGTGCTGGCTGCCTTTCAGAGACGAAAAGCTAGATGCATCGAAACAACCTATGGACATCTCTCATGGACTGCGTGTAGTTCACCTTAATCAAACAAAAGATCTATGGATAAAATGTGAGATTGCACTTATGAAGAAATAGCAGTGTTCTTAATAATACTGATGAGAATCTGACTGCTTTTGTGGCAAATCCTGTTATAAAACTGCTAGTTTCAGTCCTAACTCTAAATTTTCTTTTGGGTTTTTTTCTGATCATATTTACATGAGTTTTGATTTCTGTTGCTGGATCAATGGCTTGTACCATTTTTTCACAGATGTCTGGAAAACTGATGCAGAAACTTTATTGTGCATGCAGTGGAGACTGAGAATGCTAGTTTAGATATGAGTGTTGGATGAGCTTCAAGTAAGTCATGTAATCATTGATCTGTTTCATTACCCAGCTTCTTTGAAGAACAAGGCTTGTCAATGTATCTTTAAATCTTTGTGCAGAAGCAGTTGTGGATTTTCAGAATGTTCTTTTGTATGTTGGCTTACCAGTATGCCTGAACTATAACAAGAAGGGACTGCAGATGCAAAGTTCGAAACTAGCTTTGCGTTTTGTGCACATCCAGTCTGTCCTGCATATCTCCCAGGAAAGATGTCAATTGTAATGATGGTACTAGGAGGTCTGAAATCCTTGTGTGTTTTGTATGGAAACAGTGAAAATTGTCTTGGGGACAGCAGAAATGGGCAAGAAGAAGAATGGATAGGAAGCAGGTGAATATCAATGGTGGTATGTGCAACACATTTCATACCTTGCTGTCTGAAGCTCTGTAAAGCTTTAGCATTTTGCTTTCATCTTATTCTCTCTGTGGTGTTTTAGTTTCCAGTGTTCAAGCAAAGAGATCAGATCATCACCTGAAACTAAACGGGATCTGAAGTCTCTCATTTCACTGTCCTTGGGACTATGGCAAATAACTGTCTTGCTTTAGAAGGGTGAACCCATGAGGTTCTTGATAGATGCTTAGTGGTAAAATTGACTTAAACATTTGTAGCCCACAGCTGCTTTTTCCTGCTTCCTGCACAGTCCTCTCAGCTGTGTTGGTGGAGCTGTTTACATGGCTTCACTCTGAAGCTTTGCAGGAAACTGATCTGTCTGAAAAATAAACCACTGGAACACAAAATAGCATCAGATCAGGTCTGTGGTCTGGGTCATCACATTGTTATGGAAAGTTTGCTTGCTGGCACAGTGTAGAGGCAAGGCCAGGTAGGTAAAGGGGATCTGGGGTGGGACTGTGTTGCCTAAAGTGTGTTGGATTGAAGTACAGACATAACTATATACGTAGTTAAATTTAGACCTGATTTCTTTGCTCCATTGAGTGTAAGTGTTGTGCAAGGTTATCCTGAACTCTGCTGAATGTGTTGTTTAACAACTGGTGGGCTTGCAGACAAGTGTTCAGCGTGTCGGGGATTTCATCAGTGGGTTTAAACTATTTCTCTAAATGAAAAGTAGGAATTACAATGTTATACCAGAGTGATAACACATGAAAAAAAAAATTAAGTGGTCAAAACTGCTGAAGAAGAAACTTTCAGCAGGATGTGGGTGCGTAACACTTGAAGGTAGCATCTTCCTAAATCAGTTTCTAAATTTCAGAAGTATATTATGGAGATCTAGTTTTGTTTTTAGAACTTGACATTCTAATGCTAGCAGTTATCTGTCTAAATGGCTCATCATTTTGTAAATCCTATTTGATCTTTGTCCTGAAATCTTGTCTGAATTCAGTGGTCATACTGCAAGTTCTGTATGACACTTAAAACTTCATTGTATGTTCAGTTCTTCCTGTATTAGACTGGATTTTTTCTTTCTGTCCATCTTTGCTTTTCTTACTTTTTATATCCTGTTTCCAGTCCACTGTAGTAAATTGTAGAGTTTAATTTTTTAAAATCTCTCTTAAAAGAATCTCTTTCTAGTGCTGCTGCTACTGCCATTCCCCATCTTCTTAAAGAGTCTTTTTATTTCTAATCTGTCCTCTTTGATACAGGATTATTTCAGTATACTAACTTGCAGCTTTTAAGATTAATTTCATCACTTCAAATCTTCAGTGTTATGTAGTGGGAAGTGCTTTAGAGATAGATCAAGCTAATTAATAGTATGCAAGATTCCCCTCTAATTTGGAAGCCCTGTCTAAGATCTGTTAAAACTCTGGTTTAGAGCTGTCAAGCCATTTTACACTTCTACGAAGGGTAACGATGGGTGAACTCAAAGGAGCTGGTTGAAACAGCAGTGTAATAAATGACTGCTGCTTGGTCTTTTAGTTGGGCATGTTATTTTGTGACTCAGTACCTGCAGAAGCTCGCTGTGATCAGCAGAGCTGCAAAATGTGTCTGCTCGCGTGTGTGTCTTAGACTTTAGTCTGGATTACAGAAGATGGCTCTTTCTTACAGTCCAGCACTGACATTTGAATCAAGGTTTGGAATACAAAGAGCGAGAATACCAAAGTCTTGTGAAGGCATCAAACTTTAGTAAAATTATACCTATTTATATGCAAATTAAAGTGTTTTGCATGACCAGGTAGATCACATTGCATTAGTGAGAAATTGGAATGCTGCTTTGCTTATCATCTGCTACCCCAGATCTCTGTACTGCAGTGAAACATGTAAAATGCTTCTGTGACAGGTACGTTATTCTAATTACTTTAAAAAGAATCAGTATGAGTGACAAAAGTTCCTTTCATACTCTTTCTCCTGACCCAAATATTGGAAATGCCACTTGAGAGCTAACTAAAAAGCCTTCTGAAATAACAAATCCAATCAGAGTGCAGAGAGGCAGTATTTTGTGGACTTGTGCTGCCTTATTCTGTGAGCTTTTTTGATCTTATGCTGCTTTAGCTTTTTGTTCTCATGATGACTCTTAGGTGAAGGAGGGAGGGAAGGCGTTCCTTCACTATTGGAACTAAGGAACTGGGTTTGCTGTGGATTTGGTGATCTTTGACTTTGTCTAGGAAAATGCAAGTCCTATTTGAAGCCTTTCTGCTACTGTGATAATTATAGTGCTCATCCATGTAAATTATGTAGCGATTAATATGAGGTTATGCTGAAGTACTTTGTACAAGTGGAGGTTTTTAAATGTTTTCTCTCATGTATCCAGATGTCTGTTTCTTAAAATACATAAAAGGTTAACAACCTCTGAAGCTGCTTGTGATGTTGAACTGAATGACCAGAAGATTTCCTTTTGGAGAAGGGAGGCCTGTAGACACGTATACATAGTGGAATTTCATGTTATCCATTAAAAAAAACACAAAAACCCCAAACAAACCAGTTGCAGACTAATCAAGTATGGAAATACATTAAAGGGTGATGTCGTGTACCTTGACTGATCCTGTAATGGGCATGTCAGTTTCAGATGTCTGGAAAGGTGAAACGGAATACATGTAAAACCTCTAGAATGCAGGCAGAGAAGATCGTGTTAATAGGTTCATGAATTTCTTTGAAGTTGTTCTAGTAGTGACTACAGTGCACCGAAATACAATCTAGTTGCTTATACTGATATTTGAAGTTGAAAACAGCTTTGTCAGTCTGCAATGTGGTACTTCTAGCAAATTTTTGAAACGGGTTGTTTATTGTACTGCAGACATTAGCATGGTAGAAGAATGCTGAGCTGACAAAATGCACACTCAAGGTAGGAAATCTTGTATAATTGAGTGTAGTGATGGGCTTGATACTGAATGAGGAAGAATCTAAACTGTGTCAGTGCTTTTCAGCTTGTGAGAGGCAACAGTTGTCATTGGTGAGCTGGATGTAAGCACCATAATTCCTACAAAGAAATGTATATAACAGTATGAGGAATTGCTGGTCAGTGTCATTGTGAGTACACCTCCCCCCCTCAGTGTTCTGGGTATCTTCATTTCCTCTGCAGTTTGTTTTTCATGAGTGATTTGCAGATTTTAGCTTATCTAAATTTTGGATAAGAATGTGTGTTTACTGCCTCAGATTGTCAAATCCCAATTTGGCTGACTTTTTTTTGTATAGCCAAAGATAATACTTAAGATAATTTTCTGTCTCCTTTATAAAAAAGATACATGATTTGGATCAGAAAGTACCTCCCACTCCTTACTTGGTCATTAAAATCTCCGTAGGGTTTGGTCCTTCTGGAAGTGTGCATTTGGACTTGAAATGACAAAGTGTCCTTCTAGCAACTAGTACAGTTGTCATACGATGTATGATTATTGCCTCTCTAATAGCACTTTGTAGTTTTAGACACAAACCTGAAGACTTGGTAACCCCTGGTAAAGTGACTCTTGTATGTATTTCTGCATTGAGTCAAAGCTGCTTGTCTTTCACTGCATTTAACCAAGATCTTTGATGCTGTAATCTGGACATTTACTATCTGAAGCTGGTTTTCAGGCTGAAATTACAAGGCTTCTGAAAACTGCGTTACTCAGAAGTACAGCCCTAAGGCAAACTTTCCAAAAGATCTGTCTGTACTACTCAGGCCTCTTGCATTTTGAGGAAAATAAAATTTGTTTTGTCTTGCTGTAAGTTTCTCAAGATGTTTTAGTTTCTCTGAGAATATCTAAAGTAATTTTGTTACTACATAGCTTTTTAGTTGACTATTGGCTCAAAATTTGTCAGTTTGGATTAACAAACTTGTTCCAATCTAGATGACCATTGTAGGGATCTGCTTCCCTTCTCCCTTCATTCTGGTTTTAGCTACCAACTTATTATTCTGGAGAGTTAAATTAGAAAATGTCATATTTTGTGTCTCGGTGTTACCTGCATCAAGGCTGAGTTGGATTAAGGACTATTGCTCTTCAACAGTAATGAAAATGCTTGTTTAAACATCTAGTGAATCTGAGTACCATCCTTGTTTTAAACTTGGAAAGAAATGGAACTTGCCTTTTATTTTTTCCCCACATCTACAAGATTAAATTGTTTCCTTTCAGTTAAAATGAACCTTTTATTTTTGTTAATCTGAAAACTGTTCTTGTTCATTGAATATGAATATGCGAGTAGAGAATGTAGAGTTGAGTGGGAAGGCTCATCTGGCTAGAGAGGGTAGCGAGATTCCTTTTTTTGGTGGCAATGTTGACTTCTGTCCATATATTGATGAACTACTAAGTGGAAGAATCAAAGGAGGTTTGGTAAGTGTAGCACATGCTGGCAAAGGCTTCCCTTCCATGTTTCACATTTGCTGTGAGCATGAAAGAGGAGTAGTAGTATCAAGACCAGTTGTGGATAAGAGAAAGCTAGACAAATGTGGTCTAAAATCAGATTAAAATCAATAGAATGCTCTAATGGATTGTCTCCTCTAATTAGTATAATCCAACAGACTTTCCTTCTGAACCTTTGATTTCTTTGAAAAATCTGTCTTTTCACATGCTCTGGGGCAGCTGGAAAGCTTCAGCTCTTGTGGAGGGAGAGGGAAGAGTTAAGGTATATCATCAGTCTGCTCAAAGGGCAGATTTGCTTTAGCAAATAGTTAACAAAAAGCCACCCCACACATTCTCATAACTGCAATCTTAAAAAGACTGCATACTTGAGATGTGTATAGATATTGTGGAATTAATTAATGTCTAAATGATTGGTGCATCCATTTTTAGGAACGTCATGTGAAGTCAGCATGTGCCGTGCTCCTTTGACTGTTCTGTGAAACTTGTGTGTTCATGTTACAGGACAAAAAAATGAATGCTTTAGAAGTGTGGAGAGAGCTTGTTGCAGGAAATCTGGAAGACATAACTTCCTTTTCTTGCCAAGAGGAAAATGTAAACAAAGCTCCAACTTAATTGTAGACTAGCTGCTAGACGGTTTTTCTGACAAAGCCTTTCCTTCCTTAATTGATTGCTTTTATCATTGGAAAAAGTATATTTTCTGTTTCATTTGAAATGGATTTCTGTATTTTTGGGGAGGACGCCTCAAAGTTTGTGAGAATTTAGTTCTTGCTATACCTGCATGGAATCTAAATGTAAATATTACTGAAAGTAACTGCTGAAGCTAAAGTTACCGCTGTAACTTTTGAGCGTTCTAATAGTTTGTGGAAGTATCTGAAGTTTGCTTGTGAGGGGAAGCATTGCAATACTAATATATTTTGCTACTGTACATGCTCTTAAGTGCGTGTACTAAAATATCCATCTTGAAAATGATTGAAATCCTGGATGTGTATGGCATAGAAAGATTTCTTGACATCAGATGTTATGTTGTAAATGTTACTTGTTGAAGTCAGTGTGGCTCTTAAAATTTTCTGCTGAAGTTGATGAATTTAAATTGACTGTATAGAAAAGCCCAACCAAAGGAGAAATCTTTTAAATATGCAAGCTTTTAAATAACTGTTAAAATCTTAGTGTATATACAGAAATAACCGTTTTNTGCAAACAGGCAAAGATCGCCGTGTTAGTTGTGGTTTTGTACATTAAAAACATCTAAATAAAAGGAAAACAGCTTGTGGGTTTGACCAGGCGTACAAGAGGATCAGCTGAAAACAAACATGGTCCACTCACATCCCTGATAGGACTTACGTGGCTTCTCACATGTCTGCTAGAGTGAAAGAGGACAGATCTGCTGTAGGAATGAGTGCATGGGACTGGAAATGTTTATTTTCTGAAGGCTGCGCCAACTGAATATTAGTCAAACCGCATGTTGCGTTTGACTGTGGGGAGCAAGCAGCCTTTTCTTGCTGTTCTTTCCTCCTCTGGTGACGTTGCTTGGGTCATTTGGTAAATTAGTGCAGGGAGCTAATTGTACTGGAGAGAAAAATCCTGCAGAAGAGAATACCCTAATTTAGTTGCTGACACAATGGTGGAGCTTTGGGAAGTTGGTGGTAGTAGCTGAGGTGAGCACTGTTGCTGAAGAAATGTGTGTGGAACCACAGTGTTGGTGAAAAAAACTTGGTTTTGTGTAGACCAAATAATGGATTTCGAATCCAGATTGGAACTGTGGTTTGGTTGGATCAAAGACTTGTAGTGGCTTGTGACTATTAGTGTAGAAACTCTATTTAAACTGTAGCTGAAATTTGTCAGTTTTATGGCTATGACTTAATGCTTTCTTGAATGGGGAATATCAGTGTTTCTTTAATAAAATTCCTGATGGGTCTCATGAAATGGACTGGGCTAGATAACATTTTGAGTTCTTTACCACACCTGTCTGTGTTCCACCTTCCAGTTTTTCTGTTGTACATAGATGAATCCATTAGTCTTAAATGTATAAGAGATGATGCTAGCAGCTGATACCTCAAACTTTTGTTATATCACAAAGAAAAGGCTGCATGGGTGAAGTTTGCTGTTGTGTGATGACAAAAGGACGCCCGGAGAGGATGGTGTACAGAACAAAGAGAATAGTGGTGTATTAAGGAGGGGGATGTAGAGAAAATTGTTTTAAATGTGTGGCAATATTGCTAATAGCTTTTTTAGCCACAGGCAGAGGTTTTCAGTGGAAGCAGATGAGATGCATATTGTTCTGTCACTGAGCATCTCGGAAGCTTGTGCAGAAAGGAAGAGGATTATGCAAAAACACTGAGGTAATGAGGAATGATGTCAGAAATGGTTCCAAGCAACAGAAACACCACAAGGTGATGTTGTTACTGAGACAATGGCTGGCTGGCAGTATGAGGAGTTCATTGCAGCCAAAATAAGATGATAGAGGTAATCAGTAAACGGATTTATGAACAGAGTTCACCCATATGGGAAGGTCAAGTCAGTGCATGGGTCTGAGATTTTTCCGTCTACTTTGACATTGGGATGCTGGAGTTACTGTGGGGAAAAGCCCAAGCAGCGTCATCACCAGAGATTACTACTGTTCCTCTTAAGGCTGTGGAAGTTAATGAGGGAACTAAAACTGTGTGATCAGAAGGATGCTTTTCTGAAGGGGAATTGAAAACAGCAAGTCACCAGAGAAGATGGGTGCTGCTTACTTAATGTCGGTGCCGAGCCTAATGTCTGGGATTGCCTTATTAGTAACTTATGTGGTTAATATATAAGTAATATACTGTCACAGGACAGTTCCAGGAGGGAGTGTGGTAAATGTAACTGTGCAGTGGATTTCGAAGCTCTGTTGTGTACAGGAAGCTCACAGATCCTTATTCAGAGTAAATGGCTTTCAGTGAAATAATTGAGCCTGGAGAAAAGGGAAAATGTCTTCAGTACAAGGAAGCTGTAGGGTATACCCTACTGAGGTGGTACTTGATGTGAGAAGGCAGCAGCGCTAAAATCCAGAGACTGTTCTTCCATATGGCTGGGGATTGAGCCAAAATTTCCCTGTCTTAGTAGACTTGCTAATTGAAAACAGCATCTTGTGTTGTGGTTGGGTCGCAGCTTGAGCAACAGGAGTAATTCCATTTCTCAATGCAACAGGGATCTTTGGGGGGTACTATCAAAGAAAATAGAATAAAATCGTATGAATCATGAAAGCTGCAGAGAGGAAAGACTAGCTGCCCTGCTCCACAAAAAACAACAATCCGGTTGACAGGTAAGGGGTACTTGAACAGGAAGCCTGTGAAATATACTGTATAAAGGTGGGACAGCTTCATGTGGAGAATTCTTACGTTTGCTCCACTCCTGCCTTTTCAGTGAAGGAAGAAAGGAGCACATGACTGAGGATACTGCTGTAATAAAGGACAGGCAGTGTCTGGAAACAGAGGGAGAAGAGGGCAGTGATCTTGCCAGACAGGTATTCAATCCCAGTATCTGAAGCTGAATTTAGCTGAAACTTGACTGAATTAAGTTGCTGCCTGACAAGACAATTGAGTGTTGGCCAGAACTTGGAGAGCAAAAATCAGACTACTTTTAAAAAAAGGTCTGAACCTTTTTTGGATGTACTTTTCATGTAATTTGGAGGTTCCTTTTTCTGACTTAACCAACTGATGTGTTTATATATTACACCAAAGAGGACTTGCCTTCCTTAAACAAAAGCATGTTTTTGTTTGCTGAGAAGAGGCCTTTTGAAAAACATTTAGACTCCTCAAAATGTATCACAATACGTCAGAATATCTTGAAATTATTCTAGATTTGCTGAAATGAATTATCCCTGTTTTTTCTGTAAATGGACATGTTCGTTCCTAATTACTCTGTTCGGTGATAATAATATAAGATTTCGTGGGTAGGATTTCTCCGATTTTCTTACAGAGTAGATTTAATGACATCTTGTGTCTGCATCAGATAATGTTCCTTTCAAGTGAACTTCTAAAAAATGAAAAGTCATTAAAGAATACATGTTGTCGTTTCACTTCATGAGAGTCCTAGAGGGCAATAAGTGAGTTCTTGCTGATTTTGCTAAAAGAAGTGTTTCATATTCAACTTCGGGAACATTAGTTAGGTCTTGCTATGAGTATCACCAATCTGAATAGACTTCTGGTAAATCAGTGGGTGCTTGCAACCAGCTAGCAGGATCAGTGATGTACAGAGATCAACATTCATTTACCAGTATATGAAAAAATCTAAGTTGCTTGGGAGGAACTTCCTGCTCTGTGCAGGAGTGTGCTGTTGTAATTCAGTTAGTCTGTGTGGGCTTTGTGTGTTGATATTTTTTTTTTTTTTAGGTGCTAGAACTTTTTCGTATTTCGGGGAATGTAAACATGTTGATGTCCCATGCCTCTGCAGTGCTGTTAGTGCTTTGACCTGTTGCTCCCCACCGATGACATTACTTAATTGCTTCTAGAATGTGACATGTTCACATTATATTCTGAATTGCTTTGCTGATCTTCAAAAATCTTACTTTGAACACTATACGCAAAGACAGCATTGAAAAAAGAGGCTTTTTTTCCTTTAAGTTCTGTGTTTTCACAGAATGGTAGGGGTTGGAAGGGACCTCTGGGCATCATCTGGTCCAGCCCCCCACTGCCAAAGCAGGATCACCTGCAGCAGGCTGCACAGGATCTTGTCCAGGCAGGTCATGAACATCTCCAGAGAAGGAGACTCCACAACCTCCCTGGGCAGCCTGTTCTAGTGCTCCGTCACCCTCAGAGGGAAGAAGTTCTTCCTCATGTTCAGCTGCAACTTCCTATGCTTCAGTTGGTGCCCATTGCCCTTTGTCCTGTCACTGGGCACCGCTGAAAAGAGTTTGGCCCCATCCTCTTGACACTCACCCTGAAGATATTTATAGGCATTTATTAGGTCCCCTTGCAGCCTTCTCTTCTGCAGGCTGAACAAGCCCAGCTCCCTCAGCCTTTCCTCATAGGACAGGTGCTCCAGTCCCCTCATGGTCCTCGTAGCCCTCCGCTGGACTCTCTCCAGTAGCTCTTCATCTTTCTTGAACTGGGGAGCCCAGAACTGGACACAGTACTCCAGATGGGGCCTCACTAGGGCAGTGTAGAGGAGG
>Ga0065711_1046326_pt1 | contig 12954 bp, 6 predicted proteins | sample Hoacrofraction12_FD_59098 | JGI IMG/M metagenome (GOLD analysis project Ga0065711, IMG submission 59098) | Hoatzin crop microbial communities from Cojedes, Venezuela - Epithelial fraction 12 v2 (version 2) | ecosystem: Host-associated > Birds > Digestive system > Esophagus > Crop | place... | reverse complement strand
AGCGAGAACTTCACCTGACGAATGGGTCGACGGGCCTGAACCTCTCTTCCCCCCCCAAGAAGGGATGCCTTTTTGGCAAGAGTCGCGCCTCTGACTTTGTCAGACGTACCCCCGGGAACACACTGTTAACTAAAGCACTAAACTATTACTTTGAGCTCAACTTTTGTAGACAGTGCATTTATCAACGGCAATTCCGAATCTGTGATAACTGTCACTTGAATAAATTACCTGTTGTTTCAACTTTGCGAAACTGTTTCAGTGAAAGTCCTTGGAAGGAATCTGGCAGGCAAGTTGAATCTGATCAGTGGTTACACACTTAACCCTTTAGACATAAACCGTTGACCAAGTCTGGGACTAGGAGTTGATCCAGCTGCACCTAGACTCTTCTCTGAGAGAGAGTTTAGAAAGCAAGGGGGTCTTCTCTGAACCTCGTGACTCAATGGGAGGGCTCTCCTTTTGCCGCTTATCAGACTCCCCTTACCCCCCCTTTAACGCGACAATCAGGTGGTGAGAACATTGTATGTTGTATATTGTTCTTATCATTATTATTGTCATTTTCTTCTCCCTTTGCTGTTATGTTAAACAGTTGTCATACCAATCCATGAGTTTTGCCGTTTCCTTCTGATCCTCCTCTCCATCCCACTGCGCAGAGGGTGGGGGTGGGGAGGAGTGGGCGATCGGGGTGGGAAATGAGAGAGCAACTGAATCATTCTTTGTTGCCACCTGGGGCTAAACCACGACAGAATGGAAGTGGATTAATTGATGTATATGGAAGTTATTAGTTAGTATTATCTTTAGATGAAGAAGACAGGAAAACAGCAATGAAGGTCATCCAGAAAAAAAGTAGTGTCTGAGAAAAAGAATGAAAATGAAAAAAAAACATAAGCAAGAGAACAGAGACAGAGAAGGACATCCTGCTAATGTACAAGACTATTCTACAAATAACAAAGCTATTTTTTTTTTCTGTTCAAAAGCAGTTTTGGCAGTTTCCTGTCAGACAACATTACATTAACAGCTTTTATCATAGCAAAGGAAAATGACAAAGCTATTATAACACTCAGAAGAGGTGGTATCTTGCAAGGACAATATCCAGCTTGTCTGTGAAGGAGAGAAATATATTAGAAGTCCTTCTAGTACGTGGAAAACAATCAAATCTGAAGCTCCACTGAAAGACAAACTTCTGTGCAGAACTCTTCCCCCTCTCCCACTAAAAATAACACAAATAACTGAAAAAAAGAAAAAAAATGAAAAATGAATTCTGGACTTCCTGTGTCAATATGTAAATAAGAAATAGTCAATGGTGTTAAGATTTTAAAACCCCCAAGAAAGTGCTATCACCTCACAGTTTTCAGTGTTTAAGCTAGACAAGATCTGTCAGTCAGGACTTTGGACTGGAACAGATGATGTATCTGCATGCTCAATTACCTTTCTGAAATGCCTGTACACAATGCACACAGCATGGGGAATAAGCAGGAAAAACTAGAGATCTGTGTGCAGCTGCAGAGCCATGATCTCACTGCAGTTCCAGAGACATGGTGGGACAGCTCGCATGACTGGAACTCTGTCATAAATGACTATGCACTTCTTAGGAAAGACAGGACAACAAGGTGAGGTGGTGGAGTTGCTCTGTATGTGAGGAAGCATTTAGACAGTGTCAGGCTCTTCCTGGGGGTGGATGAAGAATGAATTGAGAGCTTATGGGTAAGAACTGACAGCCTCATATGGGTGATGTTATTGTGGGTGTTTACTACAGGCCACCTGACCAGGAAGAGGAAGTCAATGAGGCGTTCTACAGACAGCTGAAAGTAGCCTTACAATCACAGGCCCTGGTTCTCATGAGGGACTTCAACCAGCCCGATATCTGCTGGAAAGACCACACAGCTAGGCACACATAGTCCAGGAGGTTCCTGCAGAGCACTGATGATAGTTTTTTGACATAGGTGGTGGAGGAGCCAAAGAGGAAAGGTGTTCTGCTGGACCTTGTGCTGACAAATAGAAAAGGAACAGTTGAGGATGTGAAGGGTGGGGGCGGCCTTGGCTGCAGTGACCATGAGATGGTGGAGTTTGGGATCCTGCGTGGAGGAAGCAGGGCGATAAGTAGGATCAGAGCCTTGGACTTCAGGAGAGCTAACTCTGGCCTCTTCAAGGACCTACTTGGAGGAAAATCATGGGTTAGGACTCTAGAAGGTAGGGGGAGTCCAAGAGAACTGGTTAGTATTCAAGAATCACTTCCTCCATGCTTGGGATTTGTGCATGCCCCTGAGAAAGAAATCTAGCAAAGAAGGCAGAAGATCTGCATGGATGAGCAAGGAGCTTCTAGCAGAGCTCAGATGAAAGAGAAAGGACTATGGAACATGGAAAGAGGGACAAGCCACTTGGCAGGAATACAGGAAGGTTGTCAGAGTGTGCAAGGATGCAATGAGGAAGGCTAAGGCCCACCTGGAATTAGATCTGGCAAGGGATGTCAAAGACAACATGAAGGGCTTCTTCAAGTACATCAGCAGCAAACGGAAGACTAGGGAAAATGTGAGGCTGCTACTAAACGAGGTGGGTGCTGTGGTGGCAGAGGATACAGAGAAGGCAGAGCCACTGAATGCTGCCTTTGATTCTGTCTTTACTGTTAAAGCTGGCCCTCAGGCATCCCAGGCCCTGGGGGTAAGAGAGGAAGCCTGGTGAAAGGAAGACCTTCCCTTGGTCAAGGAGGATCATGTGAGAGATCATTTAAGCAATCTGGATGCCCACAAATCCATGGGCCCCGATGAGGTGCAGCCATGAGTGCTGAGGGACCTGGTAGATGTCATGGATGAGCCACTCTCCACCATCTTTGAAAGGTTCTGGAGAACAGGAGAAGTGCCCGAGGACTGGAGAAAAGCCAGTGTCACTCCAGTCTTCAAAAAGGGCAGGAAAAAGGATCCAGGGAACTACAGGCTGGTCAGCCTTACCTCCATTCCTGGAAAGATGATAGAACAGCTCATTCTGGGTGTCATCACTAAGCAAGTGGAGGAAAAGAAGGTTATCAGGAGTAATCAACATGGATTCATCAAGGGGAAATCATGCTTGACCAATCTGGTAGCTGTCTACGATGGCTTGACGGGCTGGGTAGATGAGGGGAGAGCAGTGGATGTTGCCTACCTCGACTTCAGAAAGACTTTTGACATGGTCTCTCATAACATCCTCCTAGGGAAGCTCAGGAAGTGTGGACTGGATGAGTGGTCAGTGAGATGGACTGAGAACTGGCTAAATGGCAGAACTCAGAGGGTTGTCATCAGCGGCGCTGAGTCTAGTTGGAGGCCTGTAACTAGTAGTCTCCCCCAGGGGTCAGTACTGGGCCTAGTCTTGTTCAACTTCTTCATCAATAACCTGGGTGAAGGGACAGAGTTTACTCTCAGCAAGTTTGCTAACAACACAAAACTGGGAGGAGTGGTGGATACACCAGAAGGCCGTGCTGCCATTGAGTGAGACCTGGACAGGCTGGAGATTTGGGCAGAGAGGAGCCTGATGAGGTTCAACAAGGGCAAGTGCAGGGTCCTGCACCTGGGGAGGAACAACCCAATTGTTACGGTCCAGGAAGACCCAAGCCTTAGAGATTCCTTGTGAGTTCCCAGATTTGATTTCCCAGAGTGAGATTAAGATACAAACGAGATCAAATGCTGTGAAGCAAACAGGTTTATTCATCGCCTATTCAAAAGAAGGTACAAGGAAACAGCAACAGGAAAGAGAAGAAAAGACAGGAAAGAAAGAAACCTAACAAGCAGTCAGGATAGAGTCGCAAGAGATAGTCACCACCATCGATCCAGTGTCGTCCCATCAGTCCGTTGTTCCTATGAGCATTGGTGGTGTGGGTCTCCGTAGTTCCTGTGAGCGTCGGTGGTGGGGATTTCTTCGTTATTTGGTCACACGGCCTTTTATAAAGTGTTTGGGGAGACTGTTCCTTAGGCAATGGCACATACCCCACGTTCTCCCAGTCCCATGCATGCGTTTTTTTTCTCAGTCCTGGCTCCAGCAGGTCAGGGAGGGGGTCGGTGTCTAGACACATTTTTCACAACAAGGTACGCATCCTCCAACTCCCTTCAAAGCTGGTTTCAGGCAGTTGTTTATTCCTCATCTTGTTTGTATTTGGCTCACCTGCCAGGGGGTCTTGCAGTGAGCTGTGCTGCAAACAAGCTTTGGCCAGCCTTCCAGGAGGTCCTGCAGCAAGCTTTGCAAACAAGCTTTGAGGCAATTGTCCAAACATACGGTCTCAAACACCAATGCACTAGTACAGGCTTGGGGTGGACTTGATGGAGAGCAGCTCTGCAGAGAGGGAGCTGGGAGTGTTAGTGGATGACAAGTTAAACATGGGCCAGCAGTGTGCCCTGGTTTCCAGGAAGGCCAGTGGTATCCTGGGGTGCATTAAGAAGAGTGAGACCAGCAGGTCGAGGGAGGTTCTTCTTCCCCTCTACTCTGCCCTAGGGAGACCCCATCTGGAGTACTGTGTCCAGTTCTGGGCTCCCCACTTCAAGAAAGATGAGGAGCTACTGGAGATGGTCCAGAGGCAGGCTATGAGGATGATGAGGGGACTGGAGCATCTCTCCTATGAGAAAAAGATGAAGGAGCTGGGCTTGTTTAGCGTGAAGAAGAGAAGGCTGAGAGGGGATATTATAAATGTTCATAAATATCTGAAGGGTGGGTGTCAGGAGGATGGGGCCAGACTCTTTGCAGTGGTGCCCAGCGACAGGACTAGGGGCAATGGGCACAAACTGAAGCATAGGAAGTTCTGTATGAACATGAGGAAGAACTTCTTCACTCTGAGGGTGACAGAGGTCCCTTCCAAACCCTACCATTCTGTGATTCTGTGACTCTGTGGTCTTAAGCTTATGATTACTCATGCTTCCCAGTACTAAAACCTCCAGTTTGAATCCAGTTCATACCTGTTCTTAGAAGCTTAAATATATGTTGCTTTTGATCCCTTGGTCAATTCTTTAGGAACTCTCCATGTATTTTTTTAATATTTTTTACAGAGGAAGTTTCCAACTGGTACCTATGCATCTCATATTGTCACGGAAGTAGGATAAGATAATTGCAGGAACTCATCTCTGAGGTCTTCCTCAGACTCTTCTGAACATTGAATTAGTCTCTTGTGCTCAGTTCTGAAGGGATATCTGAACAAATGCAACCTCTATCAAAACAATATTCTTCTAAGAATCTCATTTTTCTGTCCCTCTAGCTTTATTTATCATCAGAAATAATGTTACTTCTGTTAATTCCCTAGACTTGTGAATAAAATCTATATGACATTGGAGCAGAAAGAAAGTAAAAGTTTAGCAGGTCGTTTGGAATTTACTAGATAACTACTTGGAATGATTTTGTGAATTAGTAGGAAAGGATTCTCTGCAAGACACTTTAAGAAACAGTAGAGTTCAAAGCAGGTTTAAAATGAGAACAATCATAACAAGAAACATAACAAGAGGCTGTAAAGATGACATTTAAGCCGTTATCTTTCTAGGAAAAGCTAAAAAGTTGTAGGTTGTTGTCTCTGTGTTCAGACTTTGCTAGTAAGAACATCAGTGGAAAGTGAGATTCAAGAGGAGGTACATACTCCAGTAAAGTCTTATTTCTTCCAGAAAGTGAATTAGAAGTCTATGCCATACACTGAATCCTTCTCTGACAGAAATGTTTAATCACATGAAACTTTAGATCTTTACTGGACTTTTATTATTTTCTGACAAGAAAATAGTGTAAATTCTTATATATTAAGTTGGTGTAAAATTTTAATTGTTTTGTATATATCTGATAGCATAATTTATAATGGATGTTTTTCATAATCAGAAAGAGTTATTTTTTTAAAAAGAGCTCTTTAAATCTTAGCACATAATTTCTTTCTGGAAAAATTTTAAGAATTCTTAAATTCATTTGTGTGTCTCTTCTTTGCTCCATGTCAGCTGGAAGATTTTGTTAACAGCAGAACAAATCAAATGCAACTAGAAGCATTATCTTGTATAATTAGAGAGAAATTTAATTAAGAACTCTTGTGATGGAGTTGACAACTAATATTATGACAGGTGAATTTTAAGTACTTTCCTTTGGTGACTAACTTTATAAAATATTGATAGTATATCACTGTTTAAGACATTGATAAGAGTAATGAATCCTATGTGTATGTTTTTCTTGTCTATTAATTTATTATTATTTTACTTCTATTAGATGTATGCTACTGTCTTTTTTTTTGAAACTTCTCTTTAGAGCTGATGGAACTCAATGAAATACTCAAGGCATTTCATATTTTCATTTAATGTTTTGGAGAATGTTCTGTGATAGATTATGTCAAGAGAAATTATTTGACTATAACCTAATTAACAAAAATGTAAGTGACATATTAAATAAAGCTCTGAAGAAATTCTACTGAATATTTTAACACTATTCTGTAATACTTGTCTTTTCCTAAGTATCTTCCTTCTGTGGAGCTGCATTAGTATTCTCCTTTCTTTCTCTTCTGTAATTTAGCTTCTTTCCCTCAAATAGAGAATTTAACATTTTTTTGTAATATTTTTTCATGTTTAATAAAAAACATTTAGAATAATGTGTGTTAATCAGCTCATGAGAGATCCATTAACTGTATGTGAAGCGTGCATGTGAAGTACATCCTACAAATGCTTACCTGCAACACTACTTTTTTACCTTTTGTGAATGCAAGCTAGCCAACCAGAGTAACCACAGATGTCATTTACTGTATTTTACAGACAGTGCTGTTTCAAGGTCAAGGCACTTACCTGCAGTTAGTTATATGTTGCACAAGGACAAAGACAACTGCTGAGAACCTCTACATGCAGGCTGAGATGAAGTGTCTCTGATATGACCTGTGAAGTACAGAAAGACACAAGTTTGCCTTTAAATTTTACCTGAAGGCAAATGCTCATATCTCAAAGGCGTGTATCATTAAGTAACTAGTACTTGCCCATTTCAGCAACACTATACTGTGTAATCAGTATTTGCTGTGTGTTTGTCTGCATGCCTGATGCCTGGGCATGCTGTTTTCTGGAACATTTTTGGATGGGAGTGCATTTACTGCAGTTACACTTGTGTAGATGTATGCAAGGTAGCCTATGTATTGTGTGCACTGCTAAAGCTTTGCAGGCAAGATTTTTGCTGCTCTAGCTGTGTTAGTTGTTAAGTCTGAGGTATAAACTTGTGAGCTGCCACCGTAGGGCTAATCATTATAACTGCAAAACTGATGAAGAAATCTGCAAGTAGTTGAAGAAACTGAGAGTTCTAAAAAAATGACCAACCAACCAAAATCCCCACACCAAAAATGCACCCTCTAATTTCCAAATAACAATAGAGTTATTTGTTGGAACAAATTGGAAATATAGACTGAAAATCTAAAGCTCCAAATGAAGTTGCAGTTTGTAAAACTCTTGTCCTACATATATTAGTAACTCTGTTCTAATGGGAGAGACCTCTAAAATTCTATATAGGGTTTGTTTTGGGGGGTGGAAAAGTCTTTACAATAATTGCTTGTGATATAAATTATGTATTACAAAATATTTTAGGAAGAAAACACAACCATTTCATATCCAGAGGCTGGAGCTTTAGTTCCGAATGAGATGTATGAAGGAAAAAAAAGCCTTAACAGCTTAAAACACCATGACCTGTGCTCAGAAAAATGCTAAACAAAGCACTTTCTCATGTTAAAAATGAAAGCACTGCACATCTGACTACCTGTCTCATTTTCTAGAAACTACATATTTGTCACTTTCACCACTCAGAACACCATGGTTTGCTTTAAGATGTATCTGCAAGGTGTAATGTTCCACCTGAGTTTACTCTCTGCAAGTATCCTTCAGATCATCTGGAATGAACTAATATTGACCACGAACAAATAAAACTTTTATTGTAGCACAGTCTTGCTATGTTCTCCTCAAGTTAAGGCTCAAACTGAGATAGATGTGAAAATTACAGGATGTGTCTTGAAAAAATTGCTGTCAAAACAGGAAATGTTTTTATTTCTGTTATCTCTGATATGCCTACCAGACTTTGGGTGCTATCTTATAAGTGTAATAATCCATTACAATTTCATGCTGCAGCTACCTGATAGCAGTGTTAGTTGGCAGATGACTATCAAGGTTTATACTTGCAACATGCTCCCTTGTACTTTGCAAGCACTAACATTTCAAAAGCTGCCACGTTAATTAATTATGTTTATGATGAGTAGAACAGGTAGAAATTGCTGACACCTTCCATCCTGATACATTTCTTCAGCTGATTGGAACTCTGTCACATTTTAGACAAGAATTTCTATGATACGCATTTCCTGAACATAAATTTAATTTTATTTTCATAATTTCAGCAGAAGATGTTCAATCAGATTGAGTTTGGAGCACCTGTTCCCGTATAAAACTTACTTTGGGTTATCAAAGGATGCTTCAGGTTCATGCCTTGAAATAGTTGTGTGCATGTATGGGTGTGTTTCAGATGAACAGTGTTTAGGAGTGGAAAAGTAAATGTGCCAAATCAAAATCCAATGATATTTCATCAGGTTATGGCCATCTAAAAAATGCAATTATGTTGTTCATTAATCTGAATACAGGTAGCTCATTTATCCTTGATGCTCTCTGTTCTTGGTGCAGCAGATCTGCATATCAGCTTTCTTCTGAACTGCTTCTTCTGCCTGGTGTGCAACATTACACATCAGCTGAGAGCATGGACAGTGCATCTGTGATTCCAGCACCCTGCCTTGCCCAGGCCATGCAGCTGGAGATAGAGGGAGTGTCAAGTGGAGTACGGAGGGGTAAATACTATGATTATATATACTCAGATTTGAGCTGAGGTGAAGGCCTTTTCACATTTCTGAGCGCAGGACTGTGTAACCATCACACCCTTTAACAGTGGCTTTGTCACTTTTCATGACCTAAACTAATATCAATCAGTGGCAGTTTTCTAAATGTTCAGATTTTCAAAGTCACAACAAAGCTTTTTACACGTCAAGTTGAAAGTTAATGAAAAGATAATTTAGCCTTTCTACGAAACTCTGCATTTAAAAGCAAGAAATTAGGAAGTTTATATTAACACCACAAGAACATACTTTTTAAAATGTTAAATGAGATCTATATGTAGATACTTCTGCCTTGTTTATCAGAGTTGGATATCCTTATAGACTCCACAGATTTCAAAAACACTGCACCTTTTAATCAAAGCAACATTTTTGTTTTGCCTTGATGTAAGGAAAGTAGGAGTCAGATTACTAAGGCAGGTACCTGCAACTTAGAGGTTATAAAGCAGAGCTTCACAAGCGAATAGATGTGTAGTTTCCTTGACCAGGGTGATACTAAGCATGCATTTCAGCCCATGATGGGGTATGGTCCACACTACTGTGGTAAGATATTCTTCAGGGATCTCTCCATGGTTTTGGTACTCACCCTGAAGACTATTAGGATGATCCAAGGGTTTCCAGTTGTTACCACAGTGCAGTAGAGATTTATTCCAGTACAGATCTAAGCTCTCAGCCTCTTCCAGTTCTGCCCGAAACCCTAATTTGTTGTGTTCCATACTACTGACACAGTGCAGAACAAGCAACATATAGTCTCCAGGCTTGGGTTGCCTGAGTGCCTTCACTTGAAGTGCAGAAAGCACATCCTGCTCTCCAAGGACTAAAGGTATTGTCATGTTCTGAAACTGTTGTTTACTACCTCTTTCTTATCTGTTATTAATTTGGGTGTACATATTGTACTCCCCTGCAGGAGCTTACCAAGCTCCTTGGACTCAGGATGGGTAGGAAACACTACGAAGGACAAATGAAAGAACTGCAAAAAATTATGCATTCTTGCATGAGTACTTTACTCAAAGAGGCTATAGAAGAATTTAACTTTGGTATGAAGATGAAAAGAACAGCACTCTTAGGTTATATTCCACCACCATATTCATATATTCATATTCATATATAAGAACCAGTCAATATCAGTAACTATGTACACTTGGAACAATCTTTCCCACCCCAATTTCCAAACTACACAATTAAAGCAGTCAATAAAATCAAAATACCTGCAAGCAATATCTACTTTATAATGAAAATCTTACTTCTGATTTCTCTATTACCAACAACTCACGAAGCATCAGATCAGGGTAACACTGTGCTGTAGGTTTAGGGGCTCTAGAATTGTAGTTCTGTGTCAGGCCTTATTCTAATCACCAGCCACATGAAATTGCTGATCAGTCATCACCTTTTATAATATCAGGAAGAATTCTTATGTGAGTCAATAGACTTTTTATTTCCTCATTTACTGAAAGAATAATATTTATTATAAGGAATGAGCCTTTTCTAATAAGACCATTCAGTTTTCTCTCTCATCACAGGTGAGGCTATTAGCATTTACCACCTGCAGATAAGCAATAAAGATACTGTTTCAACCAGTAAAACGTTGAGGTAAAGTAAACCTGGAAAGCTGAATGGTTTTAAATTAACATTTTATAATCATCAATGAGTTCTTAGACTCCGAAACATGCATACGGGTTACTAGTTTTAAATATGCTACAGCCTGGTGTGTTGACTGTCAGATGTAGACCCTCATGTGTCATGTAACAACCATCTGGTATCTGTTGGCAAAGCATCACTTCATCATCTGTAGAATATTGTTCATGTGAGGGCTCTAGTCCTAAAGTAAATCTTGATATATTCATATATTCAACACAATTAGGTCTTTTTCTTTTTTTTTTTTCTTTTACAGATCTCAGTTTTGTGGCTTGCTATTGATATACAAAGTATCATTTTCAAGCAGAAACTTATCTAACTGTCCTTAGCGCTTAAAATTACTCATGTCCACATTCAGGTACCCAACATGAAGCCTGTTCAGAACCTATCAACATATGCCACTCCCACTTACTCCAGGCCAAGTTTTCAGGTGCTCAGCTGTCCTCACTGTGCTCAGTAAGTCATGTAGGAGATCAATGAGGTCACTGATATATAATGCTAAGTGTGAATGGAAGCTTATAATATTAAACAGCATTTTTTGAAGCTATTGGCTACAATAGTTTTCCCTAGAATAACAGCCTTTGACAAGTGTCTCTATAATTTCCCAACTGTTGCTTTGATTTTATATTGCTGTCTAATAGAATATCATTGAGCCACCAGATTCAGTGGAAAAGAAATGATGGCCTCCTAAAATTTGATTTGGTGCCAAAATTTAAATTTATGTGCAAGTACAATAAGAAAATTATGCAGAGTTTCTGCCAAGTGTAGACTACTGTAAAAACCTTTTGAAATAATAGTGGTGATAGAGTAAAGAATAGATGTTTATATCAGATTCTTTTTGAATGTTTGAATACAGTCATAGGAAGTTTGTTATTTGGGTTTTTTTTTAATTTTCTTTCTAGGGCCCTTGGTTGAAAGTTGCTGAGAAATTAAAACACAACCACAGTCTATTTTCTCCAGTATAATTTCCTCAGTGAACCTTGGCCAACTCTGCTGATTTTCCAGTGCTTCTTACTGTGCTCAGAGATAACAATGTAAGTGCTTGCAGAGAGACTCAAGAAATTATTAACAACAAATTTTGTCATGCATAATTTTCTAGCTTTGCGAATATGCAAAAATATGTCTTAGGAACATTTGAAACCTATTATTCTTCACATTCAATGTCGTCCTGAAAAATGGATTATTCTGTTATCTATTCAATGCCTGAAGTTTTTTTGTTTTAGTTTAGATACAGAGCATAATCAGAACTCAGTTGTCACTAATAAGCTGATGAGTGTTTGTATGTGGGTTGTAACTAATAACGTGCCTACCCTGCAGTCAAAAGGACTTGTGTATGGGTGGTGCTGTCATTATTGCATCTATAGCAGTAGAAGACACTGTACGTACTAGTTGCCCAAATTGATTTAGCAGCCTCTGCTGAGTTTGGCTGCAGTGCTGCGAGTAGTTAAATTAAATAGTTTAGTTGTAGATTATGTATTTCTGCAGTGTCAATGTATTTCTGCAGTGTCAATGTACTTCTGTACTAAAATTTACTAACTGCACGTAAGATTACTAATTTTCAATGCTCAAACTCTCTTGGTGTGGAATATAGAAAGGGCATCTGATTTTAAGCAGCTGGCTGTCACGAATGAGTGGCTAGGTCACTTAAATGATCACTGATAGGTTTTGCAAGAAAAGATTTTACTGGAAATTTAGAAAATGCGATCTTACAGAGTCTGTTGTCAAGGTTCACTCCTCCACTAGTTTGGATGATTCTGATTGTAATTAGTGTCCCCCAGGGGTCTGTACTGGGCCCAGTCTTGTTTAACTTCTACATCAATGACCTGGATGAAGAGTTAGAATGTACGCTCAGCAAGTTTGCTGATGACACCAAACTGGGAGGTGTGGTGGATACACCAGAAGGCTGTGCTGCCATTCAGCGTGACCTGGACAGGCTGGAAAGTTGGGCAGAGAGAAACCTGATGAGGTTCAACAAGGGCAACTGCAGGGTCCCGCACCTGGGGAGGAACAACCCCATGCATCAGTACAGGTTTGGGGTGGACCTGCTGCAGAGCAACTCTGTGGAGAGGGACCTGGGAGTGCTGGTGGACGACAGGTTGACGATGAGCCAGCAGTGTGCCCTGGCTGCCAAGAAAGCCAATGGCATCCTGGAATGCATTAGGAAGAGTGTGGCCAGCAGGTCGAGGGAGGTTCTCCTTCCCCTCTACTCTGCCCTAGGAAGGCCCCATCTGGAGTGCTGCGTTCAGTTCTGGGCTCCCCACTTCAGGAAAGATGAGGAGCTACTGGAGAGAGTCCAGTGGAGGGCTACGAGGATGAAGAGGGGACTGGAGCATCTCTCCTATAAGGAAAGGCTGAGGGAGCTGGGCTTGTTTAGCGTGAAGAAGAGAAGGCTGAGAGTGGACCTAATAAATGCTTATAAATATCTGAAGGGTGGGTGTCAGGAGGATGGGGCCAAGCTCTTTTCAGTGGTGCCCAGCGACAGGACAAGGGGCAATGGGCACAAACTGAAG
>Ga0065711_1010881_pt1 | contig 12954 bp, 11 predicted proteins | sample Hoacrofraction12_FD_59098 | JGI IMG/M metagenome (GOLD analysis project Ga0065711, IMG submission 59098) | Hoatzin crop microbial communities from Cojedes, Venezuela - Epithelial fraction 12 v2 (version 2) | ecosystem: Host-associated > Birds > Digestive system > Esophagus > Crop | place... | reverse complement strand
TGTTTGAGTTTCATTCCTTGGTCACGCATAATCTCCAAAGTCCAAGGTTAGCATCAGCATTAAAATCAATCCACTGTCCTCTGCACAGGCAAGGCTGTGATTTAACTTCTGTAAGGAATGACGTTGTTAGAGCCCTAATTACTGAAGGAAAAAACAAAGCAGATCTTACACATAAAATTTTTACCTTGCATTGGATCCAGTGGATAAAACAAAGATGTCTGGTGGCTCACAAGCTCCTAGTGCCTGTAGCCTGTGAGGGGTCAAGGTTCTTTTCTCATGCCCCGCTTCGGTTCTCTAGCCCCTTCCCATAACCCCCATCCCACTCCTTACAGCCTCCTTGGGCCTTTGCAGAACATGGGGTCTAAGTGTGGAGCGGGGGTGGGGTGGGGGGTGGGTAGCATTTTCCAGTAAGCATCTTCTGGGAATACCACTGGCCCCTGAGACTCAAGAAGAGTGTGGAGGACCATCATGATCCCAGTCAGGCTCAGGCACTGCAGCCCAGACAGCCACCTGCTCATAGGAGGGTAGACCTGTTCCCGGCCAGCACGCAGAGACCAAAATTTCTAGGCTTGTGTGATTATTTGGGTTGAAACAGGGAGCTGGTTCAGCGCTGCGGGGGGTCCTGGCTCAGCAGCACGTACCCACGCTCCAGCTGTGTTTCAGTCGGTGGGACGAATCCAGACACACACACACAGAGCTTATTTTTTTCCCCAGAAACCACACACAAGAGACAGGTCATGAACACACAACTTCCTGAAGCCCCGGAAAGACAAGCGACCACCTTTATTCCTAATTCATACAGATACATGAAAATGGTGCCACAGGTTATTACTGACGATTGCAACTTCCTTCTCCTCCCACTGACATGGTAAATGAGATGGGCAAGATCTCTCCTCTTCTTAGATGTGAATACAGAGCTGTCAGTGCGTCTTTGCTCAGCACATCCCACCTCTGCTCCCTTTGGGGGCCTCACAGGGGTACATTTTAATCAGATACAAGAAGGGGACTATAGACAAGACAATTGGAAAACCTCGAGGAAACCCTTGTATCTGTGGAGAGGATATTTGCTGTTCTCTGACCTTTCAGGGGTTTACTACAAGCTGATGCCACCCTGCCAACGATACTTTGTGTTGTTCAGCAACTGATAACAAAATAATGCAGTCCCAATGTTGGTGTTCTGCCAGGCTCAGCCCCAGGCTCCCTGGTCACTCCACCTATTTGCCAGCTCATCCGGCTTGATCTTCGCTTGCACACCCGCTCGCACACTTGTGCCAGCTGCAAGCACCATGGGCACACTGGCCATCCCACTCATGGTCTGGAATTTAAGGAAAGGAATTTAATAAAACTATAGGACAGCCTGTGCTGATCAGGCACAGCATGTGACCAGACAAGTGTATGGACTACTTACACATAACGAGCCCTTTTCATCCCCTTACCCCTCTGTTTTCCTCCCCAAATCACCTAAACCCCTCCTTTTCCTCACCTTTGGTTCCTCCCCTAAACTTAAGTCCTGTGCAATTCCAAAATGCTCTTCCCCTGCACACCATAAGATGTCCCCCCTCCCTCAACAGCAATCCCCCTTAGTCCAGACGGCGATCCAGAGAGCTGCTTCGGATGACACATCTCGATGGGTCTCCTGCTCGGACCGTGGGGCTGGTGGCTCTGCTGGGACAGCCCTCAGAGGGACCTGGAGAAAATACTTGTTCCTTGGAAGTCCAGAATTTGGGTTCCCACTTGTCTCTGTCCTCGTCTGGACTTGTGCAGATGGGCTTTTGATGGGCTGATGGCCCCCAGGATGGGGCTGGGAGTAGCCTGGCAGGGTAGTATTTGTCTCTCTTGCTCCATTGTGGGTGTGCAGGTGAGCTTTTATCACATAACCCAACACCATAATAACCAGAGACGCAGAGTGGCGATACATGTGAAGCAGGAAAAGAGAAAACCCACGATAACTGTTAAGCAAGCAAGATCATATCACTGTTGGCGCTGCAGGGAGCTGATAACTGTGGGATCATGCAATTTGTTTCACAGATAACACTGAAACAAACCACGCAACAAGTACTTCCTGAATTAAAAACGCAGCCGGTATCTGAACCGAACATCACGAACAGGCTGCATCGTCCCGAATCCCCAGCGGCTGACGTCTATCGCTGGGATCTCCTCTTCTTTGTTGACTAGCTCCAGGTCATAGTGACTCAGCATCAAGAATGCAAACAGTTTAATTTCAGTGGTAGCGAAGAACCGCCCAGGACAGATGGATACTCCTGCCCCCCAAGGCATGTTGAAGTATTTCAGCTTTTTCCCATTTTTGTAGAACTCTTTCTTGGTTCCGTCTGGGTTCACGAAGCGGTCGTACTTGAATTTCTGAGGCTCAGAGTGGATTTCTGGGTTCATCTGCACAGAGATGTGTGGGAACAGAGCCAGCCTGTCCCCTTCGCGGATGGTGTACTCTTTCCCGCTGCTCGTCTTCAGCCTGGTCTCCTGGAGGACAGCTCTGATCAGTATCGGGGCTGCAAACAGCCGCAGGACCTCCTCCAGAGCACTGTCCAGAAAAGGAGTCTGGTTTAACATGTCCCTAGTGATGTTAAACGGTGGGCTCCCTGGCTTCGCTTCCTGGCCATGCTCCCTTGAGACTTTATCCACCTCGTCCTTCACAGCCTTCATAGCTTCTGGATGTTTCATTAGATAAAAGAGGAGCCAGAAGGCAGTTGGGCCCGTATTGCCTTGGGATGCCCAAAGGAGCATAAACTTGAAACGCTCCCGCATGTACTCAGGGACACCATTTTCTGCCAGAAGCTGGTCTTGTTCTCTTATCCACCCACTGACATTGTCCTTCTGACAGCTCTTCTTCACGGACAGCATGCTCCAGAAAATCCTCTTTAGCCGTTCAGCTTCGATTTTGTCCTTGGGAGGCAACACGGCATAGGCCAGGCGAGGGAAGAGACGGTCATACTTCCGAAACACCTGAAACATCTGGTTGGAGCGGATGCGATCTTGCTCATAGGCTTTCTCCTTATCTGCCCCTTGGTGTGGCTCAGTGCCATACAGAGCCAGGTACCCAGCTCTGAAGACAATGTTGTAGCAGTAGTGGAAAAGGTTGTCCTCTTGCCACACTCGCTTCTCCTCTCCTGAGCTCAGATTCAAAGGCATAAGCTTCTGAAAGTTCTCCATGGTGACCTGTGTCATGACAGCGAGTCCATCTCCCATCAGATGCTTCACGCTCGCTGCATGAATTATACCACTGTTGGCTTCCGCGGGCTTGTAGCCAAAAACGTTCAGGACCAGTTTAGATGCAAAAGCCCCAAAGTCTAGTTTAGATCGTGCTTCCTTCACGATGGCTCCAAAGCAGAAAGGGTCCATCACAAAGGTGAAGTAATAGCCTCCCATCAGCACTGTGAAAATATCCCCGTGTTTTCTCTGCATCCTTTTTAGAAACGCTGAACTGTCCCTTCTGAAATCCAGCACGTAACCCAGCCAGGGAATGGTACCTTTGTCCAGAGGTGGCTCATCGGGTCTCCGTCTCCGTGACACATGCTGGAGGTAGAGCCAACCAAGCAGCGATGCTATCAAGGTACACAGGAGAGTCACCCAGAGCGCCATGAGAGCTCTGTGCCCGTCTGGGAGCTTGGACTAGAGCTAGATTAGGGCAGCAACGTGGGTTTTATTCCCATCCAGCAGCTGATATGCAGACACACAGCTGACAATCTCTGTCCTCACTGGCAGAAAGTGTTTACTTTTCCCCTGCAAAGTGCCCCAGTGTGTACTTCTCCCTGGACGAACGTACAGAGATTTTTAAGGTGGAGGGTATGTTGTAATCAAGTTGGAGTTACTGGGCTGCTGTGTAAGGAAGGTGGATGCGTTTCAGCACATGCTCTGCAGCAGCTCAAGCAAATTCCCTTTTCTAGGCTGCATGGAGCCCGGTTTTTGAAAAAGAGGGTTGAAAGCATTTCACTCCGTGATTTCTGCCTTTAACATCAGGTGATGGACCTGTGCTGCAGGCCAAAAAGATGAGAGGAAAAGTGGATGTTGGAAATGCTACTGGAAATGAGCTCAGGACCGAGGGAAGGGGGTTATAAGCTGAGTTAATTTGGTCTCAAAAGCCAAGAGAAGACACGTCTCCAACATTTTTACGTTCTCCAACGCACCGTGCCCCGTAAATGCTTTGCCAATGAACAGTGCAAGCACTGCTACCTGTACAAGGGCAAAGCAAAGCAGGCCTGCTTTCCCCGCGAGTGATGAGGGCTTGAATCAGCTGCATTTGCTTTGCACCAGGTGAGCCTGGAGTCTGCAAGTGGCCAAGCCACCTCCTGGCTGGAGAGCAGCAGTGCCCAGATGGACGACAGCACTTTCTCCTGCGCCGATGCATGCACACCCGATGCTCGGCAGCTGCAAATCAGCCGTGTCCCCTCCAGCTAGCAAAGCACCGCCGACCCTCTGCCCTCCTGCTCCCACCCCTGTCCCTGGCAGATTTAGCCATTTTCCCTTCTGCTTCTCAATCTCTCCCGCTCCCCAGTCTCCGGATGGGGTTCAGGGATGATGCCAGGGACCCTGTGCCCCATCCAGCACTTTGCCTCTGGGTGCTGCCACCCTGACCACGCAGCCAGTCACCGCAGCTGGCGCTTGGACCTCGCAGCACCCCCACGTAGAATACAGAGTGACATTATATGGAAAGACAGCTGAGAAAAAGTATTTAACAAGGCAATGGGACAGACTGCTGTGAGCAGGGCACGCTGCTTACACACAAACAGCCCCTTTTTTAGCCCCCCCCTCTATTTCCCCCACCTTTGCCCTTCCCCTGAGCATCCCATCATAAGCTTTGCACAGCCCCACGAGCCCTCCTCTGTATGGGATCGTAACCTTCATCTTAGTTTTTGCTTCTCGGCTGTTTTCCCCTTCCACATTCCCTACCAGTGACCCAACCTGTGGAGTAACGGCCACATCACAGCATCCACTAAATATTTATTTCGGCCTTTTTTTTTTTTTTTAAGGAAAGCTCCCAGCCTTACCATTTTAGAAACATGCTCTAGCGATGCTGGCAAGAAAAATAACAGCAATGAAAACAAATCCACCTGTCCAGATCAACTCAAAGCCCTTCTCAGTCCAGTAACCTTCTTCATCAATAAAATTAAGGTAATGATTGTTTTCTCTTAGTAATTTTATTTGTCCAGTTCTAGGTAACTCCTATGCTCAACAGCTTTCCAGGCTGGAAAAGGTACATTTACGGTTCAGGAGTATTTGAGGTGAATCGTACTATTAAAGAAAGGTCAACGAACTAATAACCTTGAACTCTAAAGCTACACTGGGTGATAAGGATTGGCTAACAGCTGTCCGTGCTCTTTTGTTCAGTCCCACACTCTCACTCTGTGGTGCTGCCAAGCCAGTATTTATGTTAAGGACGGTATCCATCGATCTTTTTTATCTTGTCAAAACAGGTTTTTTGGGAAGGCAAATACCTCCAACGCTGTTCTGCTCAGCCCATTTTTTTTCTTTCGCACTGGTTCTAACTGGTTTCAACTTTGTTGCAGATCGAACTGATTCCAAATCAGTCGATGATCAAACTGATCTCTAACCAAGGATCTGTCCCTTGGAAAGAGTTTCCTGCTCAGCAGACCGAGTGTGGCACAGCTCACCGTAATGGAGAAGCCCATCACTGGTCAGACAACCCAGTTCCAAGGTTCCTCCCATTGTCTCTCCTAGCAGACAAAGGGATGAGCCCAGCTGAACACAACTACCTGGCAGATGGCAAAAGCCAGGAGAAGCAAAGCCACCCACAGGCAGGGCTTCTGGCAACCCCTGTCTGGCCTGGTGGATAAACGTGGCAAATCTGTTCCCCAGCCCACGCCACGAGCTGGAGGGATAACAGGATCGCTCACCTCCATCAGAGCCTTTGGGATCTATGGGGGAGAAGTTCTGTCCAAGTTTCAGTTCACATTTTTAAGGGCACAACATCTAGATAAGCTGCTCCTTCATCCACTAATGCCTCACATACTCCAGACAGGAGCTGGGCTTCTTCCACAGGCATAAACCTAGGGCAATCCTTTTATAATAATTCCAGTTATAATAGAAATGAATCCCACACGTACTTTCCCAATCCCAGCCTGGAAAATCCTCATCTCAGTGCTGGCGCTAGGATGAAATATCTGGTTACACAGTACGGCGAGCTCACACCATCTCCATTGCACAGCCAGGACCAGTAAAATACCATAGAGGACATACACATAATGTAAATAATGTATATATTTATCATACATTTGTGATACTCGGCATTTCTATCTCAGGTGCGTATCTGCTGCAAGACTGGCTTGTCTCTGAGGGCTGGATGTCAAAGAAAGCATTTCTCCTGAAAATGGCCTGAGGGATCTTCCATAAATATAACCTGAATCGTTTTTTCACAAAAGCATAGAGCAAGGGGTTGAGACAGCAGTGGACAAAGGACAAACTCTCCGTGATCTGCATGGCATAGTCCAGTTGCCTGCTGCTTTCACAGCTCCTGATCACACCAACATCTTGCAGGGAGTGAAGGATGAGGACAACGTTGTAAGGGGACCACAGGACAAAGAAGACACCCACCAGAGTAAAGACTAAGTAGAGGGCTCTCCTTGAGCCAGGCAACTGAGACTTGGTGAGGACACACGCTATACGGGAATAGCAGAACATCATGAAGAGGAAGGGAAAAAGGAAACCCAGGATGTTTTGCATGACCCGAAAGACAACTTTCCAAAATAAGTGTTTGTGGCCATAATCGTGGGTGCACATGATGGTTTTGTTGTGGATTTGCCTTGTGCTGGTGAAGAGGCCATCAGGAATGGAGAGAAGTATGGAAAGGACCCACACTACCAACAAGACAAGGACGGACTTCCTCTGTGTCATGGAGCTGTGAGGAGAGCAAGCATGAACTATCTGCAGATACATGTCCAGACTCATGCAGCTCACAAAAAAGACACCACTGTAGAAATTCACAGTGTACATGGCACTTAAGACAGGGCACAATATGTCCCAGGTCACCCGCTGAGAAATGTACAGAGCCCAGAAAGGAAGGGTTAGCAGCAACAAGAAGTCTGAAACCACCAGGTTCAGCAAATACACCTCAGTCATCTTCTTTTTCTTCTTGATGTACATAATGAGGACAATAAACAGGAGGGCATTCCCGGCCAACCCGACCAGGAAGACTACGGTGTAGAAAGATGGCAAGAATACTCTGCTAAAGGAGAGTACCTCTTCTTTCGTGCAGAGGCTGTACTGCATGTAATCCTCCTCGTCCAAGTACTCATACGGGTAGTCACTCAAATTGGCAGCATCCACCAAGGTGGCAGCGGTTGTTGTTGTTGCCACCTTTGAAGTTGCGTTTGACAAGTGGCTGCCTAGGAACAAAAGACAAGTGAAGGGGATCAAAATGTTGTTCCAATCCACTGAAGAAAGACAAACATCACACCACAGAGGGTTTCCCTCTAGTTCATAGGTTTAAATTTCTGCCACCTTCTGATAAGCATTTTGTGTCCTGCACTCCTTGGCCTTTGTGATGACGTGGGGACAGCTGTCTACACATACATATAAAAAAAAATAATTCTGGGTTCCTTACTCCAACACATTAAAATTTGAAAGTAAATGAGCATGGTCTCCTCTGACATAACTCACCACGTCCTCCTGACACCACTGTAACCTTTGAGGAAGTTTCTGCTCTAAATTATGGGAAATCCACTACCACGCCTTGCTGTGAGCTGCTTTAGATTCAGCTGGGTCGCTACTGTGAAAGTGGCATCTCAGTTCTTGGTGAAGCAGAACCTGTCACTAGCACCTTTACATTGGTGGGGCTGCTCCCAGAGGTGAAATGCTGAACATCTCACTGCTCCTGGTAGGACACTGACCCCTCTCCGTGCCAATTCTAGGACACCAAGCCATGGATTCTTGTAAAAGGTATCAGTAAGTGGAAAATATAGAATCACAGAGTCATAGAACCACAGAATGGTTTGGGTTGGAAGGGACCTTATAGATCATCTAGTTCCACCCCCCTGCCATGGGCAGGGACACCTTCCACTAGATCAGGTTGCTCAAAGCCTCATCCAAGGTAAGGACGTGTAGGCACCAGAATCAACTCCTGAATCAAGGTTAGAGGTAGAGGATGTTGCTGGAGTGGACTCTGCATGAGATCAGGCATGGGATGAAACTCCGCTGACTGAGGAGGGCAAGGGCTGTGTGGTCAGCTGCTCCCCAGGACTGCAGGCTGGTGTCAGTGTTCAGACAGCTGCAGACCAGATTTCAGGAAATGGTGACTGATTTTGAGAGCTTCCTACTTTTGGAGTCTGATTTTCAGAAGAAAAACCCCACACAAGAACACTACAAGGGTTTCATCTTCCCAAAGCCACCCAAACTGGGCAATGGCTGCTGCTGAAGAGCCCATTGCCCTTGGTGGGAGATGGCATCTGCATTAGCCACCTCCCGTCAGTACCATGGAGGTTAATGTGGGTTTTGAAAATCAAGACTAACCTCCAGGCTCTGACAGCAAACCAGAGTGGTCACAGGGAAAAAAACCCTAAACACATCATTTTTCAGCCATGACCGAAGCTGTCCACCTTTCCCCTGAGGCTCATTTTTCCAGCAATCCCAAAACAGGCATGGCTGTGCAGACCCCTGCTTCAGCCGCTCCTGCCTTGCTCTCCATGAGGACCTGTTTCTCCCATTGCCCAGGAGACCTGCGGCCACCGAGTAATGAGGAAATTATGCCGTTGTTCCCCAGCTGTGCCACCCACCCCAAGGAGGACATACCCCATAACAGCTCTGAAACTTCCAGGGACGGCTCCCTCCCCACGAAAGCCCCGGGAAAGAGGAGCCCCTCCACCCCGAGTCGGTTAAGCAACGCACCCAGGGCTTGGAGTGGGGTGCTGAGGATGCCTGTGGACCCATGGCCGTACAGGGTGAAGCTGTGGACATACCTGTTGCGGTCCTGCATCTAAAATTGCTTAAATACCCATCCCAGGCAACTCCAGCCAGCTGAAAAGAAAAAACAAATTTGGGTTGGGCTGGATTGAAATGTTTTCTTGCTGTCTCACAGTTCTTTGGTGAGTGTCGCAGGGCACTTCAGACAGAGCAGCCATGGAGAGCAGACATCTGCCATGGAAGAGTGCCAGAAAAAGACTTTTCTGGAAATGAGCTTTTTTTAATTTTTTTCTGTTTCATATTTTGGAGGCAATTCATCCTTAGCCATACAGTTTTGACTGTATGCCTTCAAGAGGAAACCAAAGCTGCCCACCCCTCCAGGCACAGAAATACCCAGCGAGACTCCTAAACACCTTCCCCCTAACACACCCTCTGCACCCACATCAGGACAAGCCATCCCCCAAATTTCCATTTCTGGGTCTCTTCCAGCCCACCGAGACGCCTTTTCTCCTTCTACCGCGTCTCGCCCTCTCCGTATCGCACTGGCACTGACATTCACATCGCTGTCCCATAACTCACAGCACAGAACTGACGAATGCAACGTGGGCTGAGCTCAAAAATTAATCCCAAGCCCGCCGGAGCGCCGATGCTTACACGCTGGCTTTCAAAAAGAAAAGAGAAACTCTCCAGGTTTCTCATGCAGCTTTTTCCCCCAAGCAAGAAGCAGAAAACCCACTTACAGGAGCTTCTTCTCCACTGCGAGCAGTTCCCATTCTGTTGGAGGCTTGAAACAGGCTTTTAGGAAGCTCTTTTGCTTGTGTAAGAGCATGGGCAGGAAATATGAGCTCAGTGTGACCTCCCAAGTTTTGTTTTGCCTTTCCTGGTGTTGATCAGGGGATGACAGCTGTGGAGGAATCATCTCCACGCCGTGTGTGAGCACATATCCCTCTACAACATCTACAGCTGGTACCTGCACCCAGGGTCAAGCTTTGCCAACTGAGAAAGCTGTCAGGACCGCAGTGCCTCCTGCCACGGGCACCGTGGGGACCCAGTACCTCTCCTTGAGAAACGCAACCTGCTCTCCTACAGCTCGAGTCAGGCACCATGCCTGGGACAGCCGGAGCCGCTGGGACCAAGGACCCACATCAGCACGACGTGAAGGTTTCTGGTGGATCCCGTGCACCCCAGCAGGCACACACTGGGTGGTGAGACAGCCCACAAAATCATAGAATCATAAAATGCTTTGGGTTGGAAGGGACATTTAGAGGTCACCTAGCCCAACCCCTCTGCAGTGAGCCGGGATAATATATAATTATATTATTATAGTTATTATATATACTATAAATATAAATATAAATATAAATATAAATATAAAATACGGTTATAATACATAATACATAATATGTAATACGTAATATGTAATACGTAATACATAATATATAAGATATAATGTATAATATATAACGTATAATATATAATATATAATATCTAATAGGCTGAAGCAGGTTTTTCTGGGATGTGCCAGACCAGGGTCACCCAGGCAAGCACACTGGCCAGCTGCTTGCTTAAACATAACCAGTTCCTTTTGCCCTTCTTCTCTCCATTTTTCCATTCACGCTTTTCCCTTGTCCATCTTGATCCTTCCCTTTTCTCAACCCCATCTCCTCCCAAAGGAGCAATCTGTCTCTAATTCCGTTTTTCCTGTTGGTCCTTGGTTTGCTGCATCCCAGTCCCAGATGTGGCAACAAGCTCTCACTTGTTATTTTGTTTTCTAAAAGTTTTAATTAGTGGAAACATCTGCCATTGCCTGAAGGATGGATACTGAGATGATGTCCACCCTGCCGGTCACCCAGGACTGGACCTGCTTGGTCTCTGCACCAAGAGGGACCCGGGGTTGAGACCCTGGTGTGGAAATCTGCGTTTTTTTCCAGTAAATCTGAATACACCATGTGATGCTTGGGTGCTGCAGGATCCTGCCCCCCTGCAAGAGCAGAAACAGCTACCAGTGGGGACACGGCCGGGGCCGGTGCGCACTGGCAGCTCCACGGGGACAATCACGTCTTTGCAGGCAGCGGTGAAGCCTCACAAGTGGTACCAGAATAAGGAGCTTACTGCCGTGGTTGAACGTGCAAACATAGATGTGCCCGGCTCCTGGCACTGCCACAGGGACGCTTCGGGGACAGCTTCATGGCACGACCCTTCGCTCACTTGCCAAAGGTGTCTCTGATAAAGCGGTTTACTGGAGAGGTCTTAGAGCATCGCTGTTGGTGAGCGGTCACCCTCCAGCTCATTTCCCTCGTCTCAACACCAAACAGGGCCCTGGGGAACACCCTGACCATGCCAAAGCCACCCGCTGAACCAAACCTGGCTGTGCTTTATGAACTCCAAACCGCTCTGGAAGAAACAGGAGAAAGGAGCAGCAGCAATGGCCACAGCTCCGCACCCAACCTCCCCCGTGGCAGGTGGATACGCAGAGAGAAGTATGTTATTTTCACCCATTTCCATGTTTGCCACCATCAGCTGGTGTACACATGTGCTGGCATTTAAAAGATATCCTATAATAACTATATATGGGCAACATATACATTAGGACAGAGCAAGATGCCGCTCGCAAAGCCGAGGCACCAGACAGGGACACGGGGATGCTACAGGTGACAGCAGTTTCACTAACTCAGCAATTAAAATGAAGTAAGTTTTTGTTTTTAATCTAGTTTCTTCCCTGAAGCACATATTGTGCAGAGCTGCAGGGAATTAACTGTGCCTCTGAGAGTCACTGGAGAATGTAGCCTTCACTGTAATTTATCACAAGATTTTAACTCAATTTGGGAGCTGGTAATTGCACAGATACTTTTTTTTTTCTTTCAGACACTGCAGAGCCCTAATGGCTTCGGCAATTAAAGTAACCAGATTACTCATAATGGGAAGCACATTTAGAGAGACACAGCGGCACCAACAATTTCTTTTACGCTGCCGATGCCGTGTGTCAGCTGTGGAGCGGCCCTGCAGGAGCTGCAGCTCCGCTTCCCCTCGTGCTCAGAGACAGGGAGTCAGGAACAACGCACCGCAGCACTGCAAAACCAGGCAGGGATTTTGGAGAAAAGGACTTTTCTTTGCTGTTTTGATGTGATGAGCCGCCCCTGGGTTTAGGGGAGGGTTTCACGCATCTTCAGGATCCCAGGGATTTTTCCTCCTGCTGCAGAGTTCGGTTTGGTTAAAGTCAGGAGTAGTTTCTAGGTTGTCTTTGGGCTTCAAAATCCACTGCCTGGCATACAGCGGGGGTGGACGGAGCTCTGCCTGAAAGCTGAAGTTCAGGAAAAAACAGTCAATAAGTCAATTCACTGGCAGGAAAGAGGAAATCAAACCCAGGGAAAGCCGGGCTCTGGCTTTGCCCTCTGCTAAAGGGCTTCGGCTTGACGCCAAAGTGTGGCTTTATACCGCCACGAGAAGCTTCTGAAGCGAGAAGTCGCAGAACAGCTCCCGCCTGCTCCCCCATCCCGAGAGCGACGGCCTACACCCCCGCCTTCCCGGGTGAAACACGTCGCCGAGCTCCACCCAAGGTCTCTGCGTTGTGCAAAACCCAGCTGCTCCCGCCCAGCCGCGGTGGGGTGACGGGGAACCGCCATCAGCGCCGGGATGGGCCGGGCAAGGGCGCGCAGGGCCGAGGGCAGGGCCGCGGGCGGGCCGGGCAGGAGTTGCCCCCGCCGCACAGCGCCACCTAGCGGCAAGACGGTCCAAACACCGCCGCCACCTCCTCCTCCCCCGTGACGTCTCTCCGGCCGCAATGCAGAGCGCCCGCCCCGCCCCCGGTGTTGACGTCCCGGCCTGCCCCGCCTCCCCTCCCGTATAAGGAAGCGCCGTTAGCGTCCGCGCTCTGGATTGGCTGGCGGCGGGCGGGCTTGTCGCGCGGCACGCTGGGAGCTGTGGTTCTGGCGGGCGGCTGGGGCGGGGAGGGCGGGGCGAAGGCGGCCAATAAGACGCCGGGAGGCGGAGCCAAGCGCGGCAGACGCCGGCCGGTATCGGAATAAGCGAGGGCCAGCAGCGCGGCGTGGTGAGGGCCGGGGCCGGGGCCGGGGCCGGGGCCGG
>Ga0065711_1046324_pt1 | contig 12955 bp, 8 predicted proteins | sample Hoacrofraction12_FD_59098 | JGI IMG/M metagenome (GOLD analysis project Ga0065711, IMG submission 59098) | Hoatzin crop microbial communities from Cojedes, Venezuela - Epithelial fraction 12 v2 (version 2) | ecosystem: Host-associated > Birds > Digestive system > Esophagus > Crop | place... | reverse complement strand
GTTCGGGGTTTTTTTTTTTTGACACCTGGAGAAGTGGAAGAGAGAAACATGTGTTGAACACACCACCAAGCAACCAGGAGTGGAGGTATTTGCGTCTGATTGCTAAGTAACAAGAAGCTGATGGTCCAAAGCAGAGCACTGGTTTAAAGCCAGAAAGCCATAGATTTCTCTGACCACAAAGTTGAAGAGTGATGGTGTCCAAGGTAAAATTAATATTAAGAATAATTTTGTCCAAAGATAAAAAACATGACTCAGATTTGCACACGTAATCATTAAAAATAAATCACAATTTTGAATCAGATAGTCACTCTTGTGTGTAGGAGTGACCATTTTCATATTTCCTTTTGGCATTTAATGCTCAAGAGAGTAACAAACAGTTTCACAAAATACTCCTCTTCATTATTTAGTTAGACTGAGTATTGCAGAGTATGAGACTCTGCAGATATGGTCTGCTGAGTTGGCAAGGGTGGTGTAAGAAAGGACTTTGAGAAAAGCATTAATACTACATAGGCACTTGTGAAATGAATTGTTTTGTAAATAGCTTTTTGAACAGATATTTTTTATCTTTCTCAAAGGTGGGCTCTTTCTGTTGACTGTTCCTGTATGTCATTCAGGTTTTCTCTACATAGAAGCTCCTTTTCTTGTGCTGATGTCTGCTTGTAATTATAGCATCATGCTTTTTTCCTTTTGCAGTCAACGATGCCCTCGTTTCATCTGTTGCAGGACATCCTGCTTTCTCCTGTCCCAAGCACGCAGGTAACGCAGAGCTCCAGTCTGAGTGGAGCGCTGAGGGCTTTGGATCTAGGGCAGTGAGTTTGGTGGAGATGCTGTTTTCGTCACCTACTGCTTGGGCAAGCATGGAAGTGAAAACCGCTCTTGGTGGTTCCAGTGATCTCTCATTGGAGAGATTTTTTTTGTAGGCTTTGTCTTGGGCTGAAAAATAATCAGACTCCAGTTTGATACAGTCTTACTCCTCAAGGTTCGGAACTGGGTGTCCTCTGAACTATTCAAGTGTCAGTGAGGAGTAGAGGAATAGGTAAGAACACCTAAGCATGGAACAGTGCTGTTTTCAGTATTTAAAACAAGCACTGTTTTCTTCTAATGAATCGTTTGTCGTGGTCAGCCAGATGTAATTAATTTCTTTGTCCTTCAAAGAGAGGTAGGTGTGTAATCGATTCATCCTGAACACTTTTATCCATGTTTTTACTTTCATTTAGGAGATTTGGCAACACTTGTAAAGCTGAATTGCTATGATTAGCCTGACATTTAATAAAGCGCGCCACAGAGGGCTGTTTGTTCTTGGAATTACAATGTCGAAGCGCCACAGCACTTTTCAAGGCAGTATTTAGATAATTTGTGTGGATTTCTACATTAGATGGAATCCGCATTGCCATGTGACAAGCAAATCATAGGTGTATCTTGGTGTTCACTGCGTATCCGGACTAGTTAGTGTACGGGTTTGAAGGCAGCACAGAGCTCTGCTTGCCTCCTTCAGGATGTGATTTTTCTAGCCACAAGTTAGAGCTGATGATGCTTCAAGCAGGACTCTGACTCATGAACACAAGTTTTCTTATAATCTTGGGAATGTGGAAATACATGGCTGCAGGCACGTGAAGAATGCTGACTTGCTATCATAGTGCTCTGAGACACCCTAGAGTCCGTGGAGACCCTGCTATATGGGTGTCCGAGTAAGCGGACTGTGGAAACTCGCGTATCACTAGGGATGCATATCGTTACTGAAGCCTATCATCGCTGAATTGCCTTGGCTGAAAAGTAAAGTAAGCCCTTACCTCCTTTTCACTGAACACGCATACAAAAACCCCCTGATTATTGCCTGGTAGTTTTTTTAATGCACTCCAGCTCTGTCACTCTGCCTCCTTCAAGCTTTTCTAAAAAAAAAAAAAGCAAAAAGGAAAAAAAAAAAGCTTTCAGTCTTTTTATTGTCATACTTTCCAAGTTCAGGACGCTTTCAGTTTTCATAGTACTAACTAGTATCCCATGCATTGTTTTTAGGTGAGGCTAATGTAGTTCTCAAAAGTATTTTCCTTTTGGTCCATTTGTAAGCATGAGGTAGTTCTACATGAGTTACTTCGGCCACAGTTTGTCTTGGAAAAAGCACCCTCTGAAACACTTCTTTCGGAGATAGTTCTACTTACCTACTGGAGTGTCCAGCTTGGTTTGCCACCCCTGGCAATAATATGCATGAAACTTATTTAATCTAAAGCAATTAGAATTTGCATTTTGTGAGTTGTGTTTATGGCTTCAGCTCTCCAGCTCTAACTATGCTGGAATGAAGCTTGCACCTTAGTATTACTTGTCTGTCATGGATAATCATTGAGTTATGAGGCTTTTCCCATCCTCTTTAGCAGTGTCTGCAAGGTTTCCAGCCTGAAGGTTGTACAAATGAACAGATCTACCTCTAGCTTGTCTGTTGTCTCAAGAAATATAGCTAGTCAAAATAGAAGAAAAGATGTATTTTGTTGTTGTTACTGTATCTTCCCTCCTACTGCAATGGTATTTTGCAGAGTCCCTCAACTTCTAGTGGAGGGTGTTTGAGACGCATGAAGAACTGGTACATAAACATGAGATACGCACTGGAAATCTGTGTGACTTCTTGGTAGAGAAATTTTGATTTATTATCTGAATGTAAAATCCTTCCAGCTCGCACTGTGAAAAATATCTACATAATTCATTGCAAAACTGAAAAAATATTACACATGTTGAAAGGACATTGTAAGTATAATAACTTAAGCTTTTTGAGATCAGTTAATGAAGTTCAAGTTGAGCAATGTTGAAAGTCAACTTAACTTGCTGATCTGTATAAATAAATCTCACTGACTCACTGGCAAGCTAGTTGTTTTCCAAGGTAGAGGAGAAAGAGAGTTCCAGGGAGAAAATCAAAAATGATGGGGGGAAAAAAAAAAGTAGATGAAGAATAGGATGCAGTTGAACTGTTGTCATCTGTTCATAGTCCACTGTGCCATCTATCATTATTATTATAAGTACAGGAATTTGACGGCACGTCAAAGCACTGCAGTGACTTCTTTTATATTCCTGATTTATATTCTGGTAACTTTGGTGCAAAGATGCTGTTCTTGACCACCACTTGGTCTTTCCAGTGCTATTGCTGCAATGTTACTTTTTCCCCCCTTGCTTAATAGTGTACTTATACTGATAAACATTTTTTTTTTACCTCACGCTGCTAAGGCTTTTGTCTAGCAGTGGAGTTTTTTCTCATCCTTGCTGTGAGAATGAAGACTACCAAGTTATTCTGGGGCTATTAGTTGTGCTTTTTTAAAAAGTCCTGAAGGAGTACAACCCTACACATGACTCAACACTAAATGTCTTAACTTTTAACAGTTGTAACTGCTGCTTGCAGGCTTAATTGCGATGTGGCTTTTGCAGGTAAATAAATTGATAGGAGAAAAATAACCAGTCTCTGACTAGACACTTCCTTCTTTTCTACCCACAGCTCTGAGCCATTAATTATCTTTCCCTCTACACAGTAATTGGGATTGACCTATGAAGCTCAGAGGTTGAAGATAGTATATTAACCCTTGTGTCCTGAAGAGAGGAGACGGGAAGGTATGCCTTTGTGATGCCTTCCTGTGACTAGAGTGACAGAGAAAAGAATCTGCTTTTGTCAGCTTTAGCTGGTGTTCATAAAAATATATGCTTTATAGAACAGCTTCTGGGTAATACTCAGGTAGAATTTAGAATAATAAAGTTAAAGAAAACATGTGACAAAGCGATGTGAAGCTTTCCTTTCCTGCTAAAAGCTGCTTGTTTCTTTTTTCTTATTAGCTGCATAGGAAACATCCCGAGTTCCTCAGCTATAAATACTGCTAGTAGGGCAAGAGGTTTACCACCTTTACATTGCAGTGTGGACCGTATGAATGCTAGCATTAGTTTTTGTAGTTATATCTAGTGTGCAGTGCTTTCTTCAGAGTACAGGACCTCCTCCCTCTGGACTAGCAGTCCTTGCTTCATCTGTCAGGAGACAAGGAATCTCCCTGGATCCTGTGGAACAAAATTAATTATTGCATATGGGGTGTTTTCCTCTTCAGCTGCTAGTTAAATGAAAATTGCCTTTGGATCTCTGAAACAGGCCCTTCAATGCTCCTTGTGACTGAGCATCATTTCTCTTGATTGCCAAGAGCTCCTTCCAGCCCCTGTGATACTGGAGGTACCCTTGCTGCTGCCGTTCGGGTGTGCCCGCTATTATATCGTCAAATGGGTGCACATCTAACGAGGTACAATCTCACCTTGTACATCAGTCCTTCTTTCTTTCTAGTGCTTGTTCTGGTGTTTCTGAGATGCTGTGCCCCTTTGTAGAACTACTGACTGTGACTAATGTCTTCCTTGCTGAAAAAGCTAAGTACCAGTAGCTGGCAAGATTAATTTTATATAATGTGCTGACTTGAAGCTCCAGAGCCTCCAATGATAAATATGTCTTTCTTGCACCTCTCCCTGTCCTCTCACTCTCCTTTTGTCTTCTACTAAGTAAAGTTTCTGAAAAACAGATAAACCCAAGCTCAATCTTACATGTCTGCAAATTAATTTTTGATTAAAAATTTGCGAAAAGTTGTAAAAGAATGCATGTGACATGGAAAGAAAAAAAGCCAAACCCAAACCAACTATGTTTTAGAGAATTGTTGATTGACTCATCTTGTTCAGACCTTTTGCTGATGATAATTTTCGGAAAAAATTATTACTTGTGCTCTAATTCTTAAAGTAGTACTGGGAGGCTTTTGGGGAACCTAGAACTTCTGGGGGCAGTTTTCATTCAGAATCCGTTGAAACTGATTTTTGGAATACAAAGTTGAATATATGTACTTTCAAATGTCTTATCTTACTGTACTTACGTTAAGATTATCCTAGTTTAGAAAAATAACATGGAATTACTGTCAGTAAAACGGAAATCTGGCAGACTGCTGCGGTACAGATTTATATGGATATGCCATCAGTATTGCTAATAAATGACTTGCAGTGAACTGAGCAGAGGTTCAGCGTCAAATATTTCTGGCTTTCTTGTTGTTCATATTATAAATTCAGATGAGATCAAATGCCCCATGTCTGTTTGTACAGTGGGAAGTTTAGGTGAGAGTTTCTTTACATTTTGCTGATTCCACAGTCAAACGAGTGGAAAATGACTTGTATTTTTTTGAGTTTTATGGCCATCACAATTTTTTTTGCCTTCTCTTGGTTTCTTTGAAAGCATTTCTTGGCAAAGAACGGTTTCACAAGGCATCCCTGATGAAGCTGGAACTGTTGGACTGTACACAACCTCATCAATTTTGTGGTTACAGTTATAGTGCGCTCTGATTTGTATCTGTTTACTGTGGGAAAAGTTAATGTTTGGGTTGGAGGACTGTTCTGATCTGCCTTTAGAGTCAGAGGTGTGAAGGCATTCCTGTCTGCTTTTCATTAGCAGAAACTGGCATTGGCATAGTCCTCTGTCAGTAAAAGCATGCAGAATGACCAGCTGGCTGTTCTCCAGGCTTTACGGACGAGTACGTGTGGGTTAATAGGCAGGAGCTGCAGGGTGACCCTGCCCGGGAGAAGCGGCTGTAACTTATTTCATGCTGGCTTGGTAGTTGCCGCCGGCAGAGAGGCCTAGAATGAAGCAATTTCTGCAGTTCCGGTGCCGGCAGATGATTTACCTTTATGAATCCTTCCTTGTCTGGCTGCGAAAGAGCTTTTCGGAGAAGGCAGAAGCGGCTGTGGGGATTCTCTCAGGTTTTCTGTAAGTAAATACTTGGTTTCTAAGAATCTCTGCCCTTTGAATGGTGACCTTTGAATCATTGCTGGAGTAAATGGCATGCTTCTTAGACCTCTTGAAGGATATTTGACTTGTGATGTTAAACTGGCTATTTGTTCTGGTTTTAAAACTGCCTTTGGGAGTGTGGAGTAGTTAATGTTGCAAGTGTGAGCTGGAAAGAAGGAAGCTTGTTGTCGATCAGAGTGGTGTCGGTGAGCATCCCTGACACCAGGCTGCTTTGGTACAGGGTTTCTTCACGCAGGTCTTGGGGCTTGCCAGGGATGAGCAGAAAAGGGATGTCACTTCATGCCACTAAATGAAACCAATGTAATTAGTGTGAAGTATACTAGAAATAGATGTATAGTGCATAAAATGCGACTGGTTGTTTTTTTTTTTCAGTTGGTTATATCAACAGTTGATTTTCCTTGAACTGATGAGGTCTAATTCTGCAGCATGGCAATAAAAAATAATCACCTCTTCAAATATAGCGTTAGTGGTTTTGTGCTTTAGGAAGTATCTTTGTGGAGTTGAATCTGTATGTGTGGCTGCAGTAGCACGAGGGTTAGAGCTTGATTTGTATGCAGTGTAGTTATGCCAGGGTGGTTGCTGCCGCAGAAAGTGTGCTATTTGTGGACGCTTCGGAAAAGTGCAGGAAGCTTGAAGGGCAGAACTGCTTACCAGCCGGGGAAGCTACCCCTCTTTTCCAGCACCTACGAGGAAGAGAGTTTATATTACTTCCAAAATTGCTTCTACCATCACATTATTTATCTGGCTATTTTCTCTATGGCGTGCCTAGGAAGCCTTAGTAAGTTTCAGTGTTTTATGGCAAAAATCCACAAACTCTTAGGAGAGAGATTGAACCAGTTAAGAACTTTGCTAATATATTAACTGGTTTTAAATAATAAGTACAAATAACAATAACAAAGGGGAACACAGCACAATCCCTTCTGTTGTGCCTTGTCTTTCCTAGCAGGGGATTTTTCTGTCCTTCTAGCAGCTTTGCTCAGTGCTCAGAGCAAAACCAGCTGGGTAGAGAGGGGCCGATTGATCTCGGTGAGTTTGGAGGGACGAGTCCCACCTGGCCCCATGGGCTCCTCTTCCCTCTTCAGGGGTCCGATGGGCTTCGTGCCTGCTGGGCGCCGGAGGAGCGGCTGTGGAAGCGGCCCTGGCTCCCGGGTGAGTCCAGGGGATGACATCGGGCATGGGCTGAGCAAAAGGGCTGCAGGAACGCCATCCCCTTGCTTGGCGCTGCGACGGCTTTCCCCTGCCTCAGTACGGAGTGTGCGTGAGTAAGACGTGTTATTTCTGCCTAGAGGGTTTTGGGCTGCTGCTTCAATTAGCCTTCCAAGTTACTTAATGTGTTGTGTTGTAATTATCTGGCATTTTAAGTCTGCTAATCTTTATGTGTTGGGCCAGTGCTTGGGGTGTTATGAATGTTCAGCGGCTGGGGGAAGTAAGAAGTTCTTTGTAAAGAAAGAATGTAGTATTTACCACCAGGACACTTGCCTGGGGGAAATAAGTTTTTTTGTTTTTTTTTTTTGACTTGCAAGCCTTGTTTTCTCTTCCACCCTTTCCATAGGCTTCGAAGGAAGTACGTAAGACTTGAAAACTATGGCATAGGTTTTTTTCAGTGCCTCTTATACTTATTTATACTTCGGTAATAACTTTATTAAAAATCTGTGGTTCAGGAGAAAGCATTTGGAATCTTTACAACCAAAACTTGATGTCTTGGTAGTTATGTGTGTACTTAGATCAGAATAAGCCTTTTATATTGGCAGGGCAAGGGATAAAGAATAGCTTTTTCAAGCATGCAAGTGGTTGGATAAAGTAAATCAAGGTAATGCCACACATTTCTGTCGGCTAATTGGATTGTGTATGATAATGTGCTGGGTATGTTTAAAATATAAAATATGGATGTTTAAAAAATAAAAAATTTTTGAATGCCAAAACCTGGATTTGCATCCTATTTGTGAGGGTAAAACAAGAATTATGTTCAACTTTTAGTAAGGGAAAGCTGACTGTTAAGACAATGTGGAGTGTGAGAAGACAGACAGCTCTCTGAGCACATGCTATAAATTTCTAGCTGTGCCGTCTGTATGAGGTAGGCTGTAGGGCTGCTTTCTAATGCTTCTGCCCATGGAGTAATTGGTTCTGGGTGAAGTTCTGAGTGAAAGCTGGTGGCATCTCTTATAACTTATCTTGGGAGTTGTACTTAGTGAAAGGGCAAGGAGTGTAAATGAATATATGGATACTATACATGTGGCTAACAGTTGTCATTTTTCTTGGGCTTGCTTTGGCTGAAGCTGTGTCTTCCACAGGGGCAGGTGGTCAGTGGCTTACTAACATGATGGTCACATATGATTCTTGTTTATCAACTGGGTGAATACTCTGCTTCTGTTGCTCATCTAAAATGGCTTTTTCTAGCATATATTTAGTAACTTTGGCTAAAGAATCTTGTCCAAGTGAGCCTATGTGTGTGAAACGATTGTGGGAGGAAGAACTTTGCCTCTTTCCCTTCTTTCTTCCTTGCGTTTGATTGATGCTTCCTGAATGTGTGGTGGAAAATATCACCTGTAGCTCTCCAGAAGTACAAAGTCCTCCACTGATAAACAGATAACCACACATTTTTTTAGTATTCTTGTTCCAAAACACTCAGTATCTGATCTAAAATTATAAATTCCTCCCTCTTGTTTACAAGTCAGTTTTATTTTTGGTTTTCAAGCTAACAAATAGGTCAATATTAAAAATTCTGCATTTGCCTTTTCAACAGAATTGTGTAGGCATGATTATCTGGATTTTCCTAGAGGCAGAAGTCTAAACAAATGTTGCTAACAAATGTTTTGTGTAAGTCTTTATTAAAAATTTAAAATTGTTTTTATCATGACAAAATTCAAGTCAACTAAATAGCCTGAGGTTATATGTATCTTGTTTTTTCCTAAGGGACCAAGATCATGGCAGTCCGTGTAGGGCCTGAAAGTGTATATACTGTCCAGGCATAAACAGGAGTACAAAGGAAAGCTTCTTCTGCAGGATTAGGTATTCATAGAAATCTAAAATACAGTTCCTCAATGAGTTTGCCTTTATACTGATCATTAATTTTGTGTAGAAAGAGTAAATGAATTTACATACACAGTCTTCTTAACAAGAACTGATGAGGAGTCTTCTCTACTGTTGGAACTAGTGGCAGAGTTGCCCTTTTCAGCACTGCTTGGTAAAATTCAATTCTTTACAATATATTAATGTGAAATTTCTTGCATGTTTCAGACCAAGTAATTCCAACAAAAGCCCACAGTTTAGGAACTGCGTGAGTGACCTGCTGGGACTGAGTTATCAAGAGGTAGTGTTGATGGCCTACTGCAGGTGTGTATGCTCTTACTTCTCAGGTGATTTAACTTAGGAATGTAGATACTCCCTCTTCAAAATGGGCTCCTGAAACTGGGTTTCCTTTTTCTGCCAAGCAGAGTGTGGAAGCTGTGGCTATTGAGCAGGGGGCACAGAATTTGAGTGATGTTAGGAGATTTCGGTAGCAGTGTGACCATTTGAATGCCATAGGGAATGAAAACTGAAGTGAAATGTACAGGCAGATTATTAAAACTTTAAAAGGTCCTGCGGTAAATCCCAATATCAGTGGTGTGGTATTGTTGTTTCTAAGTTACCGTAGGCAACTTCTTAACTGAAAATGCATCCTATTAGGACCTTCAGATGGGGCTAATTTCCTGATAAGCAAAGAAATTATTAACTAACCACATCTGATAGGTAAAAAGTAGTGTTCATAGATGGATGGTGGTTTTGCTTGCAATGTCTAAGTGTTGGAGCACAAACTTGTTGGGAGTTTTTACGTTGAAAACTTCTAGAATGGAGAATCTGAACATCTTGAAGGATGTTAAGATAACTTAAATGATATTTATCGTGATTTTGTCGGTATTCAAGTTGCAAGAAGGGTCAAATTTTGCAAGTTTGTCTTATGAATGTTAATCAGCAGTAGACCTAAACCAGTGTTGAAAATGCTTGGGTAGTTTTGACTGAAGGGGACCTCTGCAGGTTGGCAACTTTAACCTATTCGGAGCACGGCTGGATTCAAGGCTACATCAGGTTGTTTAAGGCGCTGTCCGGTTGTGCTCTGAAAATCTAAGAGGATGGAAATTTGGCTGTCTCTTTGGGCTGTCTTTTCCAGTGCTGCACAGCTCTCATGGTAACTCTTCCACCTTTTTTGTGCCACTGAGAATTCTGTTAAAACAGTTTGTGTTTTGAGATTTTGCTGTGCACCCCTGAAGGCTCCATCTTGCCTGCAGTTCCTCTTTAGGTAGTAGGAGACTCAGTGGATCATGCAGCAGTCCCTTCTCCAAGCTGAACAACCTCTAGCTTCTCTTTATATGTGCCTCTACCATAGGCTCTTATATATCCAATGCTCCAGACCCCTGACCATCTGGTGGACCTTCTCATGTGCTCTTTCCGGTTTCAGACTTCTTCATTGTACTGTGGGTGCACAACTGAACCAGCTGTTCCAGGTATGGCCTTGTGAGGCAAATAACCTGCAGGCAGATGGAAGCAGTTATGATTTTGTTAATGCAGCACAGCATGTGGTTATAACTACATTTGGGTTTGAGCCTCCTGAGCTGCTTGCTTGCCCATACGTCTGACCTACTGAGATGCCTTGTCCTTTGGCGTATCAGCTATTCCACCTATCTGATGCGGTCTTTAAACGTGCCGAGAGTGAATTCTCTGCCCTCACCCAGGTCAGTGAGGAAGGTACTAGTGTTGCCCCAATATGAATTGGTGTATGTGTGGACTTACGACTTCAAACAAGACAAATCTCAATTTACAGCTCCACTTTTGCTTTCCATCTCTTATTTTAATGCCGCTGCACTAAATCTTCATTTGTCTTGAACTGCCTGCATTCTGGGGCTGGATACTTCTAGTTAAAAAATAATTTAAGTTGGGAATATGGCAGTACTGTTCTTTCCACACTTTCAATTAAACTCTTGCCTGATTAATGAGGTTCTTCACTGTTTCCCTTCCACCCCTGCCACATTACTTGTTCTCTACTGGTGTCTTTTTGTTTCTCTTCAGTGTTTTACCATTTTGATCTGCACGCTTTCGTCTACCAGCATGAAAGTGAAAAGCTGAAAGTTTTGGATAGTTAAGGTTTCAGTTCTTAGAGGTATGTTAAGAGATGTTGAATATCATCATTGATGCGTTTCAGTGTCTGTTAATGGTAATGAACTTCTGAGGCTTTTTGTATAACATGTAAAAGGCAAAAAGAAAATCTTTGTTCTCTATGTGCTAGTCTTAAAGTTTCATTAAAGGTGTGAACTGTTGATGTGCTTTGAAAATAACTTAAAAAATTGCACCATGTATTTGGAAGTCCAGTAGGGTTTTGACTGTTGAATATATCCTTCTGTTTATTGGGAAGACTGACCTAAAAATCATTTGGGAGGAAGTAGATGCAATTTGTTCAAAAAGTGATGTTAATCTGTATTTGTTTAAGGTTAGCAATGGCTGATGAATTTTTGAGTAGTAATATAGAATGGGATATGAATTATTATGGTTAAGATGTGATTTAATAGGTTTTCTGTATCTGCTGATGGAGATTGCTGTAGCATTTCTGAATGAGGTTGATATGGAGACCAGTCTGTTCATTTTGTCATGCCTCTGAGTTTTTCTGATGAGAGTTTAACTGTATACGGAAACTTCTAAGTCTAATACAGTGTATTTATCATTGAACTGTGTTTTAGAGCTCTGAGCGTGTTCTTCTCAGGCAGTCAAGTCAGTGAAAGGTGTAGAATGAGAAAGTCTCTATTCAGCATGGTGCAGCATTATGAGACCCACTGAAGTCAACAATCAATAGGGTGATTAATGCAACTACTAAGTCAACAGTGTTATTAATTCAGTGGCTGAATCTTATTAATCCTGTTTCCCTGTGGATGTAGCTGTGTGTAGAAGTTCCTGGCAGCTTAAAGCTGAGGATGAGGTGATGAATGCCTGTGACTCAGGAACCGGTGGGTGCAGTGGTCAGAGCTGTAATACTTGGTGGTTACTGTATTGCCTTGTTGCTGTTGCAGAAACTAGCTTACAGCTGAATAACTGCATTCATTTATGAACTACTCGGCACATCTTGAGCATGTGTGTTCCTGTCCTGCTGGGGAACTGACTGAATATTTGACCAAATGCAAGCTTTTATTTAAAGTCTTCGTTCTTGGCCCTTGTTATATTTTTGCAGGTATTTCAATGGATTTTTGGGAATTGTTATCACTATGATTGTCTCTCTCCAGGTTGCAGTACTGCTTTAGATGGCTGTTAAGCCTCTGAGTGCTGAAAGGATGTGGTGGTCTGTTCCTCTTGAGGACTGTCAAAACCCCACATTCTTTCCAATAAAGGCAAGCAAACAGAAGAAAGTCATAAGGGGTTTTGTGAGCTAGGAGTGTTTGCTGGGCAGAAAAACATCTTGGGTTACAGTATGCTGGGTCTTGACGAATCAAGTTATTCGCCTTCCTAATGTTTGACCTGATAGATGATTTAAAACAAATTGAATGTCCACTTTTATCAGTGAAAAATAATGAAATGGCAGATAAAACTGGCTTTCCTACTTTAGCTATAACTGTGCCTGACTCTTGCTTTCCTTCCTATGTGTTCTGGTTTTGGCTGCAGCCGGTAACAAAAGTGCCACGTGGCCGCCCCTCCCCCCGCTGGGGTGCGGAGGAGAATGGAAAGAAACAGGCAGAAACTGTGGGTCGGGATAAGGGCAGTTTAACAGAGCAGCAAACAGAGGGAACAGTAACAACAAGGATACAGAAAAGGGGAATACACAAAACAAACCCACAGAACAGACCCGCTCTCTCGGACCGCACTGCCGCTGTGCCCTCCTGAGTGAGTTCCTGCTGCGCCGCACCCCCCCTCCTCCACCCCAGAACCCAGCATGATGGCACATGGTATGGAATACCGGGCTCTGTTTGGCCAGGTTGGGGTTGGGTCAGCCCCCCCCGGCTGTGCCCCTTCCTGGATTCCCTTCCTGGATTCCAGTGAAAATTAACCCTGTCCTGGCCGAACCCAGGACATTATCCACTCCTTATTCCATACCATCTATGTCATGCCCAGGTCCCCCATTGTCCAGTTGATCACCACCACTTCTCCTGTCTCCAGATATCATTCCCTTAGTCTATGGATCATCACTCTAAAGTGTCCATTGAGTTCATT
>Ga0065711_1009262_pt1 | contig 12955 bp, 11 predicted proteins | sample Hoacrofraction12_FD_59098 | JGI IMG/M metagenome (GOLD analysis project Ga0065711, IMG submission 59098) | Hoatzin crop microbial communities from Cojedes, Venezuela - Epithelial fraction 12 v2 (version 2) | ecosystem: Host-associated > Birds > Digestive system > Esophagus > Crop | place... | reverse complement strand
GGCGGCTGGAGGGCGGAGGCTGCAGGGTGACCTGCCCGACCCTGTGGGAGAGCCCGGGGAATGGCGTCCGCTCGCCGTCCCCGCCGGGGCAGCTGTGCCGGCGTGTCGGTGTGATGGCCGCGTCCCTCCCGGCCCTGGCGAGGGTGCCCGTGTCCCCGGCGCCCCGGCCTGTGTCCGGCACCGACCGCGGGCGCAGCTCAGCGACCCCGGCCAGGCCGAGAGACCCCGGCGTGGCAGAGCCGGCGGTGGGGATCCCCGAGCACTCCTCGGAGCACCCTGCCGCTCGCTGCCGCGTGCTCCCTCGGCAGGGCCCCCCCAGGGGTCACCAGGGGCCGTGCAGACACGGAGGGCGAGGCTGCGTGTGCCGGCGCAGTGAGGATGGCCGCGAAGGCGGCCGTCTGAGGTTTAACCTCGCTCTTCTCTGCAGGCAGCTTTGCCAGGGCGCGGTCACCAAAAACGTCTCAGGAACTCCTGAAGTGTGTGGATACCGTGGTGGGGCTGCGCAGGTGTGACTGCTGCTCCTGCGGCGAGAGCCTTGCGTCGCACCAGTGACTGTTTGACAGCAGCCCAGCCACCTGTGCTTGATACTACGCTGTAAATAATCTTCTCTTGTGGATTATGAAGGAAAAACAGGCCGTCGTAGGCTGATCTTGCTATATTTGGAAAATAAATGCACTATCAGCTTTGTAAAGCCATATGGTGGATTTATTCACGATCAGCAGTTCCTTTCAAATGCAAGTTCACGGCATTTGGTAATACATTTTCCAGTATACAGCTCAGCACTCTTTTTTTTCTTTTTCCTTTTCCAGCATATGATTTGAGAGCGGTCAGCTGGCTGCTGTTGTGGGCCACCTCTTGTCTGGTCGACGCATATTCAGCAATATAATTAATCACTTACATGAGTGAGTTCTTACAAGCTCCTGTGTACTTCATCATCAGTTTCTGTCCTGGCACAGATTCATTCCCAGTGCTGCTGGCTGCTTTTTTTTTTTCCTTTCTGTGCAGCGTTGCACAGCAGTGCGACTTTTTGGCTCAGCTTACTCTTTCTAGAGGCTTGTGAGACCATGCTTGGAGCGTGTCTGCGTGGCCATCAGCCCCACGCTCCTCCATTACTTCTGGCACTTGCTCCTGCTCGACACGATCTGGCTGAGGGCTGGGGGTCCTGGAGCTCTGCGGGAAGGTGGGCGGAGGGAGATCCCCTTCGGAAGGGGGTGTGCTCGTCCCGAGGAAGGGGGCTCTGTGTCCGGAGCAGCTGCCAGGGGTGCTGGGCGCCGGAGCTTGTGCGCAGATGGAGGTGTGCTCAGCACCCGGCGAGGTGCAGTTGGTCCCCGTCACGGACCTGGTGGGTTTAGGGGAGAGGGTGAGAGCGTGGGTGGCCGCAAGCCATGACACATGGTGCTGGTCAGAGACGGACGGGCATGAGACTGACTGCCGGCTCTCCTGATCCGACATTCTCCCGGTGGAGGTAACCCTGGACGCCCGCCAGTGACTTTGCTGGGGGCGGCCCTGCTCTCCGCAGCCTGGCTCCGTGCGAGTGCTGCGAGTCCCGGTTGTTCCCGGTGAACGTCTGCGACCTCCTCGGCCGTGCCGGGATGCTCCGCTCCTCTTCCCTGCAGGACTCAGTCCTGACCTGTGTGCTCCCTCGGATCGGTGCTGCGTGTCGGAGCTCAGCAGATCCCAGCCGCCTCCTCTCGCTGCACTGTGGCTGATCGCAGCCACAAATCTTCCCCTTGTGCTTATTCCAGGTGCTGTGCCCACCTGTATAATGACGGCACTTAGCACTAAACAGCTTCGGAGAGGCCTTTTGGACATTGAGTAATGAACCTGCCCAACATCTTTGTGAAGGAGCTGTGCATCGTTTGTGTGACATCTCTCCTTGGTGTCCCTCGGCGCAGTGGGAGAAGCTTTCTGGCAGCGGCAGTCCCGGGACGTGCTGCGTGTGGGGAGGCAGGAGCCAGCATAAACCATGCTGCCGCTATCCCAGATTTTCACAGAGGAATATATTTGGCTGTTGGGTTCATTTATTTAGAAACATCCAGTAACTGATACATCCAATTGCTTCTGCTTTTCCCTAGAGACCGGTGGAAACAGTGAGAAAGTTGCAGGAGCAGGGAAGAGGATGGTGGGGCAGTAGGTGACCGTCACGGTGCTGCGTCAGGCGGCATGGCGATGCCGGGAGTGGCTTCCCGCTGCCTGAGCCGCGGCTCCACGCTCGCGGAGCACGGCCCTGTCCTGGCCTGGGCATGGCCACCGTGCCGGCACCCGAGCTGCTGCCACGGCACGTAGCCATGGCCACCCTCGCTCCGCAGCCCCGGGTGGGCATCCATGGCATGCAGCCACGGCGTGCAGCCTGCGGAGGAAGGGTGTGCGCGGGACGGCGTTGCAGTCGGTCATCTGCTGGGCCGTGGGTGTCTCCCTCTTAGAAAGGCGATGAAAACCCACAGAACCCACCTGCCAGGAGCTGCTGTCAGAGAGCCGCAAGATGAAAATACCGTCTTACCTCCTGCTGTGCTGGGCCTGAGCTGTTCGTCTTGGGAAGGAAACCGCTGTCACCTGGCCCTCTGCAAGGATGCCAGCACAGGTCTCCTGCGCGCTCGATGACGAAGCTTATTGCTCTCTGTAACTAGCTTATTATTATTATATAGCTCTCTGCGACTGCCTGACAGGAGGTTGTGGTGAGGCGGGTGTTGGTCTCTTCTCCCAGGCAGCTACTGACAGGACGAGAGGAAACAGCCTCAGGTTGCATCAGGGGAGGTTCAGATTGGATGTCAGGAAAAAATACTTTACTGAAAGAGTGGTCAGGCACTGGACCAGGCTGCCCTGAGCAGTGGTGGAGTCTCCATCCCTGGAGGGGCTCAAAAACCGTGTAGATATGGCACTTGGGGACATGGTTTAGCAGGCGTGGTGGTGTTGGGGTGACGGTTGGACTTGATGCTCTTAGAGGTCCTTTCCACCCTAACGATTCTGTGATTCTGTGAAGGATCGGCTGGCTGAGAGGGGCACGGCGAGGAGCTGGCGTGGGAGCGAAACAGTACTGGGCTTTGCGTGCTCCAGGAGGAGCTGTGATGGCTGAGGGAATGACTGTCAGGCCGGCCGTCCTTTAAGGGTTAAGAGGCAGTCCTGGGTTTCTGAGGAGTTTCTTGATTTTAAATACTTTTCTTCTGGCTAGCTGAAAATTCTCTCCTGAATTCTAGCTGAAAATTCTCTCCTGAATTCTCCTAACAATTAACGAAATTGGTCTATTTTCTTCCTTCTGCTGCTTGGGGACCCCACTGCCTCGGTTACCTGGATACCTGTCTGTGAGTCTGGGCTGCCGTGATGTCGCTGCTGAAGCCTCCTGCTTTCTGTATGTGACTGGAAACCCATCAATACCGTGACCCTGTTAAACTAGCGACTGTCCGAGCAGGGTTTGTACCGTCAGGTTTCGACTGCAGTTTGTTTTTATCGGGAGCTGTGAGAGCTGAGGTGACTTTGGCCGGTCACTGAGCGCTGATAACGGCAGGACACGGCGGCCATGGAGGGTTGGCCCTGGAGGAGGTTGGGGCATTCCGACACCCGAGGCCCGGCAGAGGCCGGGGGTCAGCGCCCACCGCCGTGGCCCACGGCCGTGCGTCATGGCTCCCTGCCCGAGGGCAGCCGGCCGCTTGCAGCTCCGGCACCGCGTCACTGGGATCCGGCGCGCTGAGCCAGAGCGAGCAGCAGAGCGCGGCGCTCGATTTTGTTGAATGAGCGATACATTTTTTGTAAAACACTTTGTCTTCTGTTTCTGTAACGTACATGAAGTCATTTATAATTCCTGCTGGGCTGCCGGAGCCAGTGCAGAGGCCGCGGCGGGTTCCCACGGCTTCCCCGTCCGCCTCTCACCCGCGCGGCAAAGAGCTCCCCGTCGTCTGCTGCGGCTGCTGTCGCCTGGACACGGGCGCACGCACTGCTACACGCAAACAGACTGCCTGCTGGTGGGTCCGTTTACAATCCCCTGCTGCTCGGGCTGCCCTCGAAGCTTCATCTTCTCCTGTTTGTGCTGACTGTGTGAGTTCTCAAGGGTAGTCGTCCTTGAGAGGAAAGGCATTGCAGGTTTGCTGTGCTTGACGTCACTCTCCGTGTTGTCTGAACTTAAAAGCCACAAAATTCACACTGATGGAATTTCACCCACGTAAGACTGGGTAGACGACGGAGAATGTTTTTTGATGGAACGTCATGGCCGTATTTTTCTGACAAGGATTATTTGAGGGCAGGAGTGAGGGGAGCATTGCTCTTACAGCCTTGACATCTTGTTCCTATGAAGATGGGTCTCAGGCAGGCAGAGCACCGCACCCTCTTTGCCATAGTCTGCTGGCAGAAGTTAGGTGTGATGGTGCATGGACGGGTCTCCAACAGACCCTGCAGTCAGCAGGGTAGTCCCTGGCTCTCCTCCCAGTGGGCTGTGGCAGGTTGGAGTGGAAGGCCTGGGAGAGGTGACGTGTGGGAAGTGCCTGGGACGAGCTGGTGGGGCCCACGAGCTGCCAGCGCTGGCGGCTGCGGGTCGGCCGGGGAGGAGCGGGGCGCGCGTCCTCCCGCAGCGGTGCGGGTGTCTGTTGCTGCGGAGTGGGTGCAGTGCGTTGCTGATACCCGTGAACTCGGGACAATCACGTGAAACAGACTGTTCAAATGCCTTGTTTCAGCTGGCACGATGACTCGGTTCGGGTGAGTAACCACGGTGAGACCGCACACAGGCTGGCATCCAGCGCCGCGTAGCTGTGCGTGAAATCGGGTGGTCGGTGCTGCAGGCCTCAGTGCTACGCTCGCTGGCCAGAGGACGTACTGGTGGATTGATGGTGCTCGTGCTAAGGAATCAATTACTCTCCATGCCCAAATATTTCTTCCTTTAGAGGTTCGGAAATCATCGGAAAACATGACAAGAATGAAATCAGTTTTGTTTACTGAATTGGATTAAAGTAACTGGATTCCCATATGGACAGGGGCAATTGGATTTAATGTTACCTTGCGTATTCTTCCAGTCTCATCGCGGTGGGGATAGCTGTCTGTTTTAGGAAGTAATTTTTTTTACGCAGACAATAAAATCTTAACGATCACATCATCATGTTACAGTGTAGACTTTTACGCATAATGTCATACTGACCTCATTGCTTATGTTATTGTTGTTATGATATGTAATTGAGGAAAAGGCTTTGGGCAAGGCAGGTACGTGTGTGAGCACCTGCACGTGTTGGTGCTCGCGTGTAACCCGTGTGCTAGGCTGGGCTGCTGCCTGATTCATGGCTTGGTCCGGGCTATTAGATTTCCCTCCCTCAGGCATTTTATAATCTGTTTAACATAACACAGTCATTTGTCTTGTTTGCTGACTACTTAACAGATGGATTTGTGGTTCTTGTAATTACTATACAAACGTTAATAAGACATGATATCTGTTATTAATTAACAGTTTTCCAGGTTTGTTTTTCCAAATGATGAGGTAGATGATATGTAAATATTAGTGACATACAAATATTAGTTTTACAATGTTAGCGTTTTGAGAAGCCGTGTAAACTTTTGAGGCTCCCCATGGTGTCTTTTTTTTTTCCCTCCTCTAAGCTGTACTTCATAATTATTCTCTAGTAGCACAAGTAGTTTTATGTTTTGTTAAAGGCTGGTCTCTCCTCAGTGTAAGGAAAGCATAGACCCGGCCGATGTCCTAAGCCATTCTCTGTATCTATCCCGCCTGTGTGGTGTTCTTCCATCCCATTTATGTCCTTGTTTTGATACTCACATCCCATCTTTCCTCCTGGAGATTTCCCAAGGCAGAAATCGGTGTACATGAGCATGAAGACTGCGTACCACACGGGAGGGAAGACTCCTCCCGCCCTGGGATGCAGCCATTTCTGGGAGCGATCGCTGTGCAACGGCTGAAGAGAAGACTGGTTGAAGGAGAATGGTACAGCGAGAGGCTCCCTTCTGCAGGGCTTTGTTCTGTGGGATGATGCAGTGTGGGGTATCTCACCGTCACACAACGACAGTGTGCAAATGCAGACGTGATGTGCGTGCGTGCAGCATCCCCTGGCCAGCGCGCAGCCCCCAGCACCGGTCTCCGAGCGCTCCGGTCCCGGCAGCAGGCTCACCGGCACCCTCCGTGCCGCGGCAGTGACAGCTCCGCCGTGCCCGTGGGACCTGTGGCCACACGACGCCAGAGAGGCCGGGGAATCAGAGCGTGCCGTGATGACTGCTTGTGATTCTTCCCATACCAAAATAGTCTCGTGCTTAAAATACGTTCTGCGTTAGCCGAAGCGTGCATGAGGCTGGGCTGGCTTTCCAGCGCTCGGCTGCGTTTCAGACTTGCTTATTGGATGCGTTGCCAACAGACCGCGTCCTTCTGCCGAGGCAGCTGGGATGAAACACGGTCATCAGCGGTCAGGGCCCTCGCCTGCGCTGGTTGTTGCTTTGTGAAGTGTCACTGAAAATTTGCAAACTCCTGTGAATGTTGAAACAGTCGGCAAGTAGCTCACTGCTCACAGGCTCTCCGTTGCCCAGCTGTCAGCGTTGCAGCCCACAACTGCCTTATTTTGCCTTACCCAGTTTTGCGTTACCCACCAGCCTGGTTTTGAGACTCCATCTATCCTTCTGAAGGCTGTGAAACTTCAAGTGATCCCGACGCAGGTGAAGATCGCTGCTCTGCCAGACATGCAGTTTCCTTTTCTCTGGGGAATTAATCCTGTCTGACTGATTGGCCTTTGTGCTTTCCATTTTACAAGGATGGCCAGGCTGCATCTGTGTGTTCTCCTTTCTTCTGCTGCTAGATGACATTTGAGGACATGCAGCGTGATTTCTATAAAGAAATAATCCCGGCACCAAGGTTGCAAGCACTTGCTGTGCTTGCGTTATGAGATGTGGGCAGCCCTGCGTTAGTTATACCCTGGTTTTGTTACTGTTTGATGAAGGCAGTGGAGTGGTTGCAGTTCAGAATATACAGCTCGCAGTGACCTAGATGTGTTGGTGTCTGTGGGTGTATGTTGGCATATATCCTTTGAAATGAAATCCACCCTTGGGGCCATACAAAATTTTGCATGTTTGATGCTAATTTAACAGAAATAAATGCTAAATAGTCATTCTCACACATAGTATCTCATCCCAGGATGCGTGGGGAAGCATCTGAGTGCTCAGTATAAATTATAAATACATTACATGGCAAATGTAGCTCTTTGCTGCACTCAAACTGATCCCAGTTTCTGCTCTTGTTGCTTCTTCTGATCATGCAGCTGATGGATAGTGTACAGACTACTGGTTCTTTGATAGCTTTCCAGGTTTTATGTGTTTTGTTTTGTGTTGTTTTTTGTTACTGCGGTGTGTGATTGTCATCTTTGCCCACGGAATTGTTTGTTGCCTGTGGCTTGATGACTGAAAGTTTTTAAGCGGCAGGGTGATGAGTGGAAATGGTTTTCAGAAGGCAGTGCACAGACGTGTCCACGCCAGCGGCAGCCGGTCCTGAAGCCGAGGCGCAGAGCCCGGCTTGTGTGCGTGACGTGTGGTGAGCAGCAGGTGAAGAGGGGTGCGCACGGCTGAGGGGTGCAGCCGGCTGAAGACGAGCAGAGGACTTTCAGTACACTGTGGCAATATCTGCTCCGCTCAAATGCGCACATGAGTTCACATGTTCCCCTCCTGAATGGTGATCTAACATAATACAAAACATTTTGGGAGTTGTATCTGTGTATGGAACAGTGGAATTAGCATGGTGATTTTCTCCACCAGCTGAAAAGAGATCAACAGGGAAATCCAGGAGACAAAATATTGTCTTTATTTTTCCATCCTGTGCCCGCTAGATTTAGTTATTCAGCCTTAGACTTTCTGTAATGGTTATCATCTCATGAACAATGTTTCGGTGTCATCTTGCACCCCCTTTAACCAGCAGACTGGAAGCACTTTGGGGCAAGGAGCTGGTGTTTGTGTATTACGTGCCGTGTACGTCGGCAGTGTGCTCTGTCTATAGTGCTCCAAGTCCCCAGGAGACCTTTGGCGCTGGTGTCCCGGACCTGGATGCTAACCATCGCCAGCCAGGCTTTGCCTGTGCAGTCACGTGCGGTGGAGTTTGGTAGCCCGGTTAAAGACCAAACCCGAGGGAATAGAAAACCCCGACACCGCAGACCTCGTTTGCAGCACTGCTCAGAGTAGCTGTTTTCAAGCAAAAACTTCTTCCTTAGCACAGGCTGTGCTCAGCTAGTTCTGATGCGCTGATGCTGTAACATGTGGCCTTAATCTTCAGAAATGGCAAATCCTACTTACTGTGTAAGTATTTAAGCTAATTATATCTCTGATGTGAGGAACACGTGACAAACAGTTCACACCCTATCGTTTAAAGGACACTGAAGTCTCGGATGCTCATGGAATATTCTGTGCCTTCTTCCATTTTCGGAGTATCATATGTGTTCTGTGGTGTATTCAGCAAGAATATAATTTGGTAATGATACAGAGAAGATGACAATGCTATGGCTATATTGTCTGTGAAGGAGGAAATAATTCGTTAACAAGTTTTTCCCGGAAGCGCGGTGTTCACCTTGCGGTTGCACAGTTCTGGGGTCTGTTGACAGAAAGATGGTCTGGCTTCAGAAGAGCTGCGTCTGCAGCCAAGCTTGTGTGCCGATGCCTTAAGTGAGAACAGTATTGTTTCTGGGGTGAGGCTGCTGCCGGAAGGTCTGAACAGGCTTTGCAGTAGCTGCGGTGGCTGCTCTGCCCGGGGGTGGTCGTGCCGAAAAGCTCGGTCTCATGGTGGTGGGGTTCCCCCTGCCCTCGCAGACCCTGGCTGGGGAGCGACCGTGGGTGCCGGTGCCACCGAGGCTGCCGGCCGCGTGCTGGGCTCGGAGCGGTCGCTGCGCCCGAGGCACCCGCGAGTCCCGCGGGAGCCCTGAGAAGCCGCGGTGCCCACGGCGGGGTTACTGCGGCGCTTGGCGGCATCGCCCCGCGTGCGGGAGGGCGGCGGGCAACGGGCTGCAGAAAAACAAGTCAACTTGCTGTGGAATAGCCCCTAGATAATCCAGGTCTGCTGCTTAAGAGACATGGAAATAAGACTCTGCTCTTTCTACTTTCACTGTGGTCTGTTGTTGTTTCTCCCTCATTTGTCACGTCACCTTTGCAATCCATAAGATAAATATGTATTTTCTTATACGTATAAAGTTCTTACAGATGTGAAAGTACCAGTGAACAGCATATCCAAAGTACATGATGAGATAATACGAAGGAAATGCCTGAAAGCATGGCTGATAGAAGTTGTTGTTTCTGATCTGATGTGTATGTACACACATCTGTCCCAGTCTGAACCCTGCTGGTTATTAGCTCTGATAATTGCAATGATTGTCAGTTATCGCTGCTTTCAGAACAAATTGTGAAACCTGGATCATTTAACAGAAAAATGTTTCTTCTTCCCAACGGTTGTGCTGCGATCAGCGATGCCAGGACGGGGAGGCTGCCCTGGGTGGCGTGGAGGGGCTGGGCCCGTGCGTGCGCCGCGCGCTCCGTGCTGACGCGACCGTTCTGGACTCCACCGGCCTGCACGCACAGGCACACGCGTGCAAAAATCTAGCACTATCTGAGCAAAATCTGTGTAGCTTTGCACTGAAAAAACGTCTCCCACTAGCTCGGTTGTAGCTGTTTGGGTGTGCATGCAGGGAGAGCACAGTGTTGGCTGAGAAGAAGATGAGCGAGAAGCACTGGCAGTGGGCACTGGATGGGGCTGCTCGAAAAAAGGGCAAAAGCAGTAAATAGGCAGAGGGAGGCTGTTTTCAGACCCTGGCATAAAATGCTGAGCAGGGAAACATTAAAAATAAAGAAAGCCCTGCTAAAATGGCACAGAAGCTGGTCAGTCCGGTTGAAGATGCAAGAGAAAGCACTGGGAGAGCCGGGCTGGGTGCGTGGCGGAGCTCGTTACTGGTGTGCAGTTAATCATGTGCAGGTTGTACCAGTACCAGTAACAGCATGTAGCAGGGGTGAAGGCCAAGTAGATCAATCTATCACACGACCTTTGGGAGGCAGAAGTCTTCGCCTGCTTTGCATTCGATGAACTGATTCTTCCCTGTTCTGCCCCGGGGTCCTGACCCTTGTTCTCCCTCATTTGTGAAGGAGAGGGCTGCAGCTCGCCCTCTGCGTGTGACCTGGCTTCCCAGTTTTCGTGATCTTGGTTTAATCCAGTAAATTACTGGTCTTCCTGAAGTCGTGCTAATTAAGGTTCCTGTGACTGGGAATTCATCCCGGATAGGGTTACAGCTTCCCCAGCTTTCTGACGTGACTTACAGCTGAAAACGTGAGACGCACACAGGTTTGGTGTAGTGAAATCGCAGTCAGCTCTTTTGGTCTGCTGCAGGGAAGCACCAGGGCATGGTTCCAGGGCACGGGCTGGGGGACACGGCGGGTTAATGAGCCTCTGAATGTGTGGTGGGATCCGCGCGTTCTCCGGTGACCGTGCAGCAGCCCGGCCCTCCGTCTGCGGGTCAGGAGGACGGCCCTGCGCCAGGTGTCCGCGGGGAGGATGGTCATCCAGAGCACGTTCACCCGTGCTGCGCGGCCCTTGGTGGCTGGACGGGCAGGGTCTTTGCTGGCCCGTGCGAGCTGGTGCTCTTCCCGAGCCGTCCGCCGGCTCCCCGGGCTGCGAACCAGCAGCCCTGGTCTCTCTGGGTGCTCTGCCCTGGGACAGCCGCTTTCCCTGTGCGGTCACCCCTTAAATACAGGCCAGCCAGCCACCAGCCGGACTGCCTGACACCAATTACACATGGGAGAACAGGAGTGTAATTACCCCATTTTGACTGTTTAATTAGCTTCTCAGATTTGAAGTGCTCTGTCTATGGGAATCTGTGAGCCGAAGGGCTCGGAGCACGTTTATAAATGCGTTGGGAGCTGGACCTGACGAGAGACATTGTACAAGAGTGTGAAGTGCTCTCCCTCTCAGAGGATTAGCTTTGTGACGTGACCTTCACCCAGATCAAAACTCAGGTGCTGGCTGCGGTGCGAGCTGCAGAGCGGTGTGGTGCTCGCAGGGGTCTCTGGGCTGTCGGCTGAGGCACGCTGCTGCAGCTGCAGTCACGCACACCCGGGTGGCGCAGACAGCGGTAGCCACCGCCTGTGTTGGGTCCTTGTTTCGGTAAGTGCACAGGCACTCCTTGGGAGAAGACTTCTTTCCCACGTAAGACAACAACAACGTGGAGTCCTCTGTGTGTCCAGAGTGACAGTGGCCTTTCAAAAGCCGGTACGGGTCTAAGAGACCGCATCACTTTATGAAGCAATGAGTGGCACAACGAGTGTCGTGAATTCTAGTTAATTTACATATGCATTAAAGTGCACCGTCGAGAAATATGTTATTTCTTTCAAACATGCCCAATTAAATATTTATCCCCATTGCGATCTCCTCTGGGCCCAGTTAGCGGTTCTTCCCAGCACACCCGCTCCCACCGCATGCTGCGTTCCTCGGGGAGCATCTGCAGCGCTCCGGAGCGGCGTCAGCTCCGGTGCTTGCTGTGAAACAGCCCGTCTCGCTGTGCCCTCTGACGGGCCCGTTTCCATCAGACACAGACCGCGGCGTGCGGGGAAGCTGCTCGGCAGGTCAGTCTGCCAAGAGCCGTCGTCCTCCCCGCGGCAGCAGCGATCACGGGGTGGGAGCTCGTCCTGCGCGTGGGAGCGTCGCGTGTCGCGACGGAGTGGGAAGAGGTCCCACGCGTGCGAGGGGCAGAGCCGAGGAGCTCCGGGGACGCCGGTGCCAGCCCTGGCCCCTGCATCGGGGCCGCGGAGCTGTGTGCCCGTGCCGGCACCAGAGCTGCCCCGCGCAGGCTGGCCTCCCGGCATCGTCCCGCAGCCAGCGCCCCAGCGCCGGTGCTGCGCTGGTGGTCGGTTAGCCAACAGAAATAATCCTTACAAGTTCAGAAGAAATGTTGTTATCTAACAGTATATTTAATAGTTAAAAAAAAAGAGGTTAGTGTGCTAACCCAGACCAGTAATCAGGAAAACAAGATGTAGTGCTCGTGGATGTGAAGGTAAAATAAATGAGGTGAAGGAAGTTCTGTGCTGAGTGTAAAATCGGAGGTTTGATTCAGTTATTATTAACACACTGCTTAGGTCCCGCAGAAACCTGTGCACAGGGGCTCTGAAACCTGCTCTAATTGAAGCAAAAATCAATGGAGTGGAAAGTGTCCTGGCTCCTCAAGAGATGTCAAAGTGCATAACATGGTGGGCACCGGGGGGCTTGGAAAACAGTGACAGCTACAAGCTGACCTTTGGCGAATTTAATCTGCAAATGGATTCCTGCTTAGGACAGCTAATGCTTTTAGTTATTGTAAAGGCACATTCCTGGGTTTTAAAAAGCTGAGAATAAATGGATTTCATGATGCAGCTCCTATGCGCGTTGCATAACAAACAGTGGCTTGTGGATGTGTTTAAATGATACGGTGTATTGAAAAACTTTGCAGGACTTATGAATATATAATTATAATTCATGCACAATGGGGAGAATAATTTTTCTGGTTAATAAAGGAGAAAGGACTTGGCACTTGTTAAAATGGAAATGCACTGAAGACGGAGCCTGCGGAAAAGAAAGGGAAGGAGGTTGCTGGTTTGTGTTTATGTTTCTTAAATAATATTCCTAAGGATTGCAAGGGCTTGTTAGTCATCTGGGCATTGCACTTTGAGAGAGGCTTGCCATCTGGGGTCTGAAGGGAGGATGTGATACGGTAACGTCTGCTTACTAAAAATCTGCCTTTATTTTTCTTCTCTGGAGTCGGAATTGTTTAAGCTAGCTTGTTGCCGTGTCTGCCATGGTGTGCAGCAGAGCACACCTGCAGGCAAGCACACGTCGTGGGCAGAGGGAATCCCGTTCCTGTGTGCAGTGTGTGGGCTTGGTTTTGACCTCTGTTTTCCTTCTCCCTTTTCCTGCGGGAGGGCCGCGTCCTTCCCTTCCCTTCCCTTCCCGTGGGAGACCGGAGGCTGCGGGCACGGAGCTGTCGGTTGGCTC
>Ga0065711_1046323_pt1 | contig 12956 bp, 14 predicted proteins | sample Hoacrofraction12_FD_59098 | JGI IMG/M metagenome (GOLD analysis project Ga0065711, IMG submission 59098) | Hoatzin crop microbial communities from Cojedes, Venezuela - Epithelial fraction 12 v2 (version 2) | ecosystem: Host-associated > Birds > Digestive system > Esophagus > Crop | place... | reverse complement strand
GAAATAGCAATCCTGCAAATCTCTATGTTTGAAAGCTATTCGTTGGTAATGAGAAAGAATTCCAGTTACTGACACAGAACATACAGACTTTTGTTTTTTCTTCTAGGAGCATCTCCTTGTTACTCAAAGATATCCTTTGTTCCAAGGCACACATCTAAAATGTCCTTTTTTTTGCTATTTTGTGTTAAAAGACCTCAGCTTTAGTTTTAGTAAAATCAGTGTAAGTCCCACTTGGAGTCATAGCCCTATATCAGAATTTTAAAGCTCTCATAGCTGAAAAATGAGAACGGATCAGTTAAACATGCTAAAGCCCTCTCATCTTTAAATATATTTTCCTCCTTTTCATTAAATAGTACGGACACTTCACGCTTGTATTTTGAGGGGAATTACAATGTAAAGTCATCCTCAGTACATCGTGCAGTGAAGTAGATGCATTAACCTCTGGATCACGCCGCTGCCGTGGTGCAGGGCCCAGTGCACGAGCAGGCAAACAGGATGTTAACTCCCTGTCCTGCAGGAGATGGGTGCGGTGATCCGCCGGGGTTTGCGTCTGATTCATTAGGCTCTTTAGATTCATCAGAAATCTTCATTCAGCGCTGATTGATGCGTGTTGTCAAACCTCCCATCAGACTTCCCGGGGGAGGAGAAGGATGTTCACATCACCGAAGCCTGATGGAAACGGGAAGCATGGGGCAGCAGCTGCGGCTGCATCGCGGTGCCGGGAGGCAGCGTACCTTGTGCTTGCAGGTGCTGAGGAGGGGAAGAGCTGCCTGTGGGCCGCCAACACTCTGCCGTGGGAAACCTGCCCTGGGTTAACTAGCCAGCTGGTTAACTAGCTGGCTAACCTCACGGGGTGGGTGGGGAGGCTAGCTGCATGTTACTGTATATTGAACAAGAGCTGTACTGAACAAGATCTGTATTGTACAGAACTTACATCCCTGGGAGAAATGAGCTCTCTCTCCCCATTGGGATGGCCCTACACATACATTGTTTTAAAGTTGACTGAGAACTGGGCAGAGTTTTATGGAATATTAATAAAAAATATTTAATCCCAATCAGAATAACTGAAATTTTGACATCTGCAATGTAACATGTCAGATAAAAGTATGTTTCAGGATAATTAACTTCTTTCAGTTTTCTTTTTATTCCAATTTTACTTTATATTATGTAAGATTTTTATTTAATCCATACATTATGTTGTTTTAATTTATTTTTATATAATTTCCCATAATTCTGATGCTGAATAAAATTCATATTGAAATGAAAGCTTGAAATATCTGTTTCAACACTACACTTAATTTTTTTCAAAATTAAGTTTTGTTAAATATGACTCATTCACAGGATGAGTTGATTTCAATTACTGGCAAATTTTCTGCCAGCTGTACATTTTCTTAAAATCTCCCGTATCGTTAAAACTTGCTTAGGGATGATCTGTATAGTGTTGCAGAAAAATACTGTTGCGATATCTACAGGAGCTTATATTTTATTTATAATTTCTTTATCCTTATTTATATCATTACTGGCAACAGGAGATTTTTAAATTATAGTGCATACATTCTAGTACCTTTTTACAGCCTTTTTACATCCCAGTTATCCCATCAGAACCACAAATAAATGTTTCCAGGAGAAGCTTCCCAGTACAGCACTTCTCTTTCACTCTCTGCTTGGGTGGATGGTCTGCGCTAGCACAAAGCCATGAATACGGGGAGGACTGTATCGACTTGCGAAGGTATCCATCCAACCCCAGTTTCCCTAATTTGGACAGGCACTAAGGCACTAGTTCTGTCACAATTTTTTTATCTGTAACATTATCAATGATGCCTCACTGAACTAAATTGAACTGGTAACTGGAAGTAAATGAAAAACCAGAAGAAAGGATAGGTAGGCCACTGCGCTCATATGCTTTGTATGCTGGTGTAAAGAGAGATTTCCCATGAACTGTAGAGGTCAGGTCAAGAAACATAGGAATTAACTACAATGGGTATTCTGTGACTTGTATTTCTTACATAAATATCCCATCATATCTGTTTGTCTCATGTCTAAATATACGCATCAGGCTTCAGCGTTTTTCTGCTGCAGTAATAAACAGCCTACCCCAACCTGATTTCAAACGGTTCCAATTCAGGAGCTACTTTTCGCAAAGAAGGATATTTTTCCTCTGTGACAAAGCAGAACTAATAAAAAAATTTAAATGAGTGCATCTTGGCTTTTTCATTTCTTGTTGATAAAAGTGTTGATTTCTTACAGAAAACACTTTAGGAGTAAAATAAATTTGAAGTTTTCATGGCTTTTTAGAGTACCAGAAAGTCAAACTATCTAGGAAAAAATATAAATATTAGGCTAGTTTAATTTCATTCATATATATCAGTCTAAATCCATCATATGGTAAGGTCAGGAATATTTTAACATGGAGAGTTTAAAATACGTATAATGAATAGAGTAAAATGAAATGTATGAATAGGTAAGTGGGTGGAAAGCAGGGATTACTACAGCTGGCAAGAATTCTTCTGTACTACTTATTTTTTCTTATTATCTGTAAGTCTGTAGCAGCTGTAAGCTTCATTCAAAAGTGAAATCTTACCGTGATCTTTTACAGACACAGAACAGAACTGCTGAAAAGCTGAACACAAAGCACCACCTAGACGGGCTGGGGAAATTCTTGATGAGAGCAATCAGGCATCTTGAAAACACAGCCTATGAGGACAGCTTGAAGGGATTTGCTGCGTTCAGTCCAGAGAAAAGAAGGCAGAGAGGAGACGTCGTAACAAGTGTGTGAAAGCCTGAAGCAGAGAGAGAAGGAAGCTGCTGTTGACAGGACGAAAAGTCATGGGCTTAAACTGCAGCTGGCGAGAGACAGGGCAGACATCAGGAGACGTTTCCGGTTGGTATGGCGCGTTCAGCAGGAGGCTGGATTGCCTTCTGAGGTTGCGGGTTCTCTGTTAACGGAGCGCTTCGGCAGCGCACTGGGCAAGTATCTGTTAGGCCTGATGGGCACTGAGCTGGTCTCATGGTGCGCGATTAGGCGGTTTTCATAGTTCATTTGCTATTTTCTATGTTCTGTTCAAAGTCATTTCCATACCCATGGCAGGGAGAAAGCAGAAGGATCTGCAGGAGGAAAAAGCCAAAAAAAAAAAAGCAGCTTTAAGAGTGTCATGTGATAGCTTGTCCACAGGGAGAAGTAGTGATGGAGGGAACAATGGAGGAATTACTCAAAAATGGCAAGAAGCAGAATTTTGCCAGCTTGCTTCCAGCAGCCGTGTTTTGTAGGTGTCATCCAGAACGAAAGGCCTGAGGCAGCTGTTTACTACAAAAGGCTAGAGCTGGGTCTTTATAGAAGTTTTAGAAAAAGGTATGCCAATCCTGACAAAAAAACCTATTCAGTCGCCCATGCCGAGTTAGCAATATTGGGAATAAACCCCACAACTCATTGCATATTATTAATCCCAAAATTACTTGCTTGTCATAAGCACATCTCTAAGGAAGGATCACTTGCAAGAGTGTTATAAAAGAGATGACAGTCACTAGAGAGTCTGAAGCAACAGGACACCAAAGAAAAGAGTCAAAGCAGGATTTTAAATGAGAATTTTAGATGAGGTGGGTTTTGAACTTTATAATCTTTGTCTTTTACTTGAAATTCACAAATCAGTTCCAAGATCCTGTGAAGTCTTAATTAGCAGGTTTTCACAGGCACTGCAGCACTAACTACCCTTTTTCTTAAGAAAAGGAAGGCAGGTCAGTGAATCGCTGGCCTGAGAAAATGCTATAGTCTGTACTGATTTTCTCTTCAACGGTGACAGGAATTCAAAACAAACTTAAAACTCAAAGGCACTAATTGAGAACCGAAGCCATGCAGTGCAAATTGGAATGCCTTTTCCTCTGGGGAGAACAATTTTGCTCTCTGTGGTGGTGTTTCGCAGCTGTAAGCGCCCACATCTCCAAAGGTGCTCCTCCCATAGCGCCTACCTCCCCTTCCTTTCTCTCTTGAAGCATTTCTCCTGTTCTTTCCAGTATCTCTTTCCTCTAATTTCCAGCCAATAACCTACTTTTAAAGGAAGAGTGAGAACTATTATACAATAAAGTCACAGCGAGTGAACAACCTGATGGGATATAAATATGAGGGAGACAAACAGAAAAGGATATGGATGTCTGTCTGCTGTGGTTTTGTTAGTGGCGGGGTGTTGCTGATTTCTGTGAGAGGTGCAATCTTCCTGTGCTCACTATGACTCATCTGTTTTTCCCTCTGTTCCTTACAGCCAGATGGCATTAACCAGCAAAGGCCAAATAATTCATCATTCCATGGACTTGTGATGGACAGGCCCCCAGATGAAGCCAGGATGGTTGAAAATCTTTTCATGCTGCTACAAGTAGGACAGTTGCTTCATCTGTAATATTGTAGAGTTGAGTTTATGAATGCTGCAGTGGAATGTCAAGTGCTAATAAACTTCTGGTCTTGACAGGTAAAAGTCAGTCTTTTCTGGAATTGTTTTATAAACCCTTGACTATATGCTTAACAACATAGCAGTGTTTCTTTAAAAAGAACAACATCACAAGTAGCCTACAGATAAACCATGAAGAACAGTTAATTGCCCTTCAACTAAAATAACTCCATGAGCAATCAATCAACGGAAGAACTGAGAGCAGCACTGTCAGTCATCCAAAGCCAGCCGGCTATTTGGAGGACTATACCAGCATCACTGCCTTCATTAGATTATTGGCTCACAAATAGACAGCATCAGCCCAGCCCTTCACATGCAACACGGTGACCACATTATGTGTATTGTGCTCATTCCTCCATTCTTCCAGATTGTTGTCATATGGCTGTTGATTGTGGCTGACAAACACATTAAAAAGTCCTTTCTTAGGCTTGATTACCCAGGCTACCCAGGCTTAGTGCGGTGGCCAACTGAATGACGTGAAAAGTTGCAGCTCAAGGTGACAGGATGGGAAGAACGATAGAAATTCTGATGAGTATACTTCTAAATCCCCAGGAGACAGCTGCGCTGACGGGCTCATGCTGGGACACCCTTCTCAGGTCCTTGTGAAATCAGCTGTTATTTCAAGTAAGCCCAAGCCACCCAATTTGTGATATTATTTGTATTATTTTATCTTTTTTCATTCAAGCTGTTAGCCAGATTGAAGATTAATGGGTTGCCTGTGTTAGAAGGCAGTTACATGATGATGCTAGACATTGCCTTGATGAAGTCCTGTTTATTTACAAAGTCGTCTTTCCTAGAGTGTTGGATTAAGTAAGCCACAGATTTTTGTGCACAGTGCTTTGACCAAAGCCACTGTTTTGACCAAAAAAAAAAAAAGTTCTCTTGCATCAGCAGTCTCAAAATGCAGTTTTCCTTTTTCTCCCTCTGTGTCCCTGGTATGTGCTTGTTTGGGGTTTTTTCTGTTGTGCAAACACAAAGCTCCAGATTTCAAATGCCTTCTTTGCACTTTCTGTGTCAGTCCAGAGGGAAGCCATGCGGATAATGTGCAATGTATAGAAGCTTTGCCATGTGGCTATCATTTGAGTAGTAGTTGCTGTTGTTTCAGTTCTCTGATTGTAGAGGGGCATTTGTTTATTTGTTGTGCTTGTTTTAAGGAACAGGTATGGTTACCCACCAATTTCTAAGAAATTCCATGAAACAGATCTTCATTTCAGCTTAGCAGGACATTCACACCAGTAATTTGAACACTAATTTTACCTAAACATCTCCAGTGAAACATTTTGAGGGTGCATCATTCTTTTTAGGGCCTTCACATTTCCTTGTTCTGAAATCTTTCTCCCTTGTACATCAAGGACATAAGCTTGCAGCCTAGGACTGGGTTGATACATTTTAGCTTTGTGTTTTATTTCCTCATGTGAAAATGGACATTTTGAACAACAGGCTAACACGTATAGCACATGGTGATATCTGAAAGCCTTAATTTTAAAAACAATTACATCCTAAGTGCACCTGTCAGGTGAGTGGAAAACCTCCATATCAAGTAGGACTGACAAAATAGATGAAGATGTAATTGCTTCTGGTTTAGTCTCCCATTTTCTTCCTGGGGTTTAAAGTCTTTCCTAGTGCTACTTGGTGTGGTTCTCTGCATCCCAGTGACTTGCTCCAATGGACTGAATAAAGAATTTTTCCTTTCTGTACAGTTTCTCAGTGTTATACTGGCAGTTTTTACCTCTGCTGGGTGTCATGAGGCCCACGTGCTTAGTGTATGTAAAGTATGTGAAGTTGTTTATTATTATCATTAAAAAAAAATATGCAGGGGAAGTGCTAGGAACCGCTAATTGGAGAAAATACAGAAACACAGAGTGTCACCAGAGACTCTAACTCTTTAGCTGTATTGTCGTGTAGAAATACAATGGACTAAGTTTTGCAAAAAGTGACATTACAACTGATAAATAGGACTACGAAAACATTTGTTCCTCAGGCTGCCTGTGCCAGTCTTCAACACAACATAATGCTTTTATTTTTTAGTATTAAATGTTGATATGATCTCAGTAGGGGAAGATAAGAACAGCAGATCAGGTCCCCTCCTCAGTGTCATCCAAGCATAGACTTTTTATTCTTTTATGTACTTTAGACCGCTGTCATAAATTGTATGGCTGCATAAGTTTAAAACACTTCTAGAGACCTGATATGAGAAAGTATTACTGCTGTTCTGCAGTACGTGAACACTGACCTCACTGAAATTAAGTTACTTGCTCAGAATCACACAGAAAATCAATAGAGATGAGAAAAAAAAAATGAATTTCTTTAATCTCAAGTAATATTTTGACTCCTCTCTCCTTATCATTATTACTACTAGTAAGTATTTATGTCTGGTATAGTGTGAACCACGGTTAGGTCATAGAAGTTGCTGGCTGTGTGTACAAATGTAAAGTCATTTCCACTAAGAAAGATAAACATTGACATAATGGGGAAAAAACAGGATAAAATGAGAAAAAAAAAGGCAGTCAGCTGACAAAAATGTTTTTTGACTCTTCGTCTGAGAGAGGGTCAAAACTGGTGTGATCTAAAAAAAAACCCCAAACAACAAAGAAACTATGAAAAAAGCAAGTAAACAAGGAAGAAATCTCATGGTTGCTTACTGGCAAGCGTGTTGAATTCCTCATCCAAGCACCGCAGACCAACCCTCTTGCATGACTCAGTGCAAACGGTGACTACAGCCAGTGGGACTGGCTCGCTTTGTTCAATCAGTGGCTTCCTGAACAATGAGGAAAAAAAATATCTATTATGAATGAGATCCTTATAAAAATATGAATTTAATTGCTCTAATTGCTTAAACAATGAGTTGTCTAGTGCTTAGTGCAGACAGCAATGCAGGAGAACTGGAAAAATCAAATTAACAGGTAAATAATTCCCCTTTTCCTGCATCCTCACGTTCCCGCACAAGGCACTGGGAACTTCACCTGCTGTCTCCAAACCAGAACAGGAGCAGGAGCTCTTAATCCTGTACCCATACGATTATGTCATTTACGTGACCTGCTACTTTAGGACAGTAATGATGGAAGAAAGTGTAGTGGAGTTGACATCATTTGCCTGTGTAGCTCTAGTTCTCTTAGGCTATGCTGTCCACGTGCCGATCTTCTAACAGAGTAATCTTCTAACAGAGTAAACAGACCCACAGAGGTCCCTTCCAACCCCTACTATTCTGTGATTCTGTGATTCTGTAATAGCTGATAAAATCGTAGAGGCCACTGATATTTGTAGATTGGTACGCTGCTTAATCCCCTGAACAGCACAGGAAAATGGTGTGATCTCTTACCCTAATGGAACTTTCAGAGACCTCACAGACACAGCCTCACACTGAGCCAGGGACAGGGCAGAACTCTGCTGGCCAGTTTCAAACTGAGCAGGGTAATTGCTCGCCTGGAATTCTAAGCGCTGCTTAGAAAACAGTAAAGAAGTTTTGATCTTAAAACCCAGTTGATTTTAGTAAGGGGAGACCAGGAAGCCCTCTTCACTGAAAGAAAAGAAACCAAATGTACTGAAAGAATATGCAGAGAGTCTGGAACAAATTCCATTAGTAAAATCCATTTGGACGGGGTTTCTAATGCTTGAATTGTTCAAAATGAGATGAGAATCAGCATTTGGGGAAGAGCAGAAGGAGTTAGAGGAAGGCTGCCTAGGCCAGCTCGTCTCTATGAATGCTTCCTCAGCTGATCTTCCCTACATTTTCTATGAGGCTAAAGCAGAGCTTTCTCCAGCTGGTGAAAACAAAGAAACTGTCCCCAAGTTCTGTTTAGTCTTTACTGAGCCTGTAGGGAGATCCAGAATGGCTTTTTGCAGAAGTGGGGCTGGGTATATCAGTGGCAGCAGTTCTGTGAGCTACGAGGAGAGGAAGGGCAGGGATCAGGTGGAAATACACCGGTGGAAAAATGTTCTGCCACCCCTGCATGACAAGGAACATCCTATGGGTATCCTATAGCATAGATGAACCGCGTAGCTGATTGCTGGACAGCTGGGCATTTGGCACATTCTCCTCAACACCTGGCCAAAATGGTGCGTGTGGTAGTCCTGTAAAAGCACTTTCACATTCTGACCACAGCGTCTTCTCTTAATTAAAGTTAAAACCAAGTGTGTCACACCTGAAATGCCAAACGTAATGTTGTCCACAAACCTGGCACTGGAAAGTACTTTATCTTGCAAAGAAGCCTCAGTTTCTCCTAAGGCTCCCAGTCCCAGCAGCAGAGCTGGTGTCTGCCTCCCTGAGACTGCTGGCCAACGCGGCAGCTGGGACACAGCCTCTCTGGACCGGGCTGAAGCCACCAGGTCACGTCACAGAGGCAGCTAATAGGTAAAAGTAGGTGCCTGTAGATAATAAGGCATCGCATCTTATTACCAATTCCCTGAGAAAGCCAACATTCCTCTATCTTTCCTCTCAAAAGGATGCTTTATTATAATTACATATCACTTTATTAGGCAGCTGAAGCAAAGAGCACATTTGATGCTAATGAAGTGCTGCTGTGGTTGAGTCTGTCACTATTTTTGGACCTGCACATCTCCAGCACTTTTGATTGGGTGGCTGAGGCTTTGGATGTCTCTGGCTTCTTCTGTGGGGGATGCTCGGTGAAAAGCAATGACTCAGCTAGGCAGGACTGCAGAACTGTTTACATGCTCGGAATGAGAAAAGCTGCGGGACAGGGAGAGCGCACACAAAAGCTCTTTATGTGGTGGAAGTATTTTTCAGGTAGCGGACAGTATTATCCAGACCGAAAAATCCTTGTGAATATTCACTTTGTTTCTGTGTTGGTCATCTGTGCAGTCCTTGTTTTGCCTCTTTTCCATCCCTCACCCCAGAGCATTTCAGAAAAAAGCCAGATTTCACAGAGCCTACGGAAAATATTTTAGAGGTTGAGAGACAAATCACAGCTGTCCACCGCCTGCCTTTCCTGATGAAATACGAGGGTTTTGCCGTCTCCATTTTCTGCAGCAAAGCCCGAGGAGCTGCTTGGCGCGGCGACGGCAGGATTTGGTGTTAAAATTTGCGTTAAGAGCTAGCACCCCCAGAAGCAGGCCTGCTCCCACGCCCCTGTGTGCCAACACCAGCATTCATCTGCTCCCACGGCCACTCCGTTCAGGGATCTAAACCAGTATCAAAACACGAATTCCTCCCTCTCTCTCCCCCCACCTTGCAGGGCTGCGTTATTGGTCACCACCTCGACAGACGAGTGACAGGACTGGGGCGAGGGAGGCCGCGGCAGCACGCGAGGCCGGTTCTCCGCACCCGGACTTGTTAAGACGACTGAGCTGTATTGCCAAATCACTTCCTGACAGCACACAGGGAGACAAAGCCTCCCCACTCCGTAAACAAGGTTAATGGTTCCAAGTATCATGTCATGTCTTCTGATACACAAATGAGGAATGAGTCCGAGTGATCAATAATTACAGAAAACACCACTGCAGCTGAATGCCTAGTTATGCTCAGACAGGGCCTGTTTTGTTACTACAGCTTCCCCATGCGCAGAGGGGAAGGGAATGACTAGGGTTTGTTTTTCTTCTCAGTTGCTGTTTTCAGACTTTTCTCATTTAAGTGTTCCCACATACAATTTTTACTTTAACTCAGTTTCTAAGCATATTGAGTTAAGATCTTTCTTTGATAGCATCAGCAAACTTATCTTAGCACTGGCAGGGAGATGCGTGCCACACTTCTGTATCTTTTTAGAGCTGATTTATGTAAACAGGCCAGTCCCACCACTGCAGTAAAATTTCACATCGACTTCAGAACCTCAAGCCATACCCATTATCCACCAAACCACATACAACAGAAGATATAACTCATCACAGACATAGTTCCCATGACAGGGAAAAATAAAGAACATCTTCCCGGGGCACCACAGGGCAGAACCAGTTCTGCATTTGGACAAAGCTTGCTCACTGGCTCCCTCTGCTGAACCACCCTAATATTGAAGATGTTAATTATCAAGAGGAAGATGGTGGAAGAGTAACCAGTGCTATAAACCTCCATACTCTGTGACACCAGCCAGCATCACCATCACAGCCCACAACTGAACCAGAATCCACCGAGCCAGGTATTCTGCAGGTATTTTGAGTTTTTCAGTTGGCTCTGGAGCACTCAAAGCCCAATTCCTCCTTCCCAAGGAACGCAGCTAACACACAACATGTAGGCTTCCACCTCAGTGAGGGCTGTGTTACTCCCAGCTTGTACAGATTTGATGAAATCTCTACTCCCTGTCAAGTTTGACCCCTTTGGCTACTTTCAGCCGAGAATTAATAGGAAGACAGATGGTGCCGTTATGTAAGCTGCGTTTCTTGCAGAAGTCTGGCTAAGGAAGAGCTCAAGCGTGCCAGATTTGTTAACATGCACAGCCTCGGTTTTTGTAAGAGCAGAGCTATTACTGCCCAAGCATCCTCTTCCAGGTATCTGGTTTAACTGACCTCAACAGAGAGAGAAAACAGACAGGACTAACTTTCTCAACTTGGTTTCTGCCAGTTTCCAAGATAGGAAAAATTGCTGAGACTCCAGAAGTCTCCCAGGATAGACAAATGCTTGCCTTTCACAGAAACAGTTTCTGTTCTTCAACTCATTTCTGACCCTACAGAATTAAGAACCATGATTTTGCTTTTTGATCTAAGCAGGTGGTATTCTTCCTGACTAAAAGCGTTATGTTCCACATGGATTAACAAAGAACAGGAAAAAAAAAAAGGGAATTTGGGAAGGGACATACATTCCAAATTTTATTATGGTTCCAGGGGTGATAAATTACCCTGCAAAACTCTACATTCCCAGTGTTTCCACTTCAAAATACAAGGCATAGCTCCTAAAATGCCTCTAAAAAGTTGCTATATTTACTGAGGTTTATGTGGCAATACGGGTACTCAATCCAGTATTTATATCCGTGATTCCCAAAAGAAAATCTCCCCAACTCATTCATAGTTAAGAAAACCAAATTCCCGATTATACTAAATAGTTAAAAAAAATCTCAACAACCAAAAACTGAAAACAAAAAACCAAGCAAAACCCCTACACCCCAAACCTTATACACTTAAAAATGCAGTTGCCTTCATACAGCCCCTTAGAATTTCACACCGCAAGCAGTTTTCCTAGCCGTTAAATAATTGCAAGATTCGTGCAACACGTTATATTATGGGTCGTAATGAAGACACCAGAAATCCTTGCTTGTTTTCCTTCAAATTTAATATGGTGCTTTCAGAACAGTTAGAACACCAATTTGTGAGGATAGACTCCATTTGTGAGACTGAACGTAGAACGCAGGTACCCACGGAGCTGAGGCACCTTCTTGATTCGTGCAAGGATCTGGGAATCCACTGCCTTCTGGTCGGTCTTGCGCTGCTCTGTTAACTCATATTTCTAGAAAGTACAAAGAATAATGTTAAAATCCTGCAGAGTGACTTCAGACTCTTCTACGGAGATGAGAAAATTCACGGCAGACCCTGAGTTCTGGCATTTTCAGGAAACCTTTTCTCCATTTGTTCTAAATATGGGAAAGGCAGCAGGAGACCGGAGGTGGCAGAGAGAACCGAAGCCACCAAAGCCACCGTTTGGCATACGTCGCAGCTATCAGAGCCAGCAGCATGCTGTTGGCACTATCCAAACAGAAAGGTGTTTCTTGGTCAAAAAAGACATTTAACTAGAATAATCACTGCTGCTGTTCTGCTAAGGTGCAAGCAGGAAAGAACCCCCAAATTTCAAAGGGGTTTACCTCAATGTTGCTGTATTAATTCATTTTAATGGCATTACCTAAGTTCAATGAGGACCACTTAAAATTCAACTGTCCATTTGTTTCGCGGTATTCCCCCCTTCCAGCCTGGCTTTCAGTAAAAAGGACATCGATAAAGAATGAACAACCATGTTCCTTACTTCTTTTTCAGTGTCAAAGATCTCGCCTTCCTGGTGCTTGGGCTTACGCAGCTTCTTCTTCTTGAAGTACCCATCAGTGAGATGCTTGGGAATTTTCACTCCAGAGATATCAACCTTTGTAGATGTGGCAATAACAAATTTCTGATGGGCCCTACGCAGAGGGACGCGGTTGATAACCAAGGGTCCTAAAGGCAGAGGAAAGACCAAAGAGACAACAGGGTTAGCTTTCTTGGCAACAACCACTACTTTTAAGTTGAATTTTTGTAGTGTATGAGATGACTGGTTCCTTCAGAGATGCCTACAGCTACAATCTGAACAATCAGAAAAGCCCTTCCCCACGGCCTCCAGAAAAGCCAAAAAATGCTTCCTGTCTCTGCCAGGTGGTCAGATACTGAAGCTTAATCAGCTCCCCTCCACCTCCCTGGAAAGTCACAAAATGTGACACCACGAGAACACAGAATCACAGAACAGTGGGGGTCGGAAGGGACCTCTGGGGTCACCCAGCCCAACCCCCTGCCCAAGCAGGGTCACCCAGAGCAGGCTGCACAGCACCGCGGCCAGGTGGGGCTGGAATATCTCCAGAGAAGGAGACTCCACAGCCTCCCTGGGCAGCCTGGGCCAGG
>Ga0065711_1046322_pt1 | contig 12956 bp, 6 predicted proteins | sample Hoacrofraction12_FD_59098 | JGI IMG/M metagenome (GOLD analysis project Ga0065711, IMG submission 59098) | Hoatzin crop microbial communities from Cojedes, Venezuela - Epithelial fraction 12 v2 (version 2) | ecosystem: Host-associated > Birds > Digestive system > Esophagus > Crop | place... | reverse complement strand
CGGGGGCTCAGGGGGCAGGGCTGGGCGAACAGGGCTTGATCAGTCGTTATTGCCATTATTATTTCTCTTTGCGTTACTGTTAGCGGCTCAGCTTCTGCAGAGAAGAGAGACCAGAGGCGCACCAAGAGCTTTCAGGCACGTAAGGCACCCTCCCCCAGAACCGTGGGGACACACCGCCCCGCGCAGCCCTCGGGACAGGACGAGTGATGGGTTTGAACCCACGAAGGGATAGCTAGGTTAGGCAATAGATGAAATGCCGTAACAGAGTCAAGCAGTGGGAACGATGGCACAGGGTGGCTCTGGAGACCTCATCACACCAGCCTGCAGGAACAAGCAAGGCTGGTGTAGGATGAAGAGCATCGGAGGAAGAACTGGAGGACTTGTCGGGATCCCTTCTAGGGCTGTTTTTTGTACGATTAGCAGAGATAAAGACTGTACTGTGGTACTCAAACAGCATCTTGCCCAATGGTCCAGGCTGCACAAAGTCAGGTAAAAGTCTCAATAAACACCTGGCAACTGCAGCTCTTCGGATCCAGACAGGAGAACTGAAATCTCGCTCGGCTATATCGACACCGAAGGCAATCTCCCCTGTGGATTGCAGCCCGTTCACACCCTTAAACTCGACATTCCAAAGAGAGATCAGGGATGAGGAACCATCTCCTTCCCCTCGTAAAGAATTAATACCTTTCCCTTCAGAGACGTTTCTTTTTAATCCCTGAAAATGTGTTTGCCTGGTTGGCTTGGTTTGTTTCTCTGGGCCCTTCAAGCTTGGAAACAGACTTTGTTGTATAGATGTGTAACAGTTTCTCACGCTGTGGGCCATAAAGATAAAACTCACACTTGAACTAAAAGAGAAAAGAATCATATTTTATGAAAAATGTATTCCAACATTCCTACATACCACATATGTGAACATATTTCATAGAACAACAAATGCGGAAATAGCAAGATAATTTTCTGAGACTGATGAGGTAAAAGTATCTTGATTTTACTAGGTGAACATGTTTCTCAATTGGACAGAAATTCAGGATTAACTGAGACAGTAGTAAAGCCCTTATTTTTGGCATTATTTAATGTGGGTTTACATCCTCTTGAAACTTGGTAGAGCCTTTCAAATTGAGATCCTCACTCGCTTTTTCACACTGTTGGCAACTTTTGTTAAGTAAGAGCCTAAACTTCCTTTCAGTGGAGAGTCTTCTCTCTTTGGGAACAGTGACCCTCTGGTATGTGGGTCTTCCTTGCACAGAAACTCCCAGTACCCGCGATGCCCCTTCTCCGTGTCACCTGCTCCGTGGGACATGCGATGGCTGCCGCACACCCCAGGAACAAACCTGCTGTTGAGCGTTCCTGCCTGGGATTCTCTTCTCTTTAAAAATGACTGAATAGGAATTAGACAAAATGATACAATACAAAGCTGCAAATAATAGCAAAATGAGGCCTAATTTAATGCACCGGGAGTGCTAGTACTTCAAAATGCCTTCAAGATATTAACTAATCCACGGCAAAGTACACGACACAGGTAGAGACTCTGATTTACATGTTGTAAACCCAAGGCTACTCGGATTAAAATAGTCACTGCAGGCTCTGTGTGCTCTGGTTACACTACGCAGAGCTACACGGAGCACTAGAAATGACGCCTGCATCTGTCCACCTTTCATCTCTGCTGTCATTTTGGGAGTATGTCAGACTCTCCATGGCGAAGTGGAAAAACCTCTGTTCCTCTTCATCGTTTCTTACCCTACGAAGATACGTACGCAAGAGAGCACAGGCTAAAACTGTCTGCTATCGAAGGCGCCAAGTCTCATGCTATGTTTCAGTTTTACACATTGATTTTCATGTGTGTGTGTCTCTAATTTCACCTGCATAAACCAATCACTATTATAGCTTACTAGACTTGGAATCAGCTCAAGGTTGACTGGAATGCCATAATAAAAAAAATGAACAGCATTTACTTACTATTATGAACAATAAATCTTTCATCAAAATTCCTGCCATCTCTCTCGGTTCCCTTCTGGATGGATTAACCACGTCACCCATGCAGATTGCTGGTATGTTGTCTCTGATGTCTGAAGCGGGAAGAAATGGAATCGAGCAGTCCCAGGGAACCACTTGACTACAGTAAAGTGGCAGATTACAGCCATCAAGAGATCTTCCCATCAGATGCTATAACCAGACATCTTGAAAATGGTTAATAAAAAGACTTGACAAGAAATCCACATTAGTATTTAGATTTTAGAGAAGCAAACATATTTGCATGTATGCCTACAGCCATTTTAGTCTTAATTCTGAAGTTCCCACCTTCTTGTAGAGCCTCCCCCACTGACTCCTGCATCTTCTAAGAAATCCATCTCTCTTTCTCACCTTTCTTGACACAAGTCACTCAGATTATCACACAGATAAAAGTATATCCATTTTATAAAGAGCATACCAGTTAGGATTTTTAAATATGCCAAAATTACCCATATCCATCACTGAATCAGTCTGCAAGGAGATGTAACATATTTTATTAGACCAGATGGTGCAATTAAAAAAAAAAAAGAGATGCCTAGACACAATGCAAAAACTGAACTTTTCCCATTTGGAGTAATAAATGCATTAGTTTTACTTTTCAAATCATGTTGATCTTTAGATGTATTTTATCTTCAAATTCTGGAGAATTAAGATTGACAAAATTGAAATTAAATTACTGCTTTTAGTGAAACCAAATGTGTCAGCTGACCAGAACAAAATAGTTCTATTCATGGAAATTTTTCTTGCTTTGCTATTTTATTCAGATTTTAAAATAAAAATTAAAATCCACAGTAATTCGGTTCCAGTACAGCTCTAGCTATGCTAATTCAACAACAGCACGCAATTTATAGATAAAACCCACTAAAACTGAAAGGAAGATGATTCTGCTTATCAGCCTTAAACAATAAGTTCTACTTCAGTTTACCTTCAGAGAGAGTTAAAGAGATGGGTTGTTGTTACTTTTTAATTAAAGCAGTGAAAATTAAAGCAAAGAATCAGTAAGAGAACTAAAGCTTGGCAAACAGATTTTCAAGCCCGTTTGTTGCACAAAGGCAGCAGAGGCTGCAGAGGAGCAGACAACAACAGTAGTAATAGAGTGTTAAGTTGTGTTCTGAAATGCAACAGGTGAATCACTTTTGTCAGACAGCAAAGTGATAAGGACAAACAAGACATCCAATAGCACCCAACTTCTCTGAAAAGTTTGCAAGATCTGGAAATTGATGGCACTCTAAGATTCAGGTAATATGAAACTGAGAATATTAAAAACAAACAAGAATAGAAGGCAGAGGAGTTTCAGCTGACATTTTCAGAAATGCATTTAGTACAGGAAAGAGTCCCTTTGGACTAGAAAGTAACTAACGTAACCTTTTAGAAAAAGAGTCAAGGGACCCGACAGAAAATACAGAGCAGTCACATTCACAATCTACTTTCAGAGATCAAAAGGAAGAATAGTTAAAACAGCCAGACTTCTCTTGCCTTCAGATGCATCCTTTGTTAAGACTTCTTTGAAGATCCCTGTGACACGCTACTCAAGAGAGATGCATCCCTTAGCTAAGATGTCCTAGAGCACTTGATAACACAGCCCACCAGCAACCCATGTCTAATGTGAAAAAAAAGCATCAACAGATAAGGCAGAAAGTGGAACAATGGGATAAGAATCACAGGCTGTCATAAATGAATCCTTTGCCTGCTGAAAAGAATGCCTGCATACCTTAGAGATCAGCATTAGAGCTGGCTCATTGCTTTGTCAACAAGTCAAGAGAAAAAAAATACAGAATTGAAATTGTTTGTGTGTCTTGTACAATAGCAGAAGAAAATGCACATGAAGGCTGAAAAAAATAAAATGCATTAACAGTGATTTACTCTCTGACATACCTCTCCTGGAAATGGTATGCGAGGCAGGTTCCACCTTCTCCTGCCAGATAAATTACAAATAAACCCTACTGACATCAGACAAAACAGCATAAATGTTTGCAGATGTCTCTTCAGAACTCAGCTAACGTAGGTAGATTGTGGTTTTATATTTTTAGGGACAGATCCTCAGCTGATGTAAGCTGGCACGGGTCTACTGAAGTGAAGATGCCAAAAGTTAAAACTAGTTAAAACATAGTTAAGACTTTATTTTGAAGCACAACAGCAGTTCACACTACGCACTGTTAAGGTTTGAACAGGAGATCTGTTGAAGACTCGGCTGTTAAATGCAGCTCTCTGGAGCTGCAGTGCAAAGCCTTTACCCGCAGCCACCATGAAGGATGTCCTTAAAGCCATCAGTGTTAAATGCTTTCATGGAGTCTTACATGAGCCAGTTCCTCCTCAGTGCTATTTGCCCCTACTCCTGAGTGTGTCTACTAATCTTTTATACATCATAGCAATTTAAACTAGACTCTAAGTGGCTCAGTGTAGGGACTTCATCTCCTCATTTGTTAGTAAAGTGCCACATATACCTTTAGTACTATATGAATAAATAATAAGGCTAACAAGGCTGACTCTATATATAGGGACTTAAAAGTCAGACAATCTTAACATCTATCTGCCATTTTATTAGCAGCCAGTGAAGCTTGCAGATTCCTGGCCTAATGTGCACACGCCAGCCAGTTTCAGCTGGCATCTTAGCTGCAGGTGACAAAACATCTTTTCTGACTTGCATAAAAATGTGTGTGGAAGCAAAGAAAAACCCAAGAAAAAAATATCCACTAGAAAGAAAAATGATACAGGCCAACAAAGAGATTTAGAAATTTGGGACACACACACACACACATATAAAGCCCGTGATGATTCAAAAGTGCAGAAAGATGTTGGATTCAGTGATGCTGACGGTGATAGATTGGGCATTTGGCAATCTGCATCTCTTGTCACTCCAAGCTGCTAGTCTGAATTCCTGTTCCCTTTGCTTTGTCTCTCTCATCTGAAATAATCTGTCAATACGGGGAGCATGGGAATGGAAACTGAATCCCTTACCTGACCAGGGCTGAAAGTGCACTGCCAGGAGAGGGAAGGGGTGGGAGATGCAAGGGGTGTGAGGGATTTTGCCAGGTGTATCTGTTAAATAATGCGAACATGTTAAACAACAGAAACCGTCTCCCTTGTTAGCACCGGAGGAACTAAACTCAGAGATCCTGTTTCAAACTCCAGAACCCATCAGACTAAGGCCAGAACTCTCAGAGGTGGCTCGGCTTTTAGAATTACTGGATTTGAGGACCTCTGACCGCTGGCAAACAAAAAGCTGGTACGTTTACAGAGGAGCACTTGGCACCTCCTGAAAGAGATCTGAGGCTGTGTATATTATAAGTGAATCAAACCACATCATTAGTCCCCTGAAGAGATCCTCAAGACAGATTAAGCATTTTAAGGGATGAGACAGGGAAAGTGAAACAAAGGCTGGACAAGGTACAGATGATGACATTGATAAAACCAAAATCCTCATGTCCCCATACTGAATGAGGTAATTCTCTGTGTCTCATCTATGCTAGATGGTCGTATTGAGGCAGCTTTGTTGGCATATTGCTTTCTCTTTGTATGCATGTGGACTCTCTAGTGTGAATTCCACCTCTCTGAATACGCTAGCTTTCATGTCAGAGTAATGCAGAGTTACCTACGCGGTCTCCTCTTCTTATGGTGCAAGAAAAGTGAAGGACCTACAGCGGCTGTGAGGACCACAGTGGGCAGCTTGAAGTCCCCATTCCAGTGACGAACAGCTGAGTTTAAAAGAGCTGCCAGTGGCACACTGCAAAGGGAATGCTGCGTTTAAGGACCCTCACTGGACTGAACCAGAGTACTCATGCATGTTTCCACACCGCATGTAGCGACCGTCAGCTGTTCTGGAAAAGGAAACATTCACGGTACAAGTAGTGAAAGAACCTGTTCCACAGGAAACGAAATTAAATGAAAATACATGGCAGGGCAGACAGTGCCAGAAAACAAATAAAATTATATCAAAGAAAATGTTCCTGTATAAAAATCAAATCTTACTCAGATATGAATCCTGTTAACTGCAGCTGATGCAGGAGTGTAAGGTTTTTCAGATGAAAGAAGGTTGCTGTAGACATTTCTGTAAATAGGTTCTATTTTATCACAAATGAACTTAAAATGGTTTTCCAATTCTTTTCCTTTTCTTACTCTTTTATTGACATCTTATTTTTTGACATCTTCACTCTCCTTTCCCTTGCCTGCAATTCATCCTGAGAACAGAGACTAAGTAGCAAAGTGCCATTTTTCCTTTGGTATGACGCTCTTTCACCTTTGCAATCCTTTAGAGGACACCAAGTCTTGTGTTTAAATCACTCATTCCCTTTGGAGGAGGTCTTACTTTCTGGGTGGCTTCACCAGTGAGACCCACAAAGTGACTGCCTCTCAATTTATATTATTTTAAATGACACTCCTTTATCTGTCATTGTCACGCAGCACAGTAGGCCATCTTTGCAAGATGAAGGGGACGGTCTGTTTTGTCACATTCGGCTCTCTACTGCAATTAGAACCTGCTTGTCTGCTAACTAATCACGCTTTGTCTGCCTCACGGCCACATTTTCACTTCTTCACTTTCCGTACAGTCTTCAGATCAATTTCAAATCTCTGAAATGGATATGATTTGTCAGGAATAAGCTCCAGATATACATTGATGATGCTCGGGTTTGCCTCAGCTGGAAGTTTCCTTTCTTCCATTCTTCTTTGTCACCAAACATCCATCTTTGAAAATAAAGAACAGCACTGCACTCAAGACACTGGATGCTGGACACCCGCTTCCAATCTAACTACACCACAGACTTCTCCAGGAGGTTTGCCACTGTCGCTTGGAACAGGGCTGACCTTCCCTGACTCAGCTGTCCAGCGTGAGCTGTCCTCTACAGTCAAGTGAGAAGCATCACCAGCGGTCTTGCGGACATCGTTCTCTGCGGGGGTCTTTCACACTCCTCTGACTAATGGGAAAGTCTGGACAACAGGGTTAGTCTGCACACCACAGCTTCCAGATGAGTAATATTTACAAGGAAATCCTACCACTACCTACTGTCCATCCCAGACCTCGGATACGCTAGTAATAACCATGTCCTTCTTCCATCTGTTACCAGACATCTCTGTTCAGGATATAAAATGGTATAACACTCATATTCTGTGTTTGAAGAGTGCTCAGTTGGATAAAAGAGGGACTATGTGTGCCTCCACTACACCACTCCTGGTTAAACACCAGGCCAAACAGAGGAGGACACAGCCATCTTCCAAGGGCAGGTGGAGAGCTCTGCCAGCAGTCGACTGTGTCCATCCAGATTTCTTCTGTTAGCCAACAGGAAGATTACTTGAGAATAATTTTCAATACCCTTCCAATTTCTGCCAATATTTCATATTTGCTTAATTTGTTAGTATCGCAGTATAGATCCAGCATTCAAATACATGCAATTGTTTGGCCTGCTATGTTCAGCTGTCACTCTGATCGCTTTCGTCTTCCAACGTCGTACTTCCTCATATTGACATATTAAGATTTTGAGCAGAAGAAAGACACAAAACTCTGAATGTTCGGATGCATCTAGAACTGAGCTTTTTGATTATAATAATTATGAAAATTGAGGTTAATATGACATTCACATCCACACCCAGTATCTGGTTGTGAACACCCAGAATTCAGAAATACCCACATCACACATTATTTAGTTAGTCAAGTGTTAGTTCCTAAGAATAGATCCAAAATGGTTTGGATTTATCCACCATACCTTAGAATTCCCCACTAGCTTTTGGTTCACCCTTTAAATCAGATGGTATGGAAGAAGGTTACTCCAGTTCAGATCTTGTGACTTGCTGATGTCGCAAGGATCGGGAGCCCCAGGCAGTTTGGCCTGAGCTGATCTCTACTCGTGATCCAATGTTCACAAGACTTAGAAATCCAGAAGCAGCAATTATCACTTTAACAAAGTTTACAGCATCAGGAACAACATAATGAGGAGAGGCTGCTGAAGCAATTCACTCACTTTTCGCCAGGAAACCAATCTGTTCCTGGCTCTCATGCTCGTAATGAAGGCTGTGTTCAAATTTAGGTCTTGCCTTATATGGTCAAAAAAGAATCCTATCTGTGCCTAAGTAACATTTAGTCTGAAGTTATTTTCTACTTTTCCTTTCTCCTTTAGCTAAGGAACACTTCAGTTAAGCTCTCCCCATTACAAACACACCAGTATACACTGGCATCTTCTAGTACACATACCCATGCACAGAACATTACCAGCAGTAGCAGAACTCCTATAGACCAATTATACTCCTGACATTTACTAAATAACCAACAGACAAGACAAGACATGGGCTGCGATCGTTCTCCTAGTGTGAAGACAGATGGGCAGTCTTGTTCAGACAACTCTCAGAATTTTAGTCAAGCGGTTAAAATACATGAGGGGTCAGAAAGAATTATTTTCTTCATCTACATTTTTAATTTGATGGTTTACAATATGAAGAGGACTGGGTAGATGTATAAATTTCATATGGATACACAGTTACATACAAACATACAGATATACCTGCACATACACATTTAGCATGCAATACAAAATATGTAATATCAGCTTATATGGTTCATATGTTTTTCTAAATGCACTCTCCTAAATCTAGATTTTTGTATTGGATACATTATTAAGATGTGACATTATGCTGCATATAAGTCATTTAAATTTATTTATGTTGTCTGTTTCTTCAGTTTTTCAGAAATCACTTCGGTGTCGAATAACTTTTTAACATCCCTTATTTAGAAGGGTCAATACTAATTTGATTTTTGTGTCAATCTTACAGCACAAAGCACAGCAATTTCAGTAATAAAATTAATTATTATTTTGACTGCTCTCCAAAGTGTGATGTTGGCCTGAGTTTGGAATGCCAATAAACTCAAAGCTAAGCACATGCTTAAGTACTTCCCTGGATCAGAGCCAATAAAACCAGCTGAGATGAGGGATTCATGAGAGGTAGACTTACGAATCATTAGCATGGAAACAGTCACTGAAGCTTTTTAAGTAGATTACACAGAGACACTGGATACAAACAAAGAGAAGAGACACTAATAACTGCCCCTGTTGGATGTGACAGGAAGCTGAGGTCAGGAGAAGGACCTGCCAAAAGCATCCCAGGAAGAACCTAACCCTGTTCCCTCAGACCATGTGTAAAAGTAAGACTGCTACCGCCTTCCACTGACCTTGGTATGGCACTAAACAATGGGGAAAGGTGCTGAGCCAGGAGATTCAGGTGCAGTCCTGGCTGTCGGGGACTGCATATGTGTTTGCATCCATCGTTTATGTCCATATTAAGGGGCTGCAAAAACACTCACATCTGTGAAACAAAAACACGGTGCGGATGCGCAGCTGGAGTGATGCAACAGCATCACCTATTAGTCAATATAAACAATTTTGTGTATGCACAGTACAAAATATTTTCTCTAAAGTGGTTTATCAGATTAATCAACCTTTACTTGTATGCAGCATTATTTCAGTATTGTCAGTACCACAGCCGCCAGCACTGCCCTTAGCCTGGATTCCTGCCTTGCGCTGAGAGTTCCCACGTCCTTCCTATTGTAAACTCACTGCACCACTGAGAAATCAAAAGTAGGGTGAAGAACATGTAGATAAAAAACAGGTGAAAATTACAGCAAATTGGATGAACTAAACCCCACTCTTCCCGTAAGATCTGTATTGTTCATAGGAAACACAAGATCTTGATACTTAAATTCTAATGCTGAAGACTGAGGCACAGCAAACTACTGACTCCGAGTATATTTACTCTAGAAGGATGAAAGATTGTTCGTCCCTCTGGGATTATGAGTCTGAGAAGCACTGTTATTTCAGACCTTATGTTTCGGCCATTAATGATTCAAGGCAGTCTTTTCCTTTACTTCAGTAGCTGTAGTCCTGTCCCTAATGTCAGTTTTTCCCATTTAGCCTGCGGATTTGATGTGATTAACATCGGAAATATATTACTTGGGCTGGTGTTAATAAATTTAGCTGATGTATTACAACTTTTAAACTCGATTGGTCATGGAAGGCTGAACTATGGGGTTAATTAATTCTGCAGAATGTTAACCAAAACCAAAACTATTTTTAAAATAAAAGAAATTAAAATTAGAGAAAGACTTTTCTCTGTCATACTTTATTAGGATCTCACCCATGGTTAGGTGTCCATTAATGAAGCTGAAATTCTCCCACTAAACTTATGTTAGCTAGACAATGCAGGAAGAATGTGCTCTCAGTCTGGGTTTCAAATAGTTATCCCAGCAAAGATATGCATCTTAGAAATAGCCCTTTATATTTAATGTGAGCTGGACCAGGTTCATCAATCCCATATTCTGAAGCCTCCCAAACCAAGACTTAAATTCTGCAGTTCACATTTTGAGTTTGTCCAAATCAAACATTTTTAAGTGTCCCCCTCACTAGTTTTCAGTCAGGATTGTCAGTTAATAAAACACAGGATGGCACAGACCCTCAGCTCATGTGAATTTGCCCTGTCACTTGACAGCTGGCTCTTTGACGTCAGTGGAACCATGACAATTTCCACCAACCCCAATATACATTTTTTTCCTCCTGTTATCCACTTCCCTGAAGACATGAATCACTAGATACTGCCACTGCTGTCATATAGTCCCATATAGACAAAAGATAAGTCACTTAGAAAACTTCACAGGATATGGATTTGAAAAATCAGTTCAACTTAAATGACAAATGATGAAATACTGACTCGACCTTTGCACTGTAGTTTTCTTCTTTTCATGCTTGAGGATAAGCTTTTAATTCTTCTCATGCTTGCAGCTATTACTCAACAGATATCAGCTGCTGAAGGACCTCTTCCCACGCCCTCCTAACACTGTATGTTTGCATTGTCTCTTCTGGCACTAATGGAAGCAGCATCCCTAAATACATTTCTATCATTAAATATTAAGATTAAGAAGAAAGACAGGATGGCAGTGTTGCATCTCTGGTGGGAAGATATGCACGGGCTGACAGAACAAAAAGGAATATTCAAAAGATGTGTATTTACTGGTCCAAGGGAAGGACGTTCCTATAGTGTGTGGAACACATACTAGGAAATCATAATCTTTCTAAATGAAACAAAAAACTTATTTCATCTCAGCTGCAGAAGTAGCAACAGGGCACGGATTTTATCTGTAAGCACTCTTTCTAGACTCAGACTTTCATTCTATAAAGGCTGAAAAAAGGATTTCACAGATTTTTCTGAATTAAAAAATATAATCCTTTTCTGTATTGCTTACATATTTTTTTCTATACTGTAATTTGGCACCTTCACATGAGAAATAAAGACATATGAGCCTGAAGATCCCCAGCTCAAGCAATGAGAGCTAAGGATAACTCCTCTAGAAATTAAAAACAGAAAAGGAAGTCTACAATAAAGTACTCCTCCTTGCAGAGTATCTTCTACTCTTCTAGTTATACGTTTCTTTCTTCTTTTCTCTTACAGTGATGCATGGATTATTATTGTTACAAGAATCATACCAAAAGAGCACACCCGTTTTCATATCTTTCTTTTGTAGATAACCACATGGGTGCTATTTGCTAATGCTTTTTAAAGACTTCTTTTAAAGGGTTAACATTGACTAAATTAACATTTTTTAAAGGTCCCACTTCTTGCCCTTAAAGCTACAACACTTTGTCATGTGTGCCAACATGCCCTTATAGCATTAAAATGGAAGAGTTTTCAAATATCTAGTTGAACAATAAATAGTAAGCTTGAAGAGGTTTTGTTATCTTGCTTTGTTGCGGTTTTTTTTGCTTGAGCAATCAAACTAATTAGTCAGCTTCTCCTTTTCACGTTGCCACTTTTTGGTCTGTTTCACTTAAGGTTTTTTCTCTTATTATTATCACAAAGCTATGCGATAAGTCATTCAGATAGTGCTGGCCAGATATTTTCCATCAAAAACTTTCATTTAATGAAAAGCTTCTATTCAGTTGAATGAAAACATCTGTAGCTACGCCTCACATCATATATCAACAGATGAGCAATTTCAAAACGACACCTTTCCCCCTCGCACATTCAGATGTAAAAAAATCTATGAAAAATAAACAAAAATAGTAGATGGCAAAAAACAAAACAGGAGATGGGAAAGAGGAGAATATGTGTTTTAACAAATTCTGTTTGGCATCACCACACTTGCAGTTCTCTCTCAATATTGAAAATAAGTGGTGGAAACATCTTCATTGACTTCTACCCAAAAGTTTGGGTTTTCTAAGATCTAAATTTATAGCCTTTTTTTTTTTTAACGGGGACTTTTAAAATCCAAATCAAACCTTCCTGCATTATAGGAAGCAGGCAATTGCAGCTGAAGGGCCCCATGGTGGTTGCGCTGAGCTCGAGGACGGAGGTACACCACGGTTACACACTGCTGCAACACTCACAGCATTCAGTGATGGAGTCAAGGTGATTTGTTAGTACGACCAGCACAAATAAAAAGCGTATCATGCCACCCACTAATGCAGCAAGATTTCAGCTAGTTCTGCAGAGGAGGGGAAGACCCACTTGATGGACTTGGTAGTAAGGCTTTACATGAATGGGGACCCGTGTTTTTCTGTTTTTCCTTTTCTTCGCAAATTCATTGCATTGGTTTAAAACAGTTGGATTTTCTTACAATTCTTTGCTATGGTACCATGTAATTTTAAAGTATTCTGGTATTCTGCCTCTCAACCATTATAATTTGTCTGCCTGTATCCTTGCTCGTCACATATTTGTAAAGACAGAAGCAGCCATGGGAGTTTTCTTAGGATTGAGACAGTTCCTCTGCCGTCCCTGTTAAAGCACCATCAACAGCCAGTCTGTGGCAGCCCCCTTCAAAGGACCATCGCTGTACTTCTCATCTGTAACAGAATCACAGAATCACAGAATAGTAGGGGTTGGAAGGGACCTCTGTGGGTCATCTAGTCCAACCCCCCCGCCGAAGCAGGGTCACCTACAGTAGGCTGCACAGGACCTTGTCCAGGCGGGTC
>Ga0065711_1010445_pt1 | contig 12956 bp, 5 predicted proteins | sample Hoacrofraction12_FD_59098 | JGI IMG/M metagenome (GOLD analysis project Ga0065711, IMG submission 59098) | Hoatzin crop microbial communities from Cojedes, Venezuela - Epithelial fraction 12 v2 (version 2) | ecosystem: Host-associated > Birds > Digestive system > Esophagus > Crop | place... | reverse complement strand
GGGGGGGCGGGGCAGAGATAATTTTAACTACATGCTCCCTCAGGCGTGAAACAGTGTGGTGGCCCAGCCTGTTTGGGTACATTCTGATGCCTTCTGCTCAGCTAGGACCTAGGGCAGCATCTGTTCTCAAGTACTCTTGTTAGTATTGCTCTGTTCATAAAGACAAAACAAAAAAACCCCACACATGAACCAACAAAAGACAAGCTGAAAGGATCAAGGAAATTGTGCAAGCAGGTTCCTTGAACTGTGGACGTATACAAGGCATTGGATCTTCTGAGTGTGAATAATGATGGCTTCTACTATTATTCCACCGTATGGAAAATGCCAGAGAAACTTATTCAGGTGCAAAGTTTGGTTTTCAGGATATCACTAGCTCCACCAGAATTCTGCATCTGAAAGTAGTCAGAACTAGCACCAGACAGTTCAAACCCCATCCCTTTGGGGGGATTCAGACAAACATGAAGCAGTTTTAGATTGCCGAGCTCAAAATTTTCTTGCCTGTGCCTTCCTGTCTTATTTGGTTTCTCATGTTATTCTGGGCTTCTGGAGACTTGATTTTCTGTTTTTGTTCCAAAACCTACTTGCAGCAAAGAGCCTGGTCTCCAGACTGTAGATTTCTCTGGGCAGTGGAGGCTGCCTCCTCTCCTCTCCGGTTTCTCAGCATTAGGGAGAGGGACAAAGCTCTTTTTTCCTTTCCTCAGCATGCATCCCCTCAAAGATTACCACCCAGAATACTTCTGTGTTGGGAGTGCCAGGAATAGAAATGCAACCCAGCATGTTGAGTTTCATACCCACACTGGCATTTAGAATTGGAATGGACATTTAAGTGCCCACACTGTGCATATTACCACTGCTGCAGAAACAACACTACAGACATTTCTGGCAGGATCCTCTTACTCTCTGCAGCAGGAGAAAGAGATTGTGTAAAAAGCACAAATGAATTCCTCTGCTTGCCTGCGTAGCCCACTTCTGACTAGGCAGTACGTTTGGACTGCTCGCTGTAGGCTGTATTATCATGCTGTCTTCAGGCAGATGCTGCTTTTGCTTGTATGTAAAAATCGCATGTGGAAGTACAGTGTGGCTATCTGATTTGGAGGTGTAAATGCCAGATGGCGTGTGCTACTTCAGTAACTGGCTGAACACCTTTCGGGTCTGTGAAGCACCTCGTAGAGTTACAGTTGCTGTATATGTTATAATTAACTCTCAGTGCTTGAAAATGTAGCTATATATGTGCTGGTACAAAAAAAATCATATAAATACACACTGTGTAGTAAATATTTGTGTGTGTATATATATTTAGAGAGAGACTACAGAATATTTGTGTAGGTACAGAGAGAGTGATATAGTAACAAACATATATGTGTGCATGGGTGTAATGACATTTCCTCGTATCACATCTATCAGGTTACAAGCAGCTAATAATTTTCTTTTTCTACTCACAGCCAAGCATTATAATGGCATATACTCATAAATCAACATCAACATGGAACATTGCTTAGCAAATATAAATGTATGTGCATTGCAGAATGATCTGAGATTACAAAAATATATCAGAAGTCAAAAGTAGCTGGTGGAGAAATGCTATGTCTTTAGTTTATTGAGATTGTTTGGCGGATCCTAATGTACTGTCACTGAAAGAATAATTTTTCCTTTACAATCTACTTAGCAAAGATTTATCGATCCTTTTCCCCTTCATAGAGAATTACTGATCCATTTTAGAAAATCAGATTTTCACACCTTTCATGAGAATGTGCACAGCATAGTTCCCTAGGGATTGCCAAGGAAGTTGACTTTGACATGAAATCCCTAGGTACTGGCGCACAACAGCCTATAGTCTCATCACTGATTTGTTGCACAGGGTGGTAAAATACTTTTATACATTTATAGAGAAATGATTGCACTGCGAGGACTTATTTTTCCATGCTAGTGGATGTATTCAGGGTCCTGTTATTTGTGTAAACAGCATTTTTCAGGGGGGGGTTTCTTCTCAGCTGTGATGTTATGAACAGTAAGGTAAGATAAAAGTTGTTGAAATTCATGTTGCAAAGCAGTAGGGTACTGTAGAATTTTTCAGTGTGTGTAAATAACTTTCTTCAAGATGTGTATACTCTCTGTCCTCATTATTGTAGTATCCTAGGTAGCTAAGCATTAGGTATGTTATATTGAAGTATGCATCATAATGAAGGTGATTTATTATAATTAAAACAGCATGGAGAGCAGCTTTTATTAGACATATTGTTTCACAGGAGAGCTTAATAAAGAGCATTATTATTAGTTATAGATCTGCGTGAAGGATGTTGTTTACTGAGAGTTATGTGAGTATTAGTCAAAGTCTGAAGTTGCTCATTTGAGCTGTCCACTGCAAGGGGGGGGGAGCATTCGGCACAGCAAAGAGAAGAATTTTAAGATTGGAGGGGAGAGAGAGAGAGCGACAGACAGAGAAAAGGAAATGCCGAGTGCATGAAGTGTTCTCTGCAGGAGCAGTTCTAGAATACTTTATTACATATCTACGGAGACAATGGCATGGACTGTAAGTAGCTCCTGTCTCTCAATATAATAATGCACATAAAGTCAGGGTCAGATTGGGTTCGCTCTGGGCTTTGATGCTGCAGAAGGTCACCAGGGGAATCGATGGACAAAAATGAGACCTGAGTTTCGTGCAATCAATGAGATTTTTCTATTTAAAGTGGACACTGCTGGGTGCGAGTCTCAGAGCTTCAAATGTGGTTTTGCTCAGCTTTAGCAGGTTGAGAGAAAGATGCATTATAAATGTATTGTTTGTTTTAAAAACTCTGCTGGCACAAGGGGTGTATATCTAAACAGGTTAGTCTGGCAAACTCTATTATGAAGTTGCATGAGCTGCAAATAAATGGACAAATTAGCAGCTACTTTGAATGTTAATTACACTGAGTTTTTATTCTGTTTCTGTAGAGTTGTAATTGCCTGGCATTTAGATAACTGTTAAAATATGCTTAGAGAATTACTGAAACATTTGGTTAAAAATCATGTGGGATTTAGCTGTTCTATAAAATATACTTTCTACTATTAATTCCTTACTCCTTTACACACATTATAGCAAATTCCTTAATTTCTTCGGAAACGATGCACATTTCTATGGCTGAAAACAAATTCGTAAATGTCTTTCATGAAGAAGCTTCATTCTTTTGAGTAGCAAGTGGATACTTGGGACAGAATTGCTTTGATAATTTTCTCCTTAAAGTTTTCAGGCAGCTGAAAGATCATCTGTTGTTTTGCCTTTATTGTGTACAGTTATCTCTCTAGGATGAGAAAAGCAATCAGGAAGAATGTGATTAGTGGGTCTGACATAGCTGTAACACTGGCAACAGCAAATAATTGACTGATATGGAGGAGATTTATCACACATGTGAAACGGTTAAGAAATTAAAGCATGTTACAGGCCAATTTCTGATCATTGATATATATGATTTTAACTGCTTTGCAGTCAATTGAGTTGTTCCAAATTTACACTGCTCTAACACACATAGGTCCTGACACCTTTTCAATTTCAGAGGAAGTCAGCTATTGGACTGCACTTTGTGAATGAGAAAGCCACTTAAATCTGGGATTTAAATGATCTGATTGGTTGTTTTTAAAAAGTGAAAAGAAAACAGCTAACACCCTTCCTCCCCAACAATCCTCTTTCAGTAGATTGCATCCTGCATTTTCTGAGCTTCCATTTCAAAAATTTAAGTATTCAGTCTGAAGGACTGTTTATCCTACATCACTGCATAGGTAAATGTGCACCAGAGGCTATGAGGGAGGAAAAGGGGAAGCAGCAAACCCAGCCCCCTGTATTTTTCAATCTATTATTAAAAATGGCCTTTTTGGTGACAGTAAATAAACCCAAATTATTCCCTCAACACAGGTATGAAACAATCCCAAAACAGAGAAACAAGCAAAGGCCTTGACAGTCTTTTTAATTTCAACATCTTAAAAATAAAGTAATTCAAGGTTTGTGAGAAGAGCTTTAGAAATCGTAGACTTTCTGCAGCTCAGATCTAAATTTATTTGCCAGAATCTGAAAAATGCCCCAAAGAAGAGTAGGTGCAAAGAAGAGAACTTAAGCTTCCGCCACAATCTAATTTCTGTTAGCAGGGTCATTTACAATTCAACCAGAATTTATGCTCACCTGAAATGATTTATTTGTGTTTTCATGTATGCCCTGGGTAAGAACACTTCAGTTTATATTATTCTGATTAAAAAGAAAAAAGAAAAACATTCTCCACCTCGACATCCTCTCTTAATGGTCCTTAGCGTTGCATTCTTAGGATGTGTTAAACATTTTCCAGCTAAGACTTTTTGATAAAGCATAGAAGGAAATGTATTAGCTGAATTTTCCATATGAAGATACTGGCAATAAAAGCCCATTGCAGTAACCATGTTCCATTGTAAAACACTTCTCTGGCAAATAATGGGAAGAGTAAGCAATTGCAGGTAGATTATATAAAACTCAAACAATAGCACAATGAGCCACAAGATTCCCTGTGAAATCTAAAATAAACCAGAAGGCGGTACAGAAAAAGGGAGGAGAAGAAAATACCACAACATCTGTAACACTTTCTTTGGACACACCTTGGTTATCAGTATATTTCTTTCCTTCTCTTTGGCTGCAAACACTGGAAGGTGATAAACCATGGCACATACAAATTCAGTTGTCACTTTGTAGCACAACAGGCTGGTTTTTTAGCCAATATTGAGGTGTCTGTCTTTTGGGGACAGCAGGCATAGAATGCTTCTCACTGAGAGTGAAATTAGATGTTTTGCTGTGGACGCAATGACTGCTGCCCTTCAAGGTACTTTCTTGGAGTTAAGCATATGCAGTCTGCTTTGGCCTCCCCAGAGAGATCTGCTGGTTGTTACAGCCAACCGCAACAGGATCAAGTTCCCAAATCTCCACTCGTGAAAAAGTTTTTTGAGGTTTATGGTGAAAAACCTGCTTGCAGAATCCAGAGCAGAGGCAACAGCATTTCTGTGTGAGGACTGCTGCAGAACTAGGTGCTGAATTAGTGCTCACTTCGCTGAGCAGACCTCACATTTGAGGCTAATAAAAAGGTGTTTTTCTGATTCTCCAGTTTAAAGGTACTGTATATTTCATTGTACTTTATCCTTCTGAGTGTTTTAGGAAAGGGTGGAAGATGAACTGCGTATACAACAGCGGGAGCTGGGCCACAGGGAGAAGAAGTACAAATGATCCAAAACTGAGGAAACAGATGAGTTCAAATGAAAAATTTTGCACACTGGGAAAATGCTGAATGTCATTTATAAGGGCTCTGCCTTAATATTCACACTAATATACATTCCTTTTTATACTAATTAATGAACCATCCTGAAAAGCAATTTTTTACACTTTCCTCTCCTACCCATTTTAAAATACCAGGAAAACAGATATGTAAATTAAAGCTTCCCATGGACTTTTTTAGCTTCTGCAACCAGCTCTTATTTAACGTAGCATCCGAGGTCTCACTGATCTTAGCAGCATTACAAGGATCATATTTTCACGCACATGAACCATTCATGGCAATTTCTCCAATAGATTTGACACAAACATCCTTTTCTTTGATATTGGAGTGATAAGCTTTCTATTTTTGACCTATTTTTTCCCCCGACCGACATATTTATTGAGGCTATTGCAAGGAAAATCCCACTTTCCATTAATATTTGACTTCTCTGTTTCTTTCTCTTGCAGAATTTCAGGCTGATAGAGCAGTAAGAGGGTCTTGGTCAATGTCCGCTTATGTATGTGCGTGCATTAATAAAAACAAATCTCTGAAATTTATTTAGAATTAATATTTAAATAAACACATACACACATGCAGTGGTTAATACGCATATATGTATTCATTTTGAGTAGACAGCTTCATGATACTACTGTTGTAGATCAACAGGTAGCTTTTATTGATCTGTTATAATAGCAGTTCTGGTTCCAGAGAAGATTTTGATTGATTGTCCTCATCCAGAGTGAGTTCTTTCTCCATCTCTCCAGAGTCTTCAGTGGCATTGGCTGTGGGTAGCATGGAGACAAAAGATTTCTTTCCGAGGACAGGAAGTAATTGTATATGTGCGTAATCATGTTTGGATTCCAAGTAATTATTTCAATGCCCTTTGCTATATATATACGAGCCATTTGATACACCTCTTATGCTAAGAGTCTATAGACTATTGGTGGTAGTATAGATATCTTATGTCAGACCTCCATTCTACAGAATAAGATGCTTACAACTTAATGCACTGCATGGAGCGGGAATGTCTTTTGTGACTTGTGCTTGTTTATTTCATCAGACACATCTTTCCATTTTACCTTTTAAATTAAACCTAAAATCAGTGTTTCAGTTTTAAGAATTCCAAGCATGCAAAACTCTATATTAAGAAGGTAGGAAAGTACTTAATAACTTTGCATTTTTTGATCATTAATATTAAACTGTTAGATACCTTACTGCATATTTCAACACTGTATGTTTATCGCAATGACAGTTTATTCTCAGTTTAGGTCAAGAGGTAAGAATGCACTTGTATTCATTTAGATAAATAAGCTACTTAGCCACCCCTCACTTATTGGTACCAGGTACAACCACAGAATGTATTTCATAGGTCAGGTTTTGGTCTACAGTCACCAACTGATAAGTAGCTCACTTTCCTTATCCTGCCTTATTCCTGCTTCCTCCTATGGTCTAAATGATCCCTCACGTTTTATCTCTGAGTTCCTTCAAATTGTTGAATGAAGTAAAAAGACAGGGAATCTGTCCTCCACCTTTTGCCTTCCCCTAATAAAGTGAAATGTTCACCACAGGAAAGCTGGAAAGGAAATGTATGAATGCCGGTACTACTTCCTAGGAAGTTCTCCATGAACCAGATAGCTTGGTCAGGCTCAGTAAGACTTCTGTGTCTCTTCAGGCTACCGTCCAAAAATATATCTCAGGCTGTCCTGAACATTTTTATAAAAGCCCACCCCTCCTTATTCCTATGCTGCTGTTTTTTTTTGTTTGTTTGTTTTGGTTTTTTTGGCCAACAATACTTTGTGCCCACAAAGCTTTGTGTGCATGTATTTAACTGTCCTGAAAAATGAGACTGCTGGTACTAAGCCAGTAAAACCTGCTTGGAGGCTATTCTGCAACAGATCCATGCTTCGCAATGGTGCAAAACAGTAGATAAACCTCATGCCCTTGCAGAACTAAACTGCTCTATCAGTTGTACAGCTTTCTGAAAACTGGAGTCTCCCATGTGGGCTGAAGGGAGGTCTTTGCTCTGTGCCAGTTGGACATGGCTTCGCTTGCTCTTGAGCAGCAGCCTACCTCTGGATGGCAGTACGGTCACCACGAACAGGTCAGAATCCCTCCAGCTTTCTATTAGAAAGTACATGTCTGGTAAATTTATCTAATCTTCACTCACACCTCTGGTATGGTTTGCCTTTACATTGAGCTCTCAAAATTTGGCACAAGAAGTGAAGCCTCAAGGCTTGAGTCTCCATGCACAGATGAAGACCTACAGAAAACTTCCTTTTGAGCTGCGTTTTTTTCAAGGTTTTGAGTCCCTTCCTCCAATCTAATGATCAGTTACAACTGTTCAGTATTTTCAGGAGCTTCTATTTTTTTAATTGGGTGTTATTACGGTATCTGATCTGAATGCTCTCCAAAAATTGACAAAATAGGAATTTCTCTCACATAGACTAGCTATACTCAGTTATAATATGTTTTACAGCTAATTTCTTTCAGTAGACTTAAGCTCTAACATTTTAAATATTTTCACATTATATAAAGATATTCAGCATTGGTATTCATGAGCTGAAAACAGGAACTGTCTGACAATTTTTCCCCAAGTTTAGTGTAAGTTTTTCTCTTTGGACTTTGTAATGTATCTGGCATTTTTTTTTCCTTGCAAATAAATGTTGCACGCCAAAGCAATGGGATTTGAAGCAGTCCAGGGAGCCAAAAATAGGACTCTGCTGTGTAATTATATAATTGTTATGCTCATAGTCAAAGTAAAATTGTTTTCTAAATAACATCTGTGCACATTATAGTTCTGTGTTAGAAGTATCACATCAGTGTAAACATGCATGCAGAGCAGGCATACTAAGCAAAATCAGATTTTACTACTGTTGTATCTGGGACACTGGGAGACTAAAAGGGACTCTGCTGTGCATTGTCATCAGCAGTGTTATAAATTGTGCTCCACTTTCTAGAATGCCTTTGCAATTTCATTCCTTAAATGAAGAGCTAAATTACACTCAGAGAACCCTGTTGAAGGCAATAGGATTAGAATAGGTGTTACCAAGGTCATAACTTATTAATGATGTTAATGTGGTATATGAGGCAGGACGGAACCCACTTTGATACTGAGATCCTAGGCTGAGTCTATAGAGACAGCATTTAAAGGGAAACCCAGCAAACTTGGGGAAGACTTTTGGAGAGAAAGTAAACACAAAACCATATGTTATCTCATTTTTACTTTCATTATCAGTGCAGTGGTTTAAAATTTTTTGCTGGATAACAGTGCAAAAAGTATTTCTCTGACTTGCAGCTAGTTTGACGTAAAAGACGTTTGGTCATCTAGCTTAGAAGACACCATAACCACGTGTGACTGTGCACTCCGGTGTTCTCTGTTTCTCTGTCAAGTAGAACTTCAAATACCATGAACGGAAGAGCTTTTTCTACTTACCTTTTCAGGATAAGGTTGTAGTCTAAGCACTTGCTTTTCTGTTTGGTGTCCTGTCCTGTGTCCCCCCCCACCCCAATGCCCATTATATGTATTTCAATGCCATTTTCATCCTTTTCCTCCTGCTTAGCTCTGTGATTACCTTTAAGCAGTTTGCCCCACTGCTGCACTCCAGCCTTACAAAATCTGATTGTATAAGTGGTCCCATTGATTCCAGTATGTATATTTAGTGCAGGGTTACATGCGTCAAGGACCAGTTTATACCCTTCAGATATAGATACATGACATATCTTAAAGCCATTATTTAACCACGGCATAAACATGACTTTGTTTTCATCATAGCAGTTCAGTTCCTCTGTTGCAATAAATTTAACATATCTGGCTGGGCTTCTTCTAGTCCTTTTCACTATGTTGTCATCTTTTCATTGAAGACCCTTAAAGATGTGTACAGACGCTAGGTCATCTAGGAGAAAGAAATCTTGCAGATGGAGTGACTGCACAGGGAGGTAACATAAGACCCCTAAAAACTGGGGTTTGAAGCCCAGTGTAAGTACACTTGTGTTGTTACTTCTCAGTGTCGTGCATCTTCTTTGTCTATGGTGTTCCAAATCACTTTGACATCATTTGAACTGTGTGTCTAGGTACTTTTGAAAGCATTACTTAACTGTGCTAGTTGTTGTGAGGGAGAAGGGTGGAAATTAAAGAATTTTCATTTAACAGTGTCTCGTAATAAGTGTGTATTTGTTCACTTTTTCCTGATGTCTGCAAAAAACAGAATGAAAAACCGTGGAAGTCTGCAGCTAGATGTCTTCCTCAGAAAACAAGCCCGGCAATTTGACCAACTGTTTGTACTGTTAGATCATCTGTCCTTCTCCTCCCATTACTACTTACGCTCAGTTGCCGTGCTGGAATCCGGCTGGGGAGTGATGTAGAGCTGGCAACAGTTCTCCGAGTAAAGGATTGTGCGTGTGGCCGTGTGAGACTCCTAAAATCATACAGGCTTTAAACTACGACATAAGGCAGATTTTGCTGTGATAAAGTCCAGGGAATTGCTACTTAAGCATGCAATTTGTGTTAATGCACCTCGATCCCTGGTGAGTTGCTGATTAATCTAAGTGGGTTATAGCATAGCCCCTGAGTAGCTTTTCTTTAACTGATACGTGGAACAGTATTCAATGTTTCTTTGCATTTAATATATGATCCTACAAAACTGAAAAGCCGTCTATCTTTTTGGATCATTGTGGATTTAGATTTTCTCCTTATTTTATTAACTTGAGTTCCGTACAGCATTGGGCCTTAGAATATAATGAAAGTGATATTCTGTGCTTAATCCTCATAGTCCTCTTAAAGTCGAATTACTCTTTTTTTTTTCTTTCTTTTTTTTTTTTTTTTCTTGAAGTATATTCCCTTCAGACTTCGAGATTTGCAAGTTTCTAGGCTTCCCACATGAAGAGGTAGTTTTGAGCCTAACGGAAATTTGGTTGTGTATATTTGGATTTGAAGCTGAAAGATGAGCAGAAGAGGGAAGTTTGGGAAGTGCTGGTAGAACTGTACAAATAGTATTACTTATGTAGAGGTTACAGTTTCTCTTTTCTGCTAGAGTTTTGCATGCTTTATAGGGAGGATCTGTGCGTGTGTCCTGGTGCTACACAACTGATCCCATGTCCTAGAAAAGTATCTAGTCTGAGAATATTTAATGCTTTTGCTATTTTTACTGCACAGCTGAATCAATTGTTTGTGTGATTTGATTCTGTATAGGAGTGTTGGTCATCTTTTACTGATAATTCTATGTATAGGCATGTGGGTGTATTACTTTACATTCTCTTGGAAACAGGCAAATACTTTGTGATAGTCACTTAGGTGGCGTTATTGTGCTCCCTGCGAATATGCCCTACTTGCGAGTGCAAAAATTGTAACAGGTTCTTAGGGAAAAAGAGCTTTTTCCAAAAGCTTTGTGGCTGCTATTGGAGTAATGGGATATCAAACAGGCAAAATTGTATGTGTTGTCAATGGCTACAATATAATTTCATTGACTTACAACGTTGAAAGTGAAGGCATGATGGTAAGCTTATATAAGGTGTCACATTGAAGTAATTGCCCACCCACTTGATTTTATGGCCAAAGAAAACATTTTAATATGCACACAAATTCTGAGGACACTCTAGGCTGCGGAGAAACACAGAGATCAATGGACATGATTAAGCATTCAGATAGTATAGGTCTGAGAAATACTTAAATAACCCAAGAAATAAATGGATGAAGTAAATGTGGGTAAAAGTGAGAAAGTTGATTTAAATTCATGAATAATAATTTGGTCTAAAATGCATACAAGCAAAAAAGGGGATGGTTTAGGTCACTGGTTTTACTCACCCCAAGTGTAGCCAGTTTTACTTATTTTGTATTTGCCTAAGTCTCTTTGCTTATACTTTCATTATGCCAAGATTTCTGTTCAGCACTAGACAGGCCAGTGTGTTGGGTTAGCGTCAGGTGGTAGAAAGGAGACCGTGTTTGGCTCCAGAGAAAGCACGCAAGCTGGGACGGTCAGGCCTGCGAGCTGAGCAGAGCTGCCTGGCTGTGTGAAAAGGGAGATCAAGGAATGTCACAGACATGTGGTTGCTCCACTTGTTTTCCTAAATTGTAGATCTGAACTGTTGTACGGGGGCTGGCTGGCTGGAGGTAACTTGCTTCATAGCAGCATGTATGATGCTGTGTTTTGGATTTGTGACTAAAACCGTGCTGGTAACACACCAGTGTTTTGGCTGTCATGGAGCAGTGCTTGCACAGTGTCTGTACTAGAGGTGAGCAAGATGTTGGGAGAGGACGTAGCCAGGACAACTGACCCCAACTGATCAAAAGGATATTCCATACCATATGATGTGGTGTTCAGCATTAAAGCCAGGGGAAAGAAGGAGGAAATGGGGACGTCTGTGGTTACGGCATGTGTCTTCCCACGTAGCTGTTATGCGTACTGAGGCCTTGCTGCCCTGGAATTGGCTGGACATCTGTCTGCCAATGGGAAGCGGTGGAAAAAAATCCGTATTTTGTTTTGCTTGTGCATGCATCTTATGATGCCTCTGTCAAACTGTCTTTATATTGATCCACAAGTCTCTTGTTCCTTCTGTTTTCTCACCACCCTGTGGGACAGGGGACTGAGCGAGCAGCTGTGTGGGTGCTTGGCTGCTGGCCAGGGTCAACTCACCACAATAGTGCAAATCTTCAGGAGGGAGCAACTGCTGTAACCACTTAAACCAGGAATAAATGTGCTGGAAGCAAATCCCAGTAGGTTAAGGACTAAGAACCATGTACTGGGATTTTAAGGAGAGTTGTTTTGAATGTCACATTAATAACTTCTTGGAAAGGGAATATTACTGAGGAAATAGCAGTGCTAGTTCCGGCTGTGGAAGAAAAGGAAGAGCAACAAGGATAGAGTCTGATAGCAGTGGAGATGAGCTCTGCTCCACTTCTGCTTTACAGGGCTTTACTTCATTGTCTCCCTTCTCTGTAATGAAGATCTGCTTTCCTAATTCCTCTTGCGATCTTTATGCTGGGAGTATGGAGGGCACGCATTGTACTGGAGCATAGCAAGAGAGCAAGGACAAAGCATCGTTTGCTTCTAGAAGACCCTTGAAGTTGCCCCAGTGTTGGGTTTCCCAGGCACAACCAAGACCTGCAGCAGCTCTGAAATGGATCAGAAGAGCCACCAGGTTAAGAAATAGGAGAGACAGATTTTTGTTGATGTAATGATTAAATTGGTTAAATATGCATAGCTTGATTATTTGCTCAACACTTGAGAAAATAGGTATCTATGGATATCTGAAGCAGGTAAATCATCAAAGGAGTAGGTTAGCAACAGGAATAAATGGAAGTAATGGGATAAAATTAAGAATAGGCCATTTAAATACAGTGGAAAGTGTCCTAACAGTAAATATCATTAAAATTTGATAAGTATTGCTTGAGGAAAGTGGGGTTTTATGAAACTTCAAGTTACATGTTATTAAACCCTAGAAAAGCATAGATCAAGAAAGAGTTCAGTAGAAGCTCTGTGGGGATAGAGTAGATTACTTTGCACACTTTCACAGGAATGCTGAAAAGTCAAAATAGACACCTTTGCCCAGCGCTCTCTCCTGCAATTTGGTTAAGCAGACTATTAGGTGATTTGGCCAGCAGTGCATAGAGGTTCACTGGCAAAACAGCCTCCAAGGTGCCAGCCCTCCTATTCTAACCACGTGGTGGCAAACTTCCCCTCCTACAAAATAAAAGCTCTTTTTTTTTTTTTTTTTTTTTTT
>Ga0065711_1008366_pt1 | contig 12957 bp, 5 predicted proteins | sample Hoacrofraction12_FD_59098 | JGI IMG/M metagenome (GOLD analysis project Ga0065711, IMG submission 59098) | Hoatzin crop microbial communities from Cojedes, Venezuela - Epithelial fraction 12 v2 (version 2) | ecosystem: Host-associated > Birds > Digestive system > Esophagus > Crop | place... | reverse complement strand
GAAAGTATGAAACTTAAATATTTAGGTGCAAGCTGAGAATTTTGTTAATTATTGTGCACATATTATACCCAAGTGACAATTTTTGTTGTAAATCCATGACATTTGTATCATATTTTAATTAAATGTTCCTTTTAAAGGTATTTAACAAAATATCCATACATGGCTACTCTAGGGATTAGTGACTTTTGTTACCTTAAGCATGTCATAGGGACAATTTATGAGAAAATTCAATGTTTAGGTTCTTTTTATTCCCTTTGCAATCATGGTTTTGATAATCATTATTAAAGTGCTGTTCAGCTTCATGGCTTTGCAGTAAAAAATAACAATGTAGTGGAGAGAAAAGGAGATTTATTGGAACCACAATACAAATAAAAAGATTATTAGCAAGTTTGGTGTTTCTCTAAAAGCTGTGTCTGCACTAGTAAGTAAAATGGGCCAGAGACTATTTTTTGTCCCCGAGGACAAATGATATGTCACAATCCACATTTATACAGCTAAACTCTCTTAGCTCTCAAAACAACGTAAGTACATCTAAACTGCCTATTGGGAGCAATCGTTAGAGCACGCCAACCCCAAAATCATGCTCCAGGACTGTTTGGGACAATGTTAAATGGTTTACCTCCAAGAGTCTGCCAGGAACTATGCTAACAGAAGGCATGCTTTAGTGTCCTTGCACAGACTCTGTTGCTTATTAGTGTAGTTTTGGCCTTATTTCTACCGAAAACTGATCTCACAGTGCAGACCATAATCAAGAGTTCTGGTAACTGCTCATGGCACTTTTTCAAGGTCCAACTCACTGCTAGGACTTTTAAATCAGAATAAAATGTTGATGGATTTGAACACTGATATTGAAAATCAAACACTTCCTTGGTTTACAGCATCTCTTTGAAAAAATGATGGAATTCATGTCGTGGAGCTGAAAGATGAGTTGCCCTCTAAGGCTGCTAACAACAATGGATAAAGAGAAATTAAAATCCACTCAGCTCTAGCCTTACTAGAAACACCTTTATTTTTAATATGATAAACACTCTTAAGGGACTCTGTGAAATTTGTCAGGCTTCCAAACACAGATAAGCTTTCATTGCACTTTAACTCTGAAACAAGAAGAGCAGCAATAAAAAAGGCAAATGAATCTGCTTGTAGCTTGTGCTAAGGCAAATGGTCCTGGAACAGTTTTGCCAAGAGCTAGCTAAGGTGTTCCTGCGCTGTGGTGAACTGTCAGTGCAGATGCACCCTGTGCAAGACATAAATCATTCCCTGCTCACCTACCACTTCAGGAAAGAAGCAACTTCCACATTGGCGGCATCAGCATTCATCTGTCTTGCAGGCTGAGCCATGGCATGCTGAAACATTAAGGGATGACAGTCGGGCGATGCCCTATCTCCCACAGCACCCCGGTGAGCAGGGTGCCGAGCACTCAGAGCTGTGCAACACACGTCGCATTTGATAGAACAAGGCAGTTTCTAGGGAAGACCATTGCCTGCAATTCAGTAAAGTGCTTGAGCACATGCTCAGTGCTCAGTATGTTTGCATCTGACTGTATGAAACAGAGTATCGGTGGTTCCCTGGACCAGGTTCTGAAAGTGCAACAGGTAAGAAAAATCTCCTAAGAAGGAGAGATAAAGACACGAGGGTAATAGCAAGAAGACAATTACACCAACTTTTATTTTAAACACTGAAATATAAATGTGAACAAGAGCAAAATGGCAATGCAATTCAAAGCACTGGAGGAGGCAGGCAGCCAAACTATTTGTCTGAAAATATAGCTTCCTTGGTATTCATCGGCTAGAATGGTTTGTGCTTGTAGCTTGCTCTGAATTTTGTTTGACTTGAACACGATTTTGCTTTTGCAGTCACAAGCAGCTGAGGCCTAATGGATATAGTACACATTTTTTACAGTCTTCTGTTAAAAAAATATATAGCAGTTTGCTTTTTTTAGAAATGAGGAAGGCCAAATTGGTCTGTAAATCTGATGGACTGAGTGACTCTTCTTTCTTCTTATTTCAGAAAAATTTAATTTATGGTTCTATGACACAGGTGCAAAGAAGCAGTGTGCACATCTGTCGTCAATAGCTTTTTTATTTAAACTGGCTATGAATCTATTCAGAAGTGTTTCAGAGGGCTACTCCAGTAGAAAATCTTCAGAGTCTTTCCATAACTCTGGACAGATAGTCAGCGGTTGTGGAAGGACTGACAGCCACAAAATCTGCAGATAGCAAAGACTCTGCTAGCTTCAGTGCTCTGATACAGCACTGTTTGATGCCTCTTACGACCATTGCTAGGAAATGCTGAGTAGTTCCAGCTTCCCCAGTGCTGGAGAAGTCATTTTACCAACAGCAGTTCTTCATAGCTAGAGATGTACTTTCATCCGAGAAGCACAACAAGAAGGACACAGTCTTTCGTCAGACATTGAAATGAGTAAAATTTCAGCTGGACATATGCAAAAAAGGAGCAGCATGATCACAGAGGCAGTACAGTCTCCGCCCTTTATGATTTTTCAAACTTGACAGGACAACTTCGTTTAACTCTGAACTTGGCCTGTTCTGGGCAGGAGACTGGATTTCAAGAGATCCCTTCAAACCTAAATTATACTATGATTCTAATTTTAATATATTATAGAAAAATAGAAAATGGAGATAAAAAAAATTATTGAACACAAATAAACTATTTTTTCAAATCTGCTTTATTTATGATAAATACTATTTGCTTTTCGTTTAGAAACAAAAAAATCCTAGTCATAAAATTCAATGTCTCCATAATTTCTAGAAGCCATCCAGATACAGACATAGCTAGGTGAAACAGTTTTCTGTTGGTGTTTTCCTGCTTCAAGAATCTATGTAATATGGTCTGTGGGAAGACACAGACAGACACCATTTTTTAAGTTACATATGTTAAGAGATAAATTACACCCAAAATGTTGAAAAATTATGCTGGACCTCACAGAGATCCAGCAGTTTTGATGCCACACGCTGTGAATGTCTTTTTCAGCTTGAAGCCCTGAGCTTCAGGTTTCAGCAGACTCCAAATTCAAAGGAAGATTAAGGAAAATTACAATGTTTTCTCTGCTTCTTAGTCAAAGCCATTAATCCCACAGAGGTTTATGTGGCTACCATGGTACAACAGCAGCTGCACTGAAAAAATCATTTTATGAAATCAATGAAAATGTTAAAGGGGAACATGAAAGAAAAGGCTTCTGCATTAACAAATTTGCTATATGACTGTTAAGATGAAAGAGAACGCACACACACACAGAGAAAGCAAGCCAAGCGGGTACCACAGCAAGGTATTTCTGAACAGCTTCATAAGCAGTTGCACTTCATTTAAATGGCTTTCTCATCCTCCCATGGGCAGCATGGGGAAGTTCACGTTTAAAGGTGGCCCTGAAAGGTAGTGAAAATTTCTCAGAGTGAAAAATTAAAAGAAAAGCACAGTGACCACTGCAGGCACTGATTCATCCGATAAACAATGGGATCTAACGAGTCCCTGGCTGTCTTTAGCATTGCAAAAGTGCTGACCTCACAGCACGGCACGCAGATAACAAATTTTGGCTGAGTTTTGTGAAGGAATCCAGTCCTTAATCACCATAGTCTTGATACTTTCTGTAAGAAGAAATTGATCTTTTCTGCTTCCACATTAACATTTAATACATTTCTGAAGTGTAAATAAGAAAGGGAGTGTGTATATGTGTGAGAAAGCTGCAGAAAGAGTGCATGCACAGGAGAGAGTGGATGTATTTGGGATTAAAGTGTTTTAGATGACTAGGTAAGTACATGTATGTCATCTTTTATCATTGCACAGTTAACTATTTGTAACAACCCAAAATGCAGTACTAGACTTCTGTTATAACAATTTTGAGTGTAGCATTAGTAATACGCCAATTTATTAAAAATTTGGCCCTTATTAATGTTTACCATCATAAATTAATTTTGTAGGAATTTACTGTGCTCATTGTTACATTTAGTAAAATACAAACATATTTCTTTCTTTCTTCTCTCATTCCTATAGAGCAAGGTCATCTTTCTGTATGGCTCAAGCAAGTCAGCACAGAAAAGCAGTATCATTCATCATTTAGGTGTATTTCCTCACTAGTTACACAGGTATTGCTGTTGTCGGCTTTACAGTTATCCTTGAAAAATTCACCTGGTCAGATTGGCCTCTCCTGTTCTACCATCCTAAATTTCATCCTCACTTGACTCCTCATGGAAATGAGAAATATTTACACTGCTAGAGAATATTAATATTTTACCTTTAAACGTAATCTTTAAGCTCAGCAAATGCTACCGTTTGTAACTAAGCACATTCATAGAAATTGTTTCTTGCTCAGATGGTTGGAAGGTGAGATAAACTGGGTGACTTTCTAGATTGGCATCTTTTTTAGTGAATTCTCTGGTTTTGACAGTGTCAAGCTGTTTCAGAAAGCTTTGTTAGTCTCCCTCAATTGCTTTAGTGTGAACTGAAAATAATTTTTAAAAATTGTAATAAAACCACAGCATTTTGTTTTTGCAATTGAAAACACCTTTTTTATTATTATTATCATCTAGGCTTTTCTTTTAATTTTATTTTAAAAAAATAAATACCAGATTCTTAAATTGAATGCAAAAGACTAGTTTTTAAGTATTTGGTTCATATAAAGTATTTTCAGCTGTCTTATTTTAAAATAAATGCCGTTAGTATTAACTTTACTTTTATTTTCCTTAACTGAAAAAAAGAAGCTGGCAGCACAGCTTTAATCTTAACAAGATCTTTAGTAATGAGGGCAGCTGCTCTCTAGAAAAATGGCTTTCATTTATTCACTCATTTCATCTTGGACACCTAATGTGATTGGCAAATGTGTCTATTCAGGTTTGTCACTTGTTCTGACATCCTAGTGCTGGCAGAACTTCATTGAATTACTTGAGAAAATCAGACTTTGTTGCCACAAATCAACAGGTGCAAGCTTATGAATGTTGTTCGCACCAAGCACTGCGGAAATAATCTTAAGAGGATAATTATATGAGAAGTGATGATGGGTCTTTCTAATAGAGAGCCAGCAGACAAGTCATAGATAGTTTGCAGTGGGTTGCTGAGATCTGACTGACTGCCCAAAGCCTGTGATGGAGCATAAAAATTCTGCTGCAATGTCTCTGATATGCAGACTTGAATATTTCATTTAATTTACTCACTGACTGAGCTGATTAGGTGCCTTAATTCTCAGGCTCTGTAGCACCTTGCTTACTGGTGCATAAATTAGTACTTCAGGGCAACATTTTAGATAGTCAGAGTTAGTCAGTCCTTCCTCTCTGACCCCTGGCAATAGTCCTGATAATGTCCAAAACCTATGGAATGGGAACCCATGGAGTGCAAGGGCATAAGGTGGTATATTAAGTCTGGGTGTCTAACTGTAAAACTCCAACCATAAAATTCAAGTTTCATTTATGCCAGGATTTCTTCTTCCAAAGTAAGTTCATCACGTCAGTCGTGCCTTTTTCTTTACCCAGGATCTTCAGGGGCCCTCTACTCCCTGCAGGATTATATTTCACAAGCCATCCACGGAGAATCAAGGAAAAACCCTTATGCTTCCTCTATCCTAGCCTTTCTTTTTCAGGGTAACACAGGCACAGGGCACAGCTGAAAAATCCTGAAAAAGCTTTCCTGTTTTCTGCTGCTCTTCAGCTCACTCAAGCTGTTGCTGACTTTTATGACCCAGATCTCTTCATGCTGATACTTAGCTATGCGCTCCTGGGCGGTAGCTGTATTCTAAAACACAGGTAGGTGACTACACAAACAGCTGAAGTGATACTCCTTTTGATTTTTGTGTAACAGGTTTTACTTCTAGAGCTTGTACTCTCCCAGCATGCAAAGTTGCAAAAATGAGATTGACAGAAAACTTACACTGGCCTTGAGGAAAATACAGAGCTATCAGTAAATGAGCTATTACTGAACAGTGTAACTAATGAGAGAGTCTTTCTTGATTTTGATTATTACTAAAATAATTTTTTCCATCCCTGATCTAGAAACGATCCATATCGCCCACTCCTTGCTCTTCTACATTGTATTTCTGCCTCCCTCGATTTTCATGGGAAGTCTCTCATCTGCTCACCAGACAGACCTGACGGCAGGAAATTTCTGTCCTCATCACAGCGGGAGTACTTAGACAACGTTTATGAGCTTGAAAAACATCGCCATTGACAATGATATGAAGAGTGATAGGGAATGCCAGAGATGATATAAGCATCTAAACTAGAAGAGAGGATGAAAGCGTGGGAGTCTGTTTACACAGCAGCATCAGTTTTCTAGGAAGTAGATGAAGGAGGGAAAAAGAACCAAGAGACTTTAACCAGATCACCAGAGCAGTTGTCCCACCTTGCTGAGGATAATATCGAACCCTTCATCTGGACCTGTCAAGGACACAGATACAAGGTGTGATGTAGAAAAAGGTCCCAACAAGATCTGAAGGTTTTTGCTGATTCCTGGAAGGAATGAGAAAAATTCATTGTTTTGAGTAGCAGAGAACTTCCTATACTGCATGACTATGGTCCAGCAAAGCATGGAAACAAATTGTTAAAGGAAGGAGCCAATATACCTTTGTAAAGCTGGAAGTCAAGTGTCTGTCTAATTGCTTGCTTGAGTGCTGCATTTTTTACAAGATTAAGCCAAAAGATGAATGAACAAAGTAAAAGATGGTCTTTGAAAATACTAGTGTCACTGTTAAGATTTGGTGAAGCATATATATGTCTTATGTAAACAATAAAAAAAAAATGTTGTTAGGCTATGCAGTTCATGTCAACGTATTAGGCATTTTCTCCTTATTCAGTTTGCTATCAAAGAAATTATTTAATTTTAAATCATGATGTTAAAGTAATTACTTATTCTAATTACTTTAGGCAATGAAATACATTTATAGCTTTTTAACATCAATTTCCTAATTAACATATTTTCATTAATCAGAAAATGCATAATTTAGAAGCACAGTAACAGATGAATTATGCTAAGAGAGGTTTTGTCTGTGAAGAGCAGTTTACCCATTTTTCCCATAAAAAGAACCGGGCACCAGCCCAAAAGCCTTACTGTCTGCACTATGGAAAGCAAAGGGCTGCAATATCCTTTAGTTTGCTCCTTTGCTTTGGATCTGTTGGCTTCTGCTGTTTCCAGATTTCGCTGCTTATGACTACTGGAGGCCTGGTGAAGGTTAGAAAAAAACTCAAGGCTGCTCTAAATTATAAATGACATATGGTCCCCAAAGAAACCTGTTACATAGTGCAGTGTCTTATTTGAAAGGAACCAATGCTCTGTAAGTGAGATTGTGGATGGCTGCTTCTGTCTTTGTCCTAACTGAACATCCTGCACAATGATGGTCAATTCAGAACTAGACCAGGCAGCAAAATCCAAATTCTGAATATCACACTCTCTGAGGTGGGGTTATGTTGCACTTACCCCTTTGAAAATATGAGGTAACTTACATTACGGAGGTGCTGGAGCACTTCCAAACAAGCGCAACAAAGCTGGTGATGGGTCTAAGGAACAAGTCTTACAAGAAGCAGCTGAGGGATCTGGGGTTGTTTAGTCTTCAGAAAAGGAGGCTGGGGAGAGACCCTATCACTCTTTACAACTACGGGAAAGGAGGTTGTAGCAAGGTGAGTGTCAGTCTCTTCTCCAAAGTAGAAAGTAATAGGATGAGAGAAAACATCCTCAGGTTGTTCCAAGTGAGGTTTAGATAGGGTATGAGGGAAAAATTCTTCACTGAAATGGTTATTGGAACTGGCTGCCCAGGGAAGTGGTTGAGTCACCATCCCTGGAGTCATTGAAATGACATGTAGACATCGTGCTTGGGACCATGGTTTAGTGGTGGACTTGACAGTGCTAGGGTAATGGTTGGTGACATTAAAGGTCTTTTCCATCAAAAATAATTCTATGATTCTAAGATTATGAATCCTGAAGGGTTTACAGTCCTCAAGAATGTTCATCCATTTATCTGTGTGGGTTTTATGGGGAAGAAGTTGAAGTAGAGCGAATCAGATTCCTTGTTTATATTTAAGTGTGTTGGAGTAATCTGTGGGACCTTGTGGACTATGTGGACTTCAGCACACGATAAAGAGAAGATATCTGAAATTTGTTCTTTTGGATTCTGAAGTCTGTAGAGCAGATATTTTATCCTGTTTTTCATAGGCTAACTTGTGACAAGTTAGGTCACTTATGGAAAATTTTGGGAAAAACGACAATTGGTTATTAACTGGCTGTGTAAAGTAGGTATTCCTCTTAGTTTACAGGAGTTTCCAGTGAAACAGACAACAGATGGATTCATAAACAGAACATCTCTGGGTGATAGCATGTCCTGGTATGGAGTATGATGTGCAGCTCTCTGTGGAATTGTTACCTACATTACCTACCACACACCTGTGCTGAGCACTGCACTGGAGTAAATTCAGAGATTTCTAAACCAAGCTCCGCTGCATACCATAAACCTCTGCTCAGAGTCTAATGCAATAGTTAAACACTTTTTAGATCAAAAGAATGGCAGGATTCAACCCCATAAATACATACACACTGCTGTGTAGAATTCACTATCCTCTAATCTTGTTATCTCGACATCTTAGTTGTAAATCATACTCCATTTCAAGAAAATGGGTACTACACGTGCTTAGCATGATAGCTCCATAGAAGAGAATGAGACTGCTACAAACACACAGCAGGATCTGTTACAACTGATACTAGACAGAAATCAATGTAGATGTATGCCATCTAAGAACTCAACCTATAAACCTTTATGAAATAAAAAGGGAAGAAGATTGAAAACACAAAGATCCAGGTTCGGATCTCAGTTACGCTATTGATAATCTTGCACAATGTCATTGGTTTTTATTTCTCTGCTGTACAGTTTTAAATAACCAGGACAGGTCAATGACCCAAAGTTACTCCAGATTTACCCATTTATTCTTGGAATTGGGAGTAAAATAAAGTAAAAGTTCGTCTAGATTTACAAGGATGAAACTGAGATGCTGTGATTCAAGAGTGCATCATAAAGGCCATGAAAGACCATTCTTTTTCCAAATAAACTGAAGATAGAGTCTTTTATATATGCATATTTTCACCCAGTCAATGCAGCTGCTTCATCACGCAAGAGAAGTGTTGTTGCTGTTAAAAGATCAACAAGACTTTTTAGGATGAGATGCTGTGTATTGGAAAAGAAATGTTGCCGTTGACAAAGCTTTATTACGTCCAGGACTGGCATTACATAAACTTACAAGGTTTCTTGATTACTGCAGTTACACCCAAGATGACAAAAAAGTTTTGACTGAGTCATTTAACTCTGAGAGCTTTCTTGGCAAGGACTCAGTATTGCAAACAGATCCTGTGAAGCTTTCTTTGTGTCACTAGTCAGCTGGTCAGTGTAAAGTATTATAGGGATAAGGGGAAGAGTATAAGTGCTCACTCTTCCACGTTCTAGGCACTCAACCAACTCTTGAAGTCCAAAAACAGAAACATAGCACACCGTGTTTTTCTTTCAACCTTAGTTCAAGGCTTGCTAAGAGAGAAAATAAATTATGATTGTTTTTAATGGATAAGTGACTGCCGGAGGAAGAAAGAAGATTCAAGAATCGTCTCCTCCACCCCCATCAGTGGAATACATAGACAACAAAGTCAAACGTGGTCCAGGAATTCCCAAAGCCAAAAGTTTAATGAACTCAAGTGAAGAGCTTAGGCTGTCTCCTTCACAGGAAAAAAATAATTTATGGAACATAAGGACAATACAAATCTGGCAGAGTTCTTTGAAATCACATCTGTTCACCATGTACTGTGTTTGGTGACAGAAAGAACAAACTGTAAAGCAGTATATGATAAAACAGTGAAAGAACGGCAAGTTGGTTGAATACGGTTGCACTGGTAATTAGCATAACGGGCTTGTTGATTGTCATCAAGTTCTCCTGTAAGTCATATGGACACGTGATGGCTGGCATTTAAAAGATCTTCATGCAGCAACTTATATTACAACATTATTTGTTTCCTGATACGAAGACTGTGAGAGTATTGTCACATGATTACACCATAATGAAATAATATATTCTACTAGCAGTTACTACTATGTTTAAAATGCTTATTTTTTGAATTATAAACATGACATTGTCAAACTATTTGTATTATTTGATGGAAGATGATTATTAGTAATTGTGGATGCAAAGAAAAATTCTGATTTATCTTTCTGACATTCAGTGTGGTGCAGAAGCTTCAACAGATTATTAGCATGAGCAAAATTTGTCTCCAAAAGTTCGCACAGCTTTGCAATTGTCTTCGTCTTTCACATCTGTATAATCAGCGATTAGAAAATAAGGAAATCATAGGAGAAAACTTAAAAAACTTTGCAATAAATATGGATTATTAACTGAATTATTCTCTCTTTTTTTTTTGTAATTGTTCTGTGGTTTCTCTTTGAAATTACAGTTTGGGTGCTTATTTTTCTTGCTGGTTCTAGGCTACATGTCTCTACACAACACATTAATTTTCTCTTTCTGAAGTAAGGAGCACTCTTGGCATTTCTGATTATTGTACATTTTAGGGGTGTACCTAGCTAAGAACCAAAACCATTGAGAGAATTGTAACATAGAGCTCCACACTGTAGCTTTGACTGAGTGCAAATATTTCTGTTTTGAAATGTTTATAGTACATTTTGAAATGTGCAAACAATTACTTACGTTCATTTAAACATGGACCCACAGCCCTCTGTCTCCAGATAGAGATCTCCTGTTTTTCTAAGCCACGACCACTTGTACTAAGAGACAGCCTGACTCACGTGTAAATTGGTATGTTACATACACACTATTGTCACATTATGATTACAGCTCACCAGTTCGTAAATCCAATTCCAGTGACTGTGAGGGTCATTCTTTGAGTTAGAGCTCACCACCCCTCCGAGGGTGTGGGATTTAACCTTTGAAGATAACCTGGGGGAAGGAAAGGGAGGGGGGTATAATTTTGTTTTATTCTGATTATCAGAGAGATGAGTCAAACCAGGCTGACTTCCAGGACAGAGCACAGAAACCTTGCACCAATTTTTTTAAAAAAAATAAGGAAGCGAAGATCACTCTGGTACACAGTAAACTGATCTTCCCTCTCTTCAAAAGCCTGGGCTCCCAGTGTCCCTAACTAGCCTATTAGCTGGGCTGGAAGCACTCACAAAGTACACTAGCTGCATTTTCCCCTCAAAACAGCTACATTTCACTGATGGATAAAATGATTGCTCTCAACACATGTGGTACTTTTCATGGATGAAAGGTGCTGTGAGCCATAAAAGCAATCAGCTATCATTATTTTCAGGTCTTTTAATTTGTCCTGACTTTTACAACCCCTAAGTTCCTTGGTTTGCAAGAAGACCTCTCCAAACATGCCCCTCTTTGATGAACACTCTGAAAAAAATAAAGGCAAGCACTTAAACCTGTTCCAAACTTTCAGTCCATTTTTTGGCTTGAGCCAAGAGGATATTCTTGCTCAAACAGTTAATAGGTAAAAGTTAGCTTAAGCATTATAGCAAGTACAGGGTTAATTGTGTTCCTCATCCTTAGTTAATGTAAACCAAGCCTTGGCATTGTAAAAAGGGAATGTGGGAGGGAAGGGAGTTACTCCTCTGAAGTGTAGGAAGAAGATAGAAAGGGGAAATGCTCTCGGAGATAAAAGAGCAAGGCCTATGGCAGCACATAGAGAAAACGTCAGGGAAAGAAGGAAGCAGGTGGTGGGTTTTAGATTTCAATTGAAGTGCAGGACAATTCAGTGACCTGTGAGAATGTTTTAGCACTTTTCATGAGCCTGAGAATTTTTGCAGTTTATGTTTACTACTCTTACACCTTTTTGGCATGCATGGTGATCTCTGAATTGTGAGAGCCTTCAGCTTTCAGAACAAAGATTTTATGATGGGTTTTAAGGTAAGGGAACACTTCTTTGTATGTTGTTTGTACAGTCTAGTCAGTTTGAGTGGTTTCTGGAGCAATTAAAGTGGTTGATATTACACATGTAGAAAATCAATGAAAAAATGAAATTTTTTAAACAGCTTGTCTGGGAATATTTTTCATATATATATGCTGCACCATAGTCCTACTACCAAAATGCTTGAAACCCTATGCTGCAGAGGATCCAGAAAGGCCTCCTGCAGTGATTTTGTATCTGCAATGAAATACCTGTGTGTGTGTGTTTGTTTGCATGTGTTTGTATGCTTATGTGTGTGTCATACAGCTCAGGTTCTCAGCCCTAGAATTATTCTCATCTTAATATTTGGCCACCAGATTTATTCCTTGTTCTTAAGTATTTGTCATACTTTGCTTTATTTCCATCCTTTATACTTCCTGGGAGAACAAAGTTCTAATGCTTTGCTAGGAAACGGGCAGTGTATCATAACATTGACACCAGCACAGAAGTTACCCCAAGACCCCAGCAGTGTAATGGAAATAACTTTAAAATCCAATAGATTTTTGATTGCAAATATCAAGGCTGTGAAACAGTTTTCAGAGTTTTCATGGACGAGTGACTGTAAGTGAAGCTCAAATGCCCTTAGCTGGAAGAATCTAGCAAATCTTAGCTGTTCGTCTCCAACGCATAATCTTTTAAGATACATGTGTTTGTTCTTAGAATACAATCAATTTTTTTAAAAGATAGTCATAACAAGAATCTAGACTATAAAGGAATCATTTTACATAGGACACACCATGAAAGTTTACTGATCGCAGAAGTAATTCTTAGCATGCAAATCTTCGGCAGTTTATAATTTAGGTAGCATCAAAGAGCAGTCTAACTTGTTTATGTAAAAAAATTATCTCCAGATTGTTCAAAGTGAAATGGCTTCATCATATTGTAGATAATTTTATTTTCTTGCATTATGTATTTTGGCAATATGTGAACTGTGAAAAAATGATGGGTGGGAAGTGAATTGCCAGATCTAATATTTGTTTTCAGCTCTTTTTCTTTTGTTTGTTTTTTTTTTTTTTTTTTTTTTTT
>Ga0065711_1046321_pt1 | contig 12958 bp, 6 predicted proteins | sample Hoacrofraction12_FD_59098 | JGI IMG/M metagenome (GOLD analysis project Ga0065711, IMG submission 59098) | Hoatzin crop microbial communities from Cojedes, Venezuela - Epithelial fraction 12 v2 (version 2) | ecosystem: Host-associated > Birds > Digestive system > Esophagus > Crop | place... | reverse complement strand
TCAGGGGAGCTGAGTTGGAGATAGATACATGGTTGCAGAGCCATGCTCCTGTGGAGACCACCAATGAGAATGAGGCACCTCAGACCCTGGTGACCCGCAAAAGCATGACTCCTCTCCAGCCTCCACCCTCCAGCACAACTACCAAAAACAAATACGAGGCTTTAACAACCGTAGATACCCAGGAGCAAGGTCTACAAGAGGAAACTACACCAGCAGCACACAGCGGGTACCCTAAAAAGAAGCAACGGGTACGCGTGGTGGGTGACTCCCTGTTAAGGGGCACTGAGGCACCCGCCTGCTGACCGGACGGGGAGGCACACAAGGTGTGCTGCCTTCTGAGACCTGAGGTCCGAGATGTGGCTGAGAGTGTGCCACAACCTGTGAAAAGCACAGACTACTATCTGCTGTTACTCTTTCACGTAGGAACAAATGACACTGCAAGTCGGAATGCTGGCAGAATTAAGGAACTTCCAAAGCCCTGGGGGTGAAAGCTAAAAGCTTTGGTGCCCAAGTTGTCTTTTCCTCCGTTTTACCAGTTGGAGTCAGGGGATCAGCTAGAAACAGGCACATTATGGGTATCAACTCCTGGCTTCACGGCTGGTGCTGACGTGAGGATTTCGCACCCCTCCAGGGAAACCAGCATGCTCGAGTTCCTCTCCGAAATGTCTCTATACCAATGCACACAGCATGGGCAATAAGCAGGAAGAATTAGAGATCTGTGTGCAGTCACACGGCCACAATCTCATGGAAATTACAGAGACATGGTGGGACAGCTTGCTTGACGGGAATGCTGTCATGGATGGCTACACACTCTTTAGGAAAGACAGGCCAACAAGGTGAGGTGGTGGGGTTGCTCTGTGTATGAGGGAGCAACTGGAATATATTGAGCTCTGCCTGGGGGCGGATGAAGAACAAGTCAAGAGCTTATGGGTAAGAAATACGGGACAGGCTCATGTGGGTGACACTGTTGTGTCTGGGTGTGTACTACAGGCCACCTGAGCAGGAGGAGGAAGCTGACTAGGCCTTCTTACAAGCAGCGGCAAGCAGCCTCACAGTCACAGGCCCTGGTTCTGGTGGGGGACTTCAATCACCCTGACATCAGCTGGGAAGACCACACAGCCAGACACACACAGTCCAGGAGGTTTCTACAGAGCATCGATAACAACTTTCCGATGCAAGTGGTAGAGGAACCAACAAGGAAAGGCGATCTGCTGGACCGTGTACTGACGAACAAAGAGGGACTGGCTGAGGATGTGAAGGTTGGGGGCAGCCTCGGCTGCAGTGACCATGAAATGGTGAACTTCAGGATCCTGCATGGAGGAAGCAGGGTGACAAGTAGGATCAAAACCTTGGATTTCAGTAGAGCTAACTTTGGCCTCTTCAAGGACCTACTGGGAGGAAACCCGTGGGTCAGGGCTCTAGAAGGTAGGGGGGTTCTAGAGAGCTGGTCACTGTTTAAACATCACGTCCTCCATGCTCAGGAGCAGTGCATCCCCCAGAGAAAGAAATCTTGCAATAGAGGCAGGAGACCCGCATGGATGAGCAAGGAGCTTCTAGCAGAGATCAGCCAGAAGAGAAAGGTCTATAGAATGTGGAAAAAGGGACAGGTCACTTGGGAGGAGTACACAAATGTTGTCAGAGCACGCAGGGATGTGACAAGGAAAGTTAAGGCCAGCCCACCTGGAACTGAATCTGGCAAGGGATGTCAAAGACAACAAGAAGGATTCTTTAAGTACATCAGCAGCAAACGGAAGACTAGGGAAAATGTGGGGCCCCTGCTAAATGAGGTGGGTGTCCTGGTGACGGAGGATGCAGAGAAGGAGGAGTTAATGAATACCTTCTTTGCCTCAGTCTTTAGTCCTAAGGCTGGCCCTCAGGAATCCCAGGCCCTGCAGGCAAGAGAGGAAGCCTACAGAGAGCATGACCTTCCCTTGGTCGAGGAGGATTGTGTGAGAGATCTCTTCAGCAATCTGGATGTCCACAAATCCATGGGCCCCGATGGAATGCACCCACGAGTGCTGAGGGAGCTGGCGGATATCACTGCTGAGCTACTCCCCATCATCCTTGAAAGGTCCGGGAGGACAGGAGAGGTGCCCGAGGACTGGAGAAAGGCCAATGTCACTCCAATCTTCAAAAAGGGCAAGAAGGAGGACCCAGGGAACTACAGGCTGGTCAGCCTCACTTCCATCCTGGGAAAGGGATGGAACGCAGCTCGTTCTGGAGGTCATCATCAAGCAAGCGGAAGAAAAGAAGGTTATCAGGAGTAGTCAGCATGGATTCACCAAGGGGAAATCATGCTTGACTAATCTGATAGCTTTCTGCAATGGCATGACTGGCTGGGTAGATAAGGGGAGAGAGTGGATGTTGTCTACCTCGACTTCAGCATGGCTTTGGACACGGTCTCCCATAACATCCTCCTAGGGAAGCTCAGGAAGTGTGGGCTGGATCAGTGGTCGGTGAAGTGGATTGAGAACTGGATGAATGGCAGAGCTCACAGGGTTGCCATCAGCAGCGCTGAGTCTAGTTCAAAGCCTGTAACTAGCAGGTTCCCCAGGGGTCAGTACTCAGCCCAGTCTTATTCAACTTCTTATCAGTGACCTGGATGAAGGGACAGAGTGCACACTCAGCAAGTTTGCTCATGACAAAACTGGGAGGAGTGGTGGATACACCAGAAGGCTGTGCTGCCATTCAGCGAGATCTGGACAGGCTGGAAAGCTGGGCAGAGAGGAACCTGATGAGGTTCAACAAGGGCAAGTGCAGGGTCCTGCACCTGGGGAGGAACAATCCCATGCACCAGTACAGGCTTGGGGCGGACCTGATGCAGAGCAGCTCTGCAGAGAGGGACCTGGGAGTGCTGGTGGACAACAGGTTGACCATGAGTCAGCAGTGTGCCCTGGCTGCCAAGAAGGCCAATGGGATCCTGGGGTGCATTAAGAAGAGTGTGGCCAGCAGGTCGAGGGAGGTTCTCCTTCCCCTCTACTCTGCCATAGTGAGGCCCCATCCGGAGTACTGTGTCCAGTTCTGTGCTCCCCAATTCAAGAGAGATGAGAAACTACTGGAGTGAGACCAGCGGAGGGCTACAAAGATGATGAGGGGACTGGAGCATCTCTTCTACGAGGAAAGGCTGAGGGAGATGGGCTTGTTCAGCCTGAAGAAGAGAAGGCTGAGGGGGGACCTTATAAATGCCTACAAATATCTTAAGGGTGGGTGTCCAGAGGACGGGGCCAGACTCTTTTATCAGTGGTGCCCAGTGACAGGACAAGGGGCAATGGGCACAAACTGAAGCACAGGAAGTTCCATCTGAACATAAGGAAGAACACTCCGAGGGTGACGGAGTCCTGGAACAGGTTGTCCAGGGAGGTTGTGGATTTTCCTTCTCTGGAAATATTCAAGACCCGCTTGGACAAGGTCCTGTGCAGCCTGCTCTAGGTGACCCTGCTTTGGCAGGGGGATTGGCACAGAAGTTCCTTCTAACCCCTAACATGCTGTGATTCTGTGACCTCATTGTGGCCTTCCAGTACCTGAAGTGGGCCTACTTGAAAGCTGGAGAGGGACTTTTTATAAGGAGATGTAGTGATAGGACAAGGGGTAATGGCTTCAAGCCGAAGGAGGGCAGATTTAGATTAGATATTAGGAAGAAATTCTTCACCGTGAGGGTGGTGAGGCACTGGCACAGGCTGCCCAGAGAAGCTGTGGCTGCCCTCTCCCTGTCAGTGTTCAAGGCCAGGCTGGATGGGGCTTTGAGCAACCTGGTCTAGTGGAAGGTGTCCCTGTGTATGGCAGGGGTGTTGGACGAGATGATGTATAAGCTCCCTTCCAACCCAAACCATTCTATGATTCTCAGATGTAGCTCCTACCTTCCACTGGATTTAGGCAGAGAAATCAAGCAAGGAGGTTATCCCCTCTCCTTAGGAAGGAGACCTGTGCAGTTTTGGAGTGAAATCATCATTCTCCTGCTACCAGGAGCCTTGAATTACTACTGATACACTAAACTGAACAGCACCTATGCTAGATGGAATAGGATCACTTTTCATCCTTTTTAGGTGAACTATTGTCCCAGGAAGAAATAGAAGATTGACAGGAAAGGAATGACTAACTTAACTATTTAGTACAGTTCTTATGTCATTCATGGTTATGAGAGTTATGACACCTCTTTCCAAAATTTTTTACATTAGCACTTGTCAGACTGAAGACAAAAACAAGCTCTGGGAGCAGAGTAGATCATCTAAACTGGATAAGTAACTAGGAAGCAAGTATCTGCCTAGTAATTTATATGTAATTAATATAAGCAGCACATATATATTGAAAACTATAGAAACCTAGTATTCACATCAACAGAGCCAGGATTTCATAGCATGAAGCTAAAGCAGCCACTTTTAATTTCATGTGGGGTTTCAAATAACTAGAAAACTAAAGCAAAAATAAGTAGTAGTTAATATGACTAAAAATGGAAGAACGGGATCACAGAACATGATTGTCTTACCAACAAAACTGTCTTCTTTAATTCAGCATATGGGAGACTTGTAGAACGTAAAAAACGTTACTGCGCTGACTGAAAGTAAAACTTGACTAAGGAGTACACCTGCAATGCAGTTAGTCCATATCTTCTCACACACATAGTGCACATACTGAAAATAAGTAATTTGAATTGAAAAGCAACTTTGTGCTGAAATTGGCAGATGCATAGTTTCAGGCTACTGCTGGTAACTTCAGTGAAAAACTGGCACTGGGAATGTTTATTAATTAAACGCTTTTAAGATTCTATCTTTCATTATAGTTCTCTCCTAATAACACACCTTCAAATTTGGTTAATCACAGAATAGTTCAGGTTGGAAGGGATCTCCAAAGATCATTCAGTCCAAACCCCTGCCACGCGCAGGGACACCTTCTTCTAGACCAGGTTGCTCAAAGCCCCATCCAACCTGGCACTGAACACTGCCAGGGAGGGGGCAGACACAGCTTCTCTGGGCAACCTGGGCCAGTGCCTCACCACCCTCACAGTAAAGAATTTCCTTCAATATAAACCTCTTTCAGTTTAAAACCATTGCCTCTTGTCCTGTTGCTGCCTGTCACTACAGATAAAAAGTCTTTGTCCGTCTTTCTGATAAGCCCTCTTTACACAGTGCAAGGCCACACTGAGGTTTTCCCAAAGCCTCCCCTTTCCTGGGCTGAACAGCCCCAACTCTCTCAGCTTTTCCTCACAGCAGAGGTGTTCCATCCCTCCTATCATTTTTGTGGCCCTCCTCTGGACTCGCTCCAACAGGTCCACGTCCTTCTCATAGTGGGGACCCCAGAGCTGGACGCAGGACTCCAGGTGGGGTCTCACCAGAGTAGAGCAGAGGGGCAGAATCCCCTCCCTTGACCTGCTGGCCACACTGCTTTTGATGTTGCCCAGGATATGGTTGGCCTTCCGGGCTGCAAGAGCACATTGGTGGCTCATGTTCAGCTTTTCATCCACCAGCACCCCTACATCTTTGTCCTCAGGTCTGCTCACAATTCCTTCATCTCCCAGTCTATATTAATACTGTTATTGCCCCTACCCAGGTGCAGGACCTTACACCTGGTTTTGCTGAATCTCGTGAGGTTCACATTAAATATTTTAAAAAATAAACTGGTTCTTAATGTATTTGTAAAAGCTCTTAAAGAAGTTAAAAATCATTCCATTTCTCAATTAAAGCAGGGAAACTGTGTACAGAATACTGTCAAGGAGCACAGTAGGTAATGGAAAAAAAGAAAATTATTTCTCCTAGTTTCAATTAGAATTATGTATGTACTACTTGTAGATAAAGCTACAACACAATTTTCCACACAGAAATATTTTCAAATTCTAACAGTCTCTTTGATTTTGAAAGATCGTACCGACTATGAAATGATAAAACCAGAGGAAATCCTACACACAACTGCTTCTCTCAGTATTGAAATATTTTTCCTATTGAGTTCTACCACAATACAAATTAGTTTCATTACAAAATGATGGTCGTAAAAAGAAGCAAAAATAAAACAATAGGCATGCCCAAATTCTCTGAATCAGGTAGTTGCAGCTTCTCTCCTATACTCCCACAGGATTGGTTTGGAAACTAGAAGTAAATTACGGACAACTGCATACATCACACACAAATCAAATACTGGAAAAGAAGACCAATCATAAATGCTTATTGAACCAACTGAAATTATCACATCTCTATCCTTCTCTTGTGCTTCTAATTAGGAAAAAAAATTGAACATCCAAACAATAGCATACAGTAAAAACGGAAAGAAAGAAACAGTTCTTCAACCTCCTATTAATTAAATGGAGATGAAATGACTACACTGTTCTGTATATGTTCAACCACTCTTTTTATTTCTTCTAATAACATCTTTTCATGCTGCTTTTTATTTTCCTTTAAGACCACTCATTTCTGCTCTTTAAACAGAACAAAGAGAGGGCAAAGAACAAGTGACACCTGGATACTAGAGGAGACGAAAATGCAGATCAAATAATCATTCACAAGCATTAAGCATTCTAAGTCTTGAAAAATCTTAACTTTATATTTGCACCTACTGAAACACCATAGCACACACAAAAATAGAAAACAAAGAGCAGATTAGTAGTTGCACTGGCCACACTACCGAAAAGCTAAGTCAAAGTACGACTCAAATAGCAATTTCAGAAAGTCCCTACAGATATAAGTAGAATTTTAAAATACAAAGGCTAAATATAGCTAGTGCAGCCACAAGTAAAAAGTGGCATTAAAAAAACATCTTAATAAACTGTTGAGCACCCTTTAGCTTCACATTAACAGCACTTCAAAAGCATATGTCACTAAATTGCAGTCACCTAAACTAAAAAAAAACTGTGAGGATTCTCAATAAACCTTTAAAACAACCGAAAGAATATTGCAGCAAAACAACAGCATGAAGCAAAACAATTTTCTTTTGCTGCAACTTACACAACAGAAACTGTTTCTAATCATATATTACTGATCCTTCCTAAATAACAGTAATCAAAGGCTATGGACTTCTAAAGAAAATAAAAAATATTCCGCTGCTTAGACCATTTTCTCTCTAGTTAATTTTCTTGCCTTTTTTTCACCTGAGAACCATATTCAGTTGATGAAGTTTCTGACAAAAAAGAACACGTTTATTCTTCCTTCAAAAAATTACTACTCTTTTTACATAGTGCTAAATCCTCCTCCTACTATGAATTAATTGTTCCATTCTAATCTACCTGCTCTCACCATTGACTAATTTGTCTTACCTGACCTAAAACGGAGGGAACAAGGGCTCCTGAATTCCTTGTATAGATCACACAGTCCCATAGTGTGCCTTCAGTACTGGGGTAAGGAGGGGCTGAAACTCCAGGGGGGTTCTGAGTCCTGAACGCCCAAGAGCTTGCTTATAAAGCACTAGACAGTTTGACTTTTCCCTGCTAGCCTGCCATTCCCTTGCTTAGCGAGTTTGCTGCACAGCACCAGGAGTGCTGCACCCACTGATGTGCAGCAGGTTCGAAGTACCCAGCAAGCCACAGCCACTCTGCGCTGCTGTGGCAGATAGGGTTTCCAGGCTAATGCATCCCCAGCCAGCCCCTGGGGTGCCCAGAAATCCTGGATGAATGCTCAAACTCCTCAAACAAGGAACAGGCCTTTTACGTATGCTAATCCTACTAAAATGCAGTTTAGCCTTTGGTGAAACACATTTTAAAACTTCATGAGCTACTTTCCTAGAGTAAGCATTTGCCAATTAACTTGCATTAATAACTAAAAAAGAAACCGAAGTGCCTCTACCATGACTGCTAAAATCACTAAACTTGGTTGGTTGTTGCTCTGATTCAGAAATTTTTGTTGTATTTACCTATCAAATTCAGAAGAATTAGCTCATAAATACAGTAAGCACGTATCACGGCCAACCACAAAAAAACAAAAATAATCTTGTACATCCGAGAAAATAAGATTGGTAAAGTAATACCGGAAATGCATATTTTTATTTATTAACCTGTGCGTTTCACAAAAGTTAGAGGCTTTCCTGACAATACTGTTTGCTTACTTGGTTGCACTTTAAAACTGTAGTTTTCTTCAGGATATGTTTACTGAAAATTTTGTTTCTGCCTTTAGGAAAAAGTGGTAGCTCTCTCTGATAACCTCCTGTGACAATCTGTGATAATAATAAACAAATTCTGTGATGATTTTGAAAGTTAAAAAGTAAACAGGGGGAAAGAAATTTTTCCCTACTCTACCACAGTACATGTAACCCAGGCTGAGCGCACTGGCAAGTCAATGGCACTAACAAAACAGACTCGATTACAGCTCTTTCTCCTGACTTGAGATCTATATGACACACTGATGTTCAGCTTTCTAACTGAAAACAATTAAATCTTCATATGGTAGAGACATTACTACATATGCCTGCTCTCTTAAATACACTCTATGAATCACTATTAACTTTGTAAACACACCTTAACAAAAGCTCTTCCTATTGACTGCTAGCCCTCAGCGAGTGCGTCTTTCAGAGACACAGTAAGGCCACATTACCTTCTACGGTAGTTAGAAGAGTACTAAACCACATAGATGAGCCAGGACACCCTTCTTCCACAGTTTAAAAAAAAGGGGGGGGAGCTGGGGAGAGCACTTCTCCAAAAATAATTGTTTCTAAAATTATATCTATTGTGCAGGCATCACACTATCATTTAATGAATAAATACCGCACTTTTTTTTAGTAACTGCAATTACCAACTAAGATATACAATACAGTTGTAATAAATTTAGTTATTCAGCTATTACTTTTCCCTTGGTTTTATTTTCTAAGAACTCAGGAGTTCTAAATAGGCACTCTTGATTTGATATTGATCTGACAGTTACAGAAATTATTAAGCACTAGAGCATTTATGAGGCTTGTGTAAATCACTAATGCTGTTACTTGCTTTGATTCTTAGGCAATTATTTTATTGGTAAACAGAGTCAGACTGAAACACGTTCGACCATAACAATGCTGGGACCTTAATCCTATTTTTCCTCATGGTGCTTACAATACTTTTCTGGGATTTTATATAGTGAGTTGGGGTTTTTTTCTTTGCCAGGTTTTAGAAGCAACTATTTAAGCTTCCTTAAATCAAGTTGAACACAAAACGAGCAAAAAACATATGACACAATAATACTGTAAGATTTTATAAATAGGTTTTGAGCTTACTCTCATTTGAACTATGTTTTTACAGATAAATCTACTTCTTGACCTGCACGACTGCAGCTGAACAATTCGTTGTTGATAAAAATCTAAGAGAAATGTCACTCAGGTCTGCAATAACAGCATTCATCAGAATGGTGCTAAATATAAAATGAGCTGATTATGCAAGTGAAGTGGCACACAGTTCACCTACAAATGTTCTACAATGCAAAGTGGAAGTCATCAATATTACAAATGAAACATGTTATTCGTCATTTTTCTGCAAAGTGGATTATCATCATGTTTGTCTCTCATTTCAGCCATACAATTGTAGCAGGGCATATACCATGATATTCTGACAGAAAAATAGGTGGAAATTAATACATTCCCTTTGATAAGCATTGAGTATAAGCAGCTCCACAGCAGACTCAAACTGGAGAAGAAGCAACAAAGTGGAATGGTGGGAACAGAAATAAGGTACCCCAAGCGCCTCACAGATTGCTTTTTGCCATGGTTCATTGTCACCATATGAATTATGTTCCTTATAGTGCAAATTATTACACTGTAAAATCATTATTAACTTTTATTAATAGCAACAAACTATACTGATCAAATAATGTAGTACTCTTTTTTACCCAAATGAACAGAACAGTTTTGAATTCAATAAGCAATAACAACCTCCTTTCAGAAAAAGTGTAGCCTTTTTTCCCAAATTGTAGGGATCATTCCTATTGATAATAAGCACCATATACACTTAAACAGCTAACATTTCCAATGATCAAAATTACAATAGTGAGAAAAAAATCTTTCTTACCTATGTATACAATTTTTAGATTCGAGATATGCCATACCAGAAGCAGCATCTAATGAAAATTTTACCAGCTGTTTGATTTTTAGCTCATCCTTCTTTTTTCTTAAAAAGGACAGGAAGTCACCTCCTAGAAAAACAGACAGACAGACAGTGAGACATGACAGATAAGATACTCACATTTATCCCTCATTAGGGGTGCGAGACTAAACAAAATGCAGCTATCAGATGTCCTCCTCAACCCATCAGTTTGAGGTTAGCCTAAGAAAAAGGAAGGAACTCATTTTTCAAAATACAGTTTCCCTAACTTCCCTTAAATACTATGTGCTGAAAAGAGAAAACTGCACAGCATATTTTATATATACCCAAAATCTTCACCAGTGTATATTAAATACAGACTTATATGAAAATTGTTGGCAAAAACAATTGATAATTTGTGATAAGTATACAGCTCTAGTCACAGAATGGTTGCTGCAGGTGTTTATAAAAATTGTGAATAAAGAGGTCAGTTCCTACTAGGTACATGAGAGTAACTAATTTTTAATTGACCGTTTGCAGCGGTGTTTCTCAAATTCTACACTGATGTGTTTGGAGGGTGAACAAAGTGTTCTACGTCTTGGGCAATGTTAACTGCATATGTGGCACTGGCAACTGAAGGCAAACAACTACTACTGCGACTTCACAGTCTTCTGCCTTGAAGTAACGAAGTTGCTGTCCTCTTGTCTGAGGAGGGAAAGCGGTCAGCATGGAGGATTTCCAAAAGAGAATCGGTGTTTGCAAAGAAAGTTTCTGAAAAATTGATGCAGGACAAAGACAAGCAGTGAAGACATTATACAAACACTGCAATGCCATGTTCTGATTGATATGACTGTATTAAAGATATTTTTCTAAAATATATCTTACTGTTCTGGGCAAGGACAAAAAATCATAGCGGACCTTTCTACATCACACTATTTATTTGCTAGTGAGTAGCCAGCTGTTGCTCTGGTCTTTGCTTCTTTTCACTTTGAACTGAATGACTACAGCGATTCTTTCTTGCAAGTAATGTACTGTTCTACAACTTTATATACCGTCTTTCTTAGCAATATGAAAAGAGACCCTACATTAAAAGTTTCATATCAGATTTTCTTAGGAGTCCATTTCTATTTATATTTATACTGTAAGATCTAAAATAAGAGAATATTAAAGAAAAAAGTCTGCTGCTATGGAGTGTAGCTGTAATGCCCTTCAAATATTACGTGTGAGTTACGGTAAAATGGATTAGCACCTTAACTGCAGCTGCTATGTTTAGTTTTGCCTGAGATCAGGTTTCTTTTAGTGCTAACGATTTGGACATGATGGCTTTATAGCTGTCCCATAATGAAAACTCCAAGAAAATAACAGATGATAAACTACAGATAAAAAACTTTGTTTCCATTTTGATTGATTCCTTTTTCCGTAGAAACAGTAACACTACAGGAAATCCAGAAAACTATTTTCACAGAATTGTATAATAGTTGATGTGGTCAGGGACCTCTGGAGGTCACCTGGTCCAACCCCCTGCTCAAGCAGGGTCACCTGCTTGTTGAGCCAGTTGCCCAGGACCATGTCCAGGCAGCTTTTGAGTATCTCCAAGGATGGAGACTCCACAACCTCCCTGGGCAACCTGTGCCAGCGCTTGGTCTCCCTCACAGTGAAAAAGTGTTTCCTGATGTTCAGAGGGAAGCTTCTGTGTTTCAGTCTGTGCCCATTGCCTCTGGTCCTGTCACTGGGCACCACTGGAAGGAGCCTGGCTCCGTCCTCTTTGCACCCTCCCTTGAGATATTATATACTTGCTGAGGGTGTGCTCTGCCCCATCATTCAGATCATTAATGAATATGTTCAACAGAATCAGAGCCGGTATTGACCCCTGTGGTATACTGGTAGTTACTGACCTCCAGTTTTATTAATAGCCTGATTCCAGTTAAACAGGTGGATAAAAATATCTGATACATTCTTTCTTCAGTGACAAATTTCTGACAATTTTTTAAAAGCTGTGCACATAACAGCAGAACACAGTCCGTTTAAAGCACATACGATCTATTTTCCATTTGTCAGAGTAACAAAGGGTTTGTGCAAACCACATAATCCGGAAGCGTGGATCACCTAGGTATTTAAAATTAGACTGCCAGAGCACATTGTTAAAGTGCAAGGATGAAGGCAAAGGCAAGTAATCTTTTCTACTCACAGTGCTCTCATGCTGGGCCAGCCAGCACCCCTCAAGTGAGCAAGCAAATACTGCATCCTGAGTACACCAACAGTGCTGCTGGCACGCACAGAGGCCATAGTGCCCCTTCTTCCCAGGCTGGGTAACACACCGATGGAAAATCAAGATCTGACTGAATGCCCTTGACTCTAAAGCCAATTTGAAATAACCTCTGTTTTAGAAAAGATACTCACACACATTACATCTCCAAAGTTGGACAGGGTGAATCTTGGGAATTTTAAATTCTAATGAAATCTTAAAAAAACAGAATATTGTTGCAAATTGGACTGGGTAACGATCACCATTCCTTTAATCTGAGAGTTTACTGATATAGTCTGGTAACCGGCAAACAGTAGGTATTGCCAGAAAGAAGGAAGATAAACACTCCAATGAAATATGTGTCATTTCTTAGACACATAAATAGAATTATTCTGGTTACAGCAGACAGTTAATAATAACTTCTAAGCAATTCCCCCCCTCCAACACCTACAGACAAGCTTATGAAAATTATTTTGTTTATATACTGAAAACTCAATGTTCTGTACACAGAAATCATCTTTTAATTAGTAATGATGATTATATGCCTTTACGAATGTGAAATCTTGACAAATTGTGGCATTACTTCAATAAGAATAGTAAATCAAGGAAGCTTACAGAACAAGCATATAAGACCATGTAAAAAAAAAAAACCCACCCTCAATGAACCAATGCTCGAATATTGAAAACTTGCTGCAGGAAGAACTGAAAAGACAGAGTTCAATTTGATATACTAAAAAAAAAAAAAAAAAAAA
>Ga0065711_1008364_pt1 | contig 12958 bp, 6 predicted proteins | sample Hoacrofraction12_FD_59098 | JGI IMG/M metagenome (GOLD analysis project Ga0065711, IMG submission 59098) | Hoatzin crop microbial communities from Cojedes, Venezuela - Epithelial fraction 12 v2 (version 2) | ecosystem: Host-associated > Birds > Digestive system > Esophagus > Crop | place... | reverse complement strand
TGCCATTGGCCTTCTTGGCAGCCAGGGCACACTGCTGGCTCATGGTTAACCTGTCGTCCACCAGGACACCCAGGTCCCTCTCCGCAGAGCTGCTCTCCAGCAGGTCCACCCCAATCCTATACTGATGCATGGGGTTTTTCCTCCCCAGGTGCAGGACCCTGCATTTGCCTTTGTTGAACCTCATCAGGTTCCTCTCTGCCCAGCTTTCCAGCCTGTCCGGGTCATGCTGAATGGCAGCACAGCCTTCTGGTGTGTCTACCACACCTCCCAGTTTGGTGTCATCAGTAAACTTGCTGAGGGTACATTCTAACTCTTCATCCAGGTCATTGATGAAGAAGTTAAACAAGGCTGGGCCCAGTACTGACCCCTGAGGGACACCACTAGTTACCAGCTTCCAACTAGACTCAGCGCCGCTGATGACAACCCTCTGAGTTCTGCCGTTCAGCCAGTTCTCTATCCACTTCACCGACCACTCCTCCAGCCCATACTTCCTGAGCTTCCCCAGGAGGATATTATGGGAGACTGTGTCGAAAGCCTTGCTGAAGTCGAGGTAGACAACATCCATGGCTCTCCCCTCATCAAATGACTGGATTCTGTGAGTCCAGAAGGTCTTTTCCAGCTGTGTTCTACTTACCAGAGCAAATGGTAACAAACAACTGGCACCAGATACTAAGAAGCAGACCAAATTAAAAATATATAGACAGTAGTGATTAATCTGTTTTACTGATGTGGAACATATGTCAATTAATATGCAAATAAATGTAATCTAAGATTCTGGGGTTTTGTGCTTGTTGATTTGCCAGTAGCTTCTGTGTCCTGTCATAGATGTAGAGCCTGGAAATTATTTTGGCAACATCTAATAAGTTTCATTAGACTATATACTATAAGAATAGCTTTCCTTTACTACTAGAGAAATAAATCTAAAAGAGGGATTGTGCACTGTAAATGTACCTGAATGCCATTTCTGTATTCCTTGTAGGAGGTAGATGTTGCTGCTTTTCTCCTGATGGAAAAGCATTAGCTGTTGGTCTCAATGATGGAAGCTTTTTGATAGTTAATGCAGATACTCTGGAGGATCTAGTCTCTTTCCAGCACAGGAAAGATGTTATTTCAGAGATCCGATTTTCTCCTGGTAAGTGATTTAAAATGAAGATTTTGGTATCAAGGTTGTTCAAGCAAGCTTTATAACTTTTAAAAGATAAAAGTAGTAGTGATTTGTAGTACTCTCTTACATGTAACAAATAAATCAGCAAGACTAATATTAACATTTTGAAAAATAATGGGTGTGAAGTCCTATGTTCCTCACTTAAGGATGGGATTATTGGGATAGGTTTGCTCATAGTAACCTCGTGAATGCAACAGTCAATTTTAAATCATGAACATCCAGCAGCCTCCATAGGTCCCTGGTGTTCCACTTATCAGCTGCATAAGTTTGGCTCTTCACTGAGGTTACTGTTAGCTAATGAGAATGCTTGAAACTGATGTGTCAAAAAGTTCCGGTGCCTTCATTTTTCTTCTTTTTCCCCCTGCAGTGCTTAGCACTCCCGGTGAGGCCAGTTTCTTTCAATCAGTGCAGCTCGTATTTAGGAACTCAAATGTATGGCCTAAACGAATAATACTGCTTTGGAGAAAATACTCTTCTGTAGGAGAAATTTGATGCAATACTGATTACTGATACCAGTTCTCATGCAACATTACTTTCTGGTTACCTAAACCTTACCGCTCTCCGAGTGCAATAAATGTTTAAAATTTCATCAGATAGTTTTTATTGTTTGAAGATGTAATGATGTAATGGTTGTATATTTCATACTGATTTTGATTGTGTGATATGAACGTTAGTCTGTTGGGGACTATGTATAAATAATCAAGCTCATTTCAAAGAAAGATGAATTGCATATAGCCCAAATCCAGAACATACTTGCATTCAATATACAGAGCACTGCAATTTTTGAAAATGTCTTGTGTTTTTACTGATGCGTTTTAGGGGCTGGAAAGTACTTAGCTGTGGCATCCTGTGACAACTTTGTAGATATTTATAATGTAATGAGCAGTAAAAGAGTAGGAATCTGCAAGGGAGCCTCCAGCTATATCACACACATGGACTGGGACGTAAGAGGTAAGTAGCATTCATTCTAAAAATCTGCTGGGAGATTGATTACATTATAGCCTAAGTACGGTACATCTACAGTGTGAATTGATGGTATCACTGACAGATTTGTTTCTTCAGTTTATGAATATGCTCACAGCATCTGAATAAATATAAAAATGTGACTTTTACTACTAGTTATATATTTAGAAGTTGTGCAATTTGAAGTGAAATATATTGTCTCTATAGATTGGTTTGTTTGGTTTTTTTTTTACATCTTCTGTATTTGTTGCTTGACTTCTACTTCTTGAATAATGTACTGCATAATTCAGTTGCATCTGTAGCTCGGGAACGTGTACCCTTGTTGTCAAAAATAGCAGAAAGACTGGATTTCCTGTCGTCCTGGATCTGAACACGCCATTAATTTAAACACTAACTTCAGTCCTGTTTCATACAGAAACAAGGCAGTGCAGTTGTGCAATGTGTTAGTTCCTGCTCTTATTCCTCTACATAATCATTTTTGAAACAGTTGAATGTGAAAGAGTGTTATAAGTTAGCTTCCTCTGAGAATTTTGAAAGCCGGAAGAGGACAGTAACATTAATGAGGATTTCCCTTAGAAAAGAAGCAGTGTAAAGGCAAGCAGAAGTCAGCTGCCTGGAAGCAGCCGTTGGCCAGGCAGCATATGTGCTTCTCAGTCTCAAGAGCACATGCATACTGGCCAGCCAGTTGTCACAAACAAGCTCTGAATTAGACCTGGTACATTTTGTCTACCATTTGATGGGACAGCCATAAACCGGAGAGAAAAGTGATTATTACAATTTTCAAAGAGAGGAGGAAGGCCTGTGAATTTAAGGAGGAGTCAAAGGATTCAGATCTTCAGAAACCCATACTTCCAGATCCACTGTTTATGTATGCAGCTTTTTCCAGTGGAAACAATAATTTGTGTAATTTCAAAAGAACTTTTTTTTTTCCTTTGGTAAAATGGAATCTTCTATTTAGTGTTAATATGCAACATGTAATATATTTTATAGGGAAGCTCTTGCAAGTCAACACTGGTGCTAAAGAACAGTTGTTTTTTGAAGCTCCTCGTGGGAAAAAACAGACAATTCCTAGTTTGGAGGTGAGGAAATAGACTGCGTTCTTAACTTGTTTGCAAATTAGGGTTATGATGCAACTGTCTATACCACATTAGAGGGAATGATTGTAATTTTAACTAGTCTGTTGAAAAAGTTTCTGTTCAGGCATTTGTTGTCCTTTATTCTTTTTGGCACCCTGTGCAGTTAGATAATGTAATCAGAATGATAAAATTTGTAGGGGATATCACATTTGTATCTTCTGTTAAGAAATGGACATTTGGCTGACATGCGCTTGTGAAAATCTCACTGGACTTCTGTATGTCTCTTCTGGTACCTAAACACCTTTGAAAACCTATTGCAGATTACTTGGCCCTAACCTTGCTGTGGAAGACCTCCTGTATCTTTACATAACAATGCAACATAGTATACATAATATACATAGGCAAGTGTAGTGTATTGTAGCTGTAATACTGATTTGTTTTCTCAGACATAGTGTGTTGCCACAGGGCAGAGAGTGAAAATGGATAATTTTCAAATAATATCTTCTGTGACATTAAAAGACAGTGTTGAAAAATGTAACTTGTTTTCTCTAGCCTGGAAGGGCAGGTAAGGTCAAAATTTTTTAACTACTTCTAGAGGTTTTGGAACTGGAAGTTAATAGAGGTAAAATTAAGGGTCTCAGATGAAATCCTGAATAGTCAGAAAATAAGTGGTTAATATACTACCTTTTAGATGTGACATATCTTTCAGTGCAAGGACTTTTTCTTGAAATCACGTATGGAAGAAAACTGCCTGAGAAGAAGCACACTCTGTCTCAAACAGGTTGTTTTTGTAGGTAGAAAAGATTGGCTGGGCATCATGGACAAGTGTTTTGGGCTCTTGCTGTGAAGGAATCTGGCCAATAATTGGTGAAGTCACAGATGTAACCGCTTCATGCCTCACTAGTGATAGTAAAGTATTAGCCACGGGAGATGATTTCGGATTTGTGAAACTGTTTCGATACCCTGCTAAAGTAAGTAATTTTCAGGTGTTCATGGGGAAGATTGGTTAATACAACTGCCTTTTCAAAACTGTAAAAATTCATCACTTGGAACAAAAGATGCTTTTATACTTTCATCCTTATGATCAAAGAAGATGTTCAATATTACACTGGATTTTACAATACATTAAACTTTCAGTTAGTAAGAAAGACCATTCCAGGTCAGACTAAAGAGCCAGCTCATGTAGTTTCCTATCACTGACAGGGGCAAATGCGTAAGAAAAACTGTAAGAATAGGAATGGGACAGGCACCGCCTAATATCATCTTGGGCATGAATATTGCCAGGGTGTTTTTTATCAGTGTCGTTTCTAACCATTCAAACTCTTTTTCTGGAAGACAATGAACATTTCCTCACCTTCATTTCACTCATGATTTTATAGAACTTCACTCTGCCCAACATCAGTCATTTTTCTCTAAGATGAAGAGCTTTAATATTATCTAATAGTGTGTTATAGAAAAGCCATTCCAGAAGCTTATTATATTTTTACTGCCCTGCTGGATCCTTTCTAGTTTTCCTGTATATTTATCAGTAAATATGTCTTCAGTTTTGACTATTTTGGCATGCTAGGGATGGTAACAATGCACAAGTATTGACTCAAAATATTCTGTGGGCATTTTATTCTTAATCTGTTAGATTATTTTCTCCCTTAGGAAAAATGATCCAGTGTTTATTGCTGGAATCTGTTTATAAATAAATTCTTGTGTGCTTGGTATGGTAATATTGTTCACATTTCATGAAGTTGCTATAGGAGCAAACTTGGCAATCACATGATACATGCAGATGCAAAACAGCTGAAGCATAGACTGAAAGAAGTCGAGAACATGTTGTGCACTGGCGACTCATTTCACTTCTGTCTAGCAGCCTGATTAAATTTGATCTGTGCCTGTTCTTCTCCCCTCATAGGGAAAGTTTGGAAAATTTAAGAGGTATGTTGCTCACAGTACCCATGTGACAAATGTCCGTTGGACTTATGATGACAGTTTGTTGGTCACAGTTGGAGGAGCAGACACCTCTTTAATGCTGTGGACTTACGAGATGGAAGGACATCGGGATAGCAGGCAGTGTGACAGTGAAGAGTCTGATCTAGATTCTGAAGAAGATGGAGGTCAGTAATAATTTATAAAACTAGCTCAATTATGCTATCTCAAGAAGACTTTATTAATGCAAAATTGCTAATTTAGAAATAATTAAGTTTTATATGTGATTATTTTAATCTTTAATGAAGACACTTCAAAAACATTAAGTAAAATTTCTTTTTGCGGAAGGGACTGATGAAGAAAATGATAACAAAGTGTTTGATGTACTTTTTTGAGTCAGAATATATAAAAAGACTCTTGACATCTTTTAAATGAAAATATTAAGTGCCAATTATAGGCAATTTACAAAAATCTATATAGAAAAATACATTCATCGCAGTTTAGATTTGGGCACTAATTCTAATGGAATTATGTTGATATCTGTATAATGCGAGATCATAGTTATCTTAATGTTATAGCATCTGTTTCCATAACATGAAAGCATAGTAGACTGAGGTAGGCTGATGTTCATATATGGAACAATCTATTGCAAGATCATAGTATCAATAGTTATAAGGTGATAATTACATTTTGTAAAATTAACTTCTGTTTTTTTTGCCATAGTTAATGTTTTCCTTTTAATGTTGTGATTCCAAGGGTTCGTGAGCTCCCAAACTTGTTCTCTATGCTCCCAAGTGCAATTTTTCCTCCTTGTCCTCCTTTTGCCATGTTTGCTATAGTAAACATCATCTTGATGTGCCTGACTGTCCCTAAGCATTGTGTAGGAACCCTGTGCAGACATATGGATTCATCCTAACGGATGGATCAAAATTGAGAACAACCTGGTGCTTAATCTTCCAAAACGTAACAGCACGTGTCATGTAGTGAGGTCCTTTGCTAATGACCCTGAATTAAGGCCAACCAAGCAGAAATGGGGTTGAATGTTTGAATGTCCCCTGAATCTTTGGTAATCACTTTTTTCCACAAAGTTACTGTATAGAATTTTTTTCTTGGAATGTCTTTTATTAACAATTTTAATGATTCCCAGCTACTTTCTTTCTGGTGTCTATTTATGTTACTAATAATACATGATATAGTTGTTCTTGTAGTCCAGTACATTGTAGAAACCTGGACAAATTAGGATTTTTTTTTTTTTTCTGGTATCTTATTTTGTTTTGATACTGTTCACTCTGATTTTCTTAGGTTATGACAGTGATGTGACAAGGGAAAATGAAATTAATTACACCATCAAGGCCTTATCAACAAACATTAGACCAATGTTTGGAATTAAGCCTCATCTGCAACAAAAGGAGCCAACCTTAGATGAAAGGTAATTGCTAAACTACATTTCTAGCCAAGAAAGCAATCTGAAAAGATGATTAAAAGTAAAACATAATTATATTGGAATATAGGTACAACTTAAAAGGTTATGTATAAAAAGAGTGGAAATATTTCTTGGAGAAAAAAAAAGAACGGAAGAAAAGTCTTGCCAAAGGACTAGGCTATGTCTCTTTTTCAGAGAGCACAAAAGACTACGAGTCATGTATGTATATGATTATATTTGGTGAGTTTCTTGGGATAATTGAGATATTTGCTGGTGTTTGATAATGTGTTCTTTTTGAAACTTAAATGCCGAGTGGTATCCAGTATAGGCCATTATAAGCGTGATCGTGTACAATTGTTTTATTGAAAGACAGCTCTCAATTTTTTAAATTTTTTTTTCCAACAAACGAATCTGACTAATTCAGCTGTAGTCGCTCCTTGCATTGTTTCTGTCTCCAGATAACTTCTACCTTTCTTATTCTGTCCTTTCTAACTTTCTTATTCTACTTTCTACCTTTCTTATTCTGTCCACAGTGGTTCTGCGGTTTCTGTTAATGAGTCTTGGAAAATGAAGTTGTTTGCTTTGCAGCTCTAGTTGGATTGCTTGGTTCACTATTGTATGCTTTAGAAGAGAAGGGGGTGGGGAGCAGAGTAAAATAAGACCAGCAGGTAAAGTAGACGTGAAATAAGAAAAAATTTCTAACCACTAGAACATACTCTGGTATAGAATCTGCAACTGAGCACAGGACCCTGAAAGTTGTTGTTTGTTGTCAGCAAGATAGATGTGGACAGTGTAGTTCAGGGAAAAAGAAAGAGGGATTCCTAACATGGTACAGTGGCAATTGAGGAACACTAGTATTAAAGAGAGGAAAGTGAGGAAAACGCAGCACAGTATAATTAGGTGTAAGGATACAGAGAAAGAGCAGATGGGAAGTTTCCTGCAGGAATGTGAGGAGTTCAGTTACGATGTACTTGCCTTTCTGCAGTGAAGCTCACAGATCTGCCATGCCCTGGTTGAGATATGCAACCTGAAATTTGTGGGAGGTTTGGTGTCATCTTTTGTTTTGAGTTGTGTTGCTGAGGGAGAGAGTGAATGCCTTCATATAAAGCTGTGGCTCCCTGTCTTGCATTTAAGATGAGAAATGGTCTTTCTGTTTATTAATTAGATGTATTCAATGTGGAAATCAAAAAGAAATAATATGCATGGTATCAACATTGTGGATTTATATTTACTCTCATTAATGAAAGCTGTGATTAAAGGTTTTATCTTTTTTTTATATGAAATTGTAAACATCTTGTATTTCAATAATTATGAGCTTTTCAGTTTCAAATAAAATACTAAAGAAAATTAGTTCTGTAGTAAGGTAACTAGGTTCTGATTGAGAATGCATAAAAGTTCATGAAAGAGTCCATTGCCTGCATTGTTGAAAAGTTTGATGCCCTAAAACTTCAAAGAAAAGTTTCTTGTGAAGACTAAAACCAAAATATGGTTACTGTATGCATTTTAACATCTGCTCTAGCGAAGTTAATATTGTGCAAGATTGTTAAATGCTTTAGTAAGTCTACTTTCATAGATACTGATTTTTGTTTTGTTCTTATTTCCCTTTCCTTTTGCGTCCTATGAAGGCAGGGGGTAGTGAGGTAAGTTCATTTACACAAAGTCCAGGATCACACACGTTTTTAAACTGCTTGGGAAAGTAGTTATACTTTGAAATAGAAGTGAAGGCTTAAACTCTTTACTATTAAATAGTAGCTTGTTAATGGGTAGAAGAGGGAGAAGGGACAAAGAATAAGCCCAGTTCTCAGTCTGAGTAGACATGAGTGGGAATCTGAGCTGCTAGGTCCACAGAGCATTCATATGACATGCAGAGTCACTAGGTTTGGTGCCTGCATTATGTAAGGAGTTTTTGCACATATTCTATTTAGAATATCTGCATACTCAAAAACATGCTCTGACACGTGTAGCATAACAAATCCTTAGGCTGTAGGCCACCCTTCAGACTTGTAGACTGAGCTGCCAGGACACTTGGATACACTGGTTAAAAAAGGAAAAACCCACTTGTACCTGCCTGGACCCTGTTTCCACAATGAAATCACATCACTGTGGTGGCAGATGATAGAATTGTGTTAATCTCTGTGTATCCTTCTGCAGACAACTTGGCATAATCACCACAGCCACTGTCTGTGTCTAAATTTTGGATCATAATGCTAGCAACCTTGATCAAATTAATTCTGGTTTTAGGCTTTTAAAAAAATGTGTGTCTGCAAAGTCAGTGTTTCTGTGTGAGTTATACAGAGTGTGTATACCTTATACAGCCTTTTCTTCTGTGTTTCTTCTTTTACGGGGTATTTGGGTATACTGCTCAGAGTGTGGGTAATACATCTGTGGCATTCCATGTTATGGGTAAGCTTGTTATATTGACTGCCAAGGATATGTTTCTTGTAGTAACTCTGTATTGGAATCCTTGTATTTGCAGGATCACAGTAGTCATCTAGTATACACTAGTGTAGTATGTGCTTCTGAGGATGCCTTTCAAGTCATTTTGACTTCATGTATAAAGGAGATTCCTTACCAGAAAGTATCTGAACCTCTTTTACTATTGAATGTAGGAAGAGTTTAATTCTCTGAGATGGAGATAAATACTACGAACTCTAAGGCTATGTATAAAGACTTTAAAGACCATAGCAAAAACAAAGTTACTACTTCATAAGTGGAATTCATAAAACCTAGTTGAGGAATATGATTTTTAGTATCCAGAGTATTAAATGAGATATACAATAGGAGAATGCTAAAGGAAGAAGCATACCTGAAATCTCATCTGTTTCCTACTTCTGTCTCACAAAAGCACATCCGTGAGTCCAGAAGTTGTAGCCAGAGACTGTGGCCTGGATTTAGAGTCAGAAATTACTCAATTGGGTATCAAAAATTGATTCACTAAAATTATTTTAGTTCTAATGTTAGAAATACTAACTTTATCTCACCTTTTATGTTGTAAGTGGTAGGATGACATAGGGAATCAGAGTTTTAGGCCATTTAGTCTATCAAAAATTCAAATACACATCACCAGATGAGTCAAAACACAGTGTCATTCCTTTTTCCTGAAGCTCTGCTGAAAGGAATGAAGGAGTCCCTAGGGTCAGAAAGGGAGAAAAAGCAAAAGAGGCTGCAAAACACTACAGTCTGGTGGATAGGTAACTTCTCTGTGAAGTATGGAACATGGGATTCTGCTTTTGGTGTAGCGTAATAATTTTCTTCCCATTGATTTCTAATTGAAAATGTAAATGCAATTCCCAGAACATGAATCTAAACAAAGGATTGTTTTTGCTCCCCAACAGAGGTGGTGTCCTGTTTTCAGTTTTCTGGTTTCGATCATAAATTACTTTTTTCCCTTGCAATAGCAGAAGTCAAAAAAAAAAGTTTTGTTTTCCCCCTTTGCAACAGTACAGTTTTGCTAGGAGCAGTGGGCATCATCATCTTTAATCGTTTTTATGGCTAACACATTAAATTGAGATGTGAGTTAAATCAACTCATATGTCTAGGCAGCACTGCCTTTATTTTTTCCTTCAGGACAAAGACGATTTTCCCCACTTTTTCTGGGACTTTTTTTTGGTAGCAATCTTATCTAAGCAGTTCAGTATTTGAAAGAAAATAAGAGAGAGACAGGTATTTTTTGAAAACGTGAGATGCTAGTGTTGTAAAAGTTGATATGCTGAATAGAAATATGTTGAAGCCTTAGATTTCAGGCATGTTTTTTGAAAAACTTACAGATGCTAGAACTCAAGATTCCATTCAGTTCCAATTGATTGAAGGTCTGCTTGCCGTGTAGTTTAAAGCCACCTATACTAATGATATGCCATTCTCTAGGAGTAAAATCACCATAATGTGTCGTTGACATTGGGATACTTCCTTTAACTTCTATTGAAAACACAAAATGGCAGTGGCTGTGAGGAAGTATTTATGTCTATAATTTGAATTTTTTATAATTTCTGAATAATAATGTTAAAAGATAATATCTTTATGTGAAAAGATGTCTACTGTGTGTCTAATGTGGTTGTGTAATAGCTTTATGGATATTGAGCACCACAAAATAAATTGGAAAACTGTTTCTATCCATTACTATTTTTCTTTCCTAGTATGTTTTTGTGCTAGGTAAATCGCTCAGAAGAAAAATCCATCATGGATGGTTAATTTTGAAAACACTTCTGGCTCAGCTGCTCTCTGAATTGCAATTCACTGGAGCTTGGGAGAAGAATCTGGAGAATATAACTCCATTCTTACTCTGTTCTTATATTCCCTGAAATGTTCTCTGTTTGCCACTGTCAAAGGGACAATGCTGTGATTAATGTGACTTAGATAAGAATGGCTGTACCAGGAGATCTTAAAACTAAACAACCAGGAATCCTGGTTTAATTTTTCACCATAAATTTACCATACTAAAGATTTGCAAGCAACTACAACCTCTGAAAGAGTTTGTCTCTCAGAGGCATCACTGTCCTGTTTTCTTAATACATACAATTACTCAGTCCACATGCGGAGATCTCTTGTATGGGAAGAGTCCAGTGGTTCATGTCCTTTGAAATTTCTTTAGATGCTCTGCATCCACTCCCAGCTGCAAGTCAAAACCAGGCATTGTGGCAGAATTGATTCTGATGCTTTGTTTGTTTGTTTTGAGGACTTTCACGTGTAGAAGGACATATGTAGAAATACATAATCTACTTCAGATCCTTGGGTATTTATAGTCGGAAGGGAACTACAAACTATTTACAAACTAGTCCTTTACTGATTCAGAGGTGAAGAATTACTTTTTTACCTGATACGGACAATAAATAAGCCTAAATTGTACTTCCAAGGGGGTGAGAGAGAAAGGAAGCTGCTGAAATGAGGCTTCCTTTATCTGAACCTCACAATTATCACTTGCAATTGCCACTAAAAGAGATATTTAGAGATTTTATATAAACATCTTCCATATGTTTTGGATAAATGAACAGAATGCAATTAGATTTTTCTGCTTACCAGTCTAGTGACTTGTGATATTAATGTAAATAGCACAAATTCCAAAGTTCTTTTTGTAAAAACTCAGCTTTGTCCTCTCCTTTCACTCTGTCTACTTGTGTGATTTGGGAGAGGGGAGAAGCTAGGAATCAAAATGAAAAATTGTAGCAAGGGACTTTCTATTAGCAGTTTCTTCCCTTACTCTGTTCACTCTGTTTGCAGAATAAATTAGATTACAGGAAAGTTTAAAGTTAACTTTTTTAACAGTTTTAGAAAGAAAGCAGGGCTCTTTGAAGCTAATCTTTCTGTGAATCTATTTCTGCACATTGGAACGTACGTTAGTGCAGGGAATTAACCTTGAGACTGAAATCCCTGAAATTTCTGAGATTTCATTCTTCACAAGCAAGAATTTCATTACCATTGGTTACTTGTATACTGTGTCTCTGAGCACTAGCAATAGACTAGAACAATGTTATGGAAAGGAATAGTCTCCCTTTACCAGTTTGAGGTAATTTAGCTCAGCTTGCAGAGGAAAAAATGAAACTCATGTCTTTGAGGAAATCAAAAGGCCAGTTACCAAAATATCAAGATTTACCAAATAATCTCCAGTTCTGAATGCAAGGAAAGTACCTGCTCATTTTGCAACTAAAATAATCAGATGCGACCAGGAAAGGAATGTTCTAAAGGAATGATTCCATGGCCTAGTGGTGAGATTTGGAAGATTTGTGTTTGGGTTATGACCCGTGTAGAATGACTTTATCAACAGAACCTGAGAAGTTATGTGAGCAATGTGCATTTATCGAAGACCTCAAGAAAAGGAGAAGTGAAACACAGGCATGTTGCTAGATAGGTTGAATACAGCTCCAAACAAGTCTTGCATATTTCAGTGATGAAGGCAGCACAAAAGCCTTTTATGAAATCTGCCTTGTACCAATTAGGTATCTGATCATATCACTGTATATGTAAATATCTGCCAGCTAATAATTAGATTTGTCAGGTGGTCCACTTGGAAAATCTTGTTCCGTATTTAAATCATGAGATTGAAAAGGTAGCATTGGAAATTGGAATTGAAACTGCCAAATGAAAGCTAAAAATTTTCCTCTGACTATATGACCATTTGGTTTAGTGGACTTAGGAAAATTGTAAGAGAAAACTGTGCTCCGTTCTTGGAGAATCTCTCATTTCCCCTGCATAGTGCTTATTCTGAAAAATATCTGAAAGTATTTGAATTCTGTAGTCCTTGAAGAATTGCATGCTATTGACTCTAAAACCTGTTCAAGATACATTTGAATTTTATTGGGAGAAAAATTAGCTGTTTCCTGTATGAAGAAATAGTGCATCAGTCTTACACTGCAGAATAAAGTTGGAAGTAATTAGAAGAGATTCAGTAAAACAGATTATTTTCATTGCGGGGGGGGGGGG
>Ga0065711_1046320_pt1 | contig 12959 bp, 7 predicted proteins | sample Hoacrofraction12_FD_59098 | JGI IMG/M metagenome (GOLD analysis project Ga0065711, IMG submission 59098) | Hoatzin crop microbial communities from Cojedes, Venezuela - Epithelial fraction 12 v2 (version 2) | ecosystem: Host-associated > Birds > Digestive system > Esophagus > Crop | place... | reverse complement strand
AAAAAAAAAAAAAAAAAAAGGAAAATTAATGCCAATCTTAAGTAATATGTTGTTTAGGAAGGTTAGCTTTTTCCATTAGTTTGTGAGTCTTAATTTTTAAATATTTGAATATTTAAATAATTTAGATTTAAGCTGGTTTCTGTTCATCTCGCAGTAGACCAAAAATTGTTCCTCCTTTAAGAGTGCTGCTTAAATAAATTTGTCATTTGCCTTCTTCCATACAGTGGTCTTGTGCCTCTTCATAATGCATGTTCATATGGACACTATGAGGTTACAGAGCTGCTGCTTAAGGTAAGCAGAAGAGTGGAAAGTAATTAGATTTAGATGTGTTAGGTGAGATACGAACTGTTTATACCAGAGTTGAAGATTTCTTTTCTGTAGTAACAGGTTTCAAACATCCCGTATGTCATTTCAGAAGCCTGCAACTTTAGGTCTTTCTTTTTTACCCTCACCTGATTTTTTTGGACAGATAGTAGCCTTTCATTTATTTGAATTTTTCTGTGGAAAAATCTGTTCTTTTGAAAAACTAGCTCACGCAGAAATTCTATTTTTTTTTTTCTTAGGATTCAAACGTATTCTTGAGTATACAGGTATTTTAATAACTAGTCTTTTGTGTATGTGTTCATATATGAAAGAATGGAACCAGTTTTTATAATGAAATGAAATGAAAATCTGTGAACTTTTAGTTGTTGAAGATGATTTCTTTACTAATACAAGGCTTTCTTTGCTGTGCTAGCATGGTGCCTGTGTGAATGCTATGGACCTCTGGCAATTTACCCCCTTGCACGAGGCTGCTTCCAAGAACCGCGTAGAGGTCTGCTCCCTCCTGCTGAGCCACGGTGCGGATCCCACGTTAGTCAACTGCCACGGCAAGAGCGCGGTCGATATGGCTCCGACGCCTGAGCTGAGGGAGAGACTGACCTGTAAGTGTTTTCAGACTGCAAGCAGTTGTCGGTAGGTGTGCAGGGGTGTGTTCCTTTCAAGCCAGCTTTCCTCACACTTCACAAGTAGATGCAGAGCAGCAGAGTGACTGCAGCTGTGCTTCTCACTTTGGAGTACACAGATACCTCTAATAGGCCGTTCGTGATACTGTCTGTTTTTCTTAGATTTGAAAGGTTTAAGGCAGTGACTGGGGGTGGTGGGGGATGGTGTTGTATTTAAAGTCCAGTTAAGTCACATAGGAGCCTCTGTATCAAGGCTCTGTATCTCTCTTAAAGAGTAACTTCCCGAAGGTAGGTAGCTTTGGTGTGCAAATTTGGAGATGGAAATTCAAGCACCTTCTCTTGTAGCCTTTGCAATCCTTATGCTGTTTGCAAAACAATGTTTCAGCTCGTATTTTGTCTGCCTTTGTTTTCCCTCTTTCGGGGATTTGATTTCTCACTCTTATAAACTGTAAAAGTTAATTAAATGACATAAGTATGGAAACAAAGATTATAAAGTTACAGAAAAACTCCTCCTTGAGAAGTTGGTTCTGAACTCAACTATAAATAAGCTTTTGGTTTTGTCTGTCACCTTTCCAGTGTAGCAGAAGCCCCCTGACACACTAAGAATGTGACCCTGCACTACTCAGTCACAGCTACTCGGGTGGTTGTCTATCACTATTCTTTGCGTGCAAAGGTGGTGAGATCTTGTGCAGCTGTGAAAACTTTGCTCTAGGAGGAAAGAGGAGGGCATTAATATCATTTAGCTACTTCTGTACTCTCATTTCAGGGCTAACGTGGGAGATGCTCCTGGCTTTGAGGCAGGTTAATTTACTATTTGTTTAAATTAACAAGCAAAAAAAAAAAAAATTAAAAATTCCTTTTATTTCTGGGCTTATAGTTCCTGGAGGGGGGTGAGGAAAGATTCATGTCCATTATTATCCACTGAAATGGGTGCACAAATGTGAGAGTTATGACAAATTTGACAGTGTCTTGATGGGCCATCCTGTATTTGCATGCCCAAAATAACGTTTAGTATATTCTTGAGTTCTTTGGTTTTATACTTTAGGAATAATATTATATTTATTTGTTATTTCAAGATTTATTTGTACTTGTGCTTTGAGTAATGCTTTGTTTACCAAGAAATTTGAATTCTATTTGAAATGAAAACTTAAAAGTTATTATATTTATTTCTAAATCCACAAATGCACTGGATGATAAAACAAGAGTGGGGGAAGAAAGCCCCTCTCAACAAACTTAGCATTTCCAAGATTGCATGTGAAAGAATAATACTGGTATTTTTACTGATATTGTTCAACTTTTTTTTTTCCCCTAATTCCCGGATTCAGACATCATTCTTGTTAACCTACCTTTCATTTGTACATTTTAAGAGAAACACTTTTAGTCTTTCTCAAATTCAAAATGATTTAAAACTGAAATGAACTGGTTGCTGAACTGAACAACGTGTGACACTGAAAATAACAAAATTAGCTCTCCATAGTTGCAAAGATACAGCTGCTATAAAACCTGTTTCTTCTTTGTAGCAGACTGGCTTCAAATGCCTAGCTGGTTAGCTTTTTTTAAAAACAACAGTTTAATATTTTATATTTAAATTTTATATATATTAATTTTAATATGTTACATTAAAATTATATATTCAGACTTTACCTTGAACTATTTGTAGTTGTAAATACAATAAGGTTTTTGAAAAGCAACTGTAATGCTTTTTGTCTGAAGAGCATGTAACAGCATTCTGCTCACTTGAACATATATATAGGTAATTCAGAGGTCACATATGCATTTAATATCAAGTGGGTGGAAGGTAAGAGGGAGAAAAGCTATAAGGCTTTTACTCAAGGAATCACTTCTCCTCTCCTTTAGAAGGTCCCTTTGGTTTCAGTAAACCATGTTTCATGTTCTGTGTCCCAGAAGATATGCAGAAATACTTTTATTTCCTCTGAATTGAGTATAGCTACCTTTCTCCGGTAACACTTATGAATGTGACATGTTGCTGAATATTAAGCGCATCTTTTTCCTCTAACAGACGAATTCAAAGGACACTCTTTACTGCAAGCAGCCAGAGAGGCAGACCTAGCCAAAGTCAAGAAGACACTTGCTTTGGAGATCATTAATTTTAAGCAGCCACAGTCGCATGAGACTGCACTGGTGAGATTATACAGTCAATCCATTTATTTTATGATAAATGTGGTAGTAGTGCTAGTTGAGGAGTTTTATTTCTACACTATGAAATACATTAATAATCTGAGATTGAGGATTAGCCATCAAACACTTTATATATAAAAATTAAATCACCATTATAGAAAAAACACCATGTAATTTTTATCACTTTTTTCTTCTTCCTGGTAGATTGCAGAAGCCCTCCAGCCACTCCTCACCTGTTCATCTTTCACTTCTTTTTTGCTTTTTTCCCATCACATTCTTTTGTTGTTGGTGGTGGTGGTCAGTTGCTATGTTTTTTCTGGGGTTAAATTTTATTCTAGTAGCCCAGTGCTTCCTTGGTATTTCATGTGGGCAAACTTGGATTACAAATTTTCTTCACGGGGTATGTAAAATGGTGGTGAAAATAGATGCTAGGTGTATATCACAGGGCCTTAGAGGATTGGAATATAGTACTGACGATACCACATTAGGTATGGAAACAGGAGTCTTCGAGACTTTCCTGGCAGCATCTTGCTCTTATTTCATTGTTTGAAGATGCGGTGGAGGCAAAGAACACAGCCAGTTTCCCAGATGCAGTGAAGATGTTGGAGTTGAAAGGGACTGATGCTGTTACTAAAACCACTATAGTTATGATACTTTATTACAGTGGAACATTTTCTTCACAGTGGTAGATCTCAGCTGCAGGCATACAACCGTATATTTAGTGTTACAAACATTGTGTTTGTGATCCAGAACACTGTGTTGAGTACCAAGCACCCATATGCTCTGCTCTCTCCATGGAGGACTTGGCATCCTAACTTGAACTTAGAAGCAAGATGGAGAAGAGATATTTAGAGGCTCAACATAGAGACAGTAGGGAGTTTGGGATGATGTTATCCTTTTCTTCCTGAGTATATCGGCTGCTGATATGTGGCATCTCTTTAGCTGTATAATGATCACTTCATAGTCCTGTAGTGTTCTTTGCTCCTCTCTGCCTGCTCATTCTGCAGAAACAGCTAGGCAAAATGGGGTATTTTATCTCTATTTATGTCTTTTGTTCACTGTTCAATAAGCGTTTGACTGACGTGATTTTGACTTGATTTCTCAAGTTTTGCCTCCCGTACTTGAGATTTCGAAGTGGCAGGACTTAGCTTGCAGGATCAGATGAGGTTATGTACAATTGAACTGAGCTATTGCTGTCCTAAGCATGGTATATTCTACCATGGGGCACTGCAGTCTGTACTCTGTTGCACCACAAAGGCCAAAGCAAGCACCTGGTTTATGTGTCAGTGTTGCTCTGAGTATTTGCAATATTTCAGCATCTGTGCTGATTTTAGTGCTGGTTTATCATATTGACAGGAAATGCAGACAGATTATTATCTGCAAAGCCTCAAAAATACTGCCATTCTTCAGAGCAAAAGTTGATTTATTTTCTATATAATGTTTGAATATAATAAACAATATTTATTTTCAATATAATGTTTGAATATAATACTATTTATTTTCAAAGCTTGCCTTTGCAAAACTTGGAAGTGCTCTGCTGACTAACAGCAGTGTGGAAGTGTGAGTGGCAGTTACTTCATAGTGAAGGCTGAAACTGGGCAAAAGATGGTTATCAGTATTATTGCTACTTATTAGCGTTCTGTTTGGGGTCTATCTCCTTGTAAAGGCGATTGTTTTGCAATTGGAAAGTTTGAGAACTCTGTTCCAGGAGACTATCTGCTTTTTACAGGTTACTGGTTTAAAACATGGGTAAACGTATGAATAAAAATATTCAGAAGTATCTCCTATTTCTCATCGTCTGCTATCTTGAGACATCCAAACTTGAGACAAGCATTTCTGGACTGATTTTAAAGCATAATGTTCAGCTTATCTGGAACCATGCTTGCAATTTCAGGCCTCAGGAATGCATTGGTAGGGCCACTGTTGAAAATGTCAGCACAGATGGAGTCTAGTCTCTGCAGAGGGTCGAAGAAAGAAAGGGGGAACAAAGTGCTCTCTTCTGAGTGCTGAATGCACAGGCAAATGAACAAGCAGACCCCAGCCACATTCAGGACAATAGTTACACCTAGCAAAGGGCTGTATGATGTTCCCACAAGGGCAGGCTTGAGTGTTGAAAAGCACTGTGTGAAAGACCTCTCATTCTCATAGCATGGGAATGAAGATACTCTAAGAGAACATTATTGCCCATTTGTTTATTGCATGATTTGTAACTGGATGCAGAACAGAATTGCCATTAGGTTAGCAAGTTCAGTACACACTGAAATGGAAGAAGAAACAAAGCAACATTCAACAGTCACATTAATCTGACAACAGCAGCAGAACCTTAACAGACCCTTTGGAGTCCCTCTGTAGAAGGTTGTTTCAAGACCTTTGTCTTTACCTCCTTTGTGCATTATGTGCTGGTTTTGTCCTGATAGCTTGTTAATGTAATTGGGAACAGACCACTTTTTCATAAGTGACAGATAACTTTAAAATTAAAATTGTTTTTCAGAGTAGAATAATTAAGCATTGATCACTAGCTTGTATTTTGTTCAGTATGTTATACGTTTCAGCAGAAATATGATGGATTCTGTTCGTAAATTTTGTAGTCTGATGTTCAGCAGAGTAATTAAGAGATGAAGTCATGGATCTTAAAGCTCTTTGTCATCTGTGTGGTTGAAATATAATTTATATTTACTTTTTTTTGCAGCACTGTGCTGTGGCCGCTGTGCATCCCAAACGGAAGCAAGTTACGGAACTTTTGCTCAGGAAAGGAGCAAATGTTAATGAGAAAAACAAAGAGTAGGTTTCTGAAATTTTAAAATTTTCAAAAGGAGTCTGTCATACTAGGAATGTAAAAGTAATATCTTCCCTTTTTTTCTTTTTTTCCTTTTTCTAGTTTCATGACACCTTTGCATGTTGCAGCTGAAAAAGCTCATAATGATGTCATGGAAGTTCTGCATAAACATGGAGCGAAGGTAAATAAAACTCTTTGAGTCTCCATCTTCATTCAGGTAGCTAGAAATAAAGAAATAAAGAAATAAAGAAATATGCCTGTAATAACAATCTGGTGTGTCACTCTTGATGTGCTAGGAGGTGTGAGCTGTGTAATTGTATGCATAGTTAATACTAAATCTCTTTATTTCTAAACAATGAATTCTGATTTATAAGCCTGTATGAGAGCTCATTGCCAGATTTCAGTAGCTGATTCACTTCCATAGTACTTTAATGGCACCATAAAATCGCGTAACAACAATACCATGACAGAGTTTATCATGTTTCAGAATCCTGATGCAGTGGTGACATACCAAGATTTTCCTGAGGGGGAGAGCAGGGCTAGAGTTCTCACTTACAGCGATTAAAACCATTCATTATCTTTTTCCCAGATTCACTCTTGGTAGCGTATCTGTGCACTGAAAGTGAAAAAAAAAATTCATTTTGCTGTAGGAATAGATAGCTCATGGCTTTATGAATCTGATTTTGCACATTAATTCAGTACCAATGGTACTTGGGCTGGACTGGACATGCTGGAATTTCAAGCGTGTTGATACCCAAGTGCTACCTGCTTTGAAATACAAGGAATTTCTGTTTGCTGAGGGTTTTTGGAAAGCCTGCTACTATGCTGTAGGTATTTAAATTAGCACTTACTTGAAAATCTAGCTCTGTGTAACCAGGTTAGGAGCAAGCTCATCATCCTTACTGGAAAGGCCCAATTTTATTGTTTGTGTCAGTAGCACCTTCTGACGATAGCTTGTAGTTCTTTTATGTCCTGAAGCAGGGATTCCTAAATAATGATCCATGAGTCTCTTACGCGCTGAGTGATGGTGGTGAGTGGCCCACAGTTATATACAGAACCATGCTTAGTGGTGTGTTCCGTTGTTTTTTCAGTTGACAGTATGCAAATAGAGGTACATGGTGGTCATTAAAACTCATTCTTCATTAATATCCTGATATATGCTTGCTATATTATTCTAAGGATAACCATTCACATTTATGATCTGGCAAGGCACTTAAGTGCATGGCAGGAGACCATTCGTAGTTAAAACTAAGCATATGCTTCCATATTGCAATGGATCAGGTCCCTCTTTATCGGTGTCTAAAGTTCGCTAGCTGTAAAGCGGTACATAATGCAATCATGGTTTTTCATGAGAGGTAGGTCATTAAGGCTTATGAAGCACTTTCAAGTTCCCAGATGGGATATGCTCTAGAGTATTAGTTAGCTAACTAGGCATATTTAATCACTTACAATATTTGTCTTGCTTGTATATAATCATTTGACCTCTTTCTCATGCTTTGACTGTAGGCATTCAGTGCATCAGACACTCTTTAACATTGGTATTTCTTTGTTTCTGATTGTTGGGACATGGCATCTTTAGTCCCTGAAACATGATACAGGTTTTGTTTTTGTTTGTTTTTTCCCCATTCATTGTGTTTCTGGAACCTTTTTCTTCCTCTTTATTCTTTTTTTGTGCCTTGAATTTTAGTTACTTCATAAGATGTAGGCAGATGTACTAAGCTCTTTGATCCTGTCTAGTCCTATTTTTCACAAGAGAGGGTTCTCACAAGCTGGTGAATCTAGTCCCCCTGCACTAGCAGCCTTACAGTGGATATCCGTTTGTTCTTTGAACAGCACTCTCCTGCAGTTTAATACTGCTTTTCCACTTTGATCCTTCCTTTGCTGAGGTGTTTGCAGTGAACTGATTCTTCTCAGCCTTTGCTTTGGTAGCTTAAAAGCCTCAAACACCTAGTCTTCCCTCATAAGGGAACACTGCCATTTCTTAATCATCCTTATCACCCTTCTCTTTACTAGAACTAGAGGAAATCTTAGAGCTCAGGCAGTGAGAATGGAATTAATTCCCTGACTGCCGTACATAATGGCACTTCCATATCTGTGATGTAAATGTTGGACTAATAAATGCTGGGATCATGTCTGCCATTTTAATAGACCTGACACAGTAGTTCTCAGACCCGTCCTGTAGTCTTGTAGTAAACAGAGAATCTTGATTTTTTTCATATTCGTGCCCTTCAACGTTCTCCTGTGCCAAGATCATTAATGAAAATATTAAAATTATCCCACAACCAATCACTGAGCAGCCCCCCCACTTTCAATACGTTCAGTTCCTGTGTGATCCCGTATCAAATGCTTACTGCAGTGTGGTTGGATGATCTTTACTTTGCAACGATTTCTTCCATCAAAGGAAAGGTACTATAAAAGTCAGCTTTAATCTACCTTCTGGAAACCACTACTGATTGTAGAGAAGGTAACAGTTTGAAAAAGGTGAGTAACTGGGGCTTCAAAGAAAGTGAAACTGTCTTCTTCTGAAATACAGTGCCAAAAGGCAGACAGCTGATCCATGAAAAAACACCCAGTAATGGATTTAGGAGGCAAAAAGAAAGGTAAAGTTTTGTAGATAGAAAGTAATTTGTGATTGTTTTAGCAATAGAGAAGAAACTGCTGTTTTCAAGAGGAGCGGCTGTCATCTGTGTCAGCAAAAGTGAGATAATGTGAAGTGTGTATGCCTGGGAAATGGGCTGAAGCATGGTAAAGACTGCTTTAGGGAATTTGTTTTGGATGAACAAGAGATGGTTCGTGGTCTTGGAACTGGATTTAATTATCCTTAATTTTATTACTGTGTAAATTTTCCATGTGAAGTATGTCAGACATAATAAAAAGTGAAGGACTGCTTGAATAATATGTGCTTGATCTAGACTTATTTTACAGAAATGCTTGTAAGAACACTAATATTGCCAAGAGTCAACCTATACCCACAAATTGCTTATTTGTTGTGTCTTGCTGGCCCTTACTGAGGCCACAGACTACATTTGTAATTTGAACCGCGAAGAAGTCCTTGGTGCACATCACTTGCACATCAGCATGGTATGTCTAAGCAATGCCCATTCCATGTTCAGTGAAGATATTCTCATTAGCTTGTTACTTGAGTTTGCAGAAGTTGACTGTCAATTGTACGTCTAAAGCACAGGTGAGAAACCTTGGGGTTTCGTAGGATTTTCTTCAAGAATGTTGACCATAGATGTCTGTGGTTTTGAATACCATACCCAGTTTTTACTTGTTTGCCTGAACTGCAGCATGAAACAGCATTTCACACCACTGCTTATTTGATGTGGAATATCCTCAAAGTACCTTATGAAAATTAAAAGCAAAGAATCTTTAAAGAATTCTCAAACATAAACTATTTTTTTATTACACCCATGAGCAAATCTTCAAGCGCCACGATTGTATCTTTGAAGATCGTTGAAATCCTTTGTGTAAAAAGAAAATAATTTGAAGGTTGTGAACTGATGAAAAAGTGGCTTTCATCCTGTTTTGTTGTATTGCTAGACAGTTGGATACCTCTTATAACTAGCTCCTTGTCTGAATTTACAGATACATGGGAAATTTAATATGTTCAGAAAGGCATTCTGCTTTCTAGCAGTGCAGAAGAAAAGGATTAATGTCTTTTCTGAACTGGAATGATTGTTGGAAAGAAAGACCTGCAAGCGTGCAAGTTCACTGGTATCTTGGGCAAGTGTGGAGAAGTTATGAATGCTATTTGTTTAACTGTGTTACGTTTCTAAAGGATAACATTGAAACTATTCTTCTGCAAGAGAAAATGAGCCTTTCGAAGGTCATGTTAAGACAGATGGTGTCCCTATTCATGATGGTAGCAGAAATGGCTTCATTCTGCTCTGCTAGAAAGGACCTGGCTTTATGAATCATTGCATAATATGATTATTTCAGTGTGTTGGAGTTGCATGTTGTCAGCCTTTCATGATCTTGGATTTGACAACGGTCACCTCTATCTAGACCCACACAACAGAATTAAATGGTTTTGAATAACCTTGTTGCGTGATACATTTGCTTCCAACATTTCAGGTAGAAGTATGATTTTTCTCAGGAAATAATAAGTATTGAAAAACTAAATTTTCTTTCAGAAATGCAGCAGGTTCTGGACTGCAATGGTTAACAACATGAAGAGCTCTGTGATCTGTTGTTATTGTGTGGTTCAACTTTTCTCACTGCTTAGACATCCAGACCTAGTGACATTAATCTTAAGCTTTCATGCAAAGGGACAACGATGGAACATATGGCTGGATCATTTAGGAGCTTTCAGAGTGAAACTAGACCTCTTTTTTTTTTTTTCTTCATTTTTTTTCTTCTCACAGAGCTTGAAATTGCCACCAGCCTCTCTCCACTCCTATCTTGTTTATTGTTAGTGATGCACAAAGACACAAGGTTGCGTTCAGAATAAATACAGCAGGAGAGCAGTTAGAACGCTTACATTGTACAGGGACGGATACCCTGATACTAGAACGGCTGGCAGAGCACGAGTTTCACGTGTGATTTTTAGAATGTACATCTCTTAGAAAGATCTCACAGAGAAAATCGCAGTGCTTGGAAGCTGTCGCATTTTATGATGCTTTAGTGTCAAGGAGTCGTAGGATATTTAGGGCATTTGATACCAACAGAAAGCTGATATGCTTATGATGTCTGTGTTTCCTGAGCAGATCCCAGCTGTTGTGCTGCCACAGGTGCCTGGCAGCCAGGGGAATGTTGCTGTAGCTGTGTATGCTGCGCCGAGACAGCAGCAGTGCAGGGAGGAAGAATCTTCTCGGTGTCTGATGACACACGACCATTTTGATTTCTCTGTACGTCTGGGATGGGGAAGAGGAAATGAAAGGGATAAAAGGAAAGAAGAGAAGGAATTCTGCAGCAGGAAATACTATATAGGATGATATCTATCCATGAAAAGCCTTACTTAAACTTGACGCTTTCCATTTGATAAATGTGTTCGGCTTTTATGTTGCAGTTTGGGCAGTGGAGTGACTATTTTTATGCTAAAATGGGAAAAAAAACCAGATCCAGAGCCAGTGTGCTGTTGAATAAAAGCTGTCAAATCTGTCACTTTTAACTTCTTGCATAAAACTCATTGGTAAAGTAATTCAGAGCTGCAGCCTTCTAATTTCAGACTGCTTATAAATGGGACCGGTTGAATATTTGTTATTTTTTTATTAGTGCAGCTGGAACAATCTGCCTACTCAGCACACAAATAAGGCAGTACACCTTAGATATTTTGCATTTTTTCAAATAGCATTTAAACTTTATCTTTGAATTTGAAAGGGCATGATTTTAGATGTAGCATTGGGCAAGCGTATGTCTTAGTTTGTATTTTGATTTGTAATGCTGAAATGGATTTTCATTTGGAAATAAATCCTGTTGCCTTCAGCGTTAGCGCAGTACATTCTTGGGTTGGTTTTAGACAAGTGCTGTATGATTGACGAGAGCAGGTCTGCCTCAAAGTGAATGTATCTCCCCATGAAACTGCCCTGCAAAGCCTAATTCTGCTCCTGAGGGAAAGAACAGCTTCATCTGGTGCATGCATCCCTCTGTCAGCTGGAGCTCTCTTTGTCCCATAAGTAAGCAGGCATTTCTTCAAATGGCTGGCATTCTTCTGCCAAAAGAATTGATTGTTGGCAAAGATAATTATTTGGAGGTGAAAGGAGACCTGCATACGACATGTGAGATGATGGATCTGATGACTCTGCCAGTGTTCTTTTCAAATGAATATTAACATTTTTTCCAGGTACGCAGTCAGTAATGAGTTGTACAGTGTGAATGCCTTGCTGTTCTTCAACAATTTGTTCAGTACAAGAATGTTTAACACAGGAATTCAGTGTTATAGAAGATGTTAATTATAATTCTCTTTCTTGAGTGAACACAGTGTTATCAGCTACTTCCAGAATCCACAAGTCTCATTTCATTCTACCTTTACCATCACTAAACCTGTACAGCCCCAGACTTCTGCTTTTCTCTATCCCCTTATCAGTGGTGAAAGGTATCCGGTGTCCTGAAACAGATGAGGATCATCGTCTGAACAAAATGATGGATTTGGGACATCCAGCATCTAGTTAATATTTATGATAGCAGTAAGTTTTTATTTAAAACAAAACTTTTAGGGAAATCTCATTGGAATGGCATGAGCTGAGCACGGTTAGAAGAAAGCAGAAGTTCTCCTGTACATCTTCCTGCAAGAGAGGTTTGTGATCTGAGAAATTCCTGCTTTACTAGCCTATAGAATTGTTCAGGCGTATAGCAGAATTTCAGACAGTATCGAATCACACTCTGCTTTATTTACGTGGTAGTTCTTTGTTCTTTCCTATGGCTTGACATTGTACTGCAGATACTTTATTTTTTTACCCAGTCGGTAGTAGGTATTTTCTACATAGTTACCCCTCTAATTAAATTTAATTTAGTTACAGAATATGAAATTTACCCAAAATATTTTTTTCTCTAGTTTTCACAGAAAGTTAGTAGGATTTGCAGGCTACATTTTAGATGAGAAATAACAAGCAAAACCTTTGTTCACCGCCATCACAAAGATTTAGAGAAGGTAAAAAGGTGGTTTTGTACAGTAACAGAGTCTATTATGCTTGCAGTTCGCAGCCTGCAATCTGTAGGCTTGGAAACAGATAACAGGTTGTGAGCTGCTTGCAGGGAATATAGAGTAGTTCTGTATTTCATAAAGTGATAAAAAAGCTGTTGGACATTTGCATTTAAACTTGTCATGAATCACTGCTAGGTACAAAGTATCTTCTTGAAAGGTTATTTTCATGAGGGGCTTTTTTCTGCTTTTTGGAGCTCTCTATTATTCTTTCCCTTTCTCTGATAGTGAACCCATGGAGATGCTTCCAGTTGTTTAGATACTCTGTTAGATCTTGACAGACAGATAGGCTTCCATTATATCATACTCTTTGAAAGCAATACTTTGTTTCACCTGTTTATACAATCTTGTATTGGGTAGAATTATATCCAGTTATACTTAATATTTCTGTAAAAGTACAAAAAATGAGCATGAAAAGGATTTTTTTTTTATGCCACGTCTTTGCACCCCCCCCCCC
>Ga0065711_1046319_pt1 | contig 12959 bp, 5 predicted proteins | sample Hoacrofraction12_FD_59098 | JGI IMG/M metagenome (GOLD analysis project Ga0065711, IMG submission 59098) | Hoatzin crop microbial communities from Cojedes, Venezuela - Epithelial fraction 12 v2 (version 2) | ecosystem: Host-associated > Birds > Digestive system > Esophagus > Crop | place... | reverse complement strand
GGCAAGTCTTGAATATCTCCAGAGAAGGAGACTCCACAACCTCCCTGGGCAGCCTGTTCCAGTGCTCCGTCATCCTCAGAGGGAAGAAGTTCTTCCTCATGTTCAGACGGAACTTCCTGTTCTTCAGTTTGTGCCCATTGCCCCTTGTCCTGTCGCTGGGCACCACTGAAAAGAGTCTGGCCCCATCCTCCTGACACCCACCCTTCAGATATTTATAGGCATTTATTAGGCCCCCTTGTAGCCTTCTCTTCTTCAGGCTGAACAAGCCCAGCTCCCTCAGCCTTTCCTTGTAGGAGAGATGCTCCAGTCCCCTCACCATCCTCGTAGCCGTCCACTGGACTCTTTCCAGTAGCTCCTCATCTATCTCGAAATGGGGAGCCCAGATCCTTGCCATTCTTCTCTCAGATAATTTTCACCTAAGCATATGCTCTTTTATATTCTAGAGGTATTTGGAGCTTCTAATTCAACCTCCAGGATCTGATCACAGAGTAGACAGCACACCTTGATTACTGCTCACCTGTACAATGGCAGCTTAAAGCTGGTTGGTGTGACCATTCTATTTTAAAATGCAATAGAAATTGAATTTAATCTACATCTGTGTCTCCAGCAGATCCAGGCAATCTATCATGCAAAAGTGGATCCTCAGGAGTAATCTAAACATAAAGAACTAGGACCCTACAAATTACAAGTATGATGTGGCAAAGTCCTGAGCTCCTTGACCAGGAGACATGTCAAGATGAATTTAATATAATCATTGGCATCTTTCACTTTCATGTATTTAGTTTGCTGTGAAACTGATGACAGATACACTGTAGTAGGTTACAAAACAGCACAAAATAGCAAGGGTCTCCCTGATGAGATAATAATTACATGAGCACTCCTATAAATATTAAAAATAACTTCATTCCAGAAAAGTACTTTTGTGTTTTCTCAAGCACAATCAAGAAGCAATACATTCATTCCATCACTCCTACTGAATGCCTCAGGAAAACAGAAAAAACCTTGCCTCTTTACTAGTCAGCAATATTATGTCTCCTTGCCTACAAAAGAGGCTTATTAAACAATATTTTTGTCCAATTTCCACATGTATTTAGCAGTTCAGAAAACACCAATCATGAAAGGAAAAATATGGGGAATATTATAGGTCTCAGAGTTAGGAAACAGATACAACAATAACTACTTAAGAGTCAGTGAGAAAACCTTCTTCAGAGATTTCATTGGAAGTTGTCCACAAAGTAACTTCTACCTTCTCTGAAACATGCAAGAATGGGAATTACTGGACAGTCTGTTTTTATGGTTCAGCACAGCAGCTCATGGGTTTCTGCTTTTATGTAAATGTAAGGTTAATGCTTTCTAAATAAGCCTAAGCAAAGGCAGCACACTTTCTGTGAATGGCTGTTCCAATTTGGAAAGGAGAAACATTTCTTTTGCCATGTCTTTCTGTGTTTGGTTCATATGCTTATTCATTTGAACAAGTAGAACATACGCTGAAACCACTAACTTGCATTTTTAAAGAATAGTCACGGTGATCTTGAACTGTTAAGTAAAAGTATTCACCCTAGAAATCAACTCACAAAAGCTACATGCTTCATTTCAAGCTACAGAAACAAACACTGTGACCTCTGTGTACAATTGCAGTAACCAGAATTTTGCATACCTACAATAAACTTCTCAAAAATCATCCATCACACAAGAATCCTTTGGAGAAATTGTTATTCAGTACAACTTTAAAGAACACATTTCGCTTTTGCTTAATACTGCATGATGAGACTTAAGATTTATAGATAAGGATTTAGAGATGTAAATTCATACAGTGCTTACTCACAAAATACCTGGCTCTCTCTTCTCTTTCACGAGCCATTTCTTCACTCCTGTGTTTTTATTAATGTTTTAACACTTTTATCCAACACATTTTGATCTATTCATATGAAAAAATTATAATAATATTTTAGTGACTGCACCATTAAATCCTGAAATTCATTCAAATGTGTTTTATAAGTGCCTATAAAAAAAATCTCCAAAATTAGAGTGTAACAGATAAAATTAGTATTACATGAATTTAAAAAATGTAATGATATGCACTGAATCTTCTGTTAGATAATGTCTGATCACACAACGAAGTCAGGCCAGTACTGCTATTTTTGTAAGCTCATGGGATGCTTGAATCAGGTCCTTGCTGCAGTCTTGAAAGTTTTTTTTCGTGTAGGCTTTCAAAACAGAAGCACATACAAGTGTGCAGTAACCTTATCCCTGTGGAAGTCAATGGAGCTGAAACACAGCCTCCAAGTGAAGCACTTCGCCAAATATCCTTCCTTATACTCTCTTGTTTTGGGAAAAAATTAGGTGCATACCTCAGTGTTTCATGCATGTTTAAGTGTCTCTTTGAATATTTGTGTAGCTGCATTCCAAGAACTGGTCTCAACTGATATAATCCTTAGATTTTTTCTCAAGATATTTCTTTGGAAGGATCATGTGAGGCAGAGGTTAGGAGTAATCTTAACAAATTTGAATACTTGAGTTTCTGTGCAAATATATTATGCAGGCATGGCACTCATTAGTATAGAAAATTAAAATCTAACTTTTCAGCATTGAATTTGACTGGATATCTTCAGGAGGCAAAATCAGGTATTTTGAAGTGTCTGTCTAAGCACTTCAATATAACTTCTAGAGCTAAGGTATGAAGTTGACACAAACACTGGAAAAGACGAATTTCAAAATAAGAAGATGGAAGTTAGAAATGTTCGTTTTTAGAAAACAGGTTACAAGAAACTACCTGATGAAGGTATAAGAATAATGTAATGATGCTCTAAAGGAGGCTCCTTACAGTATCTTCTGGTAATCACAGGGAGAAGAATGGGGACAAAAGTCTGACGAAATCAAGCACATTTGAAATTCATAAAGCAGGTATTCCACAGAAGTAATGCACTGACTTGGGGAACTCACTCACTTCAGAGAAAAAGATTCTATAGAACTACAACATGTTTACATGTTTATAAACACAGAGAAATTTACACTAAACAGAAAAGCAGCTTATATAAGATAGCACGTTAGAAATTGAAAGACAGAAGTCAGCTACTTTATATTTGGATTTAAGATATAACATTCTTCAAGGACATAATACTGCCAAAGTATTCACTTGGGAACTCCATATGTTTTTCCTGAAATATTTGTTCCTGGTGACTGTGAGGTGAAATACAAATACTAGCTAAAATAATCTGTTCTAGTGGTTCTTTGCAATTCCTATTGTTTTTATTTATTGTTTTAAACACTGCTTCAGAAAAAAAAAATGCCCAAATTGACATCTGATAAAGTACCTAAACATCAACCTACCTCTGAACATGTGTCTAAATATGCTCCAGGATGGGAACTTTCCAGAATTTGCATTTCTTACATGGTGAAATTCTAGCACTCCTGGGGTCAACCAGGTTTTGACACTGATTTCAGTGTTGGTACGGTTTCACCCTCGAACTCTAATAACTGACAGCTAGGCAAATACTTGCTCAGCTAAAAAAAAATAATTCTCTAATGTCAGCATTTTGTACTACTCTTTTCTGACTTGCCCTTTGTAAGTGAAATCTTTATTCTAGCCCATCAAACCACTCTTCTGTCAAATACTTCCTGAATACTCACTTGCTCTTTGGTGCCTACAACTAATGGTCAATAATAGTACAACAGCCCTTCCTCATTTTCTCTCCCTCTCACTCTATACATACATATACGCACATGCATACATGTATGTGTGTGCATATATACACACACTAGGTATTTAATCTTCTGTTTTCAATGCACCTTTTCTTCTCCACGTGCCTTGTTTAGGTGTAAGTTCTTTCTGATGACATCTGTCTGTATTTCACATCTTGCACTGCAGAAAACATTTTCACATTGCTGTAGAACAATGAAAGGCCAGCTGTTGCGTTACACCTAACCAGAGGAGGACTGAGTGACAGGACCCACTGTACTGAGACAGGGACTTATGCAGTTCAGGAATGCTTTGGCTGAACTGCAGCATTAGAGGAGCACAGCTCCAACTCCGTCGACATGGCTGTGCTATGCATGTTTTGCCGCAGAAAGAGAAGAGCCTGAGAAGCGGGTTATATGTTGTTTCTGGGGTGATATGTGCCATGTTTACAGAAATCTTCTTCACTTAGTAGTGCTGGAAGTCAGTCAAAGCCTCAGGAGTATGTCCAACCAAGGCAGTGCACTTCTTACCTCATGTACAGATGACATTGTCTAGGCCATGGGAGTTGAGAATTAAGTTCTTTGTTATCTCTGTTAAGATGCTGTACTTTCCTAGTTGGTTCCAGCAGGAAGAGCTTTGGTACAGATCTGAGTCTTCTGAGAACTGGTCCAGTGATTTGTTTGGCTCCTGCCAAAGCCCCTTTGACCTTCACTTCTTAAATAGTTGATAGCTTATATGGGGCTACACTCCTGCTCCCATCATTTATCCTTTTCCGAGTATTCCTTTTTGTTGCCCTTATAACTGACTGGAACTCTGTTTGTTTCTGCAGTATTTTTATCATTTCCTCTAGGCTTCAGGATCAAGAGCTTGGTAATGGATAGAGCAATACTACTTACCTGTCATGACCAGAGGTGTCAAAGTTGAGTCCTGCATCATAGTGTCTGAGACTGCCCAGGATCTCACATTTTAATCTATTGTATTTGACTTATAGTTTCTCTTTTTAAGCATTCCTAGTGATACGAGATTACACAGTATAAAGCATTTTTAAACAGAAAAACAAATATTTTCCAGAAGGACTGTAGAATGCTGAAGCACAATGAAAACCACCACATCTAAAACTCATTTTGTGTGATCTATTGTTCACAGAGAGCAGGCATGTATCATTTGGCTTTATTTTTACCCTAGAATTTAATGCCCTTTGTGCAAAATGTAGAAGTTAATTGGTAGCTAACTCGCTTTGATGGTATGTTTGCTGTGCTTGAGGGACATATTTTCCCAGATTGCCACATTTAAATAGATTTTACCTTGTAGGGCTTACTTTTAGCTTATCATTACAACTTGGAAAAATTCACTACCTTTGCTCCATGCTGAGAAGTGCTCCCAACACACTTAATAATGAGATATCATGTATATATATGCAAAGAAAAAAGGAGTAGATGATACAAAAAAACCCTCTACTGTGAAGGATGTAGCAATTAATTGTTCACAGCTTGGACACAGGCATATAATTTTTCAAGATGCATGAGGCGTTTCCTTAAGAAAAGATTGAAGAAGGAACTCTTTCTGTATTTTCAAGGCATTCATTTTTGTCAGATGAGAGTCAGAAATGTCAAATTCCTGTATGAATAGCTGCTTCCTGTTCTCACATTTTGCTGAGCATTATTGGTAGGAAGCTGCTGAGTATTCAAAATTTAGAGTTTTATTAGGAAAGAGCATGACTTCGCACTCTGAACTGATCCAGCAAAACACTTTAATCCAGACAAAAATGCATCTAGGGTTTATTCATCAGCAGAGGTTAGTGGTCATTTATTAGGGCTGTACTTTAGAGAGAAACTCAAGATATAAAATTCAGTGGGAAAAGTTGAATATCCTTCTCGGACATATTAGTATGCAGCCCCAGGTTTCAGATGAGAATATAGTGCTAATTGATCATTTACAGGAACTTCATAACTGTAAACTATTACAAAGGGCAATTCTGTGTGTTTTTGTGTCAGGTGGTTTGGTTGATTGATTGATCTTTACATAGATTGGACAAATCCTAAATTCTGTAGTCAAGTCACACCTTAGGGGAGGGGGTGTGTGTTTTATTTTGTTTTTATATGTGAGTAGTAAATGAAAGATGACATTAGAATGCAGTTCCTTATGAAATCCATACTCCTCTGTTATAATTTTGTCCCTAAGCAAAAATTTTCGTAACTGAAATCCTATTTGTATTCTTCACTTAGGATAAAGATCACAGAAATTCTAACATAAAGTCAGCTATGTGCAACATAATATTCTTCTTCAGTTTTATTTAAAATCGGGACAAATCTTTTCACACAAAACATCCCACTTTGACATACGCAATACATTAAGACATACTAGAGGTGTTGCCCTGGAGTGTTCTTCACGTGCAAGTGGAAAGTGGGAGTTTAACATGCCAAATATCTGAAATATAAAACTAGGCAAGTAGGTAAGAGACAAGGCTATAATTCATTGTGGCTTCATGCCATGTTCTTTTCCCTCTCTGTGTAAAAAGAAAACCCTCTAGGGGTATTCAAACTCTGAGAATAAAGTGTTTTAAGTCTAAAAAGATGATAATAATGTGAAAGTGTTGGCTTGAAATGACAAAAGCCCTAAGCTTTTACAACTTTACAATGTTTAAAGTTTAAAGAATTTGCATGAAACTGTCATTAGTTTACCATAACTATTATTACTGCTAACAGCAGTTCAATCATATGTCTTAGATCTGGGATTTCGACAGCTCAGGGAATTTATCATTCCAAATAAGTAATGCGAGTAATTTGCGAAGTAATCCTGAAGAGTAGTCATTCCGCATCATTTTGGTGGATGATTCTCCACTGGTCTCCATGTAGTTTCCCATCTGATGGTGAACATGCCTCCCAGATGGTTTTTTCCCACCTCCAACACACCCTGAATGTGTTTCTGAGTCAGTGCATCCCTTGATGCGAAAAGTTACCTAATAATGTTACATAAATACAGCTTAGCAGACTGGTGTGACTGCCTAGGTCTAGATTCCCACAGGGCTCCTGCAGAAGTCCAGCAGATGTGTCTCCTGGCAGAAAATCAGCCAAGATAATGAGAAAAGACTTCAACCTCCATATGCTGGTATCAGCCGAGATTTAATGTGGTCCTCTGAGTGCTTCTCTTCATCAAAACTTCTGTAGCACTCTGGCAGGTTTTCTCAGCCTCTTCAAGAAAAGATGTTCACAGAAAGGCTGTCAGTGTGCAGTTACTCTGCTGCCTCTGCTTTTCTGCTCCTTTTCCATTGATCCTGAAGAGCTTAAACAGAAGCCGTATTCTGTATTTCCCCTCACCTCTCATGTTAGGTTGTGACCAATATCAGTGAAGACAGTTTAATGTATTGTTAAGAAATGCAGCCATGGCTGGCTTTAACAGAAATTTTCCATTTGTCTTACACTTGAATTAATTCTAAGTCTTTATCTTAAATGTCTCATTTGTTGTTTATTAGAATAATGAGTGTTGTATTATTGGTTCATCCTTCAAGGAGAGCTTGGGTTTTGTGAGAAATACTGGCAGAAGATCTTAATTGTTCATCTTATTTTATATACATATGGGATGGGGCTCAAATCTTCAAAGGCAGATGTGTGGTAAGATGCAGGAGACATCAATAGGACGCCCATAGGAGTGGAGCCTTATTCAAGATTGTGCCTAGGTTGTTTCCAACTTTGTCTACTCCTTCTAGTTTTCTAAAAACCTCTGGGATTTCAAACCAGAAAATACCTCAAAATAGAGAAGGAATTTGGAGGGAAAATGAATTTATTTTTATTGTGTCCTTTTTAAAATTCTTTTTTATGAATTATTTCATAACTTGTAATGTTTCTCCTGTTCTTTTCACTACATCTTTTCTTCTGACATAATTTCTTGCTAGAGTAAGAATATAGGAAGTCTGAGACTTATTCAGACTAACAGCCTGTTGGAAGTCTTGATGCTTACTGTTTGAATGAATAAAAACCACATGGAAAGCATTCATAGCCCAATGTCCTCCTGAGACAGGTCTTAACTGCAGGAGAAATTGTTGCAACTCTATTGTAAATACTTTTATACTCCTCCCACCTTCTTCATGTGGTTAACTGATTCATTCTAATCCCACTGCCTTCTTGGTTTCCAAAAGCCCTGGTGCCTCTGCCTCACATGGGTTAGATACAGGGTTTGTTTTTTTCTGAAGGAAAAAGAGGTCTTACCTTAGCAAGGTTAGCAGAGTAGTTGCCACTTATTGCCTCAGCATTGGCACAAATGATCCCAGGTCCTTGTGGTATAACGCTTATCCCAAGAGAGCTCAGAGTGTCTCCAAATGTATTTTAGATGAGAGGAAACCGAGATCTGGCAAGGGGAGATGATATGTTCAAGGTCACAAGGTAAACCAGAGACAGAAGTATGACTAAATCTGTCTTCTAAGCCCAAACCGGGACATGGACCAGAGCTCAGAATATTTTCTGTAGTCAGGTTATATCAGGACGAGATGCTACTTGAACGTCAAGCTGTTATTACTCTCCCAAGATGCTGTGCAGATGCATACTGTACCATTTCAAAATGAGGTAAGTTTAAGGGAAATCGTGTTCTGCAGAGCTGTCCCTTCCTGATGACGAGCTACTACAACTAAGCAAGCATGGTTATTGGGGTCAAATGGTGTCTTAAAGTCATCTCAGCTAAGTTATCTTCAGTCTCACTTTTAGCTCCTTGTCCCTGCTTTCCCACTCACAGTTTTCCCACCCAGGGATGTCACTATTTACCAGACACAGACAGCTGGACAGAACTTGTTGCATAAGGTGGTATATACAGGACCTTCAGTCCCACTGTGGGAGTCAGAGGAGTCACTGAGGACCGACCAACAGTTGATACTGTATTGCTCGTGGAACACAAATTCGAATGCAATGACTCAGTCTGTAAAGGAGTCAAATGAGTATGTTTTCAGACTGAATCATGACTTGTGCATTGCTTGTTGAATAAGCAGTGATTTAAAGAGATTCTTGTTTATACAGATTCAAAATCTAAGGAAAGGTTATCATTCAAATTATTTTCAACAGCCAATATTATGTCCTGAACGAGATTATTTTACTTTAGTTCAGTCACATGAAAGTTACTTGCATATAAAATACATCTAATTGGGATATGCTATAAATTACACTGAAAAAAACAGTCCAAGTGAGCACTTCATGACATATATTCCTAGAAATATTGTAGTGTTGTACATCTGGTAAATGAGCCAATCAATACATGTTCCTATACCTGTGGCAGAGACTGAAATTCTTATCTGTAACTATTCTAAAGATATTCTTTGTCTGGTATACATTGCAGGTGAGAAAGTTTCACTTCTATACAGAAATATCAAGAAGTATAAAAAGCCAGTTTTTCTTTGAGTAGCATTTTTTCAAAACACCAAATGTAGATGTGATTCCAAGGTTGCTGTAACTGCCCTGCTGCCTAATAAAGAATGCGAACCTGGCACCTCCTTAAAAATCACTTACTAAAAGAACAACTTTTTAATGGAGCCAGAAATTCTTATTTTATATTATTTTTTCTCATAAAGAAAATGAAGTGATGACAGAACAAAGTAATTTAACTACTGCATCATTTGAAGACCACAAATAAAGCTTTATTCTTAATTGGGTATAACACCAATGTATTATATATAAATATAGCAACACTGTCGTTCGGAACCATTGCTTTCCCACCTCTATACATAGGGACTCACGAACAACCATTTAGGCCGTGAGGCACCTATCATTTGCCACAGCAAATACAAGTGGGATTGGGAAGCACCTAAGGGTGATTGTAATGCCTCCAGGGAAGCACAGTCTCCCAGGTCTGGTCAGAACACCACTGATGCACTTGGACAGCACAAGATTCAGCTCAAACTTAAGGAGATATGAGGATTACTCTTTTACAACAGTAAGTGGGATAGCTGTACTCAAAGTCTGCTTCAGTCTGAAGAAGTTATGTCTATAGACTTTAATTCCCAGGAGGATATCTCAACCTGCAGTCAGAGTTTAGATGGGTTCTGCCCATCATATCAAAATTAGGTCAGAGTACAGAAAGTGTACTGCCAAGACTGAGAGTGAAAACAAAGAAGAGGGAAATGCCAATACAAATACTTAAAATACACTTTCATTTTTGGAGGGTTCCAATTTCTATTTCTAATATAATTTATCTAATCCCTCTTTGTTGTACAATACATAAAAAGCCTCTATGGAAAAGAAAAATTTTACTGAAATAAAACATTACAGAACGCAGTGCCGGATACGCTTTCAGAAGATAGAAGATTTTGGAAAATCTGATAAATAATAATTTGTCTGACACTGTTGGTCTAAGGTTGTGGTTTACTGTGCTTAAAGGGATTAAATTATACTTGTTACAAAAAATAAACATATTGAAATTTTGAAGGTGTTATGAAACTTCTTTTTGCAGAATTATTGATGAAAATGTGCACTTTGTGTTATCTCAATATTATGTAGATAATGGGAAAAATTTTAACGTAATATTGGACTTGGTTTTGACCTCCTTAAATCAATCATGAGCCACTGGTATAGATGGATCTATTTAGGTATTTTGTGTAATACAATTAAGAATAAAACCTGAACTCATTAACTAACATACAAATTGGTATATTGCTTTATTCTCTGCTTTTGGCATCCTGAGTCACAGCTTTTGCTAAATGAATGAACTTCTGTCTTTTGCCATTACATAGTTAGGTCATTAAAGTGCAAGTTTGCAGGAAAGTCCTTTACAGAAGAAGTACTCGTAATAATATTTGAAGATACACGTTATAAAATGTACAAAAATAAGACAGGAGTTAAGAGCCCGCCTTGGGTCACAGATATATGAATTCAATTGTTAATCTAAAAAGAAGCTGGATGTTGCCCTTCGGTCAAAGGAAATGTATATGTTAGTGTGCACTGTAGTACTAGACTGCTTTCAGCTATTTGAGCCTGTAGAGTAGTGCTTCTGATTCTATTATTTTAAATTTGTCTGTATGTTGTAATGAAAATATGTGATATCTGTAAAAGATCTTTTGCAGGTGGAAGGAAGGTCCAGTTTTAAAAGTTAAAGATTTTGGTTTAAACTCTGAAGACAGTTCAGCTGTATAAATAACTGTCCTGGGTTTGGCCAAGACAAGGTTACTTTTCACCAGAAACCAGGAGCGGCCACAGCTGGGCTGGCTGACCCAAACCAGCCAAACAAAACAGGCTATTCAATACCATCTGCCGCCATGCTGGGTTCTGGGTGGGGGAGCTGGCCAGGAGGAAGTTGATCACGGCTCGGGAGCACGCGGGGCATCAGGTGGTGAGAGTTGCTCTGTGCATTTTGCTGTTTGTTTTGTATATTCTCCTTATCAGTATTGTTGTTGTTGCTGTTTGCTTCGTTTGCTGTTCTGTTATACTGCCCTTATCCCCACCCAAGAGTTCTTGCCTCTTTCTTTCCATTCTCCTCCCCACTCCAGCAGGGGGGAGGGACGACAGAGCAACAACTTGGCCCTTGGTTGCCGGCCACGGCCAAACTGCAACAATAATGCATTCTTAATAAGTGAGACAACTAACTGTTACAGTGGAACCATAAAATGAAATACTATCCGTAATTCATTATTTTACTTAACTTAAAAATAATTAGAATAATGTGTACAAATATCTATTTTGTTGCTTTTCCCCCATGAGTTCCCGCAAATCAGGTGAAACAAAAAGAACACCTCTCCCTCATCTGTTAAAGAGACATTGAGCAGTAAATTAAAACAATAGCAAATATTAATTCTAGAGTAAACTTGAGGTCTGAACCCAGCAGGTACCGTAAGGGAGTACAGTACTTGGCAAAGGTATAAGGTCAGTTCTGCAGATATATATCCAGAATTAAATAATGCATGCAAGGCCAGAACCTACATCGTTGAAATAAACGGTATTTGTACTCTTCACTTCAGCAGGAGAATAGTTGTGACTGAGTTTTGTAGGATTTAGATATATGCTGACATATTTCTTCAAGGGAGGATAGATTTAGGCTTATGCTTGAATGATTCCCTGATCTGAGGCCTGATACAGAAGAAAATATCAGCACAGATTTGGATACTGATGCATTAGTCCAATCTGCTTCAATGAAATGACTTTAGATTACAAACTCTTTAAGGTGCTTGATTTTAATATGGAGGTGGAATTCCCATTTTCTCTGCAAAGAACGTATATTGCAGTTACCACAAGGAGGTAATGTGGGTTGCACTTCTTTCACACATTTAAACAGTTTTGCTACATTTCTGCTTATTTCTTTTCTAATAATGACACATTTCCTTTTTATTGCAAGTGGTGTCCTTAATTTTTTCAGTGTTACATCCTGGTCTTAATGCAGGTCTTTCTGCATACGTAAAATTGCCTGTGTTCTCTTTGTGACAGTGGGTCTGAAATAAAACACATACCAAATACAGTCACAACATAAAGGGCAATGAGGCTGGTGAGTCCTAAGAGGAGTGGCTGAGGGAACTGGGTTGATTAAGTCTGGAGAAGAGGAGGCTGAGGGGACTCCTTGTTGCTCTCTACAACCACCTGAAAAGAGGTTGTAGTGAGGCAGGTTTTGGTCTCTTCTCCCAGGTAACTAGTGGCAGGACAAGAAGCAATGGCCTCAAGTTGTGTCAGGGGAGGTTTAGATTAGATATTAAGAAATATTTCTATACTGACAGAGTGGTCAGACATTGGATCAGGCTGCCCAGGGAGGTGGTTGAGTCCCCATTCCTGGAGGTGTTCAAAAAACGTGTAGATGTGGCACTTCAGGATAAGTTTTAGTAGGCATGCTGGTGTTGGGTGGATGGTTGGACTTGATCTTAGAGATCTTTTCCAACCTATGATTCTATGGTAAATGACTGGGATTTGTCTCTGTTTTTTAATTTAAAATTTAGGTAACATGCTGTTTGGAAGTAGTTTACATAGCAATGAAGAATTCTGTTGTTTGTATGAAGATGATTTCCAGTGCCTCCAAACATAGATACGAGTTATACTTAAACATAGATATGACATATTACAGACCTGATGAAGCCTGTAGACCACCATCATTTATTTATTTGAGACCCTACTTCTGTGAGTAAACTGACTTTGCCCTCTTCAAGGAGCTACTGGGAGGAATCACGTGGGCCAGGGCTCTCGAAGGCAGGGCGGTCCATGAGTGCTGATCGCTCTTTAAACAACACTTCTTCCATGCACAGGAGCAATGCATCCCCCTGAGAAAGAAATTTAGCAAAGGAGGCAGGAGACCTGCATGGTTAAACAAGGAGCTTCTAGCGGAGATC
>Ga0065711_1046318_pt1 | contig 12960 bp, 14 predicted proteins | sample Hoacrofraction12_FD_59098 | JGI IMG/M metagenome (GOLD analysis project Ga0065711, IMG submission 59098) | Hoatzin crop microbial communities from Cojedes, Venezuela - Epithelial fraction 12 v2 (version 2) | ecosystem: Host-associated > Birds > Digestive system > Esophagus > Crop | place... | reverse complement strand
CCACTCAGCTTGGTGTCATCTGCAAACTTGCTGAGGGTACACTCGATGTTGCTGTCCATGTCATTGATGAATATATTGAACAGCACCGGTCCCAGTACGGACCCCTGAGGGACTCCGCTCGTCACTGGTCTCCATCTGGACATTGAGCCGTTGACCACTACCCTTTGGCTGCAACCATCCAACCAATTCCTTATCCATCGAACGGTCCGCCCATCAAATCCATGGCTCTCCAATTTAGAGAGAAGGATGTTGTGGGGGACCGTGTCAAAGGCTTTACAAAAATCCAGATAGATATAGGTCTTGTAGGACCCAGCTCCCTCGCTTCAGTCTCCTGCAGGGTAGCTGCAGCCCCGTTATCTCTCCTGCTCCTCAGGCGCGTGACTCCACATCTTTTGAAGTTCAATTGCTTTAATTAACCCAGAGGCTGCAGAAGCTGTTGAAGGCAGAGCATTTGCATGGAGACGTGCTGCATTTTATCAGGGCTAATGATGGGTTTTCTGAATGAATTTGCCAGTTACCCAAACCTCTTAAAGAAGCATTCCTGTGACCCATAATGCTGAAGAAAAAGGCTCTCAAGGCTACCTCAAGCAATGCCCTGTGACTCTTCTGTCCTCCCCTCCAGCCACATCGCAGAGGTACGGGTCTGTCTTTAGACCGTAATGTTTTTGCCCAGCTGGCAAGAAAACCAGCGTGAGTGTATTGATGTGGTGCAAGGCTTCCAGTGGAGTCAGTGTGACCAGATTTAAAAGAAGCTGGTCCAGACACTCAATTAGAAGCCCTGAATAAATTATTGAAATACATTTTTAGTCCACTCCTACAGAGATAACATCATTTTTTTGTTATTGTTATTCAAAGAGTGATGAAAATGGACGCTGAGAAGGGCACAACGCTCCTGTTACCTCGTGGGGTGGGTGGTTTGTGTTCAACACGATGCACGTGCGGGGTGACAGCCCTCTTGGGATGGGGAAGGCCCACGTGGCTGGACAGCCACAGATGGATGTGGCTCAGTTCTGCATGCACAACTCCGCTTTTCCTGGGCTGTATTTCTCCGATGCCTGAAAATCTGCTCTGTGTGAGCCATGCCGTGTTTGAACATAGACCTTGCTAGATGATACCAGCCCCATGTCCCTGCGCTACTCCATCCCAGTTTGAAATGCTGTATAGAAACTCAGAGGAGGCCTGGAGAAGGTTCCTGCTGTCAGCAAGGTTTAGTTGGGAAGCCCCTGAGCAAGGTCAGGAGTGCTTCGTTGCTGCTGGTGCTGTGCTGCTCCTTGCAATCATTAACCCAGGTCACGGTCGGGGTGCTGGGGCGTGGAAAGTTGGCGAAGTGATGGCTGTCTCCAGGGGCTGGGCAGTGGCAAAGCCCATTAATTCACGTTTCCGTGCTTGTCCTGCAGCCTCTGCTGGTTCACAAGGATTTTTAGTCCTGCTGTGGCCTAGGGAACAAGCCTAACGTAACGCGTCTACCACGGTAAGGCTGGCTCAGGGCTTGAAGGGTACTTGGGGATGTGTTGGGGGTACCCGAAACTGAGCTTCTCTGTTCTCCCCAAACCGTGAGTGGGTTGGGGTGAGCTGGACCCAGAGTGGTGAGTATCTTCAGCTCCTCTCTGCTTCCCTAGGCCAAGGCTGGCTGCCTGGTGGCGTGTTACAGCCTTCCTCTTCCCACTGCTTTGGGGTCTGTCCTTCTGCCATCTTCTTCTGCTGTTCTTCCACCCCTGTCCCTGCTAGTTCTGCATCTCTCCACTCTCGGACATTTTCTGGTTTGGTGGGGAATGCTGCCACCAGCTTTGCTTCAAGCTTGTCACTCCTGCCCGTGCCAGGATGCCTTCAGACTTATGTCCTGGTCCCATCTGACCTTCATGTCTGTGTTGAGCAGAAGGGCCAGTCTGGTTGGTGCCACAAACGCATCTTGCGTGCAACGCTCACGCCAGGCAGAGCTTGCTGCCAGCGCAGGGCTATGAGGGTGTTTACGGTGCAGGGCTGCCCTTTCTTCCTGCAGCTCCAACACCAACTCTGTTTGCAAACGGTGACTCATATCTGCAAGGAATGAGGAACTCCCGAGGCCAAAGGCATCCCCCGGTGTGAGTTATCCAAGCGAAAGGGAGCTCCTGGCCTTCACACCCAGCTGGCTCCTGCAGGGATGGACAACCAAGGATGCCCAGAGCCTCCTGTTAACCCCAGCCTTCCCAGGAAAAAAACAGACTGAAGCTGCACCTCCCTGCAAACCCATCGGTCTCTTCTCAGCGAGGGGCTTGTCAGGGTCTGCCCACAGGTGCGAGGTGCCGGTGCCACCATCAGTTGCAAACCTCTGAGATTTGGGTTTGCTTTTTCCTTGCCGGTGGTGTTTGCTGGGTGCTCACGTAGCCCTGTGCCTTGGGGGAGAGCAGAAGGAGAAGGAGACTTGTGTTGGCTCTCTGTGTTTCTCTCTGCGTCGTCCTGTTGCCGTTAAGCAAAAAAGGAGCGGTGTTCTGGAGGAAAAAAGCAGAGGAAATAAAGCAAGCACGATAATAATCGCCGTGCGTTGCTGGAAGCAGCCTCCCCATGTGACATCTTATCTTCAGTTGATTTTGTGCAGATGTTGCCAGCCAGGCTTGCTTTGGTGATCCGGAGTCTCTTGCACTAGTTTGCTGCTAGGAGGAGTGACCCTGGCCCCATCCCTGGCTGTGCTGCAAATGCACTTTTTCATGAAGGATTACTTGTTTTCTTGAGGTTTTTGCAGTAATGGCCAGCTGTGAGACAGCACTTTCCTCTGTAGGTCTCAGAGAGCTTTGCAGAAGGGAGCGGGATCCCTGCAGATGGAGAGTGATTCTTTTCCCCACTCCGTGGAGGAGAAGGAGGAGGAGGTATCATCAGGGAGCACTTGCCATACTTGCTTGCAAAAAGCTGTATCGATGCAGCGGGTTTACTTTCTTAGAACAAACAGCCCTTAACCCATCAGGATTTTTCTGAGACTAAATCCACTCCATCTGCACCAGGTTTTTGAAAGGGAATGGCTTATCCCCGTGTGCACCCACGCAAGATTAACTCTCTGGCCGTAAGGAGCTGTGTTCAGGTGTCCGGATTCAGAGCCCAGCTGTGCTGCAGCAAATCACTGACAAATATCAGAGCTTGACATGAATATAACTTAGAACAAAAATGGTTGTTTCACCTTTAGCCTAGTGGAGTTTTCAGCTCTTAGATGAGAATAGTGATATTACCGATAAAGCAGAGAGATAAAGGCCAAAAATGAACATTCAGTCTTCCATTCTTGAAGAGCTTTGTTTTGGCAAGTACCCACTGTAAAAGCTCAGTAATCTGCATTTTGGCTAAAGTAGCTACTCTGGAAAAATAGCTCACTCTGCTCAGATTCATCTGGAGATGAATGACCTATGACTTCCCATGGGAATTAGCTCCCCTGGTTAACCACAGTCAATCTGGGGAGAAGTGATGTCTTGTTTTCTAACTTTCATCAGGGTGGCTTCACCTTCCAGTCCTTGCGGACGTTACTAATGCAGGGTGCTACGCGGTGCTGCTGGCTCTGGGCCATGCCACTTCAAATCCATAGCGAAGCTATGACAGATGCACAGCCGGGAGCAGGAAAGGGCTTTGGGAATGCAGCGCAGACCTGCAGTGGACCATGAGCAGCTGGACCTGATGGCCTTTCAATGGGACTTGAAGATCATGACTTGAGGCTTTTTTGTTCATGGACATGTTGGCCAAGACGTGTAGAGAGCTTATCTCTTGTTTGGTGTAGAGAGGGATTCACAGTTCAACTGCATCTTCCCTGGGTCCTGGAGAAAGGCTGTGTAAAGCTGTCCTTGCATCGACAGTGTTTCCTCCGCTGAGCTGGACTTTTGTGTTGGTAGGCAGGAGGGCAACCTCAGTGCTGTCCCATGCCTGTCAATAGAAACACCCAAGGAGGATGGAAAAAAGGATTTAAAGAACATTTTTGGAAAGACCCTGCCTGCTCTGAACACGCTGCAGTTGGGCTGCAGTGTTGTAGGTTGCCTCCATAAGAGCGCACCTGGCTGGGGCTTGAGCAACCACATGCCTGTTGTCTTCTCCTTGGCTGATCCTAAGCCTTTGCAATGTGATACCAAAGATACCTTGTGTTCTGTGAGAACAGAGCTGGAGAACATGGGCTAGCAGATCCTGTCCTCTAAGGACAAAGTGTTTTGTCCGACCTAGAGGCAGGCAACTGTAGGATCTACAAGCAAGGAGCCCTTTGCTCCTGGCTGGGGTGCAGCCTTGCCATAACACAAGCGTGGTGAGCACATGCCAGCTAGCCATGGTATAGGAGCCTTGAGCTGGAAGGGAAGGAGAGGAAGCAGTTTGTGGGAGAGGAGGGAAAAGCCTTTTGGCCACGCAAGGACTTTCAATCCTTCTCCCTGTTGCACAGCTCCAAGCCGTGATCATTACCAGCTGGCAGGAGCTGGAAGCCTGGACGATGCTGGAGGTGAAATGCTGGAGTCCACAGCACCCCTGAGTCAGAAGTCTGTCTCTGTCCTCCAACAAACAGCTTCCTCTTTAACTCCTTCGTGGCTGGACTGAGGTTGGGCTCAGACCACCGTTTCCAAGAATTCAGCTCTACTAGGAGTTGTGTGTGCAGATTCCCCTCCCTGCTCACACCCAAACATGTGCACGTAGGGTTGTTAATTCAGAACAGACATGAGAACGCCCAGTTCTTGCGCTCCTGGAGCATCCCAGCTTGGTGCAAGCAGGCGAAGAGTAATTAGTCAGCCCTTGAGCATTTTAATGTGGCGGGTCTGAAGTTCAGCCTGGTAAGCGTGAAATGCTGCAAATTAGAGGGAGTAATGAATTTTAACACTGCCCTAAGAACATTCCCCCCGCCCCTTCCTTTTAATTAGTTTGCAGGGGATTTTTTTACGTGATCCTGAACAGTATCCTTTCTCGTTCCGCTTGATGTTTCCTTCACAACTCAAATCCATCTCCACACTCTCAAGTGAGAGCAGCCCCGCAGCAAGGACAGATGGCAGTCGAGATGACAGTCAAGGTGGGGTGGGACAGCAGGGCCAGGAGCTGGCCCTTGAACCCCAGGAAAATTTGGGCAGCAGAAAGTCTGGAGCTCCTTGGCCGAGAAGACTGCGGTCCTGCTCCCGTAGAGATGGACATTGGCCAGGGTGTCTCGTGGAAGTCGGCGTTGCAAGGGTTGTTGGAAAATGCATCTCCAAGCTGTCCTTGCAGAGCAGTAATTTTATGAATGAGCAGCCAAGTGCAAGCCCTCGGCCACGGGACGGGCTGCGGAGCAGCGTCAGGCGTAACCCATAACTCCTGCCTCAACTCGAGTGTGGTTTATCAAAAGGCACCGGACCTCCCGCCCCTCCTCTCCAGGCTCGCTTTGCCTGGGTCTCTCTGTAGTGGTGGGTGCTGTCACTGCAGAAGTCCTGCCTGATGGTCGCTTGAAAGGAGCTCGTACACTGCCCAGATGTGCTTGCAACCTCCCTGGGGACATCTGCCCTGTCCTTCACCCCCTTCCTTGGCTGGACATCCAGCAGCTGGCTTGTCCCTGGCCCTCTGAGCAGGGTGGCTGCATGTTTTGTCGGCTGGGTGCGTTCCCTGGCTGCTCGGTGAGGCTGCCCGCTTTCCTACAAGGAGTAAATCTGGTGCATTCTTCAGGTTTTGATACCAGGCCATTTATTTTTAAGGCTTTTCTGAGGGAAGGTGATGCACTTGTGTCTCTTTGTAGCATCTGGGAACTGGTCCTGATGCCAAGGAGAAAATCCTGTGAGCATCGCTATAAGCCCTTGATACCACAGCACCTCAGTGCGTTTCTGAGCTCCCTTCGAAGGCTCCTGTGTGAATTAATACTTCCTTAACTGGCCCCACACAGGCAAGGTCCAAGCAGGTCATGCAGCACACCGAAGGCAGAGCTTCTCTCCCTCTCTTTGGCCTGCAAGCTACGATGTTGTAGAATCACAGGATGGTTTGGGTGGAACCTTTAAAAGTCATCTAGTCCAGCCCCTCCCTGCACTGAGCAGGGTTGGTTTTATAGTTATAAACTGTAAAATCTGAAATCCACAATCCTGGAGGATCACTGCTGGTCGCTATGCTCTTCCTCCACATCGGGGACGTGGGAGTAGAGAGGCATCGGGTAGGTGGGCCGTTGGCCATCCAGTGCCAACGGTCTCCTTGTGAGAGATGCATCTGCCTGTTGCCCCGGTCCATGCTATGCAGTTCTTGCAGGGCAATGCCTCTCTTGCCATGATTAATTAATCATGGTTAATTAAAGGCTTAATTGCACCTTTGCATGATTATTAGCATTCACTGTGTCTGAGGGTGTGAGGCTGGGACCCACTGGGTGGTTTGGAGAAGGGTGTCTGGCTGGCACAAAGCACCCCACAAGCTGCTTTAGCAGCTGATCCTCAGCAGCAGAGACCTGTGGAGCAGCCAACAAGGGGGTTATTTTGGGTTCACTTAAGCTCTGAGTGATGAGCGCTTGCGCTGCTAATCAGGCTGATAAATGCCATCAATTAAAACCTATGCTTTGCTCTTCTGCTTTGCAGAAGTGAAGTGTTTTTGTCTCTCGCAGACGAGGGGAGGCTGGCTGGGTGGGTGAGGCTGGCTGGGTGGGTGATGCTCTCGAAGGATTGCTCTGATCAGCGAGGGCATGGGTTTAGCTCTCAAACACCTGCTTTCCTGCAGCTAATCCTAGTGATTCATTAAGAAGCGATGTGACACCGCTCCTAAATTGATGCCCAACCATAAATGATCATATAATCCATGGGATTTTGGATGTTTACAGCTTAGCTGGTTCCAGTTAGCCTTTGGTTTAATTTTCTTGTCCCACCGCATGTGATAATTTTAAGTGTCTGTGGATGTTCACCACACTAAGCATATAGCATATAGTTTCTATGCATCTTACTGGGAGCGAGGGGTTAGGCCAGCTTTCTGGATACATCTGCCCGCTGGATGGGGCACCCTTCGCTTTACCGTGGGTGTTTTTGGAGACCACAGCTGGGATTATGTGGCACACAAAACCCCCATTTCTTTAGGAAACCGGACTAGATGTTTCCACGCTAGGGTCATTAATGGTCAACATTTTGAAAAGGACATCCCATTTTGGGGAGAGAGGGGAATTGGACATGGCTGTTGTGAATAAATACAGAGAAACTTTAGAGAAGGCGCTTTGGAAGAAGGTCTGTGATTTAGTAAAGGGGATCAATGAAGAGCACCCCCTTTGCTTGTGCCTGCTGTGGGAGCAAGGTGACTTGATCTGCAAGGTGGAGGGAGGAGGACATGGCCAAAGTGGTTGGTATCCAGTGACCAAATGGTGGGGGTGATGGAGAGGTGATGGAGAGGAGCTGCTCTCTCTCTGGGGGCATTTGGGCAACAGTTTCCTTCTGTCTTCTGGATTGCTAAATTCACATCTCTGCTCTGGAAGCTAGATGCTTGTCAAGACAGAGTAATTAATACAGAAACATGTGGCACTCTGCCAGGAGGCCTTTTTTTAATTAAACCCAGATCTGATAACGTCTGCTGAGAAACTGGCGTCTCTGATGAAATCATGAAATGTATCTCTGTAATTCGGGGCTGCGTGGTGGGGGTGCTCTGGGTAGGGCTCAGCCCCCGTAAAACCTCTGCACACCCATGTTGCAGGGGATGTTTTCTCCTCCTTTGCCTCTGAGGCTGTGTTTTTCCCAAATGAATTCACTAAAAGGCAGGAAGACAGTTAACATCTCCTACTGTGCCTGTTTTGGTGGTGCTCAGCCAGTTCTGGGAGAAATGGGAGCCCCATGTCCAGGGCATCTGCAAAGTATACTTGAGGGTTTGAGGAGCCATCCATCTCTCCTCGTTTGGTTGTGGGATGTCCCTGCCTGTTTAAACTGGTGATGGAGCATGCTGACGGGGTGAGCCAGAGGTGCTTCACGGGTCAATAAATGTGGGGTCTAGCAATGCAGGACAGCCAGATCTGGGGGAAGGTAGAGACAGAGACTCGGTGGTTGTCTCCAGACACTACTTTTTGGTCTTGCCACCCAGATGCTGTGCAGGAGGATTGAGTGTCCCTGACCAGACCCTACCCCATCTCACTCCCTCTCTGCCTGTCCTCCCAGGGCCGGTGAAGAAGGATGTTTTCCTCAGTGAAGCCATACGAGAACCAGCGCTACGCATCCCTGAAGAAGCAGTGTCAGAGGCGGAAGCAGCTCTTTGAGGACCCGCTTTTCCCCGCCAACGACGATTCGCTTTTCTACAAGTCAAGGATCCAGGGCATCCAGTGGAAGCGGCCAAAAGTAAGTGCGCCCGTCCCCTTGCACCTAGGCATGGTGTTACGCCATCTGTGCTCCCAGGCATCCCCAAAAAAGCACAGCACATCCTTCACCAAGACTGCCAAGCCCCAGCCGGCATCTCCTTTCCCCAGCAGTGCTCATTTGCCCAGGCTTGGCATTGTGAGCCTCTGAGATGTCAGTGAGACCTGCTACACCCAGGTCCAGGCTGTTCTCCCCATGTTGAGGCCCAGGATCAAAGGAAGCTTCTCTGTGACTCAGCTCCCTGTGCATAAAACAGAGAGATGGTTTGCAGCCAGGTTGGTGCTGGATGCTCTTGTTAAGCCTGTTGGGTCCAACATGGCAAAGTGTTATCTCTGAATACTCTTGGTGGTCTGTTTGGAAAGGGAAAAGAAGGTAAGCTTTGGGTAGGTGAGGTGGTTTTGGGGTCTTTGGGAGGTAGGTGGTCGAACCCATCTTTCCTTTCCTGTGCAAAACCCATGTTCTCTGTGTGTCCTCTGCAGAAAGCACTCTGCATGTCCTCCACGCTGCTGTGTCTGGCATGGAGGCAGGATGTGGGACACTGAGGGTAGCATTGCCTGTCCCTAGTGCTGCCTGTCCCCCTTCTGCTGTCCTCAGTGCCTGCCCAAAAGATGCACGTCAGGGCCTGAGCGTACTATGTCTTGGGGAATTTGTATGCCCTGGTATGGCCATCATCTTGGGGTTGACCATGAGGCCACTTCTCTGACTACCATGAAATACAAGGACTCCCAAGGAGCAACGATAATTGCGGCAGAGGAGAGGCAATGTCGCAGCATCTCACACAGCTAGGTCTCCTTCCTCGCTGGCGGGGAGGAGCAGCCCTCGCTGCCCAGCCCATGCTCTTCCGCACACAGCTTGGTGGCATTTCAGCGTGGCAGGGTCGCCTGAGCTGCCATTGTCCTCCTCGCCCCCGCCTGCAGCCCAGAAAATCAGCTGGCCTTTTGCAAGACAGTGCTGCATCTGTCTGGGTGAGGGCAGTCCGGGGAGGGGGGAACAAAAAGGCTTTGTGTGAAGGGAAGGATGGAGCTGAACTGACTCTTTCTGTGTGGCATTAGGGGCTGACCCCCAGCATCCCACCGGCCTCCTCATGGGAGGAGGTCTTGCTTCCCTCTCCTCTGCCTTGGGCTCTTCCATGCCAGCTCTGCCTGGACATGGGGTTTGTGCAAAGCTCTGTGTGTGGGTTAGTTTATTCCCCTTGTCTGCTGGAGTGGAAAGATGCTCTCTGCACAGCTGCCTTCTAAAGACAGGGCCCACCATGGTTTGATCTCATTGTAGGGGACAACATGAACACACCTTGCACATCCCACAGATAGGTGATGCCCAAGAATTTCTAAACAACTGTCTCTGGAACTAGAGGATATGGATGTATTTGACACCCCCTTTCTGGTTTGCATTCAGAGACACACATTAACTCAGCCCCACGTCTAATGACAGAAGGTTGGATCCAGCTGTAGAGGGGCAAGGTTTGCTCATCTTCTGCTGGGCGTCTATGTCTCAGAGCTTGCTGCACAGGCCATGAACAACTCTGGTTATTCAAACTTTGTCAGGCATAGACTTCTTGATGATTCTTCTCAAGGAGAAGGGAGACCTTTTCTGGATGGGTGACCCACTGCTTCTCCATCTGCTTTTCTGGCTTTCAGCTCATGCGCGGCCCTTGGTGTTCAGACACTTAGCATCAGCTCTTGCATAGGAAGACAGGAGGTCAGCCAGCAAGGTAGCATCCTGTTGCTGCCTTGCTCCAGAGAGCATGAGGTCGTTCTAAGAAAGTTTTCTGCACCTCCTGGTCTTCATCTGCAAGGTGCCACACTCAGCTAGGTCCAAGCTCATCCCTGCTGCTACAATGATGATGAGACTGGAGCATCAGTCCTATGAGGAAAGGCTGAGGGAGCGGGGCTTGTTTAGCCTGGAGAAGAGAAGGCTGCGAGGGGACCTAATATATGCTTATAAATATCTCCAGGGTGGGTGTCAGGAGGATGGGGCCAGACTCTTTTCAGTGGTGCCCAGCGACAAGACAAGGGGCAACGGGCACAAACTGAAGCCGAGGAAGTTCCGTCTGACCATGAGGAAGAAATTCTTCCCTCTGAGGGTGATAGAGCCCTGGAACAGGCTGCCCAGGGAGGTTGGGGTTTCTCCTTCTCTGGAGATATTCAAGACCTGCCTGGATGTGGTCCTGTGCAGCCTGCTGTAGGTGACCCTGCTTTGGCGGGGGGGTTGAACTAGATGACCCACAGAGGTCCCTTCCAACCCATAATGTTCTGTGATTCTGTGATTCTGTGATTCTGTGCTGAAGCATGGAGTGGACTCAAGCACCCAGCCAGCTTTGCAGTTGGAACAGGAGCTCCTTCTGGCATGGCCTGGCAGTGGGAATGTGTGCTGGAAGTGGGTCCCATGTGCAAGCAAGTTCCTGCACCCTTAACTAGAGGTGGAGATGGTCCCTCTTTTGCTGCTTCTGCACCAGACAAAGGGAGCTTTACCAGCACTTTTGGCTCCAGAAGGAGTCTGTGCTGAGCTGTAGCAGTCTCCTTCATGTCGCTGTCTGGTAGTATCAGCTGATCAGACCTGTCTGGCTGCCATGACCACAAAATTGCCATAAAAAAAGAATTTGAGCTCACATGTGCCCTGGTTACCGCTGAAGTTTCCAGAGGCCTCTTTGTCTAAAGGTCTTCTCCAGCTTCTTTCCTTTCAGTTGTCCATTTTGGCAAAAGGGATGGAATTTCATGGGGAGAAGAACTGCTTTGTGCCAGCCAGCCAATGCAAAGTGACATTTTTAGTTGGTGGACCCAATTCTGCCTGAATTCATACCATCCCTCTAAGGGAGAGAGCCCAGCAAGAGGTCCCAGCATCTTCTGCAAGAAAGCCAATTCAGCGCATCTGGGTGTTAGGGAGCTTGATAGATATCTCACCGCTTTGCGGTCTGCAAGAGAGCTGGGAAAGACCATCAACTTCTCCAATTTAATGCAGTGTTCAGCAGGGTCTGAAGTGTCTGTGATGTTCAAATCAACTGCTCTACTGGCGTGGTAATTAAGCCGGGTACAGTTATTAAGCCACACTAAGTGCCTACAGCATCTTCATTCCATTACAACCAGTTAATCTTTCTTTCGGCAATCACATTTTATTCTTGTTTAGAGAAAACAGACTGACGCTCCCAGCTTTTGGCAAGTGCTGGTATGGGGAATTCCTGACCCAGAAATGGAGTCTGCCAGTCCCGGGGACGCTGTCTGCGGGGAGGGGATGGGGTGTACACACCTCTATTATCTTTCAGGGCCGTGGCCATGGTTTGTTTTGGAGAGTTTCAGCTGCAACTGCGTGATAAAACGCAAGAGCTCATCCTGCCTCGAGCCTTGCTGTGAGAGCAGAGTGGGTGGAGAGTGGAAATAAAAGGCATCAGCTATTAAAAACAACTGTTTGCTTTCTCTGAAAGGCTGTTGCTTATGAGCTATGCAGAGAAGTGATACGTAGGAGCTAACTTTTCCAGGCAAAGCGCTGGTGTGTGATAAGTACATGAGCCGGCAATGTGCGCTTGCAGCCCAGAAAGCCAACCGTACCCTGGGCTGCAGCAAGAGCAGCATGGCCAGCAGGGCGAGGGAGGGGATTCTGCCCCTTTACTCTGCTCTCCTGAGACCCCACCTGGAGTCCTGCATCCAGCTCTGGAGTCCCCAAGATAGGAAGGACATGGACATGTTGGAGCGGCGCCAGAGGAGGGCCACAAAGATGATCAGAGGGCTGGAGCACCTCTCCTGTGAGGACAGGCTGGGAGATTTGGGTTTGTTCAGCCTGGAGAAGAGAAGGCTCCAGGGTGACCTTAGAGCAGCTGCCAGTAACTGAAGGGGCTGATAGGAAGGATGGAGAGGGGCTTTTCACAAGGGTGTGTAGTGATAGGACAAGGGGGAATGGCTGTAAACTAAAAGAAGGCAGATTTAGGTTAGGTATTAGGAAGAAATTCTTCCCCATGAGGGTGGTGAGGCCCTGGCCCAGGTTGTCCAGAGAAGCTGTGGCTGCCCCCTGCCTGGCAGGGTTCAAGGCCAGGCTGGATGGAGCTCTGAGCAACCTGGTCTGGTGGAAGGTGTCCCTGCTGATGGCAGGGGGGTTGGAACCAGATGGTCTTTAAGGTCCCTTCCAACCCAAACCATTCAGTGATTCTATGATTCTAAGTAACTGTGGTGAATTCACTGGGGTGGTGGGAATGAGCTATGGCAGAGGCAGATCTAAACAGCCCGTGCCTCATGTGTGCATCCCTTCCTTCCTGACCAGGACCTGCCCTTATCCTTTCTGCTCCTCCATGTGCTCCCAGAGCCTGAGGTTGCTTTGGCAAAAAGAAACAAGAAAAGAAAAAGCGATCCCTGTGGTGCTCTCCCTCTTGCTTGAGGTTTTTCTGGGCAAGGGGGCAGGGAAAGATAAGGCTGAAGAGCTTTGCTGGAACAGCTCACGAATAACCCTTCCCATGTCAGGGTATTTTGCTTCAAGTTCCTCCTGCCTCTGGCATCGCAGCGTTTCCTGGAGCGGGCTCAGCCTTATTCTTTGCAGCAGGGTGTCCTCCCTCCCTCCCTCCCTCCCTCCCTGCTTTCCCCTGGCCTCCAGCCCTGCTCTGGGTGCCAGATCTTTGCAGAGGGAGCAGCTGTTCGAGGCCACTCGTCGAGCTTTGGCTTGGGTGGTTGTTTGCCGACGTCTTCGTGATGCGGCACGGTGAAGCCAGAAGCTGATTGCTCGAGCGTATTTG
>Ga0065711_1013470_pt1 | contig 12960 bp, 12 predicted proteins | sample Hoacrofraction12_FD_59098 | JGI IMG/M metagenome (GOLD analysis project Ga0065711, IMG submission 59098) | Hoatzin crop microbial communities from Cojedes, Venezuela - Epithelial fraction 12 v2 (version 2) | ecosystem: Host-associated > Birds > Digestive system > Esophagus > Crop | place... | reverse complement strand
GCTTGGAAAACCTCGTCGCATGGATGTATACCGAAAACATCGGAATCCGCCAGAGAATACCCAGGCCTGCCCAGCCGATGATCATGGAATTCCTCCGTTCTCCATCATCCGCCGTAATAGCAGCCCAGTCCTTCTCGATATTCATAATATTGTATTCTTTTCCGAATTCTTCTGCTGTAATTTCCTTAAACATAACTTACTCCTTCACTTCCAGCGTCACCGCCGTACCGCTCGCCGTCACCATTAACATATCATTCCCGCTTCCCAGCACCTCATAGTCAATATCCACGCCGATCACCGCATCAGCCCCAAGCTGCTCCGCTCTTTCTTCCATCTCACTGATAGCAGCCTGCCGTGCCTCAATCAGCTCTTCTTCATAGCCGGTGGATCTTCCTCCGAAGAAGTTTGTCAGCCCTGCCGCAAAATCCTTGATCGCATCCACGCCTGCCACCACTTCACCGAATACAATTCCCTTGTACTCCGTCACTCTGTAACCTTCCACACCTGGTGTTGTCGTTGAAAACATAATCCTCATCCCTCCTTCAAACGATCCAGCATATTCCTTAATTCATCCACCTTCAAAGGCTTCGTCATAAAGTCCGTCATACCGGAAGACAAAGCCTTCTCCCTGGCCTCTTCAAAAGCGTCTGCCGTCATGGCAATAATGGGAATGGTCTTTGCGTCTTCCCTTTCCAGCTGACGGATGGCATAGGACGCCTCATATCCGTTCATCACAGGCATCTGAATGTCCATGAAGATCACATCATAATGATTCAATTCTGAATTTCTGAATATGGACAACGCCTCTTCGCCGTTCCCCGCATGATCTGCGTGTAAGCCAAGGCTCTCAAAGATTCTCAAAGCAATCTCCGTATTGATGGCATTATCCTCCGCAAAAAGAATCCTTCCTTCATACACCGTATTCATTTTGGCAGTCTGCTCTTTCAGTTCTTCCGTTTCATTTACTGCTTCCGCCTCTTCCATAGGCAGGGTTACCGTGATCTTCGTACCCTTTCCTGTTTCGGAATCCACAGCGATCGTTCCGTTCAGAAGATCAATCAGCTTCTTTACAATCGAAAGGCCAAGTCCCGTACCGGTGACAGCCTTCGGACGCAGGGGACTGTCCTCCTGGGCAAACTCTTCAAACATCTTCTTCTGGAATTCCTGTGACATACCGATACCGGTATCTTCCACGGTAAACTGCATCTCCGCTTTGTTTTCTTCTTTCTTCTTCAATGACGTATGGAAAGCAACCTTTCCGCCCTTAGGCGTATACTTCACCGCATTGGAAAGAAGATTCAGAGTAATCTGATTCAGACGCACCTTATCCGTCATCACCGCCGCAACATCAGAGTCTTCAATATCCATCTCACAGCCAAGACCCTTCTCCTCGCACATGGGAATGATGATATTCCGGATCTCCGACACATATTCCTGATAAGGGTACCTGTCATACTTCAGTTCAATCTTCCCGCTGTCAATCTTCGAAATATCCAGCACATCATTGATCAGTGAAAGCAGGAATCTTCCGGAAGTGCCGATCTTTTCAATATCGTTCTCCAGCTTCTCCTCATTCCCCATGTCTTCCTTCGCAAATTCCGTAAGGTTCAGGATCGCACCGATGGGTGTCCGGATGTCATGGGAAATCCTGGACACAAACTGCGTCTTAGCTTCCGAGGCAGCCTCCGCCGCTTCCACAGCCCTTTCCAGCTCCTTGTTCTGTTCTTTCAATTGATCCAGCAGGCTGTTTCTCCGTTCTGTTTCAATGGTCAGATCATCAATGACATAGATCACCGCAAAGGCAAGACAGATCAACAGTGTTCCCGAAAACTTCAGCTGCAGTGCCGTGGATACGGGAATAATCAGAAAGAAGATCGCCATGGCTATGATACTGGACTTCGGCCTGATCTTATTCCGGCACACCCAGATCGTTACCAATCCTGCAATGGGGTAATACACAATATACAGCATCGTAAAGAATGTGAAGGCAGGCCCTCTGCTGTATTCCATATTCTCAGACAGATGGAACACCCAGGACGTCCATGGATTGGAAAAAGCATAAAGCATGATTACCAGCTGCGGCAGGACTGCCGCAATAAACCGTAACGGCGTCATGTGCAGCTTCCCTCCGTCTATCTGCATGTATCCGTAGAGCAGCCATAGACACGGTAATAATGTGGCTGTGGCATAATACAGCACCATGATGATCTGATAGCTCCACCAGCCTCCCGGCACGTTCATGACCATGGAAGAAACCAGGTCAATGACCGTCACGAAAACCGAACACCACAGCATGATGGAAATCAGCCTGTCCTGTTCCGTACGCTCTGCTTTCAGCCGGGCATTCTTAATCAGAAGAATGACCATGATAATGATCGCAAATACATCCGTCTCCACATGCCACATAGGCCGTTCCCCCTTTCCTATTCTTCAATATCAATCCGCTCGATCTTAAAGATCACAGGCCTCGTTCCGTCGGAACAGCAGGTGATCATAGTATTCTCTTCCTTCATCCACCCTTTCATGATGGACCCTCCAAATATATCTGGAACCGGCATCCCATGCCTCAGAGCAATGGGGCATCTTCGGCCCTCCTGCCGTCGTATCAGGATCGTAATCCGTCTGAATTAAAGTATTCAGTCCCATATGCCGGAAATGATCATTCTCCTCATCCCTCCTGAAGAGATAGGTATCCCCCGGATGATAGCAGGGGCATCTTCCTGCCTTTGGGTCCATGCAGTACTGTTCCTGCAGTTCCGGATACAGCTTCGTATCCAGAACGGTCACTCCTGCCTGATATTTCATAAATCAGCACCTCTGCTTCCATTATACAAAAAAGACGCAGTGATTTGCGCCTTAATTCATTACCTGCAGAAGCTGTCAATCCAGGCAAACAGCTCCGGCAGATCATAATCTCCCGCATGGGGAATGCCCCATGGATGGGCAATGTTCACATCAACTCCCGCATTCTTCAGCTTCAGATACAGAAGGTTGGAAATGGCAAGGGAAGTATCCCTGTCCACCGCACCATGGCGGATGCGGATATGCTTTGCCTTCACTGCCTTTTCATCATCGATGTAATACATGGGGTTCATCAGCCTGATCTGAATGTCCTCCGCCTTTTCTCCCTTTTCCGGATCATTGTCATAGGAGAAGTCCGTAAAATGCCTGAACTGAATGTCAGCCGTACCGAACAGTTCATTCTCCGGCGTATTCATCTCCACTGCATCAAATGCCGGTACCGGCTTCATGCGGGTTCTGTATGCCACATACTTCTTCCAGTCCACAGAAACAGGCTTATGGTTTTCAAAAGACAGCCATGCGGTTACCGCAGGATCAGCCTCCAGATCCGTCCCCTTGGACAGTTCTGTTTCCGCACTTTCAATCACATGCTTTTTCACCACTTCCAGAAAAGCATCCATACTGCCGATTCCCGGAAGAGAGAGACTCATCACATAAGCAGGGAACATATCTTTCAGCTGAGAAGAAAGAGATTCCTGTTCTTCCGTCAGATCCCCTTCTCTCATATGCGCAGGATCCATGCCCATCTTAAAATGATTCAGACCGTTGAACTCCCATTCATAGGCCATGTCCGCATGGTCAAGATTTGTAATCGGACAGTAGCAGGAGCTCATGAACACATCATCTCTTCCTTCGCATGCACCGATTTCCTTCAGATACGGCTCATAGTCCGGATGGTTTCCCGTGCATCCCTGCAGCGCACTCATGGCTCCGCCTGCACTGGTACCGTTGGAAATGATCTTCTCATGGTCACCCGGAACATTGGGATTATTTCTGATCCAGCGGACTGCCGCCTTCAGATCCACAATGTCTGCCGGTGCAATACCGGTAAACTTCCCTTCGGGATTCTTGCAGCCTCTGCCTCTGACACCCGGAGATACCACCACATATCCCTGCCGCAGTGCATAGAACAGGGAGTTGGTTCTGCCGATAAAATCCTTCCCCGGCTCCTGCTCCGGACCGGGCATATAACCTCCTACGCTGTTAGGCAGAAAGACAGGCGCACTGTCTGACCTGTACCCGTTGATGGTTTCCCCATGGTAATATCCTTCCGGCACATACACCGAAAGCTTCTGGATTTCATCCACCGGATTTGACACATAGGAAATATGCCGGAACTCTCTGTACGTCACAGTTTTTCCGTCCATTTCCAGCGTCTTTACTTCATATACCGTTTCATCGAACTTCATAGCATAAGCTCCTTTCATAGTTCCAACTGATCCACTTTCTCCATCAGAGACTCAATTTCTTCTTCGCTTATTCGGTCTTTATGAAACCCGCCCGCACAGACCACAGTGCAGCCGTATTTCCTCACAGCCTTCTCCGCAATCTTTCTGCAGATCATTTCATCCTTATGCCCTGTCACATTGATCACAGAGCTTGTACAGCTCAGGGTGCCGTCACCCCTGAGGGAAGGACGCGGCACCGCAAGAACCGTACACCCGATATGCGGCTTTTCACCGCCTTCCACACTGATCAGAAGATCCTCTCCGATCCAGTGCAGATTCACATTCAGCTCTTCCATCTTCTGTACCCTGCCGCCTCAATGCCAAAGGGCGAAAGCAGCTTCGCCGCCATATGATACGTCATATCCTCCACCGTTTCCGGCCTGATGTAATACGTCAGCACCAGCGGCGTGATATGCACATTTGATATCATTGACAAATCCTGCATATTTCTCAGATGGATCGGACTCAAAGGCGTCTCCCTGACACCTAAAACCAGAGGCCTTTTCTCCTTGATTGTCACATCCGCCGCCCTGAGCAGCAGATTCTCCCCGTATCCTGCATGAATGCCCGCAAGCGTCTTCATACTGCAGGGCACCACAACCATACCGAGAGTTTCATAGGTGCCGCTGGCAGGGCCTGCCCCGTAATCATCAGGATCCAGCACCTCATCCGCCATCGCTTTGATTTCACTGATGGAGAGATCCGTCTCGCTTTCCACCGTCAGAAGAGATGCCTCGCTCATAATCATCACGGAAGTATACCCTGCTTCCCGTATGATCTTCAGGCAGTCAATCAGCACAGGAATCCCCGAAGCACCGCTGACACCCACAATGATCCGCTTACTCTTCATAGTCAGGCACCCACTTCTTCGGATCCACTTCCATAAACGGCGCCCGTTTGAAATGATCCTTCAGAGCGAAGGGAACCGTACAGTCATAGATCACCTTGCAGGAAATGCCCGTATCCTGAATGGAAGGACTGTATTCCGGTCTGGAGCTTGGATCCAGCGGATGACATCTGACACCGGGAATCGTAATGATATCCCGATCTCCCTGGAACCTTGTATTCATCGCCCAGAGCACATCATCGCTGTCAAAAATATCCACGTCCTCATCCACCAGAATCACATGTTTCAGTTCCGGAAAAGCAGAGAACGCCAGCAGTGCCGCCTGACGCTGCTTTCCTTCATCCGTATGCACCGTCTTATGGCACTGCAGAACAGCCATATACTTCCCGCCGCCGGATCTGTGGGAATACACATTCAGCACTTTTCCCGGCAGAGCTTTCTCCACCATGTTCAGAATGGAAGCTTCCGTGGGAATGCCTGCCATATTCACATGTTCTTCGCTCGGTCCGATGCACGTCTGCATGATCGGGTGTGACCGATGAGTTACCGCCTTCACCTTCAGCAGCCAGCACTCATGGCTGGCAGAGCCGTTGTATCCCGGGAATTCAGGCATCGCATATCCCGTATGCCTGTTCTGATCCTCCACNACGGTATTGGATCCGGGAAGAATCTCCCCTTCGATCACATACTCCGCATTGGCAATGGCATTCTCATGCACCGTCAGACACTTCACCAGCTTCACCGGCTTTCCTCTCAAAGCTCCGGCAATGCTCAGCTCATTAAAGCCAAGAGGCGTTGTGGGAGGCTCAAAGCAGGAAGTCACCGACACCGCAGGATCCACGCCGATGGAAACAGAAACAGGCAGCGGAATTCCCAGTTCCGTACACCGTTCCGCCATCGCACCGATATGACGGGATCCGGGCTGCAGGAAAATGCTCAGTTCATCCTTCGACTGGATGCACATCCTGTGGATCGTCACATCCGAAAGACCTGTATCCGGATGGGTGGCATACACCATGCCCAGNGTAATATAAGGCCCCGCATCCACCGGTGTATTAGTGGGCGCGGGAATCAGCTTATACAGATCAAAATCCGGATCCGAAGCTTTATGTACAATTTCCTGTACAGGTGCAGGATCATCACTGACTTCCGGCATGATGGGATTTGCGGCGCATTCCATGATCTTCCGTGCCAGTTCTTCCTTCCTGCATCCGAAAAGCTTTGCGACCCTGTCCCTGGAAGCCATGAGTCCGATGAGAACCCTGGCATCCTCAAAGCCTTTGATCTTATTGAAAAGCATGGCCGGACCGTTGATATGCGTCGGTCTTTTGACGGTACCGCCCGCACCGATATACCGGTAGACACCGGAAAGCTCCGCCTCCGGATCCACTTCCACATCTGTTTCAACCAGCTGGCCATCCATTTCCTTCAATGCACTAAGCGCGCTTCTTAAACTGTCAATTTCCATCGAAGATTCTCTCCTTTGCATACACCACGTTTCCTTTTCTGTGCGTGGGATCATTCACTGCAATCAGCCCTTTCGCACCTTTGAAATCCAGCGGCACCTCATCGCTTTTTCCTTCCATGAGATCCGTGCATACAGAAATGACATCATCAATCAGTGCAGGATACCCCTTTCCATCCCCATGGGAGAGAAGAATATCATCATACAGGCCGTCCGTCTTCTCCTTCAGCTGCAGAAGATTCCTTCTGTAAGTTTCAATTGTCTCCGAATACGTATCGAAGACGAAGGTATTCGTATTGCATGCGTCCCCTGTGAGTAACAGCCGCATCTCGCGGATCAGAAACACAAGAGATCCTTTCGTATGACCGCCGCAGGCAAACACATCAATGTGAATCCCTCCGAGGTCAAAGCTGTCTCCTTCCGAAAGGTCATGCATATCTTCCAGCTTCATTGCCGGAATATATTCATCCGGTTCAAATGTATCTTTGCAGGTGTACATGGCAAGCTGGGATTCCTCCAGCCGGAATGCATCAGAAGAATGCTCACGGTAAATGTAAGCATCCTCCTTGTTCATATAAACATCTTTGAACTCCCCTGCACCGAGGGCATGGTCCACATGACCGTGCGTAATCAGCACAATGACAGGCTTGTCCGTCAGACTGTCCACACATGCCTTCAGGGATCCGAATCCGCTGCCCGTATCCAGAAGCGCAGCTTTTTCACTGCCTTCCACAAGATACATCAGTTCTGTACCGAAACCGTAAATTCTTGTCAGGTGATCATTCACCTTTTCAGTCGGGAAGCGAAGCATGACTCAGCCTTCCTTTCTCTTGTTTGCGGCAAGCGCTCTCTTCTTGATCTGATAGGCATCAAACCACATCACTGCCAGCATGATTGCGCCTTTTGCGATGTACTGGTAGTACGTATTCAATCCTGCTAACTGCATGCCGTTTGCCAGCAGTCCCATGATCAGTACGCCTGCGATACAGTTGGCAATCTTGCCATCGCCGCCTCTTACGCTGACGCCGCCGACCAGAATTCCCGTCAGGACTGTGATCTCCGTACCTGCCGCAGTACCTGCAGCGGCAGCACCAACACGGCTTGTGAGAATGACGGCACCAATGCCGCAGAAGAATCCCGCAATGGCACCGATGGCATATTTCATGCGCTTGACGTTGATACCGGCAAGTCTTGCGGCTGCTTCATTTCCGCCGAGTGCGAAGATATATCTGCCGAAGTAAGTTTTATCCATCACGAAGCTCATGGCAATACCGCCGATGATCATCAGAATCGTCGCATAGGTCAATGACGGATGAAGGATAGTTCCCTGTCCGATGACCTTGAAGGCATCCGGAAGACCGGAAATCGTCTTGGATTCCGTAATAACATAGGCAATACCCTGATACACTGTGGAAAGGCCGATGGAAATGAAGATTCTCGGCAGCTTCAAAAGCTGTTCCAAAAGTGTGGCGAGAATTCCGAATCCCATGGAAATGAGAACGGTGAGAATGACCACCAGCACCACAGGCATGTTCATCTTTGTAAGCATCAGCGCCGCAAGCACGCCGCAGATGGACATATGATAGCCCACGCTCATATCCATACCGCCGGACATCATGATCAGAGCGATGCCGTAGGAACAGATAATCAGATATGCGTTCTGGTTCAGAATATTCAACAGGTTGGAAACCGTGAAGAAGTTGTTTGTTGTAAGACCGAATACGATCATGATGAGTACCAGCAGTACCCAGGCAAGATTTCTTCTGCCGAAGTCAATAATTTTATTCATACTCAGGCCACCTCCTGCAGGCCCATTCCGGAAGCCAGTTCAAGCACACGCTCCTGGCTGAATTCTTCTTTCTGCACTTCACCGCCGACTTTTCCTTCATAGAGGACTACGATACGGTCGCTCATACCCAGCAGCTCCTCCATTTCCGATGAGATCATCAGAATGGATTTGCCCTGTTCCACCAGCTGGTTCATCAGCACGTAGATTTCCTGCTTAGCGCCGACGTCAATGCCCCGTGTCGGCTCATCGAAGATCAGAATGTCATTATCCGCTGCCAGCACCTTCGCCACAACCACCTTCTGCTGGTTGCCGCCGGAGAGGTTTTTCACCTCCTGCTTGACGCTGGGCGTCTTGATCTCCAGTGCATTCACATACTTTTCCACCAGCTCATCCGCCTTTTTAAAGTCTACCAGAAGACCATGGCTGATGTTCTTCATTGCCATGATGGGAATGTTCCATTCAATCGTATAGTTCAAAAACACGCCTTCGTTCTTTCTGTCCTCCGGTACCAGTCCGATGCCGTACTTCACGCCATCCGCACAGGAGGCTGCTTTCATCGGCTGCCCTTTCACAAGGATTTCTCCGCTGTCCGGTGCCACATCGCCGCAGATCATTTTCGCAAGCTCTGTTCTGCCGGCACCTACCAGTCCCGCAAGACCCAGAATTTCACCCTTCCGCAGGTTCATGTTAATGTGGAAATCACCGTTGCCGGTAAGGTCTTTCACCTCCAGAACATTCTCTCCGATCTCCACGTTCCTCGAGGGGAATTTTTCCGTCAGCTCCCGGCCGATCATATACTTAATCAGGTCTGACTTTGTAATATCGGAAACGTTCTGGGTTGTGACGTACCTGCCGTCCCGGAATACCGTCACCCTGTCGCACAGGGCAAACAGTTCTTCCAGACGATGGCTGATGTAGATGATGGAAACGCCCTGTGACTTCAGCCTGCGTACGATTTTGAACATGTTTTCCACTTCCGCCATCGGAATGGATGCGGAAGGTTCGTCCATGATCAGAACCTTGCAGTTCTTCACCACAGCCTTTGCGATTTCCACGATCTGCATCTGGGCGGTGGAAAGCATCTGCACCTGCGTATCCACGGGGATATGGACGCCAAGGCTGTCCATCACCTCTTCGGATCTCTTTTTCATTTCCGCAAAGTCAGGACCGTATGCCCTGCTGCCAAGCTTTTCACCAAGGAAGATATTTTCCATGATACTTAAGGAAGGCACCAGGTTCAATTCCTGATATACGACACCGATGCCTGCCTCTTTGGCAATGGCAGGATTCAGCTTCGTATATTCCTTTCCGTCAATGACAATACTGCCGGAATCGAAATCAATGGCACCCGCAATGGATTTGATGACGGTGGACTTTCCTGCACCGTTTTCTCCGATGAGAGCCAGAATCTCTCCTTTTTCCACATCGAAGGATACGTCATCCAGTGCCACAACGCCGGGGTATGTTTTCGTAATATGTTTCACTTCCAGAATTTTGCTCATAGCCGCCTCTTTTCTTTGACAGAGAAGAGGACAGTTCTGCCCTCTTCTCTTCTGTTTTCAACTTTGATTACTCAGGGAAATACTCGTTGATGGTTTCCGGTGTAATCTGGATGCAGCGCTCCACATAAACGCCGTCTTCCACTCTGTCCATCCAGGAGCCGTCCATCAGGTTGTAGCAGGTCATCGGTGTACCTTCACCAAGCATGACTGTTCCTCTCAGAACAGAGTCGCCTGTTTCAGAAGCTCTGACCTTGTCACGGATGAATTCCGCTGTGTCGACTGTGAATACCGCAAACTCATCTTTATTGATGGAAGAGCTTGCCATAACCGCTTCGTTGGCACCCTGGCCCTGGTCTGTACCGTAAGTCAGAATAACCTTCAGATCCGGGTTGTTCATCAGTTCCATTTCCGCATATGTCTGTCCTGCTGCGGAACCGTCTGCCTGTGTTGTTTCATGTTCTTCAACAACTGTTACCTTGGAGTTGATGTCCGCAATTGTTCTCAGACCGTCGCATCTGGCCACTGCATCTTCGTTTTCGGAGTTTGTCAGCAGCGCAACCTTGATTTCGCCGTCTGCCGCATCCGGGAATGTTTCATCGATCCATGCGGAAGCCATTTCTGCTTCAGCCACGCCGGAATCATACTGTGAAATGGAAATGCATACGTCTGCCGCATCCTTGTCTTCCAGCACCGTACCGATGACGATAACGAAGGAGCCTGCTTCTCTTGCCTTCTTTAATGTGTCGCCGATGGAAGCCTTGTCCACCACGAAGCAGATGATGTAATCTTTGCCCATGGAAACGAAGTTCTCAACGGTCTGGATCTGCGTCTGTGCNTTGCCTGCCGCATCCGCCACGTCATAGGTCATGCCGCGGGATGTGAAGTATTCTTCCATCTGATTGGACATATCCGTAAAGAATTCGGAAGACATCATCAGTGCGGAGAAGCCTACGCTCTTTCCTGCCAGATCGCCGTCCGCCGCCGCAGTTACCGCTGCTTCCGCAGCACTTGCGGATGAAGAATCAGTGGAAGAGCCGGTGGAATCTGTTGATGAAGAGCCGCATGCCGCAAGAGACATTGCCAGCGCCGCTGTTGTCAAAATTGTCGTGAATTTTCTGAACATATTTTCCCTCCTCTGTTCAACCCGGATGTAACCGGTTTCACTTTTTACGGTCTCAGTATAAAAAAATCCGACCTCCTCCGACAGAGATCAGATTTTTCAAAAAAGTGGAAAATTTTGCACACGGGCATTTCTGCCCTCTTCCGTTTCAATGACGGTATGACAGTCCTTATGCATCTGCACTTCACTGCGGGAAAAGTAGAAGATCTTCATACCTCCCGCAAGGCACAGCAGATATTCCCGCATCCGTTCCGTATCCTGTGCATGCACTGCACGGTACGGATCCTCCAGCACAATATTCTTCGGCCTCAGGATCAGAAACCGTTCAATGGAAAGCATCTTTCTTTCAAATCTTGTCAGCTCCTTCATGTCAGAAGAGACAATGCCGGTACGCTTTCTGAAGTCCTGCACAGCCCTTTCCTTCAGGCGTTCATTGATCACGGGCAGATTTTTTCCATACGTCAGCCTTTTCTCTCCTGCAATGATGAGATTATCCTCCACGGAAAGCTGATCGAAAAGAAGACTGTAACTGTCACGGGGAATAACGGCTGTATCATATGAAAAACTTTCACCTTCTTCCGGAACTGTCAGATTCAGATATCCCGAAAACATTTCCGGATTTTCCCGTTTCAAAGTTTTCAGATATTCCCATATGGATTTTCTTCCTGTCCACATAGGATCCAGCAGTCCGGTGAATGCTTTCTCCGTTTCCTCGTCTTTTTCCCCTGCAGTCCTGAGGCTGTGTTCATCTTCCAGCACTGTCCTAAGGTTCTCATCCAGACCGTACCATTCCTTCATATCCTTCCCGTCTTCGAGAATCTGAATCCGGTCCGCATATTCCGCCAGTCTGGAATACCGGGTGGAAAGAATCAGAAAAGATGTTCCTTCTTCGTGAAGACGGCGGACGGTTTCCGTCAGTTCCTCCAGGTCGTAATTTGACACAACCTCACCGGTGATTTCAATGACAATGAGACGGCTTCCCTTCAGGATGGCGCTGAGAAGGCTTGCGGCCCGTAAGTCTCTGTCCGAAAGCTCATACACAGGTGCTTCAACAGGAACGGATATTCCGTATTCCTCCATGACCTGCCGCATGTTTTTTTCGGCCTTTTCTGCAGAGAAGAGATGAAACCACTTCTCATGACGGTAGCTTAAATCCATGTTTTCATACACCGTCATGGATTCGGAGAACTCTCTTCCCATATTCACGGCATAAATCCCATGGTCATGAAGAACCTCCGGCGTCAGTTCTTCTGTCTTTTTTCCGGAAAGGAATATACTGCCCTCTTCCGGATTCTGCGTGCCGGATAAAAGATCCATCAATGCATGAAGGCTTCTGTAGGAAAGACTCTGCACATATACCAGTTCCTTTTCGTGTACGGTAAGACAATACCCGTCCAAAAGGGATCCCATGACCGCATTTTCAATCCGCAGAATGGAATTCGTCATGTTTCGTCTCCTTCCAGGTATTTCACGCGGGTGAAATCATCAATGACCGGAATGGTCACGATGACGTCCGTTCCGTTTCCTTCCAGAGACCGGACGCGGATGCCGTAATCCTCTCCGAAAGTAAGGCGGATTCTCGCATTCACATTCGTTACGGCAATGCCGCTGTGCTTCTCTCCTGAATTTCCGGATGCTTTCACCGTCTTCAGCTTTGCATTCATCTCTGCAAGCGTATTGCGGTCCATGCCCGCACCGTTATCGGAAACGGTGATCACAAGCCTGTCATCCTCACGTTCAAAACGGATCAGGATCTCTCCTTTCCTGCTGACTTTCTCCAGACCATGGATAAAAGCGTTTTCCACAATGGGCTGTAATGTCATCCTCGGCATGTAAAGCTCCCTGATTTCTTCATCCGCAAGCTCGACGTTCATGGAAATTCTGTCTTCAAAGCGGAATTTCTGAATGGCATAGTAGTCTTCCATATGGCGCAGCTCTTCCCTCACTTTTACCAGAGACTCATTTCCGGAAATGCAGTAGCGGAAGA
>Ga0065711_1046317_pt1 | contig 12961 bp, 8 predicted proteins | sample Hoacrofraction12_FD_59098 | JGI IMG/M metagenome (GOLD analysis project Ga0065711, IMG submission 59098) | Hoatzin crop microbial communities from Cojedes, Venezuela - Epithelial fraction 12 v2 (version 2) | ecosystem: Host-associated > Birds > Digestive system > Esophagus > Crop | place... | reverse complement strand
CCGGTGAGCGCCGGCGCTCTCGCGCCGGGTCCTGCTGGCGCCGCCACCCCGCGCGTGGAGCGGCGCGTGCCGAGGAGGCGCTCGCGGGGCTGCGGGTTTAGCTGGCGGCGGCACCGCGTGGAGGGAGGCATGTCGGCGGGCCGCGGCTGTTTGCGCCGGCACCTCCCCGCCTGCCAGCACCGCGTCCGTGTCGGGGCGGTTTGGCGCGACGGCCCTCGCAGCGCTCCCCGATGAGACGTGCGTTTTCTGAAGAGAGCAAGAGGGGGCGGTTTGCGGTTAGGGAACAGCAGGGTTTGTTCATCGCTGTGCCTGGGAGCCGGGGCCGGTGAAGGCGGGAGCTTGCGGGCGGGGTCTGGCGCCGCTGCGTTGCGGGGTGGCTTGGCGGGAGCTGCGCGCGCGCACCTGAAGCGCCCAGGCGCGTTGCAGCTCTGTGGCTGCTCTGGCCCGCTCTGAACGGCTTGGGCGGTTTGTATCCCTGCTTGCTCGTGTTTGACAAAAGCTTGTGCCAGTCAGCGATTCCGGGAGTTACCGCATAATTTATTAGCGAACGGCATACTTTCTGGCTACTCTTTGCCGTCTTAGGATCTGAAAGAAGGTGAATCTTTTCTGATTCATGTCTCGCAGTTCTACAGATTAAGTTTTGGTTTTCTTTACATCAGCGCAACATGTAATTTTGCCGTTGTTTCAAGCAGAGACCATTAAAACCAGTGTTACCATGGTAAGGTCTTCCACCCAAATGAGTAACCTCGCGAAAAATATCTCACTGCTTAATCATTGTTGGCGTTTGGAGACAACAAAGGTTTTCATTAATAGTTCTGTTGATGAAGCATGAATTTCAAGAATTCATTTTGCTTTCCACTTAATTAGCTACATGAAACTAATAATTAGGGACAATAGAGATGCAAGTCTCTAAATTACAGAAGAAAGAAGAAGAAAGCACCACAGTCCTTTTTCAGAAAATAAACTACTATGTTAAAACAAGACTGCAAGTTCTGTAGGCGATATAAATACTAATTTTGTCTGTGGTTATCTTCCCACTCTTGTACCTTCTTCAGTGAAAACAATGTCATTGATGTAGAATGTATCCCAGATTGCCACAGGGTGTATAGAAAGCAGTTGTTTTTTATGTAAGGATTTTTTTTCCAAGGCTTTTTTGTGTCTTCCCTTTACTCTTTATTTTTCCTACCGTAAGAAGTGTTAAGGAATTGCTTTTTATTAGGCATTTTATTCAGAGAAACAATCCTGTCAGCAGCAGAGTGTGATATAAAAATATTGCAATTTACTTTCTCCTTTTCACTTTATTTTTTCTGTATGTACATACTTCCCCATCTTATATAGCATTCTTCTGTAAGGCTATTTGGTGAAATTCGGGAGAAACTGACCTAAAAACAGGAAAGATGGAAAGGTGGGTTTTTTTGCTAGGCAGGTCGTTTAAATACAAGAGGAAAAATAAGAGTGATGCATACAGGGAAATACCTGTTCTTTGGACTAGATAACTGAGGATCTGACAGTTCCTGGGATGCAAAGCAAAAATCCAGACTTTCAAGGAGTCTGAAAAGCTAACCAGTGAGTTTGCTTCGTTAGTTCCTAAAACAAGTCTTATTCATGGGGAATTCTGCTTGAATTAGGAATATAGCTTTCAAGTAGTATTGAGTAGTATCACTCAAGCAAGGCTTGAGGGAAGAATCAGAGTTTGGTGAGAGTGGTTAAAGTAACAGTTTAAAGATTGAATCAACAGCCTGCAACCTAGTTGCCATAAAGTTTTGCAGATTTTTTTTTTTTTCCTCTGTGAAAATTGAGTAGAGCTCGTGAAGATCCCATTTGCAGTATAAAGCTGCTAACTATGTCTTTTCTCAGTAGGACACAGGTGTATTTGTGTTGTTTCATCATGGCAACTCACTGCTCACTTAATATGAAGTTCTGGACCAGAAAGACTTCAGTCCAAGAACTACGAGAGTCACGGAGCGAGCAGGTTACTCATTCAGCTGTGTTACATGCTTGGTGATCAATTCCCATCTGTCAAGTGCCTTGAGAATATTTTGTCTCAGCATCAGACAGGCATGTGAAAGTTAATACGAAAAAGCAGTAACTTCCCCCAGGGGTTTAGCACATCATGGTCACATTAGCTAAGTAGCGTCAAGCAGGTGAATTATAGGACAGGAAGGCAGTGGCTAGTGCTGGACACTGTTCTCCAGTTTGTAAAATTAATAATACTGGAAGTGAACATGTAACCTGTTTGTTTGGGAGGAAGCAGTGCACTTGCCCTGAAAAGCCATTTGACAGATAGTGATGCAAGTGCGGTAATTACAAGGGGTGTCTCTGGTCCCTCTGCCGCTGATGCGGGAAGTTAGCTTTGAACTTCCTTACTGAAGGAGAAATAAACCACACTCATTCTAAATAATGGATCACTGTTGTCCAAAAGAACACCCTGAAACTCTTGAATAGGAAAAAATAGGTTTTTATAAAATGGTATAGTATTTTTTCCATTTACCGCTTGTGAGACAATGTTCCGAAGAAAAACCTGTTGCTGTCCTTTTTATGTCTGAATATTTTTTGTGGGAGCTTACTAGTACATCTCATGCATGTCTCCTTTGAAAGTTACGCTAGTGAGTACTAAATTGAATTGAGGAAAGCTTGCTCACTTTGTGTTTCAGTTTCTTTTGTCTCCAGTAGGAAAGGCTGCAATTGGAATACAAACAAAAGTATTTTTTCTCTGAAATGAAATGTGAGTAGCTTTGGCTATCTGATGATCATTCACTTCACGACATTCCGCTTCTAAGTGAAACAACGTTAACTGCTAGAGTCTGTCCATGCAGCTGCAGTACACCTTATATTCATGACTTCTTAACTGGCATTTTGAATAATTTTTTTTCTTTTAATTGTGATTTCTAAAAGCAGACTTTTGAACAAGAGTGATTGTACTGTTTTTTTTGTTAAATGAGGTCATTTTGCCTTATTTTGGATTAGAGTGCCCCTCCACAAACAGTTGCAGCAGCACAATGGAAGGCTAAACGAGCAAAATGGTTGGAGGAATTGGGTGAGGAAAAAGGCAGGAACCTCTTAGTCAGGCTTTGCTACTGGAAAAATCGTAATGTGGAACCATTTATCGTGTTAAACCTCAGTCATATATTAAATGTTTCTAAATATTCTTAGTTTCTGCACGATAATTTAATAAGAGAAGTGATTAGAAAAATAGAATATGCTATATAACTAAACTTGATTTTCTGCGGAAATCAAATATTTCTTTTTCTGTGCTTCCAGTGTTTTTAGAAACATAAAGAGCAGTGATAGTACAGTCTTTCATTAGAGAAAACCTGAAGAATTCTGATATGGGTTTCTAATGATTCTTCTTTAATATTAGAAATGCAAGCTGCATCTGGAAGACTCTAGAACAGTAACAACATCGTAAGTGTTATACAAAGTTCACCTGTTGGGAAGGAAAGGTATTTTTAATTAAATCAGTGGACTAGACTATTGGGGATCAACTGGGGACAAGATGAAGCAGGCAGCTGATAAATATATAAACTACTGGCTGATCTCACTTGATGGCAGAACTAGGACGTTATCAGAGCCAGTCTCTGGAAAAGTTTGTCCCTTTTGGCAGCAGTTACTTTCAATTACTTCGGGCTAGGTGCAATTTTGCTTTCTTGTGATTCATTACAATTATAGGAATGTAATCTTAGAAGTCCTGATTTATATCTGTAATCAATAACATCTGTAGTATTTATGTTAACATTACAGTTAGCGCTATGCTTCCTGGTATAACAGTGCTTCTTATATATATTTAAGATGACTCTCAATTTGTTTAGATACAAAGATATAGCATTTGCAAACACTTAAACGCTGCTTGTCCTAAATAGCCAAAAGTCTGGAATGAAATCCCACAAATAATGAGATTAATTTTCTATTAAAATTGAATTGTTTCTCCCATTCACGTTTGCCATTCATTACACTTTGTCAGTGGTGTGCTGTGGTGTCTAACTGCCATCAGTGACAGGCAACAAAGTGGTTGTGAGTTTACATCAACTTGGTAAATAAGGTATCTTTCCCTCCCACTGTTTAAAGGTTTCCCTCTTTCTGGCAATGGTAGGTTCTCTGTATGTAGTCTTTGGAAGTGAGGGAGGACGGAGGAGATTGTTTTTAGAAATTTGTCTGGGTTCTAAGTACCATGAATTTAGAATCAAAGTAGGACTTTGTATGGAAAATGTTTTTCACTAACAGGCATGAGCCCCACTGCTAGCAGGTGTTTCTTTACCCTACCGCATCTGACAGCGTGGCTAGAGAGCTGCTGCATGGAGCGCTGATGACACAAGTTTTGGTAACCATTTGGGTGCATTCTGAGCATGATTTTATGAAGCAAGAACATTTGTAATAGATGGTACCAAAATTACATATTGCAACTTGCTCTAATTAGTGGGTAGCTATGGAGCAGTCCCTGTAACATAATGAAAACAAATGTTCTTCTATCTATTCGAAAAGCCAGGGGAAGGAGACTACTGTTTCAGATCTTAAAAGCACTGAGCGTCCTGGAGGTCACTGGGTTCCTCTGGCCACTCAGCCTGTAAAAATACAGCCTTTTTTAAAAGTACTCCTAAAAATAGACTTGAAGTCTGATATTACCTTCCTGGAAATGTATCTTCAAATCTGTTTACAGTGTGAAAAGAAATTTGCAGGGTACTTTGGGGTTAGGATGTAGGGTTCTCTACATATTGACTGCTGCTTTTTGACTTGGGTTTTTCTGAGCTTTCTGTGGATCTGTAAGGAGGATGAGAAGAAATGCACTTTCGTTCAGCCTTTCCTGGATTCCTGCTGTCAGAAAACTGGCCATTGCTGGTGCAGGGAGACAGCATGGTCCCATCTATCAGCTTTTATCAGTCCATACCTCTCCTCTCACAGAGTGAAAATCGGGTAGCTGGGGGGGCTGCTGCTGCCATCGCATGTCATCTAGATTTCTGTACTCAGCCCTCAGAATTCTTAGGCTTGAGAAGAAGGCCTCTCACCCCTCTATGCTCTCTTCATCCTCTCTTTATAAGCATACAAAATGCGTCAGAACCAATACCCTCCACTATAAAGACGAGTTCCGGAGTTGAAAGTGAGGACGGTTTTCTGAGCTGTTCAGGTTTCTAAAGGTCTAGCACTGAATTAATGACATGCTGGAGTTGGAAAGAACTGGCCGTATTAAAAGAGAAGAGATGATGACTTCTGATTTTGCTCTACGCTGTCTTTCATTTTCTTTTCCTCCTGTTTTACTTCTGTCTTTTCTTTATGCAGCTGTAGTTAAAAATATGTCATTGATTGACTATTGTTTTGGAGATGCTGCCAGGTATGGCTGTAGGTTTGGGGATTTGTCCAAATCCTGTTGAAGTCAATTTAGTGTAGTGACTCTGCTAGCTCTTAATGGAGATAAACTGAATTCTTTGTAGCGTTTGCAAGGGCTGACCAAGTTATCTCAGCATTTTAATTTCTGTATGTTTGTGTGTAGTTCTTTCAAGACAAAATATTAACATTTTGAAATTTGACATTGCTTCTATTACTTCTGTCTCTTTAGTTAAAAATGTGAGATGCCAAGCACAGCAAACCATGTTATCATAAAGCTGTCACAGTTAAAAGTCTAGCTATAGCCACTACAACTCGCATTCTGCACTACCTTTTAACAGCCTTTAATTATGTGTATGTATTACTGAAAAGAAAAAAAATTATGCATGTGGAAACACTCAGGAGTTTTCATGGAAGCTTCTGATTTACTAATGCTGATGAAAGACAAATAAATAATGGAAATAATTTCCAAATAGGGATCTTACAAGTGATTTCATATTCTTTTTAGAATACTTTGAAGACACTGTGCAACACTGGGAAAAACTCCAACAAACCAAGATCATGTAATTCGTGTATATTACCAATGCAATTTTCCTGCAATTTATTCAGTTACACAATATATTTGGTGCAATTCACAAAGAGAATTTTCAAAGCTGTTTGTAATGTTTGCATGATACTATGGTCAAACTCTTCCACCTTAGCATTTTTTCATATGCAATTAGGATTACATTTTTATTTTTCTTTATTCTCATTTATCCTTGGGGTTTATATTTTTTTTTTCTAATATTTGTGAATACTTGAGTAATTCAATCAGAGCACGCATTTCTCATCAGCAATAATGTGTATGGTGTTGAATAGTGTTACTGGAAGTGGAAACCTAAAAATTTCCCCAGTTGATCTGAAAAGCAAGCTTTAGTTCTGTGGTTTAGCTCTGATGTATTTAGATATACTGTTTCTTCTCTTTTTATATCTTTCTTATCAGGACTGCTGTCTTAGATTTGGAAGTTACAGTGCAGAGCATGATCTCTTTCATGTGACTAGAATTGCAGAGGCACAGAAATCTGCCTGTATGAAATACCATGCAAATGAAGGCTTTAGAGAGGGTGGAAAATCACTAGGCCTGGTGATGAAACTAAGAATTAGACTCTAGGTAAGAAGCTAGAGTAGTACCAGTACAGAGTTTGCAAATAATTACAATATTTAACAAGTACTACTGCTAGAATGCTAAAAGACATTATTAGCAATAAAATAAAAATTAATAGTACATTTTGGGGTTCCTAAACTGACAAAATTAGGACATAAAGTATATTTCCTTTTGAAACAATATGTTATGCCACTTTAATATCTGCCCCAAAATATGAAATTAAAAAGCTGTAATATTTAAGAGATGCAAAATCATGTTGTTCTCTGAAAAATACATAATTATTACAAGAATTATTGCGTATTCTGTTTGAGAACTATGTGAAAAACAATTATTTCTTTTCTGATTCGGGTTTTTTCTGGATAGATTTCAACAGCATTTAGACATCTATAATGTGAGTGTGCACCACGTTTCATTGTTTCCTTGTGCAGCGAAATCGTTTTCCTTCCTTGTTTCCTCAAGGCTTTCATAGATCAACAGAAGATGGAAAAATCTCTAAAAAAGATAGACAAATTTTTGCAGAATCTTTAAACTTGACAGACACTCAGAGGAAACTACATTGTCTGAAGAAACTACTTAACCTTTCCAGGTGAATATATCTGCCATTAAAATATCTTAATAAACCATGATTTTCACACTGTGGTGCGTGCTGAAAGAGGCATAGCTGAATGCTGTGCAGCTGCTATGGCATGTGCCAAAGTTTAGGCTGATGTAAGCGAGGCTGAGAAGCTATCTTTAGCATACAGATGAGTGATACTACCCCAAGCGTCTGCTCAGTCTTTTTACCTGGTGTGCTGCTCCTGAAAATCTGATGCTACCCTATAAACCAAAACACCTAGTATCAACAAGCACTCTTTTATTCTCTACTTGAATTATGCTGATTTTAATTAACAATCTGAATATGACAAAAAGTGTTGCTTTCTGACCCTTTACATGTTCAATTGTTGGGAAGTAATTTGCTTGTTTTTAGCGCCTCTTGGCACCAATTTCATGCTTTTCAATTGTATGCCATTACAAAGTACATCTTTAATTTTCTGCTCTTCTGACATCATAAAATTCTAGTCACTACCCCATTATACAGTGCTCTTGTTGCTAAGAGCCTTGACTCGTACAAGGCAAAAGGAAATATGTGCATGTGAAAGAAAGAGTCTGGTATTATTTCAGGCTCTCTCCTGCTGTTTCTGGTGTGCTCCAGCTCGGTGACTAGGGAACCGAGAAGTCATTCATGTTAATCTCGGAGCTCTCTGCTCTTAGCCTTTGGGAATGGAATGCTTTCTAGACCCTCAGTTTGCTCATCCCAAAGATGCACCCAGGTGCAGCTTTGTTTACTGAAGAGCCAAGGACACATTTAACAAGGCTGCAGTATGGCCTTTGTTATAGTCCTTTGTGCAGGCACATCTGAGGAGAGAAAATTCGTGGAGGAATGCTAGGTGGACAATGAAGGAAGCCAGGGAAGGATGACTGTGGGAGGAAGAAAATAAAGGGACAGAAAAGGAAAAGGTGATAAGAAAACAGAGGATAAAGGGGGAGAGGGGAAAAAGGAGACAGAATGACCTGGAAAAGAAAAAAAGAGATGACGTTCCTGTGAGTTCTGTGGATCATATTCAGCACATCTGTCTCAATGCGATTTGATGTTTTGTCATAATGCTGACATGGTGCATTGGTGTAGCGGTTTGTAATGCAGCATAATAAACACACAGTGTGCTGTTTTACAGGTTCTCAATTGCTTCTGAACGGTTACAATCAGGACAATAATGCCAACAGAGAGGGCAATGCTGCAAGTGAGGCGTAACTAGATTGAAGAGACAGCGTGTGATGAGAGAAATGGAGAAGAGACGACAGGAAAAATGTGAAGAAAACTGGAGAAGGGAGGCTGAGATTCAGGAAGAGGTTAGTGATCAGACAGCTTTCCAGAAACAAGCCTTTGTTCCATTACTGAGAGTAAGTACTACTGTCAGAAATGCTGTTTCAAATGGGGAGGTGACAGGACCTAGGAAAGCTAAACAACTGACCTAAGATGAAAAAGAGAGTGTGTGTTCAGAGGAAGTACACAAAAGCAGGGGAAAATGAAGGTATTGCTTTGTACACTGCTACCTAAAAATGTGACAGGATATGTTGCAGTGATCTGTGCTGGAAAGGTAAGACTCGCATTCTATAGCACTCAGTCTGAGTAGGTATAACACAATGTGCATCAACACACAAAACGTGTCTGCTGTTTGGAAAATGACAATAACGCTTTTCCTTCAGGGAAGCATACAGCTCAGCAACTAACTGGGTACATGCAGGGTGTTTAAAAAAAACCCCAAAGCACACAGATTCACTGTTTTTTCTATGCAAATTTATTTAGGGGAGGGAGGATTTTTTATAAATAGATGATTTTTTTTTCCCTTTTCTATTCACCATTTTCCTCCTATTTTTCAGCTTTTATGGCTAAAACCTCATTCAGATCCTTTCTTTTCAGTATCCTCTTTTCAGTCTTGGGCTTTCTGAATTAAATGCAGCAATGTTCGCTGCCTACAGTTACTGTGATTGGACTCCATGGGTGGCCTGAGCAATTTTCAGACAATGGAGCTGGTTCTTTTCTCACTCACACCAGTGTAACTCGTTGGCTTCAGTGGAGTTGCTCTTGATTCACAGTGTTGTGAAAGGAGAATTGTGTTTGCTCTTTCATATGTTCTTTCATCTCTAAGATATTTTTGCTTACATGTATAATTGATTTTCTGGGAATAACTCCTGCTGCTGACAGGTAGACCTAGGAACTTCCTAAGATGGAAATAAATGTAAGCATTTTTTAGGTCACTGAGTTCAATCCACTGCTGCTACAACACCATGTTACATAATTTCTTTCATAAATTGATTGGGCTTTAAACATTGATTAAGACTCTATTCTAACTACAGTTGGTAAATTCAGACAGAAAGGTTAGTCATGTCCTGTGTAAGTTCAAAACCACAACTGAAATAATTTTCAAATGCTCTAGAAGTATTTTCCTTTCTCACATATGCCTCAATTTTCAGTACAGCAACCATGATAAACGCTTCATTCTTGGCAGAGGTAGGCTCAGCTCTGAGAAAGCACGGTTCTGAAATTACAGGCATGCTTAGAAAAGGGTACCGTGTAGTTTTCTATTCACAGTCACATCCCTCTCACACATCTTAGTGAGAGTTACAAGCGGTCATCTGACAACAAATTTTTACCATACCTGAAGTGCCAACCTGAAATGCAGTTAGAGAAGGAGAAGGGTATGGAACAGGTGTGTACAACTTGGCTGAGGGTGGATTATTGCAGACTTCAACTTACTTATGTTGGGCTACCTTCTCTTTACCACCTTGTCTTAGCAGACCCCCTTCATTTCAGCAGAATTTGTTCCTCATTTATGGAATTCTAGGCCTAACTGGCATGAAGCTGAAAATCATCAATATAACCAAGAAGTTTAATTGTAATTTAAGCATAGATGAAAAGCAGAGCCCAATTTTTCTCTTGCATAGTGTAAAGGTGATTCAGCTGAAGCCAACAAAATTATGCTGCTATCTTCTCATGCTACTGTGATACCTCCATGTCCTCCCTACCTTCCCTATGGTTTTTCAGCATATGTGCCCTCTGTCTACATCGAATATAATTTTATTTTTTGCCCTGTGTTCCTAAATCTCTGTTCTGCACCTCACCTCAGCAAGCCCATTGCCCATACTTAACTACCCTGCTGAATCTTGGCTTCAGAAGTTGCATGTGTTACAGGGGAGCTTCCCGACATTGCCATTTAGCAGTGGCAACTTTGGTTTGCAGCTGCTGGAAAATGGTGCCTGCACATCACAAGGGAGTGAGGAAGAGGTGTATTAGTTGCGAAAGACAAACTGTGGTCACTGTACAGCAACCAGTTGGCTGTGGTACTGCTCTGGTGACTGTTTATCCCACCCTTTGGCTACTGTATTTCTGATGCAGAAATAGGTGCACAAGTTGTATCATGCAGGTAAAGTAAGCCTAATACTTGTAGGACTTACTGGAAATGCTCGAAGTAATTGCGTGGTAAGTTCATACAACACTTTGTAGGAGTGGCAGAGTACGCTCTTGGTTTTCTTGGAATTGCTTTGCACATGCAATACAGGCACAGTGTGTTTGCTCTGAGGATCTCTTTGGGATTGCTGGACCTGGGACATCGAAGGTAAGGCTGCTGCATGTATGCAGTAACATCCAACCTGATGAGATTATTAGATACCAACAATTCCAGATATACAAGCAAGACTCAAAATCTTCCTAGAGGACATTTCTGGTTGGAAAAGAGGACAGACAACCAATCTAAGGCAACCTGGACTTACAGTAGCCTTATCTAACCATGTCTGCAGGCCTCCCTTCTACTGCAACGCCTTCATACCCCCACAGTCAGTTCTCTTTTATCTGCAAATTCTCTTTATCAAAAAGCTCAGAGATACCCTGCTATATGCTCACATGGAGGGCAGTTGCCAGACAGGAGTCCGCAGTGCATCACCATTCTCAGCTTTACAGTCAGCAGCGCTCAACCCAGCACGTGTTGTTGGGCTGTTGCAAGATGGCATTGCCTCTGGTCGTGATCCGCTGTGTGCTCCACAACGTGCTGATCGTGGGCCAAGGAGGCAGTGAGGCAGGTCAGACTAGTTTGTTCCACCCACGCAGCACGCTGGGCCGAAGGAATGGTTTGGTAGGCTGTGTGCTACACAGGCCTGATACAGAGGTTTGGGGAGAGTCTGGTTGGTTTTCTCCTAGGTGCTTCCTAACCTGTAAGTGCATCATAGTGATGGGCTATTTTGAGGCTTAGAGCTCTGGCAGATGGTCTCTGGCGGAGCTGTCTGTTCAGTTTAAGACATTACCACTCTCACCTGTCTGCTTTACCCTGCTGCTAGGTATTACCACACTCTTATTGTGGAGACTACAGGTCACAGGCTGGCATGTTAAAAAAATACTTACTGTCATTGTTGTGCTCTACTAAAATGATGATGACCTCAGGCAGTTGGGAGAAATAACATCTTAAAACACGGCAGTTAAATCTGCCAGAGCTTGTTATTCAGAGCCTATTCAGCCCACAGGCCTGAGTACAACCGTTCCTGCCTTCATTGCCACTGCAGATCCCCTGTCACCCCAGAGGTCCACTGCTTGTACATGTGGAAGACTGTTGTCATAGTTGTTACAACTTCAGAGGGCAAGGAGTATGTATAAAGAAACCTCAAAGTCAGTGGCACTGGATTAAGCAAAAAGTGAGGACTGTTCTTTGGAATGTGAATTATTGAAGAACAAATTCTTAGAACTTTTCTGGTGTATGTCATCTTGAAAGTGGCTTACGATCCCACCATGCAGTTCTTAGGTTTTAGTGGCTATTGTTTCGCTAAAAACTGTAGACATAATAGAAAATAGGTTGAAATCTTCCCTTATATGAGGAATAAAATGATACGATGTGAGAGTAAAAGATGAGAGGTTTATCCCAATTTCACTAAGAAACTGTTGATATGATATTGCTGTTTGTTCTGGAATGAAAGAGGATTGGAAGCAGGAATAGGATCTCTTCCTTCACTCAGCTGAGAATGTCCTGTGGAATTTTGTTAACAAAAATCAGTTTAAAAGCTGATCAGCTGTAAGATGCAAGTCCACAGAAGTCAAACTTCAGTAGTTCGATGTTTACACAAACACTTAGCCAGCAGTTGGTTGGTGTTCAGCGACGGATTAAGCCGAGGTGTCTTGAAACAGTTAGAGGTGCTGGCGGTGCGCCCTGCCCGCCTCCTCCAGGTGACCATTTCTACAGCAGGGATGGCTCCACGCCACCGTAACCAGCACCCCAGTTCCTGCATTTCGAAGGGAAGCCAACATCAGTTGCTACTCAGGCTTAAGCCATAGCGTTCCTGCCGCAGGGGACGTCTTGCGAGAGAGATTAGTGCATGTAGCTGGGATGGGTGATTTCTTTGTCAGCCGCAGCTTACGCTAGGGTGAGATACATATGAGTACCTTCAACATTATGTTGTTTGAGAGAGGAGAACTTTAAAATTACTGATCTGAAAGATCAGGAATCCTTAAATGGAAATGGAAAGTTGACGTGTTTTAGGGTAGGTGTGATAGTAGAAGCACGCTAAGAGGAACAGAGTCCTGACCATTACGCTTTCTAGTTGGTAAAAAACTTAAGTCCATTCATCATCATCATATTTAATTTTGTCAACATGATTTTGCTTCCCTTTGCTTTTTATACAGGGTGCAACAGTTCAAAAATGTAAAACGAGACATAATTTGCCAAACCACAGCATCCAATTTAAAAACCGGCACGTGCCAGCAGCGCCTGCCCTCGGTGCGGCAGGCCCGTCACCAGCGGCCCCGGGCCGTGCGGGCTGCCCGGGGCGCGGGGCCGGGTCCCGAGGGGACGCACCGCCCGATCAGCGCTTCACCGCGGCGCGGCCCAAGGCGGAGGGGCCGGGAGCGACGGGCGCAGCCCCTCGGGTGGCGTCGGAAGGCGAGACGCTGTCCGTACCCCGCAGCCATTTGTCCTCCCCCCC
>Ga0065711_1046316_pt1 | contig 12961 bp, 5 predicted proteins | sample Hoacrofraction12_FD_59098 | JGI IMG/M metagenome (GOLD analysis project Ga0065711, IMG submission 59098) | Hoatzin crop microbial communities from Cojedes, Venezuela - Epithelial fraction 12 v2 (version 2) | ecosystem: Host-associated > Birds > Digestive system > Esophagus > Crop | place... | reverse complement strand
AGCCCCGCCTGGACAAGGTCCTGTGCAGCCTGCTGTAGGTGACCCTGCTTCGGCAGGGGGGTTGGACTAGATGACCCACAGAGGTCCCTTCCAACCCCTACCATTCTGTGATTCTGTGAAAATAATTGCTGCCAGTACCATCTTACCACTTGCTTATCCCTTATAAACATTCCAATTCCTTTAGTTTATTGACATTTCCAAATCATTGATCAGGACAAAAATTCCTATCCTGTTTCTAAGAGGTCTAATAGGATCTAAAATAGTTGTTACTTTTGATTTGACTAACATAATATACGTAATGATGTATATAGTACAAAGCAAATTTCACTACAGCATCATTTATTGCCTATTAAAACACAAACGCTTGATCCATCTATGTTAAATTTAACCATTTTGATAGTCAGAAAGTACCACTTAGTTAAAAAATCTAAAACTTAATGGTAATATTCTTGCCTGAAAAGACCGTGAAAATGAACTGTAGAAAATAGGTCTGGAGGGAATATTAGTAATTAATTTGGTCCATTCTTCTGCCCAGACAATCATCAAGCAGAAAAGAAAGCTATGTGCTACATTCCAGTAGGGCAGTACTAGCAGAAGGATTTCGCAGTGCAAACCATAGTTAATTTTTTATTTTTAAATAAATTTTATAACTGTTTACAGATTCTGTATTTGTTTGAAGTTTTCTGTTACAATTTGAAATATGTAGAATTTAGAGGCATTTTAGTAATTTAATGCTTGAGAAATGCAGATACTTCAAAACTTTTGAAACTATCACAAATTCAAAGTGCAGGAGAAAGAGAGGAGAAAAGCAATAATTCTTAAGAACTAAGACACCACTGTCTAGTTAATTTTGGCAGGGACTTTACCAAGACCAGTTTTTCAAGTGTAATGATCAACAGAAAGCAAGGTGTGATATAGATCTGACTCTTAAAACAGACCATTGTAAATTAACAGAATCTATAAAATCTTTATAGGTGCACTAAGGCAAGTGTAGTGAGAAGTTGTAGTAGTGTCTTTCAAAATGAGCCAATATCTGATACAGGTTGTACAGCTCTGCTATTTCATTATTGTTCAAGAGAACAGTCCTCCTGAATTCTAAGAAAATGTATTATATATACTAAATTATGTAAACAGGTACATATAAATCAGTGTGATTTACAATTTGAAGTGAACAGGCCCTAATGTAATAAGGAATAGATTTTCATTAGACATGGTAAAAAAATGCAGTAAAATACACACAAAAAAAATGTATACAAGAAAAAAATCTGATTCCACCAGTCATGGCATTATTAGCTGGAGATGTAACATCATTTTTGTACTCATGCTTTGTTTACCTCCTAAACAAAAAACCATAACTGGAATAGTGTCTATATGTATGCGTGCTCATATACATAATGTCATGTCTCAGTGTCTGTATACATACACATGTGTATGCATGTGTTTATCCTTACTGAGATCAGCAGAAAGTTATATGAAAATAATAATCATCCTTCTAGTGAGACATATGGGACTATGCAAAGGAGTACTTAGCTTGTTTGTGAAATACCTTAAGATTAACATAAGATGCGAGCTCCTGTCTTGCTGCTAACATCGGAAGAAAAATGCTTGAAAAGACGGACAGTGTCAGAGACATGAAAGTAGTTTATACAAAACAGCTGTAATCCAAAACAAAATCACAAATAATCATAGTTTCCATATCCCTACATGATTCTGGGACTGAAGCTAAGACTGTCATGAAGATGACAGGCACACAAGGAGGAAAAAAAAAAAAAGACATATTTTTCTTTAATATGAGTTTCTGAATAATTAACTTCCAAAATTTTGTATTTTATCTTCAAGAAATCAAAACAAATTCAGAAACTTGTGGGGTTGAACTATTCCTGATTTTGTTTGTTAAATTAGCAGTAATATAACTCACTACTTCAATATTTTCTTGCATGATCATGTTATTTCCTACTCACAAAACAAGTCTCAACATGGAGAAGTTACTTTTAAATCTATATGGACACACATACACACAGTGTGAAATTCATGTTTATATCGGTGTTAAACCTAAAGCATGTTAAAAACCACAGACTCCTCAACCTTAACCCCCAGAAGCTTTGTATACTTGTTTACTTGACAGTCTTCAAGTTATTCCTTATTATGATCTTGCCTGTTTTATATAAAATACGTTTCCAACTCAGCTAAAAGAGAAGTTCATTCCAAATTCGGTTATGAAAATGTTAGTCATATTAACTGCCTTTTCCCTCCTCTTTTGCAGATTTTTAATGGTGTAAAGTCTTGACTGGAACCCAGGTGACAGATATCATTAGAGATGTCATACACTTTTGTTATATTGAATTCTTCACTACAATCTATATATAGCATACTGTCGACAGTAGTGATTTCTGACAGATACCTCTACCAACCATTTAATCCAAGATTTCCTTGGCCACAAGGTAGAAATCTCTATTTTCTACTAGTTTTCCTATAAGCAAATATATTCAGAAGGAAAAGAAAGTGTAAGCAAGCAAGCTCTACTAATGAACTCATGAAATCGAAAAAGTAATAATGCTTATAACCTGTCTGTAAGGAAACCAGAGAGGAGACTAAAAGAACCTTTGTCATAGCCAGAAATATTCAGCTCTGAGTTTCTAGTCAGCAGGTCTGAGAAGCCTTTTCAAATACCTACATATTAACAGTTCAGCAATAAAAATATGATGCAGCAGTGATCTGATAAATACATAGAATTGCATTGCCAGAAGAAATTTTATCTAGGATTATCATCACCCTTGGAAGACCATCACCACACTGGTAAGTTATTTTTCAAGAACTTCAACCAATGAGGCAGAGTTCAGGAGATTAAAAGGAAATTAGATTCTTTCTGTCCTTTTTTTATTTGTAACTTATGATGCTGATTGTGTTTTTCATTCTGTTTTGTTTTGCTTTTCATAGAAGAAAGAAAAGAATCTATCAATTCTTCTGTCCCCAGTAGGATACAAACCAGAAAGCATCAGAAATGAACCTTTAATTTTGAAGCAATAGCAATCCTAGGAAAGTTACGTCAGAGCTTTTTCATTCCCAGGTTTTTGTCTTGACTTTAAAAAATGGATAGATTCTAACATTAGAGATACATATTATATGGACACTAGCTAATAATAGCATTAATACTTCATTAGTGTTCATACTACATTAAAAAATTAAATTTTATACATACAGTAGAAAATTACAGGATTTAGGAAAAATTTGACTACCCTTTCCTTTCCAGAAAAACGTGCAACCTCACGGTTACTCTTGAGGAAAATGTAAAATCAAATCCTCTTAGACATAATAGAGAAGTAGGCCTGTTTTCTTCAGTCTATTACTATAGAAATCAATCCACTGCAGTAAGAAATGGCTATCAGAGAGATCAGGTAAAATGCCCACTCCAGAACCTTGTGAATCTAAGCCTACTGTTCTTAATAGAATTTGTGCGAACTCTTTCGTGTTGCATCCAGTAGAAAAAGCCTAATTCTATTCATCTCATAAATAAAAAAGTCATATTTTTAATTTTAATTTAAGCTATTTTTTTCTGTCCTTCTTGTCTACCTCTCAGATTAATTTAAAAAAACTCAAAGGCTATGTATTTATCCATCCTAGCTTTGTCTAGTGCAGTACAAAAGAGGGGGAAAATGTGAGGTATGCCAGGCTACTACACAAGCACTTCTGCTGCAAGGGGACTATTACAGTTTTATCACTCAAATATAATAAAAAAATGCAGCTGTGAAGTGAAAAACTATTAAAGTTTTGTCAGAGAAAGTTACCAGAAAATGAATGTAGGTAACGAAACTCCGTTACTAATGACATATATATACCAATCTATGCAAATGGATGTATATGCAGATACACATAGAAGGACATAAAACATATACATCTGTATATTTGATTATATTTGAAGACTTTTTTAAAAAAATAATATTTATGTTAGTTTTACTACTGTTGCTACCAAATGATGCATCTCATTTGGAATTACTAGAGTTTAAATACATACTCTCCAGTAGAGTATTCCTACACCAGTTTTTTCATCTTTTCATTTTCTAATTTCCATCCCTTTCAGGTGGAAATCGCTTCAGTAAAACAGATAATTGCTTCTGCTTTGCAATGTTAAACAGTTTGCCTCAGGTTATGGCAGTCTTTAAAATTAAGATAGAAAAAAATGTTCTCTCTCATTATCTTTCTCCCTTTCAAGCGTCCTTTCATCTCATCCTCTTCAATGGTGTCCAAAGTCATACTTTCCCCATTGTTTATTCTTGTCTACTATTTTCTTGCATTTAGTTACAATTTTACTTCTTGTCTTCCCACAATCCCTCATCTTCAGCCTCAGTTTTGAATGTCAGAATTTTACAATGGCTAAAGAGGAAACCTAGAATATGTTGCAAGCCAATTGCTCAGTCCTTGGCATTTTCAATGGCAGTCATAAATCTTTGTCTTCCTATCTTCTCTTCATAAAAAGCCACTATGGTAAAAATTCTTCTAAATCTCAAAACAGAAAAACAAAGGACTGCTTTGAGACTACTAAGTATATACTGTATTCTTGAAATCTCAGAAAGTCTTAAGATAAAACTATCACTCATTTCCATGTCCATATTTTCCATACTCTTGCCTTAACCTTCATCTCTTGGCAATGAAGTTCCAAAACTGTGTCCTGCTTATAAAAAGGCAAAGCACAGACTGACAAATGGGAGAGAATGATAACTTACAGTGGCTCCTGCTGCTGGGCTATCGAATTTTGAAAGCATCAGTGAAGTAACCAATCCTTATGAGTCTCCTTTCACTGTTACCGTAAAATTATGCTTGTATGCTGCAAGGACTGAAGAACAGTTTTCAGCTTTTTCTGCTCAAGAAGAACTGTCTTCTAGATTGATATGTAAATTTTAGGCCCCCTTCAGCTGGGTAGCACTTCATGACTGGGAACTTTTGCTGAATATGTATGATTTTTTTTTTCAGTTTGATCTAAAAACTAGATTTGAAAACCCAAACACAGACACTATGTATGAACAGATCCATATACAGATCTGTATTTGTGGACTGTAGTAATATTTAATATAAACAATAAAATAAACAAAAATATCCAATACAACCGTTTAACAGGTTGCCTAAACACATGCTTTCCCTTGCCTCATCCTTTTTCCCAGGTAAGTACTATTATTCTTTCTTTTGACACCACTTGTGAAGACTGAGTTTTTGGTTCACTCAGAATGCCCTTATACAAGAAAATTCTAAATGTTTTCTGTGAAAGCTGAAGAGTGGCCAAGTCTCCTGGAATGGATTTATAAGACTTTTTTCATTTTTATGTTTGACAAGTCCATAAGCATTCTGTTTGCACCAGTTTGGTTAACCCAAAATATTATTTGTATAAAAATATTGTCACTAGAATAAACTACAACTGCTTTAACAATTTGATCACTTAAAATAGACATTAATGAAACATTATTATATTATTGGTTTATATTCTAAATTTGTTCTCTCCTGGCACATTTACACAGCAGAACTCAGCTCATATAACTGTCATTCAATATCATTTAAACATATTATCCAGCTCTTTAAAAAAAAAAAAAAGGCTGAAATAGTTGGATGTGCATCACAGCACCTCCTCATTACATTCTGGAAACGGATATCTTTAAGTAAAAGAGAAACTATATCCAAAAGATTTCAATTTATTTCCAATTAATAAAGTCATAAATTCAGACAAATATAACTGAAAAAGGCATTAAATTACTTGTAGATTACAAACAGTCATATTAAACTGATATATAAAGAAATAATGCTGATGATATCTATCCAATGTTAAGCTTACTTAATAATTACTCAAGTACTCTAGTACAACTGAGAAGTAAATTGATTTCAAAATGCAATGACACTGCAGTAAAACTCTCAACCTACCATATACACGTATTTTCATTTTAATGTTCTTTAGTATGTTTTTTTCTTGGTGATTTGACTTACATGATTTGAAAAAAAAACGCAGCTTTCTTCAGCAGTTTACACAGAAGTCATTGAATTAAATTTATGATTTACACTAACCAGAGGTAATGAGGCAATGAAACATTTATGTTTCTGTATGCCTTCTGATCAACCAAAAAAGTTCGATGAGTCATTTTAAAGCAATTTTTTGAAAGTACTGGAAACAATTACATGATATTATAAATAATTAACCTGTAGATGTTTTCCTAAAAATAAAAATGTATTAAATATTTATATAGTCTATATTTAGTCTGTACTTACAGGCATGCATATGCTGTGTATACTTAGAGTATATTTAGGCACTATATTTATGACCTCTGTAATTATATATGTGTATAAAGCATAGACTTAGAACTGTTGAATAACTTGTAAGCATTGACTCACCAAATAAATGTGGTCACCAGAAACACTAGTAAAAGATTAATTTCTAATGATTTACAGAGCATCGTTTAGGAACATACAGGATCATATAGGACCAACCTCAGAGGGACAGACAGAATTTAATTTCAGATGGAGTAATCTCTGATCTCAGTTACTGTCTTTGGCATCATGGAAGCTGTAAATGGTTGAATGAAAAAGGCTGGTTTGGTTCTTCCATTTTTGCATTATAAGAATGCTCAAAAGAGACATAATTTTAGGAGGTTTCTACAGAAGACATGTTGCTGATTTTTTGTTTTAAAGGTACATAGCACATTGCCCAATTTTGTTGGTCTGTCCTGTAGGGGTACGTTAGGTGTTTTCACTTTATCCAAGACATTTCAGAGGTCTCCTCAACCAGACAGGCAAGACAGTTCTTGAAAAACTTGTGGCATCTAACATAAGAGGGATTACAAAACAGCTGAGAACAGAAGAGGAAGCAAAGGAGAGGGAACAAATGTTGAGCCAGTACATGCATAGGTAGACCTTCTACGTAACGTGACTCAGTACCTCTTGTTTGCAACTCTGTTGTGTTGCAAAGAGAGTGAAATAAAATTCAGCAATAGTTTTAAGCCCTGTCATCATTTAAGGTGGCTACGTTAATAGGATCTAAATACATTTCCTGGACTTACGAACTCCTTCTTACTTCCAAAGTCTGGCTATGTGAGAAGCCTATTACTGTCACAGACTATTGCTTAAATTCTCTCATAAAATCTGTCTTTACTCTCCTTTCCCCAATGAGATGATATTCATATTCTACATTCTTGAACCTCAGCTGTTGTACATGAACATAGATCAGGATATACGTGAGGAAAATCATCTGGATCGGAATTGCAACAGTGAGAACTAATAGCAAAAAGTACATAGGAATAAATTTCAGCTATTCTGATAAGAATTCAGGGGACAGAGGGTGAGTATTCCCTAACTGAAGGCAAAGCAATAAAGAAACAAATTAGCAAGCACAGTAGCCAGGGGAACGATAAATACGTCCAGTGAGTCAGGCACAGTGCATATGTGGCTGATAATTTAACACCATGAAAAGGGATTACAAATCTGCAGTGGTGCAGTGAAACACGAAGTTCTGAAGTGATTTAGTGCAAGCAACACAAGGTAGCTTTAACAGTTGACAAAAGATAACAAAGAAAAAGCACAAACAGTGTCACAGATTTTAAAATACTAAAAGACACAAGGCCGTACAGAATCTAAACATGTAGACATTGCATCACTTTTAGTGTTGTCTTAATCTCTACCCTTTCAGGCACTAGTCTGGCTGGCAGATAGAAAAAAAAATTCATTAAGGACAGGCAATCTCAAAAAAAGAAAAAGCTTTAAAGGAAGCTTTGACAATTTGAAAAATCAATTCATGTGCCTAGATTCATACTTTAAAGAAATATAAATCCCTAACCTAATCTATTATAAAGTAGGATAAGAAATAAATCAAGTGTTTTTGATAGTCTCCTAAACTACTTTAATGATGATCTCTGTTGAGGAGTTGGATTATTATCAAAATGTGAATCTCACACAGATTAATATTTTATACTTCTAGGAGCAGCATCTCAGGCTAAGACTGAGACAAATGACCTAGAAATAAAATCATAAGATGTCCTAAAAGGTATTCATTATTGCTAACCTGGTTTCATTAACTACTTCTGCCTTTTATCCATTGAAAATACAGATCTGAAAGACCACATTTTTCCATTCTATCATGAGAAAAAGAAAAAAATGGAAACAGCAATTAAAACTAATTTGGTAAATCAAGTAATGGCAGCAAACACACACAGTACTGACATTTATCACAGATAATAATGATTTCATAAATATTTACCAAATAACATTTCAAAAAAAGTTTGTTGATGAAAGGGTACACACATATATTTTCCATTAAGAGTTCCCATAATATTGAGTGAATTTTCTTAAATGTTTCGAATTACGATTTCCTAAATTCCAAAACATTCTCTTCTCTACCTAATCTTTGTCAATGAAAACAAACAAGAAAGCCAACCTCCCAAGACTTTACCACGCTGGCAACAAAGCTTTGTAAGAACAAAGTTATTTAAATGGCATTATCTGCTATTTGTCTTATTCTATATTGCCATTTTTTCCCCACTGAGTGCTAATAAGTGCTTGCTGTTGAAGAGGTTTACATTTAACATCTGTCACTTGTATCCTGAAGTAGCACCTACAGGGAACTGTCAAATAGATTGTTATTCTCCTCTGTAGCACCAGCAAATCTGTCTCACATCATTTACATACAGATAGTTATAGGCATTCATCATTTCATTATGCTGACTGCCTCACTATTCTAATGTATAATGTCTCTTTAATGAGCCTCAAAAATACAATATTCCTTGATTTATGACTGCTTAACTGAAAAATTATACAGATTGACAAAAACTCATCATAAAGCATTTTTTCTGTTCCCACTACCTTGCACTTTAAATTTAACAATGACTGTTGAGCAAACCTTATGATTTGTTTCTTTGACAAAAAAAATTATCAAATTTTAACACACTAGACTGCATAGTCACTGCTGCTTCAGTAAATATACTTTCACTTCAATGAGACAGCAGTATAGTATTTGACAAATTAAAATCGATCAGTTTCTGTCAAAGAAATAAATGTATGGGACAATCTGTTTCAATATTATTATATGTCAATTACTGAATACTTCCTAACTTATCATGTGGAATACTGCTGTACCAGTCACGCACAAGTGACTCATAAATGAGTCAATTTACATGTTCAAGTAAATAGAACCATGCTTTATTGTACCAACTTCAATTATTTCATACACAAATGGTTACCACTGAAAACCAGCTCTGCCACTAAAGGTATGCTGAATTATTACAAACACACCTAAAGCAGCACACAGAAAGCTGACAACAAGAGGCAAACACTTCACTAACTTCACTGCACTCAGGCATTATATGGAGTTGGGTTTGTGCAGCTACACCTCCATACGTTTATAAATAGTACCAGCATTCAGCTGGGGGCATCGGGTTTTGACTATCGAAGCTGAAAAGGTTTGCAGTGTTCATTGTAACCATTGGAAGCAAAATCTTTCACTACGCATGAGAAAACACACGATACTTTGTTTCTGGCAAAATTACACCTTGTAGTTCAATGCTTTTAGTATGCAAGAAAGTGTTAAGCTCTGAAATTTCTCCCATCACAGAGATAAGTTTTTACTCTCCAATATAGTTTGAACTTACACTAGAGACATTCAGTCAGTACGTGACTCTTGCCTCCACTCAGCCATTCATTTCCACATAAGTTTCAGAAATATAGTATTGAGACCTTTCCCTTTCAAAATGCCACCCTTTCCGGAAGGTTCATATGCAGATATAAACAAATAAGCACTTAACCTCACATTGCCTAATCTCACAAGCGTCACTTTCTATTTCCAAATCATGAAGCCAGGCTAAAAAGACTATCCATTCAATGCAGTAGAAATGTACAGAGATTTAAGCAACAGATGGCAAGCTACAATCCCCAGATCTATGCAAAAGTCAACTTTAAGCAAAAAATCATACAAAACAACTTACGATACTACTGCATATTTAATAGCCTATTCAGTAGATGCTAACATAATATGATACTACAGAAAATAAAGTGCAGAAATTACAGTGACATGTTTGACCCTGACAGTGTTAAATGCTCAATACAATAAAAATCTTCATTGCGTAATTTTGGACACATATTTTAGTTCCTTTGCACCAAACAATCCAGTTAACATCAATGTCTGAATTTCAATGATCTCAAGGAGTCAAACTTCTAAAGAATACAGCTATATTATCCCCTAATCAACACCCTGTATTTTTATCATCTAGGAGAATATGCATATCTACACATTTCAACCAAATAAAATGACAGTCTATCAAAGAAGCCAGTACAACATTCTCTTTTTCTTCAGTTAATAAATCACAAAACCTTCAGTGTTATTTTGTATGTGAAATTTGTAACTCTGAATCCTGAAAACTAGTATGCCAACCCAAATACCTGTTACAAATAACTGATACTTTGTGAATTCAAAATATCTCAAAATATCCACTCATTCCCATAACAATAAGGAGGATTATACCTCAGCTTGTAGTAGTGTGATAAACTCCAATTTTAAAAAATATTCAATATTTACTAATCACCACAGATTCTTAGACTGTCATTCTGATCATCGCAGAATTATCCTTCTGTGTCCCTTGGTATTAACTGTGAGGCACATAACCAGGAGTAACCATGGACAATAAGCGCATGCTATGTCTGTTAGTGTTGATGTTGTCAAGCTGTGCTATCTAATACTAATTTAAAAGCTGGACGAGATTATGATTGGTTGTTAGTCTCAGTGACATAAAGAGAAGGTGATAAGAACAAAGCAAATACAGGTACCCCTATAGGCCCTCCATGTTGCAACTCTATTTCTTGCTTTTTCCTGTCTTACAAGCTCATTGTTACATCTCCCACAGTGTACAGAGTTACCACTTCTGAAAACTTGCCAATCGTATCTGCAACTCTTGATTTTCCTTTCTCAGTCTGAATCTCAGAAAAGACAGTGGAGGAACATCTGTCAGAAGATGTTTTAAGCCTTTGTGTTGTTCTTTCTTATGTGTGCACATAAATACATGGCAATGTTTCTCTGGTAGAACACTAAATTAGCAATTTCCTTGTAGAGCACTGAATTACCCAGCAACCCAACAGATTTTTATATAATGTGTTTCACACTGATGGAGTCTACTTACAGGAAGGTGGGGCTGCTCAGTGGATTCAATGCTTCAATCCGTGTAGTCTGCACATCAGAAGAAAATCCAGAGTGTGTTCTGTTCTTGCGATTAATTTTCTGTTTTTTACGTAGATACACCTAGGAAATAACCAGTACAGAGTAAGTACAAATAAATATAGAAAATAACATAAACCAAATTATTAGAAATAAAAAATAAGAATATTTTGAGCGATAATTTACTACAAAGTCCATACCATTATTCATCAACATGCAATTACCACACAGAAGACAAAAATTTAAATTTTGTCTTCATTTAATCCTGCAGTACCCAAGTGATGCCAGAGTTCTTCACTCTCAAGGCTGACAAGTAGAATCAAACAGCTGCTATCATGACACCGAAACAGCCATCTGGTGGCCTGAGAGGAGAAACATAATGACCACAGAGGGAACTGGTCCAGCCTTCCAAAACAGCGCAACCAGGTTTCCATTCAGCACACAGAACAAATGTAGTATATATAGTACATGAAATAAATCATCATGTTTATTTTAACAGCAGAGTTATTTCATCATTTTTATTTGGTCTTTCAGTAGAAAGGGAAGCAGCAGCTTCTATTCCTTCTCCTGGTTCTTGTCTACACGCTTGGCAGAATTACGAAGAGCATGACTTAAGAAGTGGTAGGAATAAGGTATAAAGAGGGCCTGTTTACACATCTTGGTATTTCTTACAGGAAGCAGGCTTCAGCTGTATCTTGCTTCACATCTAAACCAGTACTGACAAGCGCCAGTTCAATCTCTCTTTAAATAGCTGAAGTCAAAGCTAGACTATCCTCCAGACAAAAAATCTACCCCAGGGAGTTAACCATTCTTACTTTTCAAAGACCTTTTTCTTATCTCTTGCATCTAGGCTTTGCTGCAAATTAAACCCCGCTACTTCTTGTCGTATCTAAACCGGAGACAGCAAGCAGTTTATGCTGATCTCCATTCAATACAATTTTTTTATATGCCTATCCTTGTTTTTCTCATTTCCTAGCTTAAATAATCCTGGTTCTAAGTCTTCTTTCAATGTCGTTAACAATTTCATGAACTATCAATAACTAGGTACATTGTACTGGTTGTATTTGTAAGGATTTTTGAAAACTCAGACAACTTGAGCCTACAAGTTGTTTCACTGCATGCTTACACATTACGCTCCCAAAGATCTGTGGAGAAAGAGCCCTAGTGGATCTTGTTTTAGCAGTTTCAGATGTTCTACCCCTTGTGCCTCTGCCACAGACTATAAACCCAGGAAACGGGTACGTAGAAATTAGTATGCTATGCCTCAAATTCATAAAGGGCGATAGAGGCACAAAATGTTTTCAGATCTGCCAAAGGATGTCTGCCAGGCATTTTAACACTTCTTGAACTCTGCTACTGCTGATGTGAAGGGAAGGAAAACACTTGTGTAAGAAAGCAAAAAGTCTGGAACCAGCTACACATGTAACAGTATGGCATGGTGAATATACTGTCCCTATATTCTTTCCTGAAGCATTAGAGGGGACTCCCCATCTTGTATTTGTGCAGTTAATTACTCCTACTTAGTTCCTGTGCTTGTTCTTACCAAATCTACGTCCATCATTTTTCTATCATTTTTTATTGTTTCTGGAATTTATTCTGATTATTTTGAACTTCAGTCCTGTCTTCTAATATGACTGCAGCAAGAATATCATATATATATATTCAGCAAGGCTTTCGACACAGTCTCCCATGATATCCTCCTAGGGAAGCTGAGGAAGTGTGGGCTGGATGAGTGGTCGGTGAAGTGGATAGAGAACTGGCTGAATGGCAGAACGCAGAGGGTTGTCATCA
>Ga0065711_1046315_pt1 | contig 12961 bp, 5 predicted proteins | sample Hoacrofraction12_FD_59098 | JGI IMG/M metagenome (GOLD analysis project Ga0065711, IMG submission 59098) | Hoatzin crop microbial communities from Cojedes, Venezuela - Epithelial fraction 12 v2 (version 2) | ecosystem: Host-associated > Birds > Digestive system > Esophagus > Crop | place... | reverse complement strand
ACTCAAAACTTACTCCCGCGTGGAAAAATATTTTTGGAGCTATTTTATGTATGATAGATATGTAAAATATATACATGTAATTTAACAGGTAATACTAATATGCAAATTTTATGTAAAATACATCGCATTCTGAACTATATAAAATAAAAAAGAATATAGTAATTTTTATATTTTTAGATAGAGTGTAATCTTTCAGGGTTTTCAGGTAACACAGATACATCAAGGAGATACAGTGCTAGTGTAACGGTCAAGAAGAAACAAGTTCTTTTCATTATTTTTCTTTTGGGAAAACAAGGATGAAAGCTCTGTCTTGGATATTTTGAAGGCTATGAGTCATTCACTAAAATTGTTCATTTTTGTGTATTGTGTACTTAATGTTTAATAGCTAAATGTACAGCAATTGTTGGTGATTAGTCAGTTTTTATGTCTCTCAGATGGCATATGTTAAGAGATAAAATTGTAATTTGACTTGTTCCAATAATACTTAACAAGAGCTTAAGAACTCTATGAAGAAATATGGGACAAAACTTAGTGAAAAGTTTAGCACTATGTTCTGTTTTGCCCTTAAAAATACATCTGTTGGTTTGTTAAGCGGGGAATGAATGTTGTCAAAACAAGTAGGATGTTAGAACTGTGATATTAAATTTGATATTAAAAGCATGGCTGGAAATATGCTACTGAAGTCGACTGTGTTAAAATAACGCGTCTGTGATGGATGCAGCAAAGTTGTGTAACATTTGGGCTAAAAATTCATTGTGGAAATCCAGCGTAACACATGCTAGATGGATTTAAACATCTATTTAAGATTTTTAATGGAGATGCAACATCCCATTTTCAGTGAGAACCTTCAGGGTTTTTCAAGATCTAGCGCTCTCATTCATGGCTTTTAGCTGACAAAAAGCAAGAGAATCAGATGTCTGTCAACAGTTGAAGGCACTACAGAAACGATAGAGCAGCGAGCACTGATAAAATTAAATCAACTGCATTAAAGGAGATAGTGGAAGACTCCCAGAAACTTGCTTCTTCCAACTAATCACATTTTATGAAAGTGATTTCAAGACTTCCAAGATTTAGTCTGGAAATCTTTGTTGTTTACAAATGAGATAGCTTATAAAGCAGTCTCATTTAAGTGAACAAGTAGCCATGGTGAGTAAAATCTAAAATGGAGTTTCTTATGCAGCAGTTAAGCATCCTTATCAGTTTTAGCCAGTCTTTACTTTGAAGGTGTAAATAAAGTTAAAACTTGTTGAAATGGAACTAGTTTGCATTGAACTAGAAGTCACATTTTCCCAGGATGACAAATCAAGGCAGATCCAGCTAAAGCTGGTTACTCAGGGCCTCATCCAGTTGAGTTCTGATTACCTCTGAGTCAGAGATTCCACAGGCTTGCCAACCTGTTCCAGTGTTTTATGATCTTAGTGGAAAAATTGAAAAAAAAAAAAAAAATTTTTAAATTGAATTCCAACTTGTGTCCCTTGCTTCTCATCCTCCCACTGTGCACTTGCAAAATTACTTTGGCTCCATCTTCTCTATACCCTTCGCAGGTAGCTGTAGAGAGCAATGTGATCTTTGTAGTATTTTTACTTTTTTTGTGTGTGTGTGTGTTTCTGTACACACCTAGCCTGAAGATCTTCATTAGTGTTCTGAAACTGGTTTCTGTGAATAAAATGTTCTTTCTTCTTGCTGGGGGCTCTAAACTTCCATTCTGACAGCACAAGGTGATGCAAATTATTGAAAGGACAATGAATCAGCACTATAATGTACCAATTAGATTAATTAGATTTCAAAGCTGATGGATAACCATACTTTATAGAGAGATGTGAAGCTATGACCTTACTCCTGAGAGGCAAGAATACAAGCAATTGAGTCTCACTGACATTTACGGCTCTGTGTGCCTGTGTGTACATCTAGATAGATACCTACTTAGGTTGTCTCTCTGTATCATGTCAGTTGCCTCCCTGAAGCAAAATTCTTGCTGGACTAATTACAAAGCTCCTGTTAGTTCACCAAGCCCATTTTTCTCCCTAAATTGGCAGTATGCGCACTGGCTGATGTCTTTTCTGAGTTCAGTGGTGGTTTTATTATTATTGAATCAGTAACTCTCTGAAGATGCATTGAAGTTTAAAGGCTATTCCTGTTCACACCTTCGGTTTTGATTCTTATTTTATGTCACTGCTCATAAAAACAGGTCATATTAAGTATTTCAAATACTGAATAGGCATGAGCTTTTCTGCTGATGCTCAGTGTTGAATTCTGACCAAAAAACTTTGCTTGGAATGAAAAAAGCATTAAAAGAGAAAACTATGCTGTTTGTAATGGGTCTTGATACATCTTTGTTTAACTTAAATTTGCAAATGTTAATTGACCATGCTTTCTTCTAGTCTGCTCAAATGTTATGGTCCTTAAACTGGAATGAACATACTATTTTGCTTATCATCCGAACATCATTTATTTGTTTCTTACAAATATTAATTACCTTTCTTGCTCCTTTTTCAGGGAATGTATATCAAATCAACGTATGATGGACTCCATGTAATCACAGGAACAACTGAAAATGTAAGCTTCTTTGAGACATGTATCATGCATACAAGTGTGTTCTGTATATTTGCAGTGCATTTTGTAATATGAAAATATGCTTTAAATCAAGCTACTTTTTATTGATACTTTTTTTCTTTATCTTTTCTATACATATATTGTATTACCTTTATAAAAACCTGGAACCCTTCCAAATAGACGTAGAAAAATATCTATGATGAAGTGACTAATTACTAATGATATAATAAAATTAAAATCTTGAACTTCTATCCTCAGTAGTTCTGCCAATACACCTTTCTAATAGTGTTCATGTATATGTTCTCTCTGGCACAAAAGTGTTTTCCTTTATATTAGGTAAATTTTTCTCATGTAGGAGCATCATCGTTAGTCTAAAATAATATCTGTTGTATTTAATTTTTTTCTCTATTTTAGATAAATCTCAGAACATAGGACAGTTCAGGTTCACATTAAAAAAAAAGAAAGTATTCTTTTGTCAACCAAACAGGAGAAGTAATATAACAAGAAAAAAAGAAAAATCTGCCTCAGGTGTTTATATTTACCAGAGTAGTCACAAAACTGCAGTTACTCATAAGCATAGTTGTCATCTGAGCAGTCCTTAATATGCCCAGTCAGATTACTTTACGCAATGAGTAAATATTGTCATACAATGATGAATACATTTTGCTAAGAGTTCTTTGTTCTCTTCTTAGAATGGACAGTAATTTTCTTGTGATTTTTTTTTTTTGTTCTAATTACCAAATTAATTTTAAAAGAATGTTAGAAAAATCAGACTTTTGGAGATGATGCCTGTCCTGGGGTTGACTCACAGAAAATTAGTCACTTCTGTATGCCTAAGCAATTCAGTAAAACAGATTGGAAAATAATAAATTTAAAAAATAGTTAGAATATCAGCAGTATGGGTGGATGTAAAAGCCATGCGTAACGGAGAAAGATACCTTAAAATATTATATTTGATATTAGACAGGTTACAGAATAATCTTTGATAAACCAGAAAGTTTTCAAAGCTAGCAGTAAATACTGACAGGGCTACCACTAAGGGAGAAGTTGTGGAAGTGAGCAAACAGGTTTTGGTACGCAAATGGAAAGAGACAGATAATTTGACAATGGTAATAAGACAAGTTAGTTAACAATCCAAATGACTATTGTGTGAGGATGTATAAAAGGTTCTTTTATGAAAATAACCATTCCTGAAAGAATTGTATTAGGAGGAGTTAAGCACCATTGTATTTTCATGTTCTCAATCATCTGTAGTAAAAATACAGAAGAGACCAAGAAAAATGTATTAATTATAATTTTCATTGTAGTCCCAGAAGTGTCAGGCAAATCTGAACCAAAAGCACACAGAAATGCTGCAGCACATAAATCAGTATGACTGATCATAACAAAACTAAACAGCATGACAAGAATAATGAAGTAACTTCTAAATATCCTTCTTGTTACTTAACTTGCAATTCATAATTATAAATTTGAAAAAATAAACTTCAACTGCTGCAATCTAATTACTGTGACAGACTTCATAATAGGACCCATGCCTTCTGTTTTTCACATAGTGCTTTAGTCACACTGTTTTCGTTCAATCTTGGATCTCTTTAACAGTGTATAGCTGGATAAATTACAAGTTTAGATTTTATAAAGCTAATATTGAAATTATGTAATGCTGACACCCAGGGAACATAAAATTAGCACTGTGCAGCTAGCCAAAGATGTAAACACTTGCTGGCATACGTCAGTGGTGTGCTGGCCCATATGGGGGAGCTTCATGTGTGATTTTTTTTTTGACTTGGTTTATGTATATTGAGATAGTATTGCATCATGCCGTTTTGTCGCTCAGCTTTCAGGCAGCACAAACCCATGACAAGCCTGATGATTTGTGTGTCACAGTTGTGAAGACAAGTCTAATGCAAATTAAACTTTAAATTGTTTGCTTGTTTACATTAATGCCATTGGCAGCATTTAAGAGTCTTAAAATAACTGTATGTGTGTCTTGGGTCCTGAAACTTATGAATGATCCATCTTGATTATCTTGCAACAGGTATTGTTCATAGATTGAATTACGCATGATATTATTAATCTAGTTTTTACTGTAATTCTAATCCATTTTAGAAATATAATGCAGTTCCTAGGGAAAATATTTACATATTTATAATTGAAAATAACAGGAGGAGTTACTAAATTGACAGACACTAAAACTTTTGGTTGTATTTTGACTAAATCTTAGATGTCAAAACTTTTCGATAAGACACCACCATGGCAAGTTGCTTTTTAGTTTTTGCTGGAAATGTAATCACATGTGCAGATAAACCACCTCCCAAGACCTTTAATTTCTGGCATTTCAGCAAATTGATTTTTCATTCCTTTTGAAGGAATAATTCACCTCAGAGCCAGTGTTTAATTTTAAAAGATATTGGCTAGCTCAGCCTCGTCAAAGTCAGGAAAGCAGCTAAAAGAAAGAACCAGGCCTTTGCTTTTCCAAATAACATCAGCTGAAATTGAATATTATGAATGGTGGTGTTGATTTCAGTTTCCTCCTTACCTTTCATTCACTGTTTAAAGAAATCAAGTTTGCATTCACATTGAAATCTGGAAATATCTTTCTGTTACATGCTTAGGCCTGTGCAAAAAAGCAGTCTGCCAAAATTCCGCAATTTTCCACTAAAAGGAGAAATTGACTCTGCAGCTAGGTAGTTCTTCGCACCATCCTATGAAATATGTGGGTAAAATCCAGTTTATTATAGAGCAGAAGGACTCAGATGGCAGGACTTGATATCTGGCTGCGATGAGCAGCTCCAGGGCTGGACTCCCTGCTACAGGAGACACAGAAGCCCTTATGAAAGAACAAGTAGAGATCAAGTAGGTGAGGAGCTGGAACGTAGCCTGTGCTGGGGAGGTTGGGCAGAACAAGGTTAGGAATGATAAGCAAGCAGTGGGCTGAAGGTAAAAACTATGCACCTATAACATGCTTGGAATCACTGTGTCAAATATTGGCTATTTGCCCTGTTGGCTTGTTTTTTCCTCCTGACTGAATAATTCACGATGTCTCCTACTACTCTCCAGCAGCTGTGTAGACTGCAGAATCTATTGATTAGTCAGCAGGTGCTGACCGTTGAAGGGTGATTTGCCCTCCTCATAGATGAGTCGCTTTGGCATTTTGTTCAGAATTGTAGTTGTTTTCTTCCCAATGGTGATGTGGCTTTTTGTTGTGTTGTTTCCTCTTGTCCTTGTTCCTTTTATTTGTTTATCTTGTGTTTTTAATCTCCATCCACAAAAGGGATGGAAATGATGGGTGGGATTTGTGGTTGGTGAAGACAGTCCAGCCGGAGAGCTTTTGCCTGTTTCCTGCAAGTCTTGATTGGTACACAGTAAGATCATGAATATAAGCTTCTACAAGGCATCTTTCATTCAGATAAATCTTTTCTTCCTTCACATGTGTACCTGGCTATTGTGCCATGGGCAATTTGTGTTATAGGCTGGCACCAAAAGGCATCCAGGAACTGAACTAAGTTTTGATATCATAACTCCTTTCCTGTTACTAACTTCCACACTATTAGAGCTAGGCCGCTGTCTGTAGCTGCAAGTGGCTATTTTTCTGCCTTTCTTGGCAGTCTGCTTACTTGGACAGGGAACTTTAACTGTTACTTGAAGAGTATTTTGCTTTAAACGTTTCTGCATTGTTTGAGATGGGACAATCTCTTCTCTCCTCTCTCAGACTCCGTATCTCCTCTCTCAGACTCCGTATCTAACAAGTACAGTAAGCATTCGACCCTGTCCAAGTCTCCTATCTGGTCTACTTCCTTAATAGCTAACTTCCACTGTGATTTATTTCTCAGGGTGGTATCTCAGCTCTTTAACTCTTTTCTGGTTATTTTATCTTGAATGTCACGTTGGTGTACTCTGTGTCAGTAGAACACTCTTGTAAGCTAGTGCACAATGCAAGTAAGTTGCCATGAATTTCCAGTTCTGTACCCCTGAGTATGACTGCTGATCTCCTGCATGCCTTGCAGATTTGACTTGTAGATTTAAGATCTGGATTCACTGAAGCATTTAAAAATGGTTTGCTGAATAACAGTTGACCATGTTCAAGTGCCTTTTCAATGGATTTTAATCTATTTTAATGTGATCAGAAGTAGTCATGTTTAGAGTAAGAGAGTATTTCACCTCAGCAATCCCAAAATTATGTGAATGGTATATAAGGAATAGTGCGTGTGTGTGTATGTGTGTATATATACATAAAATCTCCCTAAGAGTTAGTCTGCCACCGACATTATCAATTTGTAAATTACCACTTTCTGCGTTCGAATAGCTGATCCAGTACTGTCTTGGAAGTGCTGGAGCTGTAGTGTATTTGCAGGATATCATCAGTGCACTTAAGCAGTAAAACTGCTGTATAAAGGACCGAGACACCTGTCTCTCTGTTACACGCATGGTTGGTCCAGCCCTGTCCCTGGCCATGCGGCAAGCTCAGTGTTTGTTGACTCAACAGATTTACTTCTATGTGATGTGAATTCACTCAGGGTATTCCCGGCGAGACTGTGTCTGCTCATACTCCCCACAGAGAGGTAAAGAAGCTAAAATAGTTCAACCAGTCAGAAAGGCTGTTCACCACCAGTGGAAGTGAGATTCTAGATAACTTCATCTAATTGTCATCCATAACCAGAAAAAACATAGTTTGTTATAAATACAGTTTTTGTAAATATGAACAATTATTGTTATTTGATAGCAATAATACTTCTTTGGGCACAGCTTCCTTGCCTCTTTCAGCATTCATTGTTTTAATTCCTGCTCTCCCTTCCCACTCCACACCCCCCATGTAAGGTTAATTATTATCTCTTGTCCTTAGTCTCCTGCTGACCAGTGTAAGAAAATCCATGCTGGTGATGAGGTCATCCAGGTCAACCATCAAACTGTGGTGAGTATTTTGGAAATTCTGTTCTGCAGGCTATGCCTATTCCAACTGCTAAAAAGGTAATAATTCTTCTTAGCAGGTAACTTTGCCAAACTAGATTATTATTTATGTCTTTTAAAATATCATAACCACTGCTTATGATTAATAAGAAAAGTCACAAGTGGAGTCAGTAACCAGCCCAGAAGGATTAAGCCAAATTTACATTTTGCATGGCTGCTATTTAACGTCATACTGTTTATATAAGGAGATCCCAGAATATTTCATTGAAGTGCTTAGACTTCTTGTTATGGATATGACAGCTGGTTTAACTCCTTCTCTTGAACGGAATTTGGCATTCTGTTTAATACAGGATTCAGATTAAAAATGCAGAAGTGCTATAACAGCCATATACTCTGAATCTGTTGGGGAAAAAATAGTGTAGACGATCAAAGTGTTGATAGAAACCCGTCAGATTTTGCTTTTGTTCATTCTTGCATGCAGATTTATTTTTTCAGGAGATGAGCAGTTTCGTAAAGTTAGTGAAAGTATTAATCTGTTTAAAAATCACATAAGCATGTGTATGCAGAAGTGTATGCTGAGCCTGATGTATTGCGGTACATGATTTGCAGACATTGAAACGTGCTTACCATGGCATTTCTTGAACAGCTGTATGCTGTGTTGTGTTCTCTATGTACACAAAACTACATTTCATTTTATATGGAAATGTGGGAATGTTTCTGCAGCATTCATGGAATTGTATCCTGACTGAAAATGCATGTGACTTCAATGAAGAATTAATAATTTATTTATTTTTAATATTATTTGCAATTGATCTCTAAAAGCCTATCAGAGCCTCATCCAAGGTTCAATGATTATATGTTTCTTGCTATTTTGTGATGACACAAGATGCTGCCTCGTAATTGGTGTTAGTCCCTATGTTGATCAAGACTGAAAAAAAAGCAGTCAAATTTTGTCCCAGTGCTATTTTGAGTTATAGAGGCTGTCTCTTTTTAAAAAAGATCAAATTGTATGTTGTAGAAGAACAGAAGCAGTGTTCTGGAGCGATAGGTGAAAGGAACACTCCTATTTATGAGTTATTAGGCGCGTGTAGCATTGTGGCAATGATGATGATAACTTCCTAAAGTGCTTATAATTTAGCTATTTAACTTTGTCTTGTCAAACCCCATCTCCAAATACAGCAGTAGTAAAATAAAGAAATCTTTTTCTGTCTGTCTTTTTTGTGAGGTGGAAATATGAAAGTCTGAATATTAAAATCTCATGATTAGAGAGCAAATATTTTCTCTTGAAAAGAAGTATAACTTATTCATTTACGCTTTAAATGCTAATGCACACACAGCTTTTATCTATATTAGAGAGGTTCTGCGAGTTGTCATAGTTACAAGTTGAAATATGTATTAGACTGGCTTCCTCCATCAAACATACTCTTCAAGTGACAGACCCGATTTAATCTTTACTCCCATAAGTGAAATCCTCTCATTCAGCTACTCAAGAATTGGCTTTCTGGATAGCAACTCTTTCCACCTGTGTTATTACAACAGGCCCAAGGTGTTGGATACTTGCAATCCCTTTCCAGCTAAGGTCACGGCACCAACAGCTGAGTCAAGTGGCATAAAATACCTTTTTCTAAAAAAACCCACTATCAATTATTCATGCTGAAGTTTATAGCAAGCTAAGAAAAGAGAGAAATGGCAAGCTGTTTCTTTCAGAAATTTGTTCTTCCTTTGAAATGGCTGCGAAAGTCTCATTCTGTCTTCACTATGACTTTGGAAAGTCAGACATGGTAATATTGAGTGTTTGCATGTTTGAGGTGTATGTCCAACCCTCTTCCCTGCATGGACTGGAAGTTTTAAGGTTTTAAGTAACTCTTTGATCTTCAAGTCTGCCCTTTAAGTCACTTCTGGTACATCGTGCTGCAAACTACACTTGGCTGTGTTCCTTCTTCACCCAAGTAGTCACAAGTTGTGATGATCAATATCATGCTTATAATTACCATTATTTTCATTACAGCTCATTAAATTTTCATGTATATAATATTTTAATACTAGCAAGATCGGCTCATAAAATGACGTGTAATCCATTTGAAATTAATGACTGGGGGGCAGGTGAGTAACCTGAGGAAAGACAGGCTTGCATATCTGTGGTGGTCTTACAGGTTTTCCGGAGCTGTAAACTGTCTTGCTCACCAACTGTAGAAGAGAGAAATACACAGCAGTTTGAAATCATACCTCACCAAAGTGCGCTTGTTCAGCTGCTTTGTACTTCTCACTTCTCTCACGATGTTCTCCAGCTGTTTTTCTTGCCTGGTAGTTGATAGTGACATTTCTACCATTAGTCCCATTTCTGGACTGGAGGTTAAATGCTTGCTTCCCTCTTTCCTTCCCTCTTTCCACTTTTATTCAATATTTTATCTGCTTTTTTTAAGTTAAATGTCACATCTTCTTTCCCTCTAAAGTAAAATTGCAGCAAAGGTTTACATTGATTTGTAGCCAGTTATGACGGATTCCATTTTCCCCTTACCTTGTTCTGGAGCTGAAATAAGTGGAGTGTTTCTTTATTTGTCTGATGTATTATTCTGTTCAACGTATTTAATATGAAGCATTTAGCATTGCCATGTGAAAAGGCAAACTATGACATTTAGTATCCTAAATACTTGATGGTATAGTTAAAATATTATTTATAATATATGTAAATGGTAAAATCCATGGTCTCCAGTCTCATGTCAGTTTTCCATAGAGACTCTACTTAAAGCATTAAAAGCCTAAGTGTTAAAAATACAGGTGTTAGTGTTATTTCTCATTCCTGCTTTTACCTGTTCATTGGTAAGGGAGGCTCCATGCTTTCCTAAAATGTATACGCAGGTTAAGTTATATACTGTAAAGAGCCAGAAATATGCTTTCTTCAGATATTTGTATGCTTTAGAGATTCCTCATCCCACAGATGTTATCTTTATTGTCCTAATGATGAAATTTTCTTAAGATGGAAGTTTTGGTAGAATTTTGGTAGCCTACCAAATAAAACTCCGATTCAACACAATGTGTCTTGAAAGAATCTTTTATGAAGATGGTTAGATATAGCAATTTTGTGTCACCAACAGTGAAAACATTTTCCTGATTAAAGAAAGTATGGATCTCTCTTAATAGATTCCAGGCCTTTAACTGACTACTGGCATTATTTAATCTGATTTTGACTGAACTAGGCCAATGTATTTTATAGATAAATTCATATTCATTCATTCAATAAGAACATTCGAGTTTTAAAACTTTCATTGATGTTCCCACAACCTGTAATAAATTCTTCTGGTAGTTAATTATTCTCACTGCTGGGGAAATAAGAAGTCATTTTATTTGTAGTCTACATTTGTCTGGCACAAGCTTCCAGTCCTTTGATCTTGATATATTTTTAGCTGTTAGATTGGAGAGCAGGTTTCTCTTTTAGGTATTTTCAGAATGCAGTCAAATTACCTCCTAGCTTTTTTTTGTTAAACCAGATAATATGAGCACTTCCAATTTGTCATCGTAATGCATGACCCTCCTCAACAACGTCTTTACATTCCCAGCTGTAATATTTTGCGTATTTAACATTGAGTTAGAGCTGCACGGTGAAAGCCCTCATTCATGAGTAGGACAGTACTCCTGTGCTACAATAATACAGATGAGGCTACATTAATGTGGCCATTACCAGCTAGCTCTTTACTCTTTTTAAAAGGCTTGTGCTCATTTTTCATTCATACTTAGGTGAAAATGAAACTGAGGACATGTTTATTTGATTATTTTTCTTTTAAAAACAAAACCTGTAATTTCAATTCAAGTTTGACTCTTTCCATCAGGAAGTCCATTTTAAGAGAATAGTCATTATCTGTTTTGAAACTGTGAGAGGAGTAAGCTTTTGAACAGGTTGAAGAAGATGTAGACTTGGAAATAGTCTTACTGTCACTGCGTTTGAGTGGAGTCAGCACAGATAACAGCATTTCTAATCTGGGAGGTGTTTCTCTGGAGTTGTATAGCTGTAGCAGAGGATTAGGTATGCTGACAGTGTCAGTGCCATTGAATAGCTAGATGCGTGGTGTGAAGCATTTTGGGATTGAGATGGCTAGAATATTTTGGCTGTCTGTTTTCAAAATTATTCTTATTACCTAAAATTATTGTATTTATTTTATATAAAGCCTTATCTGTGCTAAGAAATATATTATATAGATATATAGAATATAGAGGTAGTAATTTTCATACTGTTTTTCTTTCCTGAAACCAGTTACATTACCAAGTACATTAAAAATATTAACAAAACAAGACCACTTGTTTCACTTTACTTTTCAAATAATTTCTCAGTGTAGTTGAGAGTTTAAAAAAAAAAGACTTCAGAAAGTATCAAAGCTTACAAATTATATAATGCAACAATTGAAGAGTTAGAATAAAAGACTTGCTACGTGGAATCTGGTCTAACCAAGGAACAGTCTGTAATACAATTATAAAGATCAAAGAAAAAATAATAGTACTTTAGGCAAGAAATTAATTAAATCAGGCAATTCACTACTGCCTGTTAAGATCATTTCATCATTATCCAATTTCCTTATTTGCTTTTCTGCTTGTCCTTCTTGCTTATTAGATTTTAATAAAATAGCATAAGAAACTTTAAAAATAAGTTATACATTCTAAACTGCTGTCACACTAACTGTTTTTCCCTGCAGTAACAATGGGCACTAGTTCTGCCAGTGCCTTGTAGACTTTTACTCTTATAAAACTATACAGAAGTGCTGAATAAGCCACTGCACATTTATTTGTTTGCAAAATTAATAATTACACCTTAGGTTCCGTGATTAGTCTGTTTTCTGCTGCTCAGTTGAAATACTAAATTTTTTTTTTCTTTTTTTTTAAGTTGTTTTACATATAGGCCATGGTTCTTTAGTCAGAAAATTGGGACTGTCACGCAGTGAAAATAGGTTAATATTAAAGCCAGGATAGTCACTAGCCAAAAAACACTAATTCCTTTCAATTTTTCATAACAAGGATAGTATCGAACAAGAAACAAAGAGAAGGAAACCAATCATAACAAATAGATAGGTATATACATACTCAGGATGGAAGAAAAGTTGGATAATTTAATGCCAAATCATTTACATCTCAGTTTATTGAAGAGACTGAAACTTTCAATTGCAAGTCCCTAAGCAAGGATTTAGGACAACACTGTATGCTGGGGCAAAACTTACTAGTCAGTACTTTGTAAGATTTTGTAGGTGATTTAAAGAGGAAAGGATGACTAAAGACATGAAGGAAAATTGCGTGTTAGGTGAAAAGCAGTATAAATTTATGAAAATTAAATTGTGTTAATGTTCTACCTTTGATAATTTTTCAGACAAAGAAAATATTGAAAATCCAAACATGTATTGATCTAGCTGCATGACCTTCTGTAAAATATTTGATCTACTTCTGTATAGAAAAGTATTTGATAAACTAGGGAAAACTGATTTTTCAGAACACTGAAAGCTTTTTTTTTTTTTTTTTTTTT
>Ga0065711_1046314_pt1 | contig 12962 bp, 5 predicted proteins | sample Hoacrofraction12_FD_59098 | JGI IMG/M metagenome (GOLD analysis project Ga0065711, IMG submission 59098) | Hoatzin crop microbial communities from Cojedes, Venezuela - Epithelial fraction 12 v2 (version 2) | ecosystem: Host-associated > Birds > Digestive system > Esophagus > Crop | place... | reverse complement strand
TGCTGTAGGTGACCCTGCTTCGGCAGGGGGGGTGGACTAGATGACCCACAGAGGTCCCTTCCAACCCCTACTATTCTGTGATATTCTGTGATTCTGTGAAAAGCAAAAATCCCGTATGCTTATTATATCTTCTAGCTCAAGACCAAATCTTACAGAAATAAAGCCCCAGGAGAGCTGAATTATATTTTGAAATGTTATGCAAATGGAACAACCACAGATAGAAGCAGAAGAAACACAAACATGCTAAAACAATGAAAACACATTATAAATATGACCAGTTGTAATTCAAGTAGAAGTTACAGAGAAAGGATTAGGTGCAACGAATCAGAAAAATGCTAAGAGTAATTAACGTCATGCACTGTGATGGGTTTTTTGGTAAGAAGTGCCTTCAAAAGCTCAAGGTTTGGAGAAAGCTTAGAATAGTCTTTCAGATATTTCAGAGGTGGCTTATGACTGTGGTATGCAAACGAGTTTGTGCTGTTAGCAGAAGGAAAACTACGGGCAGAAGAAGGGGTACATTCCCTCACCTGCTCTGAGTGAGCTCCCACAGAGCAGAAGGGGCAGTGGGCTGACGAGATGTGCCCTGCTGGGACTGCTCTAGATTTAGTTCACTATGCTCTAAATTGCACGTAAAGCAAACTGTAGTTGAGAGGGAAACTAATATCCTGAGCCAGGTATCTTACCATGCAAGGGAGCATTCATTTTGTTAGGTGAGGAATGGAGCAGAGTGGGAAGTCCCACTCCTGCAGTTCTTTAAGACCTGTGGGTACTAATGTGCAATTTCTGGGCAATTCACAGGTTTGCAGTCACAAAGTACATGGCGTTGCTAGCAGTGGGATCTACCGGATGAAAAAAAGAAGGGGTAGAAATCTTGTCGAAATCTGATTGCATGATGGAGAGAGTCTCAGACCAAAACCTGATGGCAATAATACAGGGAGCAGTCGTGACTGTGGATGGAGGCTGAGGGAGAAAATTGAACCAAAGGCACTGTTCATTTTTCTAGAGTCTGTAATTTTTCAGATAAATAAAGTGACTTTGCAGGTAAAAATGGCCACACAGGCTTGGAGAACAATATAAAATTAATTCCTGAGGGAGTAGAAAAAAAATCAGTAATACAGGTTTTTCTGCCTGAAATACTGATTGTAATGACAAACTGTTGGATTAATATGCTGCCATCATATATTTCTGATTCTAATCCAAACGTTCTGTGTGTCTTGTATTATCAAGGGTTTACTGACCAAGTCTGAAGCTGGCATCACCTGGGATAAGTCCATTTTTGAGGAACGCTATGGGGATTAGAAGAGAATCTTTGGAAATTGTCCTCATCCCTCTCTGTGCTGTGTCAGTCACGGGATACAAACTTTCTTGCTCCTCTCCAGTTCTATTCTCTGCCTCACCTTAGCATCCTTGGCCTCACCCTTTACTTAATGCTCTTCAGATCCCTCGCTGCTCGGGATGTGGGGAGCTTTCCTGGCTTCCCTCTGGAGCTTGGCTTTGGCTAAATGGCTTGCTTCTTTCTTACGTTAGTCAGAATGGCTGTCCTGGGGGAACCCATGGGGGTCATTTCTCTCCTCTGTGCTGCCTCAAGGTCCCCTGAAGCAATCCTGGCCCCTTGAACTGGGAAACCATTAGGATGGTAAGGATAAGGATTTTTTAATACAGCTCTGCAAAATGCTAATAGCAGGTCATTTTTTTTGTTGCAACTTACTCTTCACAAAGTTTGGCCAAAAATGTTCAAATTCTGAAGTGTGGTTGAATATGGAGACGGAGTGAAGAAGTAAATTCCTAGTTATTTTGGTATGTGCAACGATGGATTTACATCTTGTGGATGGGGAAGATTATTCTTTCAGCACTTTTTGTGTGCTTTAAAATAAGCAATGAGAAACAGCTCCTAAGTGGTGTTTGTCATGCTTCTGACCGGGTTTGTTGTGAGTTGAATTGAACTTTGCACAGAAACCGAGGTGACTTAATACACTGTATTTTGTTCACTGTGTCCCATCATAATTGAGAAATCTGTATTTTTCTTTTAAGCGTTTTGCAGGCTTCTAGTAGGTTATAACAAACAATTCTGGTCTGATTCTGAACTTTCTTTCTTGGGGTTCTGTCAGAGGTACCTACACAGACATCAGTGTATTTATATCAGGCTTAAATCTGTGCAAGGTGGAGAATAAGCAGATCTTTTCAGAAAGCCACAGTGAAGCTGTAATGCTGGCCTTTTCTTTGAGACAACTTCATGGGACGTACCATGTCCGTTCTGTCCTATCTTTAGAGGGCAGGCAGTCCTAGACCTGACCTTCAAAGCTGGGAGCGTCAGTGGCTTGCTGAGGCCATGCGAGCACTTGGACTGGGCTGCCTCTGGGTGTGAGTTCCCTGCTCAATTCAAAACTGACCTGGCTGCAGCACTCCAGCACGGGTCAGGCTCGGATCCTTTCATGTTCATTTGTCTGTGTTTTGCTCCATGGCATCGAAATTCCTTATCAGAAGGGAACTGGCATTACTCCAGTGGCTGACTCGGTGCATGGGCAGTCCTTTGCCTATGGCAACAAAACAGGTGGAAGATTGCTTTTCCTTTCCCTCTTCTTTGCTTGCTAGTTATAGTCAGTTAAGCAGAAGTCTGGAACTTGCTGGAATACACATGTATTCCACCTTTGTGAGTAAAGAAGCTGTGGCAGTGACTAAAGGAATAAACTACAAGGTTTTGAAGAAAAAATTAAGTAGGGGAAGTTTGTGTCTCTGAATACACTGGCTCATGTTTATTCTATCAAAATTGAACTATAAGATTATATCAGCTTCAGTCATCATGTTTTCTTTCCAGATTTCTTGTTTCACAGGAAGCTCTGCAGCACAGAAGTGATGGAAAATCAGGGGTTAGAGTGGAAGTGCCTTCTCAGCCTTAGCTCATTGTCAGTGCTGCAGGAGTGGAGTGTCAGCATGCTTCAGCTCTCAGAACTAGTCATCTTTGAAATGAGAGACCGAAGAGCAGACACTTGTGTGGATCCCAGACGTCTCTTCACCAGAGATGTAGAAGTTGTTACCTTCAGAAGCCACGCTGAGCTTATTATGAGTCCAAATACCTCTTAAGTGATATTTCATAGTAGGGATGTGGTCACACGTTACCGGCAGGCAATATCTTTTTATCTGACAAGCTTTCTGTTTGTAAGGGATTCTGATCTCATCAGTAGGTTATTCTGGAGGAACAAAAGAGAAAGGAATCAGGTTTCTCATGATGGAATTCATGCAAATTGGCGTAGGCCTAAGACTTACCAGTGGACTTCTAGTTTTTAAGTTTTTTGTTTATTATTATTTTTATATAATACTTGATTTAAAGAAAATTACACTAGTTGCTTCCTTGTCAGTAGCACCAGCTGTATTCAGCTTTTCCAAAGTCAACAACAGGCATTGACACCTACTGTGTTTCTTTTCTTTTTATCACCTCCAGCAGACATCTGTTGTTGAAAACTGCCTACTTTGCCTGTGTTTACAGATGACCCTGGTCAGCAAGTGGATACACAAATGGTCCCATGTGTATTTGTACATGTGTCCACATGCGTCTGCACACCATTTCTGCTTGGAATTTTATGCACACATGTAAGCAGGACAGGGAACTTGTGAGTCTAGAGTCACACGCACCACTGTGAATACTGTTCAGATTGATACCTACTTTTGAAAACTTAGCTCTTAGACTTCGGAATTTTACAGGAATATGAAGTAGTGATTTGTGGCAGTCCTGGTTTCTGGTGTTCTACCTTATTTCTTAGACTTCTTTTAACTTGCAATGCTTATAGCTTATTGTATTTATTTTCTTTCACACTTTAATACACTTTGTTTTCTTAACTTTTGGTAGCAAAACTAGCTGTGATTTTTTAATTTCTCTGTAGTTATCCTCTGTTTTTATTTTCTCTTCTCCTTCTGTGGCTGGCTTACTACATTGTTCTTACTTGGTAGGATTACAAAGCCAGGAACCCTGTTAACCTTTGTTGCCTCAGCAATTAAAAACCATTAGGTCACACTCCAGTCTTTATCCCCTTGGGTCTTCTTTGCAGTGTTACAGAGTTGTTTCCAAATGTAGTGGATAATCATCGTATGTTAAGAGAGATGGATTCATTGTGGCAGCATTGTGCTTACTTCTTAATAATGAGTAGATTTTAAATAATTTATGGACAAAAACATGCTCCATTGAAATTTCTGGCTGTACCTGTCTCCTTGATGTCTTAATGGACTTTTGATCAGTTGCGGACATGTTAAATGTGAGCCAGGAAATGTCAGAGTCGAAAGTCAGGAGGGAGAAAGAGAAAGACATTGCATCACTGAATAAGATGTTTAAATGCCTTACTTCTCTTAGTGTTTGCAGGAAGCAAAGCTAGTGCATACCCTGAACAGACCCGTGTTTGGGGTCTGCGTGCAGGGTAAGACAACCCTTTCCTACATGTTTTGCACCAAATTCTTATCCTGTGCACCTACCTGTTGTGGCAGAAGCAATAGAATTGAGTTTTGTGGGTTGCTTGCACAAAGTTGTGGATCTAAATCCTGTCGTTCCTGCCTGAAAATTCAGACTTGTGCATATGCAGAATTTTTTTTGAAAATTTAGTTCTGAAAAGCTCTCTGGAATGAGTTTTCCCAGGTATATAAAACTGGTCTAGCATTAAATTCAATTAAAGTCCGTTATACCATCTCCCTGCTGTGAGACAGTCACAGGATTGCCTTATCAGCTCCATGTGATCATACAAGGCTGTAGGTGACCCTGCTTTGGCAGGGGGGTTGGACTAGAATGACCCACAGAGGTCCCTTCCAACCCCGAACATTCTGTGATTCTGTGATCTGTTGTGCTTTTGGTGAATGCCTGACATCCTCTGAGGTTTTCTGGGAGTGGATTACTGGTTGACTCTTGTGTTGATCATTTTGCCTTTTTACTGTACTTTCTCAGGAAAGAGAATTTGAAGTGATTATAGGCAATGTCCTAGTGGGACGTGCTGGTGAAATAATGAAACTGAGAATAATTTTCTAGAGATGACATCATCAAAAGGTGAAAGTTATGTAGATAACTTGCTTTGACAATGCAGAAAGAATACAGTCACAAACTTACATTGACATGTCCAGCTGTGTCCAGAAAAGAGAGATCAGCCATAAATCAAGAGGAATTTCCCTGTCAGGAAATCTTTTGTTTCTCTTTAGAAACTTTCAAAACCTGACGAACCAGCCTGTTCCTGCCAAGTTTCAAGGCTACTCCGCAATATTAGAGAAATAGAATTTTGACATTTCAGAACTTACGGGGCTTTTTTGCTCTGATACAGTCCAAAGTGAAGACTTTCCAGAAATTCATGTTTCAAAACTTTTCTTTTGTAAACACCAGCAAATCTGAGATTGTCTGATGGTATCTGGCTGCTTGAGAAGCCAGTAGCCAGTATATAAGGCAAGAAGCTACTCCCAGAGCTCTGTGGCCACCCCAGGATTTCTGAACTGTGCAGCAGGTAGGCTAAGAGGCTTGGTGTGAGCCATGACCTTGGGGCTTTCTTGATTCTGGCTTTGGAGTCAGGACTCCCAGGGCTGAAAACTGGTCTGGGACAGTGAAGGTACCAAAACTTTGCCAGATCCAGAAAGTCCTGGGAGCTTCCAGGTGTTACCAGACATTTTTAGTGTAATCAGAAGTATTTTGGAATGCCAGCTTCCCTTTCAAGCCTTCTTATCATCCACTGGATTTTTCTTGATGACTTTTCCTTATGACTAAATGACTATTTTTCTGAAAAAAAAAAAGTTGTCAGTTAAGACATGCTTTCTTTTTCCCTTGTGGGAAAGTTGTCATCATCCAAAATATAGTTATTTTGCTTCTGCTATCTAGATCTGATCAGTCAAGAATTCTTGCACTGTGCAGGTAAGTTGCAGGGAGATAGAACAGTTGTCAGATAGAAGCATTAAAGTCTGCTCAAGATCTTCTCAAATTCCTCATGCAGACAGGTAGTTTGAAGCTATCTTTGTCCCCACAGCTGACTAAGTCACTTGAAGAATATTCTTCATACTCCTTACAGTGTCATTGCTGAATCAAGTCATGAGCCCGTGCTGCCCAGCACACATCATGCAGGACTCTGATCTATTTCTCGTTGTCCTTGGGACAGCCGAGTGTGCTGGTGCTTTCATAAATGTTTGCTGTCATTGTTGACCTGCACAAGCTGGTTTCTTTAATGAGAAACTTTATATTTATATAGAAGAGAGAAATGAGCTGGCTTTTGTTTTGTCCTCCTTCATGTGAAACCTTTGCAGTGAAAAGTCCAGACCTTGCTCACACAGATGGAGAGATAGTAACTTAATGTGTGTTAAGCAATCAAGCTGAGAGTAAGAACCAATATGAGTACTTATTCTTATTTAAATGTTAGCTAGCTCAGCTTAAAGGTCACTTCTTCCTTCCTGTTTTGCTTTGCAAGGTGTTAGAGCTACACACAGCCTCTTGAAATGGAAAGTAATGGCTCTTTCCTCATTGTGCTGTTCTAATCTATACTGCCCTCGGAGATCTCAGGCTCGCTTTGTCTTCATTTTGTTTAGTAATACAAAGATGAATGAAGAAGCTGCTTGCATTCAAGTAAGCAGTCTTTGGGCTTTAAGCCTGTGGAGCTTTTAAAAAGATGAGAAGAAACACTGGGCACCTTCACTCAGAATGTCTTTCAGTAGGGTTACAAGTATCTCAAAATACATTGCATCTTAAAGCCATGCTCCACACCGGAGAAGTCAGCCTGTGGTAAGGAGGATGACAGAGTTCAGTATCTTCCCTTCCTCTTCTCTCTGGTGCTTCTTCTGCTAGCTTACCACCTTCCTGGCTGCTGTCTCCAGGGCTTATCTTTGTCAGAGTCTGCCACAGCCGACAGCCAGTTGTAGATGTTCCCTTTACACATCCAGACCCAAAATTTTGTGCCAGCAATGAGAGTGGTTGTTTTTCTACTTTGGAATAGATTTACCATTTCCTATCAAAATGCAACAGTTCTCCAAAGTACCTTATTTAGTTTTTTCCAGAAACCCTGTGATGTCAAATAGTCTGTATTTTCTCACACAGGATCATTGTTTCACAGGTGACTAAGGTTCTCTGGACCTCAAACACAGAGTAAAGAAGCCTATAATCCCTCATAGGCTCAGGTTAACTCAAGACATTAGCTTAGTGAAGTGTCTTGCCACTTTTTAAATGTCATATGGATCGGTCCCAGCCAACTAAATTAGATTCCAGTGGATATATCTGGTCAATAAAATGCAATAAGGAGACCTGAGCTATTTCTGCAAAGGCAAGGTACTGGATGTCTGACTCTGTCAGCTATTTCTGTTGGTGAGCTGCAGTACATTTCTGATCACAAACCCACTCTGCTGTTCTTTTTGCAGATTCGTATTGGGCTATTGCCTTTGAGGGAGAGGGCTGCCCTGCAGCTTTAGATACAGCCTCTTTCCCAGGACGGGGAAAGGGTGAACTCTAACCACAAGAATATGAGCCCTAAGGGATGCTGTCTTTAATTATAAAACTGCACATTCCTATTTGCATTGTAGGAGGTCGGTTTGTATAGGGAGCCATGGGATGGGTACTGGAGCATCCCAAACTATTACGAACTTAGAGCTTTGAAAAGAAAGGTGTGTTTTTGTTTTGTAAATGTCTGCCATGTAGACTTTCACAGCAACGAGCTGTTCTACTACTACAGAAACCAAAAATAACAAACCTTTTTCTCTTGAGCAGCATCCTTCAGCATACGCTGCTTCAATATCTTGCTAAAATTTATTGTCTTCAAAGGCAACAGGATAACACAGTGAGGTAAGAAGATCTTTTTGACGTTTTGCAAATGTTACAGGAATGTAGTAGCAAGGTGAGGTTTGCAACGTTTCAAAGCATTATTTGTTCTTCACAATTTGTCTTGTGCCTTTGTGCAAAGAGGCAATGTCAAGGGAGAAAATAAGCCTTTAAATATTTTAAAGTGCCCATTTCTCAAATAACTGAATCCTAAATGTCACACAGTGCTTGATTGATAGTTCTCTGTAAAATCATCATACCAAGAATTAGCCTCATTTGACATTTTTAAGCACTTAGACCTATCTAAAGTCAAGTGAAGAATTGTTGAGATTTCATGTTTTGTAAGTTTATCTGTAAAAAATGTCAAGTGAAGCATTATGTCCTTGCTGAATGCCTTTATGCAGGCTGTGCTGAGTGTTAGTATATCCAAAGCACACACAAGCTTCACCCTGGCAGCTTTTTTTGAATGTTTTGGGGAACTTACCATCATTATACCACATCACTAAAACTCTGCTGCTCATCTCAGTAGTGACCAGCCAGCTTTAAGCAAGTTACTGATGTCTTAAACTGTGCTGTCTAGCACTGTTTCAAACCACAGTCAGGGTATTTCTGCAGCATGTAACAAGGCATAGAGCAAAGAACCACGCAGGTAAATTTTCTGTGTCTGCTGGGTTACTGCATCATGAACTGGCTTTTACAGAGGTGCTTTTGGGGAAGTCATCTCCAGTTGTGCCTGTGTGTACAGCAGCAAGACTCAGTTCTCCCTCAGTGCACTGTCCTTGCAGGTGTCTGTAGCCAACACAGGAATTCAAACAAATTTCCAGAGACTAAGAAAGAACAACTACTAACACTCCCTCCCCAAACCTGAATCTGCCCACCCCCGCCAACTTTCTGCAGCTCAAATAAAGAGCCTGCATATTGTAGTGTGTGACATTTCATGTGCTCTGGGCGTTGTGTACAGCAGTGCGTTAGCAGTACTCTCCTACGGACGGCCTGTGCTGTGTTCAGGAGCTCTGCAGATGACAGACGTAGCACAAACAGGTTAGTAAAGTCTGTGGCTCAGAGTCCAGTTGTGCTGCTCAAGGAACTGTGAGGAAGAGGAGATAATAAAATATTTTTGGTCTCTGCCTTTCCTTTTTTTTCCTCTTTCTCATTTTTAAAACAGTGTAATTACGAAGATTCCTGGTTTTCTTCTATTATAGAAGAACTTCATTTGGTGCAAGGATTCACTTTCAGAGTGTTTTAAACCTTTGTGTTTGCAGAAGGAGGTCTGCAAATGGCTTCTGCTGGTGCAGAATTGGGTTGTGGACCAGGCACAATTGCTAGCTGTGACTGGAAAACAATGCAATCTAAAGGTAACCATAAGCTAAAATTCTCACTACATGTGCTCTGCATTTCAGAACGTCTTTGCACATGCTCAGTTCTTCTGTCTTTCCACTCCGTATCTCTCCTTATACGTGCAATAGTCCTGCCACCCCACTGGCATGAGTGGAGGAAAGATAGCTCAAACCTTTGCCTAGCTCTGAACTTGTTCGGATCTTTCTTTTCATTCTTTTAAAGTGGACAGCTGACCTTGGAGGGAGTAACAAAGATCTAAAGCAGTAATGTAGTAACTCGTCCAGTTCTGCCAGGCAGCTTCCTTCATTAGAAAACCTGACAAATCTTACTTCCAGGGTTGAGGATTAGCCTCTGAGAGCTCCTCTCTGAAGCCAGTACATGAGGGATGCGTACAACCTTTGCTTTGCATCAAAGCAGGACTGCAAGCAAACGGGACAGTTTGTGCTTCTTGATTTTCCTACATGCTGCAAATACCCTGCAGTTTAATTCTATATGCACACATGCAGCCACACACATACAGGTGTGTGCGCACACGGGTAAATTCTTTAGTGTGAGGGTGGTGAGGCACTGGAACAGGTTGCCCGGAGAAGTTGTGGCTGCCCCCTCCCTGGAAGTGTTCAAGGCCAGGTTGGATGGGGCTTTGAACAATCTGGTCCCGTGGAAGGTGTCCCTGCTCATGGCAGGGGGCTTGCAACTAGAAGATATGTAAGGTCCCTTCCAACCCAAACCATTCTTTGATTCTATGTTCTGGGTGTACGTGTCTGTGATGCTATGTTAGCTGCATTGCATTAAGACTGCACCCTGAAAGGAGGTTGGGGTATGTTTCAAGTCACTAAGTTGCTATGTTTAGTTTTTGTTCTCTCCAAATGAAGAAATACTCTCACAAACCATGCAACAGTTCATTTTTAAGGCTTTAATCTTCCCAAGAAACAGAATTCCAGTGTATGAGCAGAAAAAGCAAAACCAAACATTCTCCTTTTTCCAAGATATAAACCTTGACATCCTTTTTTCTTGCAGTCTGAATGTTTTTCTGCTGTCACACTTCTTTGGTTCTTTCCTGCTCTTTACATCTAGCAGCTGAGCCCTCAACTTAAGGTTGCAATATCACAGTAAAAATGTTTAAATTCATACATTGAAAGCTTTATACACTTTATAGCCAACCGAAGCCAATAGAAATAAGCCAGATTGTGTGAAGTGTGCAACTCCTAGCAGGGTCAGAGAACACACCAGATGTCTTATGAAACATTTGATCACGTAAGTTTGATTTCACTCATAAAAGAGTCTGGACAAGAACCTAGTTTCTTTCACTGAACCTTTCTGTCCTGAAACCACTGACAGTCCCTGCACTTTAGATCATGATATGGGATGACCACTTTGCTCATGTCAGTGCATGAAAAGTCAGTGAGGGAGGAAGATTCAAGATAGCTTGCAGCTTGGAAATGAGTCTTATAGCTGGATCACTTTGAGCTTGAGCCTATGCTAGGAGGTACGTTCCTTCTGCAACTCAGTGTGGTAGTATCTCGCTGGCTCTGGACCACAGATGCCAAGTGTAGACAGAAGTGCAAAGAAGCTGTGATCCTAAGCAGTGAATGAAAGCAGTGACAACAGAGGGGTGTGTGTGATAGATTGCCAGAGAGGTGAGTCTCCAGCTTGTGCTAATAGGTAGACATAAGTGATCTGCATTTTATGTGATTTCCCAACACTGGCCAGATGATGAAGTGCTTCTGCAATGAAGAGTCGTCCCTGAAACATTTGTTCAGAAAAGAGGAATAACTGTTTTCCAGCTGAACATCACTTTGAAATGCAAACCATTATCTTTGCAGACTTCAGTTATCTCCTTTATGAGTCTGTATCTGTAACAATTCTTTTCAAGGTATGTACCATACACAGTGGGTGAGCTTTATATCTGAAAGGCAAATCACAATGCTTTAAAAAAACAAAAACCAAGCCATCACCATCAATAAAAAGAACCTGCAATATCAGTGGAATTAATATAGTAGCAAGGAGAGGTAGCAATCTCTTGAAAGTTGAGAGTTGGATAGAGGTGTGTTAAAATAATTGTAATGAGCTGGATCCATTACTGCTGTTAAAAGACTGAAAATATTTCAAAGTTAGGTTCCACAGATGAAATATTCTTTAAAGTGAATTGGCTCCAGAGGAAAGGAAGAAGCCTCCAAAGTTTGCAAAGTGTGAGAGAAAAATATTTCCCCCAGTTTGGAGTGTAGTTGAAAAGGAATGAACCTTATCACCAAAGAATAAGGAGCAAGTTAAAAAATACCTTCAATCCTTGTCTGCTGCAGATGACCCTGATTGACTTTGAGACAGTAACAAAAGCTTAATCTTGTTTGCAGTGTATTGAGAGATGGCTGGGGGAGATTGACTGTGAAAGGGTAGTCTCTGAGCTGAGCTCAGAAGACACGTGAAAGGTAAATTGTTTTAAAAGTTCCAAATACCATTACATTTTCTCTTGTAACTTTGCTTAAACCTTTTAAATTTTTGACTGCCCCACAAAGGCACAAAGCAAATGCAATCGCTTTTGCATCCCAAGGAAAACTCCAGGGGTCCCACTGGGTAGATGCATGTAGATGGGGGAAGTGTGAAGACTTCAGCCAGTGAGAGCAAGGCTTCTATAAGATGTAACGAAGAAATGGCTAGAAAATAGAAATGCCTGCAGACAACAGGTATTTACTGTCATTAACAAATCCTACCTTAATTGCTAGCTAGTCCAGCATCCAGGCTTATTTCTAGAAGAGACATTCTTAGGTGAAAAAAATTTAAGAGATTTGGACAAATTTTGTGACCCAGGGGAACAGAGAAAGTTTTCCTCACCCGAAGAAGTGGTTGTTGGAAGCTGCTGTCACTTCTCCTTCTGAGAGGGAAAGAGAAAAGCTAGCTATGGTGGCTTAGAGGTGTTGCTGCCCAGGGAGGGTTTTGTGTTCTTCTGAGTAACTAAAACACAAGATTAATGAAAAAAAAAAAAGTGATTCTGCTTTCTTCTCTGTTGACATTGAATTACAGCCTTGCAGCTAGGAAGGTAGACACAGCATGGAGTTAAACGAGCCTGGCCGAAATCTGGCAGACTTGTACTGGTGTTAGGTTCTGGTAAAATACTGCTCCTAGCCAAGCTTCATAGCTGGTTTTACGTCACTGTTGTGGAGGCTACGATCTCAGCTGACTAAGTGAGGACAGACTTTTATGTGCAGAGAAGAGAGTCAGGAAGGGGAAGGAGTCAGGGCAGTCATTGCTCCGTCTGACCTGGGACATGGAGCATACGGCAGATTTACAGGTAGCCTAACAGTCTCCACACTACGCTGCATTGTGCAGGAAAATTTCCTTGTGTACCTGAGAATGTTTCTGCTGTAGGATGTTTCTACCTGCACTCAGTGCCAGTTGTACCTTTATATTGCTAGTGCAGCATTTCTCTTTGGTGAGAAGAAAATCTAACCATCCTAATCAGTGTCTGCTTTTAGGGTTCCTATTTAGCATACTGCTAACATGCTTTGCAGTAAGGCATAATTTCCTCCCTTTTTAAACTTCTCTTGCAACTTTCTCCTCTTTTCTCTTCAGAGGTGTTTTATTTATCAGGGCATGAATTTATACATCTGAGATCACAGTACTTCATGCTTTCCTTCAACACAGATCCTTAGCAATTAGAAACGATATGAAAGGCAAATATAATTGAATTCTTGTCCTTGCAGTGCACTGGCTTTGTCATTCACCCTTTGATTCAAAGCACCTGTATTTTACCTATTCTTTTCACAGCTTTTTAATTTTTCTCTCGGAATTTGTTACTACTCTTGGAAAGGCAGTACCCCAACCTGATGCTGGTTTCCCCCCTAAACATACCTTCTTTTTTTTTTTTTTTTTTTTT
>Ga0065711_1009670_pt1 | contig 12962 bp, 13 predicted proteins | sample Hoacrofraction12_FD_59098 | JGI IMG/M metagenome (GOLD analysis project Ga0065711, IMG submission 59098) | Hoatzin crop microbial communities from Cojedes, Venezuela - Epithelial fraction 12 v2 (version 2) | ecosystem: Host-associated > Birds > Digestive system > Esophagus > Crop | place... | reverse complement strand
CCCCAAACTGTGCATCCTGCTGGGGCTATTTTTCCCCAGAAAACTTAAATCCCCGGCTTCATCTGTTTGCTTAAAGCAAATCTGGAGTGCCCCTTGGATTGCTACAATAAACGGGATGTGTTTTTGCTAATGTAATGACCTAAAGTTTGTGGTAAATTATGCATAATTGAGGAGCAGTTGGTGGTCTTCTAGTGGAGGCCCCATCCCTGGAGACATTCAAGGTCAGGCTGGATGGGGCTCTGCGCAGCCTGGTCTATTTAAAGATGTCCCTGCTCACTGCAGGGGGATTGGACTAGATGACCTCTAAAGGTCGCTTCCAACCCAAGGTATTATGTGATTCTCTGAACGTTCAAAGACCCAAGTCGTCTCATAGCCGAAAATCAATACATATCTAGCACATATCTTGGAAGAATGAGGGGGAAGGAACTCGGGAGTAGCTCATAGGTAGGAGATGTGGGCCCCCACATTCCTTTACAGGCTCTGGCTCAGCAGAGCACGTGTTGCTGGGTGACCTGATTGTCTGTGAGCCTCTAGACTGGTGTGGCCTTACTGCTGGGCACAGAGCAGTCCTGCGCAGGAGCTGTGCCTGAGCTGTTTGTGAAATGCTGGGTGGTAGTGAGCTATTCTGAGTAACAGTCCGGCACTTCAGTTGCAGAATGAAGGCAGGTCTGCCTCTGAGGCTATGGAGGGAGACGATATTGAAGAGGAGGAGGAGCTGGGTCTTGACAAGCCTGATCAACCAGGTAAGGAAACTGGATGAGTCAGGTCTAAGCAGCAGTCAGTGTCTCAGTGATGTTTAAGCATTGTTAAAGATGTCAGTCATTTAATAACACTGTGATGGTCTGAGATCCAAGATGCAGAAATGCCAGGAGGCTCTCTGCTTGAATAGAGGGTAGATCATTGCCTGTTCCATAACACAGGAGACAGTCAAAATGATGAAGTGCAAAAATTATTTCAGAGTGAAATGCAGGCAGCATGCTTTCTTTTACAAGTGTATTTTTAAAGATGAAAACAAGTTTCATGTTGTTATAGGCAGCTCGTCTACAGAGAAATTACTCAGTCAAAACCAAATGCCTCAAGTTTTGGCTAGGAAAGGTCATTCTGGCACTTGGATTTTATTCATTTAGAATAGCAGTTCTGTTACTGAAGCTCACTCTTTTTCCTTTCTTTTTTCCCTCCCACTTTCAGGAAGGCTAAATGGCATTGACTTATCTCAGGAAGTCAAGGGGGAAGCAGAAGGTTGTTTAGAGACTGCGCATAGCTTGATCTCTATGGAATCTGAGGAACAAGATGTGTCAGAGTTGAAGGACGGTGAAGTATTTATGAATGGAGGCGATGTAAAAAGTGATGATGGGTCTCTGCTTGTTACTGAATTGAAGGATTCCAGGTGCGTCTGTGTAGGTGGCCACTTTACTGTCAGAGTGGTTACTTGTCACAGGAGAAATCCCTCTCCATGTGTAAATTAAATTTAGTGCTGTATGTAGCGTTGCATCGAATTTTGCACCCCGCTAGGTTCATGGTATTTCTCTGGCTTGCTCTAGGCACATGGCGTGTGCGTGCTGTCAGTTTACTGCTTCAAGAGGAGGCAGGTAGTTCAGGACAGTTGTTTGTGTAGATGGCACTGTGTTCGCAGTACTGGCTGTGCGAAGAAGCGAGACGCACAGCCGGCAGCACGGTGTTACTCATAGAGCACAATGTTGCCTTGAAATCTTTTCACTTGGAATGGCCAGCAGCTCTTTGCGTTGACAAAACGGTAAAGAGGGAGGGGGACAGCACTGAAAAGGAAGAATAACCTGTAGAAGGCTCTAGAACAGTTTCAGTTGCGCTGAAACACCAAATAAAACACAAAAACCTCTCTTAAATGGGATTTTTTTTTTTTAGTATTTCAAATTTTATTTTTTTGAACATAAAGCATTTCCGTCTACTACTGGAAAATCTGTCCTCTGACGCTTGTTCCATTTGCTCATCTAAATGCTGATGATTTAGAAATGACATTGTGAACTCATTTTTTTTTTAAAGTGATGATAAATTCATTTTATTCCTCCAATGATGGAATATAAAGACTTTTTCACAATTTTCTTCAGAATGAATGAAAATTGATCGCTTTGATTTGGATTTAGAGTTTTCTCTTTTAGGTATTGCTAGTCTTGTGAGGCTCAGTTTTGTGTTTTAAAAGTCTTAACTGGAGAAAAAAGGAAAAATGCACACTACTAAAACAGGGTTTTAATTGTACAGGGCTTTAAACTTGTTGCTTTCTTAAATGAAATTTCTGGAGCCAGACCTTACCTGAGAGCTATTAGTGTAGTAAAAAGTGAGCATATGTTGGTGAGTCGTTCTTCCCCACTGGCTCTGAGCGAGGAGATTGCTTGGCAGCTGGAGGAGCTTGTCGGGGAATGCCCTTCAGGATATTCAGTGCTTTGCAAAGTATGCAGGCTGTTAATTGGCTGGCCTGTAATAAATCTAAACGTTAAACATGCAGAAATTGTAACACAAGCATGCATTCCTTTTTCCTTCTAGCCATCCTGCAAAAGAAATGGTTATTGATGACTCAGTGAAGTTGGCTGTTAATGAAGCTGATCATACAGTTGGACTTACTCAGAATCTTAATGGAAAATCTGGTCCGTGGACTTTCGAGGAGTTCATTGACGTTGGAGTGCATTCCAAGTCAACCAGACTGAGCTCGGACAGCATCTCTGCTGGTAACTGTAATCAAAACTTGAATGATGCTGCTACAATGCCTTCTAGTCCCAAATTGGCTTTTGAGGAAGACGGTGCAGTGAATTCATTGACCAAACCTATAGATGCTTCATCAGGTAATCCAAGCTGATTTCCCTGTCTGTCTCTTCCTCTGGCTAGGTAATGAACTTCCTTGCATTTTACTCTCCTTGCCTTAACTTCAGCTTCTTATTGTCAAGGCGCTTTTTCCAATGTGTAGACTGGAGGGAAAGCTCCTTCTTTAGTGCTTGTAACTTGTGTTCTGTCAAAAGGAGTCACCAACTGATGCCTTTTTAGGGACTTGCTCTGGACAGCAGCTAAGGCCCGACATTAAGGCTCTGCCAAAGACACAGCTGAGCCCCTGGGAAGCTCCTGTATCTCCTACCAGCACTCAAGCCCATTTGTTGTATTTTTAGGCTTTTCTAAGATGTCTTAAGTGGCACATGTTACTTTTGAAGATACTAACAGTTTAAAAGGTGTCTGATGTAACTCTACAGACAAGACCTTTCCACTCCTAGGCGTGTTCTGTAACTTTCTGATGCTGACCGGCATGGTCTTACAAGGCCTCTCCAGGCTCTGGCAAGGTAGTAGCTGTCCTCTCTACTTACTGTAGAATAGTCTTTCACTTCCCTGATGGGGGGGTAACACCAACCTTAAATTCCACAGATGGTTGTGTTACATGTTGGGAGGAGTAATAAAGCTGCACACACAATACTCTCAATTTTCTGAAAGAAGCAGGGCTGTGTCTGAAGCCACACGTACTTGAGAAGCCATACCCTGATGCCATACAGCTTAGCGTGTCAGAGAGGCTTCAGTAAGCTAGTTTACGTAGGACTAAACTTCTCTGGTGTTGGAGCTGAACCCCGAATGGGTGTACTCACAGCAGGAGATCTCTTTCCATGAGATAAATGACTGCGTGAACAGTTGAAATGAATGGTAGTGGAAAAAACAAGACTTGCTATCCACGTTTTCTTTAAGCAATGTGTGGCACTTTTTTTGATTAAAGTGTAGCACTTTTCTAGACTGAACTGTTTCTGAGTCTCCTCTGTCACTCTGCGTCTTGTGAATTTTAGTCCCACAGACATAGCTGTGTTGAGACTTTCCTTGAGGCCATGACTAATTGGGCTGTGGGAATAGGAGGATTTAATGTGATACTGCTGATCACATTTTGTTCTGAACAAAATCATTAACTTTTTAGTGAAGTAAGTGTTGTCTTTTAATTTTGAATGTGAAAACGTGTAGACATAATACGGTTTAAGAATTATGTACATAACTTTGAAAACTAATATTCATATCTAAAGAAAGAAAAGGCAACTGCGCTGATTTTGGACCGTAAGTAACCAGGTGGTCCTGTGCTCGCTGACCCTGGATGTGGACTCTGTCCGTGATGCTAGACATATGTGGCATACACACCGTTACGATCGTTAAATGTTTTCTTCTCTTTGCTCTTTGGACAGAACTGTGAACACTAGAGACCTGGAAATAATCTGATTGCACTGCAGTAATCCAGTGTTTTATCAAGTACCGAAGGCCTTGTTTTGAAAAGCTGCTTGTTTACCTTTATCCATCTGCAAGTTTGCAAAAAACAGCAGGGGAGGGATGGCAAACTTCGGGATTTGCACCTTGAAACATTTCAGGGAAACTGTTGTGCTGATGTTCCTTTTCCATTCGTTTAGCTGATTGTTAGAGAACATTTCCTTGTTCAAATGTCACTTGTTTCCCTTTTACAGACTTTACAGTAACCTGTTTGAGTCTTTTTTTTTTACACGTATCAGTGTCATGTACAGCAGCGCGCCACTGGAGGCTCCCCGGTTAGCTGCTGAACAGATTTATGCATATTCCGAAAATGGCACTTGATGAAATAAAATTCAGTGAAAGCTGAACCCCCTTTGTAATGTTCTAGAAAAACACTGTTAACTTGTTGGTTCATGTGCTATTTAAAAACTTAAAATTTAGTATCTTCGATTTTGAATGGAGAAGAAAAATTAATTCCTGATTTTCTAACGTGAAAATATTGGCAGTTACAAAATGCAGTATTGTTCCATCACTAATATGTTTTAATCTATTGGCAAACATCAAAGCATTTTACAGCATATGCACTAATGTGTTACAAAAATGTTGAGTCCCTAGGTATGTCTGTCACAGTGCAGTTTAATGTCATGCTTTTAAAAATGTTTTCCTTTTGAATTACTTATTTAAGTTTATCTACGCTCATGGAAGTATTATTTTATTGTGTACATAACAGTATTAGACACTGAAGTCATGTTTTGTTCATGTTAATTATTCTAAGTGTTCCTGTTCTAGCTTTATAACAGTGGCTGCAAGCTGCATATCTATTTCCCTTCCCCTAAAGCCTGCATTAAGTAATCTATTTAACCTAAACCTGCCTGCTTTTTACAGCACGGAGAGATTAACTAAGCATCTTCTGAGAATTGCTACTAAAATAATGCAGTCTTGTTCTTCTGTCTCCTGTAACCGATATACTGGATAAGTGATTACTGTAAAGAATAGCTGTCTCAAACCCTGCGGAACCCACTGGCTGAGACTTCAGATGAGTCATCCACCTGGCAGCTGTGTTTGCAGTGGTTAAATGCAAATGGGTTTGCTGGAACTGAACGTTGTTTCCTCGACATCGCTGTTGCAGTAGGAAACCCTCAGCCTTCTTACTCGCACTGTTTGCTATTCAGAACACAGTAGAACTGTTTTAGACTTTAGAGCAGTGCCTTAGGTAAAAAGAAAACTGTATTTTTCTATGATAGCTGTTTCATCCTGGCAGAGACAATCATTCTAATGGAAACGGATGCTGATATTTTTTTCTGTGCTGATATTATTTGTTGAATGGTCTGTTACAGCTCTCTGTAAATATGTGCGCACTGTTAAATAAACTTTGCAGTTGAACAATGCTTTATTTCTGTAATGCTAAACATTACCTTACTAGGAGCCTCCGACCCCTTGCTCACCTGCCTCGACATGTCTGCTAGTACTGCTCTAACTGCTCCACGCTGCAGATTCCCAAAGCCGGTAGTCCCTTGGGCAGCTGCGTTGTGGGGGCTGGGAAGGTATTTGTACTAACACCCTCAGCTCTGCTGATGATGTGTTCATAACTATTGAAGTCTTTAGCTTGCTTTTCACTGTAAGCCTTTGCTTTTTACCTGTAGCGCCAGCATCTTGATGTTCTAACAGCAAGTCTGTTACAGTGCTCCGTGGCCACAGCGGAGCAGGGACCATCGAGAATATGGCAAGATGCTGCCTTCTGTTTTTCTTGTGAGGGTTCTTTGTTTCTGGTCAGTGCTTGTGAACAAAAGGGAAGGACTAGAGCAGCACCCAGTTGATAACTATTTCTGTGTGGTATCAACTGCTGCTGTGGAAAAACCCCTAAGCCAGCATTCGGATTGCTGAAGGGCATGAATCTGTGTATGGACAGGGGTTATATGTGTGGTCTCCAGAGGGCTTTTTCACACAGGCGGTTCTTGGCAGATGGTCCAGTGTCAGTTACATATTAAAAAAATTAATTAGTTTATGGAAATTGTTGCTTTGGTCCTCAGATATTTAAGGGCACTATGGCAGAACAGCTGGCTCTTCACTTTGCTAGTATGAATGTATCAGACTTGGTTTCAGCAGCTCAGCCGCAAGAGGTGTCAATCGTGTAAGATGGCAGAATGAAAAAACAATTTTCCAGACTGTAGGACTCCAAGCAGGCACCAGTCTCATTTTTATTAAATCATAAAACATACACTGACGTGATAGGAGAGCTATTGTTGTCTGAGCTATTTTTAAGGCACTTCGAAATGCATGTGCAATTTTTTGTAGTTGAAAAGTTTACTTTTTGTTACTGGATTAATAACTGTATATAGAGAGCCTCCTTTAAATGAGGTAAATGATGTAAAAAAAGCTGATGAGCAAAACTTTTGGGCAAACCATGCAGAAATCAAGACTAAAACAGGTTTATGGAGACAACTAAAGCTAAACCATACTGCCAAAACATTGTTATATGTAAGAGGAAGCCATTCCATACATGTGCTGCACTTTGGTGTGGTAGGGAAGCTGAGGGGTTTATTGCTGTTAGTGGTGTGGTGTCTGTAATGACCTGTACTTGTAAAAGCAGAATAATGGATCTCTCTGATACCGGGTGCAATCTCTGCATCTCTGTTTCTGAGGTGCATGCCTTGTCAAACTCACTTCATTTAAGTGCCAAGCTTAAACCTATACCGGACAAGCTTAAAACCAGCTTTGTTTTAGTTTAAGCCACACGCAGATTATGTAGTATGTGGATCTCTAATACTGAATCTAACGGCATTTTGAGCCTTTACACTAAGAGTTACTTGGAAGCAAAGTTAGATTTTTGCAACGCTACATGCTTTTGTACTGCAGGAGCTTCAAAAGTCAAACCCAGTATATTGAGGCTACTTTAGTTTTTATACTAAAATGGAAAAAGTTAGAATTATTAACATGCAAAAACCTGCTTCTTTACCAGGATTGTTTTGGAAAGCAGGGCTCTAAAATCCATTTCACAGCACTTGCTGTCTGCTCCTTACAGTCGTTTGGGACAATCAGCACAGTAAATTTTTCCATTATGGCAAACAAAGCGCTTGTTGGCCAGACCACGGGCACACTTTGTGCATTTGAAACAATAATCGTGCCAGGACTCATCTTCGTAGTTAACCACACTGGTTCCTCTTCCAAATCCTGCTAGGAGAGAAAACAATTATAGGACGGCGATAGTAGCTTTTCCCTTGGCCGGGATAGCCCCACCAACCAGCAGATCCCATTCTTGCTGCCTCCTGTGCTTCTGCAGTCGTGCAGACCTTATTCGTACGCCTAAAATACTAGCCAGAACTGCAATGGAGAGCCACGTTGTTTGCTGCTCAGTGTTACTGCTCTTAGAGAAACAGGCAGCTTAGCATAAGGCTTACATAGCTTGTCTCTGCAACAAGCTTTTTCCCTTGGGTCCTTTCTCCAGGAAGCATCAAGCAAAAGGAAAGGTGTAGACCAAGGACAGATTGGACTAAACACCCTGCCTCGTTGTTGTGGGCTCAGGTCCATGCTCCGAAGTGCCGAATGGAACGCAAGGCTCATGGGGTGGGCAGGATAGTGCCCACATTTCAGGGCTGAGCTTTGTGATCCAGAAACTGACGTGGAAAATACATCACAAGTCAAGCAAATGTCACTTTGGGGCAATACAACATTGCTCCTTTTAAGATTCCCAGACTAAGATACAGTTGGGAACAGTTCTAACTGGGGAAGTTTTGAAGGGGGTGAATTTGAGGTGTGCGAAGGTTGAAGAGCCGAGTTGCTAACCTGGATGCCATCCAGCAAGAGCACATGGCTCGGAGTTAGATCACATGTAGATTGCTGGGATTGGGCTTGGGGTACCAGACCTGCTTCTGGCATTGGCCGCCTCCGAGCTGCACGTCTTTGGGGATCGCTGTTCCGACCCTAAGCACCCACTGCCCTCAAGGTGCAGTGAATCCAGCTTACCTGTAATAGGATTCTTGCAGCCAGCGCACTTCTTGGCAACGCACTCCTTGTAGCAGTCAACGCAGTAAAACTGATCCTCTACAGCTGTGAAGCGCTTCCCACCCAGTTGCTTCTTGCAGTTGGAGCAAATGAAACACTCTGAATGCCAAGGCTGCTCCTGGTAAGTGAGGCCTCCAGAAGTGATGGGCTGGAAGGCAAAGGGCAGAGACGTGATTCAGAACCAGTAGGGAGGAAACAAGGCGATGCAGGGGTGGGGTGTGGGGCAGGAGGGCTTTGTCAGGGAGAAGAGCGCTTGAAAGTTTTCATTAAAATTAAACAGTGCAGCGCACTTGAGTGCCTCCAGCCTGAAATCCTGCATGCCTGGAGCTTTCATGATAGTTTCTTTTACCTGCAGTGACTCTGCAATTCTACACTAAGCAGTTGCAAAAGTTGTAAACCAGCTATCTTATCAAATGCTGTTTTACTGCTTGAATACACAATGCCTGCTAGAGAGCTTACACCACCCCCAAAGCAAGTGCCAGGCCAGTGCCCGCTTGGTCTCGGCAGAGTTGCCATTGGATAACCCTGCAACCCTTGCTCGGCTGCTGTAACATGCAAGAACCATTGGCTCTCACATGATCATGCCACCAGCTGCTTGCACCCGCAGCTCAAGGGAAGAACATAAGCACTGGTACAGCTCCAGCGTGATCTGTCTGCTGGTTTACTCCCCTAGCTTCCAAAGGACGTGTGAGGGCTGGTTCTGGCAGCTGCCTTTGCAAAGTGGAAGGACTTACGTTCTTGCATTTAGCACAGGTCTTGGCAAACTTATGCTCATGGCAGGAGACACAGTAGAAGTCATCACCCTTGGGGAAGAAGCTCCCAGATCCAATCACTGTCTTGCACTGGCTGCAAGTGAAACAGTCCTTATGCCAGACCATCTTCTTGTACTCAACATTTTGGTCTCCTACAACAGACAGAAATAACTTGTTATGTGGGATTTCAGGCTGGTGACAAACTGCCCACCCTGTGCAGTGTAACACACCTGTAGGCAAGACCTGTCCATACCTATGCCCAGGATTCCACTATAATATGGATGAGGGGTGAGCTGTCAACTTCTGTATCTGACTTCAGCCAGGGCCTTCTAGATTTTCTTAAAATATTTGTCAGACAGGTGCCTGAGCCTTTCTGAGAAGAGGACCTTGATGTACAGAGCAAAGCTTTTGGTAGAAATGGGTTAAGACTAACTGCTAGGGTGAGGGTTAACTGCAAAGCAGCCTTTCACCACTTGAATAAAATGGACAGGCGAGAGCAACAGTCAGAACTTGCACCATTTTGTGGTGCTCCAGCTGTGATGTCCATGCACCTAACCGCAGCCTCCCCGCCTTGAGAAGCCACCATGGTTTTACCCTAGAGCAGACCTCGGCAGTCGTCGCTGGGTCGCTGGCACCAGTACCTGCGATTATAGGCTTGAAGCAGCCCTTACACCTGGGCGCGTCCTCCGTGGCAGTGCAGTTGCTACACCAGACCTTGTTGTTCTCCCTCAGCATGAAGGGCTCGTTGACCAAAGACGTGTAGCACTTGAAGCAGCGGAAGCAGCTGTCATGCCAGTAACGGTTCTTGAAATGCAGCTCCTGGAATGAACAGAAATGGAGTGAGCAGTAAGCCCTTCTCACTTGCTGAGCAGCCCTGAAACCAAGCCACAGCCTCGTCAGCCTTAGCAGTAATGGATAGATTCGTTAGTTCCTAAGCATGTCTGCACTTGGTGGTTGGAGGTGCAGCTCATCTGCAAGCAGTTAAGGGAAGGACTTAACCAAACTCCCTGACACAATCACATTCACTTTGGACTTCCAGGGTAGCAGAAGATGCTTCAAACCGACAGCTTTGAGATCTGAAGTCCTGTAAGCATAGGCTTCTCCATTTGGTTCCCCCTAGTTCAGGTGTACATTATTATTGCCGTAAAGCAATAAACATTTGGCAAACTGACACAAATCAGACCCTAGTGCTGAGTGCTTTTCCCAGAAGATGAGTTTTCTGCAAGTTGCTTGAAGGCTGGGGTAGCTGCAGTACTCTCCTCGGGGCAATTCAGCCTTTGCAGCAGTTCATGGGGCTGAATCTGGATCCTGAAATTAGCTCCTGTGCAAAAGCAGCCCATCGTGAGCATCCCTACCGCAGTGCCCCGGAGCCTCTGGCTCTTTGCGCCAGGAGCACGTGGCCCATGGGCCAGAGGACTCACAAGAAGCTTACACACGGAGCAGAGCCAGGAGAGCAAATGGGCAGGTTATCAGCTTCTGCCTGTCTCCCCATCACCCATCTGACAGCTCAGCACTCACCTTGGAGTCCGCTCCAATGGGTTTCTTGCACTCAATGCAGGTGTTGGCACAGATCTTCTCGAAGCACTTGACGCAGCAGTGGCGGCCCTCTTTCTGCACGTACTTCTTCCCGTGCAGGGGGTCACGGCAGTAGTGGCAGTCAAAGCGCTCCGACATGGTGCCCACAGTGTAACTGCCAGGCCCTGCAAGAGGAAAGAGGGTGAAGCTGGAGCACTGAGGCTGTGATAACTGCTTTGGCTTCTTGGGTCTGTGCAAATGAGAAGTATCAAGGAGATGGCTCAGCAATGAGCGTGTGGTGGTGTCACGCTCCTGGAGGGCTGGATGGTGAGAAAGCAGCTTCGGTGCCAGCACTGCTAACGGCAGTTTTTCTGTTGGGCAGCTCAGTGGTTTATAAAACGCGACAGCTCTCTGCCAGCCGCACTGGCGTTTTCCAGGTGCCTCCAGCTTTGTCCCCGGGGTCCAGGTTAGGCTAATGAACCATCACGCCCAGGGAGGCTGGGTGCAATAGACAACCTAGGTTTGGTCACAGCAAGCGCAAACTCATACATCTGCTAAAGGAGGCAGCTTGGACGTCCCCTCCGAGGTCACAAATCGCCGTTTAGGATGCAGAGAGAGAAATAACCACGAAAAATGCAGGCCAGGCAGTAAGCCTGTGTGGGCCGACTCCTGGCTGCGCGCTGGAGCTCACCAAGGCCAGGGGCCACCTGGTCTCCTGGAAGCACTCTGCTTGCCCCTACAGCGAGCGTAAGCAATGCATTAGTAACACAAGTATTTTCAGTTCCCTTAACAGCCATGAAGATGCGAATGCTAGCTGTCTGCCGACAGAGGCGGGGTGGGCTCTGGCCAGGCGCAGAAACGCAGCGCTCTGCCTCGGGGGTCCCATCGGCCGCAAGCACGGCTCTGGGCGGGAGAGCAGAGCCCCACACCAGCCTTGCCCCATCACCTTCTGAAGAGGAAGGATACCAGGCTGTTTTATTTATGCATTTCGCGTCAAGCAAGGATAATGATGCCTAATCACTCACTGAGCGCGTTACGGCCCGCTGCAGGCCTCGGCGAGGTCCTGGCCGAGGCGCCGCATAATTTGTGTGCGGAAATCGCCGCCAGCCGTGAGCAGAGCAGAATAGTTTCCATGTTTCCAGCCTAAGCCTGCAGCCAGCTGCAGCCTTCCGAGGCCATTTGTGCTGGATAGTTGTGCAGCTTCCAGCTGCCTCTTTTCACCAGGCTTTCACATACAAAGTCATAAGGAAAAAAAACAAGAAAAGATCTCCCTGCATGTAAAAATACTTCTTCAGTTGATGCCGGCAGGGCTCCACCAAGGCATGATGTTCCACCATGGCCAGGAAGCCAGCACGCTGGTGGGAGCGGGGGCTCTTGACCAGAGGATTTTCCACTTTGGCCGGAGGTGCAGGCTTATGCTGTCTCCCCAGGCACCCACCCCAGCCTGCACGCCCTGTCTCAGCCTCCCAGACCGCTGCTGCCAACAGCTCCCTCCATTTCCCTACGCCCTTCCTCAGAGGAAGCCACACACCCCTGCGAGGGCTGCGAAAGCGCCGGCGGGGTTACGCGAGCCCGTGCACTCCCCAGCACGCAGCTCCATCCCTGCCCCCGCGGCCCCCCGCGCTGCAGAGCCCCGATTCCCTGCACGGCCAACGACCCGGGGCGCAGCCCTGGACTTTCCGCACCATCAGCAACTGGACGGGAGACGCAGCAGCAGCTTGGCAGCAGGGGCTGCCAAGAGGAAATTTAATTATTCTTTTCCCGACAGAGCGGCAGCGCCAGCACAGAGTGAGAAAAGTGGAAGGACGCGGTCAGGCCATATAAATGAGGGAGGCCATTAGCACCTCCGTCGCGTTGCCTCACCTTGGACCACCCCGCCAAGCCCCGGAGTCCAAGGGCTGCTCGGCTGCCCGCTCCTGGCAGAGCTCAGAGGCTCGGTGGCTGCTTGTTTCCAGCCGTGCCGCTCCAATCCCCAGCACGGCACCTTTAGAAACTGGACCAGGGCTTGGGGTTCTTGGGGTGCAGAGAGGGTACGCCATTCCCGCTGTACCCTCGCGGCAAGGGAGGGTCAGTGGGAGCCCGTCGGTCTCGCCCGTGGCTGCGGGATCCTGCGCAGGCAGGACTGCTGTGTTGTTACGGCACGAGGACCTGTTTACACAGCTTTTTCTTGGACACCTGCCCACCCCGGTAATTCTAGAGTCACCGTCAACTGCGTGGCCAGAGCTGTCAGCGCAAGAAACCCCCACACTGGCACGGGAGCCCACGAGGCCGAGGGATCGCTGCGCTGCGAGGAGCGGGGCTTTGCGGCAGAGGCACAAGCACCAGCACACATCGCACGAGCGCGCCTCAGAATCACAGAATGGTCAGGGTTGGAAGGGACCTCTGTGGTCACGTGGTCCAACCCCCCCGCCGAAGCAGGGTCACCTACAGCAGGCTGCACAGGACCTTGTCCAGGCGGGTCTT
>Ga0065711_1046312_pt1 | contig 12963 bp, 8 predicted proteins | sample Hoacrofraction12_FD_59098 | JGI IMG/M metagenome (GOLD analysis project Ga0065711, IMG submission 59098) | Hoatzin crop microbial communities from Cojedes, Venezuela - Epithelial fraction 12 v2 (version 2) | ecosystem: Host-associated > Birds > Digestive system > Esophagus > Crop | place... | reverse complement strand
ATATATATAAATAGGAAAGGCTTAAGAGTGCTTCGAAGCCTGTTCCGTCCTTGACATGCTCTGCTCTCGTCCTGTGCCATGGCCAGAAATCTCATCATTCCTTGACATGGCCGTCAATTTAATAATTCAAATTCCAGACCGCCTATAGGCGATTTGCTACTGGTTACTGGTGGCCACAAAATGGCCCTGAGTCTCACGCATGCAGTTCTTCGTTCTCCTGGTAATTTAAACGGGGTGTTTTTCTCCGCTTGAAAAACAGAAAGAGAGCCTTTGCCTCAGGGTCACAACAAAACACTTGCCGACTGCCACTGCTCCAAGAACTGACCCAAATTCCTACGGCAACATTGCTCCGGCATCGCTTCTGCCCCCCCAGCCGCATTTCCACCATCGCAGACCCGAGGTGCCTCCGTGCCCTACCGTACGTTCAACACCTTTCCCAAGCTGGCCTCCACCCCACGTTTCTCCTAGCCGCTCCCGCTGGTCACAGCTCAGCTTTGCCCAGCTAGCAGGGCCAACGGGTTGTGCCGATCCTCTCAGCCCAGAGCGAGTTGAGCTCTGTCCGCGTCTTTGTCTCGGCTTCTCTTCCCGTCGCCGGCGCCTCCCTTGCCAAGGGCTCCCCACAACCCCTGGCCTGTGCCGCTCGCGGGGTCAGCCACCACGCCCGTCCCTGCTGGCCTTGCGATCTGCGCATCTTGCCCTGCATCGTCTGCCTCCCTTATCTTCCTCCTCATTCCCCTCCTTCTTTCGCGCCTTGCATCCTTCCTCACTGGTGTTCATCTTCCCACTGACATTTTTTTAACTCCATCCTGGTAATAAACAAATATGTGGAAATACAAACCTGAATTTGTGGCTTTTGTTCACCGCATCGTCTCTTTCTCTTCTTATTCCCCATCTGAATATTAACAGCAGGCAGAATGCCGGGGGTTTTGTATTCTTTCCATTTTGTGTCCTTTTCACTTTAGCCTGCGCCACACAAAGTTTGTGCTCACTCACAGCCCAGGAGCGGAGAAGGGGTTTCCTAAACACAAGAACTGAATCACGAAGGGAGCGGGAGGGGCTGGGAGGACGAACTGTGTCCGTTTGCCGCTTGTGAGCAGCAGCTCTGCTCCTCTGCTGCAGTCAGGATCTCTAATAGCTGCCTGCCTTTGGCCTGTGGTAATTGCTTCTATTTTTTTTTGCAAAAGTAAACTTAAATAGCATAAATTTAAAAAGAGAAAACAAAATGCCCTATTCATGATGGTATAACTTTTTGCCATCTCTTACTCGATGTTTACATTAAGAAAAAGATTCCAGGAGGGAGAACAGGGAAAACACACAGCTGTGAGAAGATTTGGGAAGCAGAATCCTACATTTGGTAGTCATATTAGAACAGATCTTGTCAGGCTAACACCTTCCTTAAGATGCTTAAATACAATATAAATATATTAAAAAAGACCCTGGTAGCTCACTTTAACATAGTCAGTAAGAGACAATGGTTTTCACATAACACTTTGCATTCTTACCTCTTTGCCCAGCTTGAATCAATCAGATTTTTTGTCACCGTATCTTACCATTGCCTTAGGTCATGTAATCACATTAGTATCACGGACGAAAAGTATTACTGTCAAATCCTCCCAGTTTTTACACATTAATTTTATTAGACATCTTGTAACAAAGAAAAAAAACGTCCAACAACATGTAAATAATTCAGTTCTCATTTTAACAGTCAAAAGTCTCTCACTTTGCAGTGAAAGTGGAAGTGCAGTATTTGAACAAACATTTCCTTTAAACCAACGTGCCTTCAAGTTTGTTTTGCTGCTGCAGCTGTGAGACCGCTCCATTTTCTTTCTGAGGGGAAAGTGACCTTCACAAAATACCTGTCCCTCAGCAGCCTTTAACTTTTCCAGCTTCCAGGCAGTTTGCATTCCTTCACCCTTACAGCCCACCAGGCTACGACTGCTCACGCGTCCCAGGGCACAGTATTCGCTCTCGGCACACCAGACCCCCCTCTCTTCCCTAAACCACCCTCTGTTTAGGACACTAACCAAATCTCTGCAGAACAGCTCTCAGCACTCCACATAGCTAGCTGAGGTTGTTATGTATCAACAGGAGATATTCCTCATCCCACTCACTGGAGTCAGGAGTAGTGGGTGCTATTATTTCATCTCTTCTTATAATCCAGAGAGCGAAAGAGCAAGAATGCCATTTGAATGCAGATAACTCTCATGACAGTCAAATGTGTTATAAATGAGCTACTCAGGCAGATTCACACAGTGTAAAACTGAAACAAACAGAAATCCTCCAGATATCGGAGTAAAGATCTAAGATGTTGTTAGATGGAAAAATTACATTCCACAAAGGGGCTAACTGCACTCCCCGCCATACGCCAGCATGTTTTCTGCCTATCAGAAACACTTGGCTGGAACATGAACGGAATTTCCCCGAGCACTTCCAATGGCTAAGAGTCCTCTTTTAACTTCTCCCAGCACCTGCCCACTTCTCAAATGTTTGCAGATACCCACGCCACGTAAAACAAAGCTGCTGGTAATTTTCAAAGCTGCCCATCTTGATTTTTCACCTAAGCTAATAGCTTATGTTATTACACAAACATGTGCAGCCATTTCTGATAGCACACGCTCAGGCGGAGAGGTTCTAGGTTTAGGCGTAGGAAGTGACTATTAGCGTTGGTACCTATCTGGTTCCATGCAGCCTCATCAAGCACAGGCAGCCACCGGAATCAGTGGAATTTCATACAAAGTTATCAGCCTGGAGTGTAATTCCCAACAAGCACTAGTGTGTAACAGTTCTTATCTACTTCCCCATTTCTTAATCTTACTGTGCAAAATTCAATATTAACAGTTCGCCTCACCTGCTACAAAGTACTCCCATTCCTCATCTGCCCAACAATCTTTCAGTCCATTCCAAGTGCTGGGCAAATGATCTATCAAAATTACAGTAACAAAGCACTTAGTTCTAAAAGCTCAAATGTTTACTTTTAAGTGACGATGAAGAAAAAAATGTCAGCCCTCAAGAAGTCTTCAGAATCCAAAATCTTCACATCCTTTGTAGAAATTCCAGTGCTTTTCCATTACAGGCCATGGCAGAAGCTCCTCTTTAGGTACCAGCAATACCTCACGGAACTGAAGAAAACGTGTCAGACTTTCCACCGAGTCGAACTGGACAAAAGAGCCTGTTCAAAATGAATGCAAACGATTACAGAGTGTGTATTAGAGTAATGGAAAGCAATCACTGGCTTTGTCATCTGGAGAGGAGTTAACAGCTCACTAGCACCACGTAAGCGTTAGAGATCCCAAGGAACCTGATGTGTGTCCTAGGAAACTTGCACCGTAAGACCCCAGCCATCTGATCCGTAGCTCTCACCTGCACCCAGGTTTCAGTGAGGCAAGGGCCGTACTACACTTCGTGGTGCTTAGGGTGAGAAGTCAACTGCCCCGGCCATTTCATAGAACCATAGAATGCTTCGCGTTGGAAGGGACCTTCAGAGGTCACCTAGCCCAACCCCCCTGCAGTGAGCAGGAATGTCTTTAATATATATTTCCAGTTATAGAACAGGGAAACGCAGTTGTTCGCCGGCATTGCTTGAATGTCACACACTGTGTCCACAAAGGGGTAAGCTTTGTGTACTTCCCCAAAATCGAGAAATCCCTGAGCCAAAAGGGCTATATAAAAAGGAAAGTGGACTCCTGTATACAAGAGATTGCAGGACTGAGCAATGGGTATGTGCAACATTTAAATACCTGCTGGACCGAAGCAACTATTGCAACGCATAAACTTAAGGGACTTGTGTCGGCACAGGAGAAACTGAACTTTCAGTTTTCACTGTTTCACAGTAACAGAGTAACACAGTAAGCACTAAGAAATGTTACAAGACATTTTCTCCATAACAGCACAGACTCCAAAATGCACTTGGAACCATAGTTTTCAGCGTCACTTGCCCACACTTTCTCCCTTTGGCATCCTCGCACAAAATATCAGAGCTATTCAGCTGTCACAACCAGCCCAACGCAGAAACTGCCAGCGAGGGCAGAACTATCATATGTAGCAGATGTTATCAAGAGAGGGAGGGCTGTCAAGGAAGTAGGTATGGCCTCTGTTTGAAAAAAAAAAAAACCACCAAAACCCACAAAACCAACAAAATCCAGTGTTTACACACCACTGAAGTGTCTCGAGAAGCAAAACAGGATAGGTATTGCAGGGTGATTAGATCAGTCAAGATAAGTCCTTGTCAAAATGCAGAGAAAACATGTTTGAAGTGACACAAGTCCATCACATAGCTTGCACTTAGTTCTGGACTAGCATGTGCCATCCCAAGAGTTTGTCTTTCTCTGTCACCAGAGTTTTCCAGCTATGTCACCTATACCGATTCCAAAATGCAACACCTATTCACTGAACTGACAACATCGGTAGGTCCCAATGCTAAAACTGTCAGTGCATCTTGTTGGTACCAAGACCTTTTAATTCCATGTCTCGGTGAGGATTTCCCTGCTGTTTCCTGGTTTCCATGAGCTCACCACCCAAAGCAGCGAAGTGGCAAACCGCTATTAGAAGCGAGAGGTCTGTGTTCAGAAACGCAGACCCAGAGCCTTGTGCGTGAGGATGTGTGTTGTTCCGCAGCCATGACATCCACAGCAGAACCTCTGACTCCAGGTGAGAACAGGACTGCATTTGGCACCTTACACCCTCAGTGCATCTTCAGTACGCTCATGTCACATCCCAGCACATAACACAACAACAAGCATGATCTGATGCCTAGGGTGCACGTAAGTACCTCGGACTACAACAAATATGTGCGTGCTGAATACAAGTCCCACCCAGGAAGTTACATCACAACCCTCCTCACACAGTCCTTCTTGCTTATGAAGCAGCTGTCAGTCACACTAGAAGAAGCCAACTTACTGACTCACCCAGCAGTGATGTTTCAAAGACCATAAACAGGAATGCTTGGGTGTGAAGTCACAAAATAGTGTTAAGGACATATTCAGGTAAAAATGACCTTAAAGGTAAGTCTGGAAATCTTTTTATAAAATAAACTGTCAGAAACTGAGCTGAAACATTAATACTGAGCCTACAGTGACAAGACAGGCATGACTTCAGCTTGTTTTGATTTCTTGAAAAAATCTTTTTCATTCTGAAATGCCCACTTCTTGTACTTAAGTACATGAAAAGTTCTTGGCAAAGTCTGAAGTTCATTTACAATCCCATTTTGAGAGATCATAATCGGAGAAAAGACATTCCTTTCTTACTTTGAAAATGATCCTCTCAGCACTCTCCACCACAATATTCTAACACCAAAATTCTCAACTCAAATTTGAAAGTGTAATAAAGTTGTGACCAAATAAATCTATTGAAATAACTTATTTCAGCAGTTGACAGCTTGCTTTTTTGGTTCCTTTGGGTAAAGCTAATGTTCTACCTACAGGACGAAGAGTTTGTACATTACATATTAGCATTCTACCATAAATACATCTTTACCTGAGTGAATAATTAAACTCGCTACTTTCTCTAATCTCTACTTCTCAGTAATTTTAGGTAACAGTCAACAGTTAGCACAAGCACAGGAATTTATACATCCCAAAAGCTGTCCTCCTCAGTTCTTACATCGCTGTTTGAGATCAAAGTGTCTATACCCATAGAAAATCATTTTTTTCCCCCAGTAGGGATGGACCAGTATTTGAACATTTAGTCCCTGTGTTTCTTCCTCTGTATTCTGACACAGCTGACTAATGTCCTTCCCATTTCCATTCTTCTTTTATCATTTTCTCTTTTTTCTAGCCCTCTGCTTACTATAATTTTTAATCTTTTAATACCCGCTTTGATGTTTCCTTTCTCCCTTTTGCTGTCTGTTAGCTCTCACCCCATTACAAAAGACCAGCAGCTTACAGTCTATAAGCAGTGGAGAAAGGCTCCCATGCTGTTATCCAAAACTCATTGTAGCGCCTCAGGTACAATAGAAAGCTTAGTAAGGTAAGACACACAGGCAGGGTCTTTCTCTGCTTTCCTACCCCTGCTGTCCTGCTGGGTGCTCTCAGTTTTCTGCTATATTCATGAACTACAAGATAAAGTATCAATCAGTATCAGTATCAGTATCAGAATGAGTTTTATTTTGATCAACCTGCGGAAAACACAAGTTGTCTCTTGGTACTTCACCCACCCGGCTTGCCAACAGCTTTTCTGTCTCTGCTGGCTTCTATGTTAGCTTTATAGTTTGGAAACCATTCTAAATATGTTTCAACTTGTGTTCCTATTTTGTTACAGCTTTACAAGATCTTGTCTCTGTGGCAGCCAAGAACCTGAAAACTGTACTTCAGGAGAAATTCCGTTACTGGTGAAACTATACAAATGTCAGACCAGAACCTTTAGGTGCGTAAAGATCACCAAAGACTGCCACTTCTGTGCAGAGTCACCACTCTATGATCATTCAAATAGCCCCTAAAATATTTTAGACCAGTATGCTCCTTAATTTTTGCAAACAAGAAAGTGCTGGAACTATCCAGAGATATGGCTAAGCGTTTTGTAACTATTTTACCTGTGCAAATTATTTGTAAAACGAATTTAAATACTCTTGCAGTTTAAGCAACATACTTGAGTCAATTTACAGGGATCAGTAAATCCAGTTTCAATACTTCTGTAAAACAGGTAAAGATTAGTATCACATCTGAGGGCAAGATGAACTTATTTGCAGTATCTGTGGCAAAGTCACAGAAGATCCTATTCTTCTGACTCAAACAGATCTGGTTCAGTGCAGCTAGTCTAGACATGGGTTTCAGATGCGTAAGCAAAGAGAAGATCTAACAACAACACGCTTAAAGGTGACAGCATTTGACCTAGAGCATCACAAGGGAGTATTTAGAACAAAAATCTGTCTTAAGAGCTTTCAAGTTTCTTGGGCCTTATCCACACTCCTGTCGAGCTTAGAAACAGTCACAAGACCAGTCACAATCCAGGAGTCCAAGGAGGTGTTGTCCATTCAGACCAAGTAAGGCCTTGGAAATGACAGCCAGCACCTCGCATAAACAACATTTTTGGATTCCCTGACTCTTTAAAAGGCTGCTGCTGAATTGAGGCACATGAATTCTGCCCACGCTAGTGGCCATTTTGAAAACAACTTTTCTTTCAGCTGATCAAGACCTGGTACCTTGGAAAAACAGATGTCTGAGGACAGACTGTCATTGTAAGACTAGATCTTTCTCTGACAAAATTCGATGCTTTGCTTTTAATTCCTCCCCTCCCCCCAGCCCCCAAAATGCCTTTGCTTTTTTCCACGTCTCTCCACAGTTCTTTATTCCCCTCCACTCCGCTCTGGTGAGACCGCACCTGGAGTTCTGCATCCAGCTCTGGAGCCCTCAGCACAGAAAACACAGGGAGCTGTTGCAGCAGGTCCAGAGGAGGCCACAGAAATGATCACAGGCCTGGAACACCTCTCCTGTGAGGAAAGGCTGAGAGAGTTGGGGCTGTTCAGCCTGGAGAAGAGAAGGCTCCGGGGAGACCTTTTTGCGGCCTTTGAGTACCTGAAGGGGCCCTACAAGAAATCTGGGGAGGGGTGTTTTACAAGGACACGTAGTGATAGGACAAGGGGGAATGGCTTTAACATGAAAAAGGGTAAATTTAGATCAGATATAATGAAGAAAGTTTTTTACAATGAGGGTAGTGAGGCACTGGCACAGGTTGCCCAGAGAAGCTGTGGATGCACCCTTTCTGCAAGTGTTCAAGCCCAAGTTGGATGGGGTTTGAGCAGTCTGGTCTAGTGGAAGGTGTCCCTGCCTATGGCAGGGGTGGTGGAACCAGATGATCTCCAAGGTCCCTTCCAACCCAAACCGTTCTACGATTCTGTGATTTGCTTCATGTGATATAGATTCTAATTCTTTCTTCCTCCTGTGAATGCTAGAGTCCAAGGTCTCTGCCTTTACAAATCAATCAGTAAGGAGTGATCTAACAATCAGCCATACCATACCAGTCAGATACCTGAAGTTCAGGTGTCCATCCCCTGACACAGGCCAGCAGAGATTTTGGCTAATTGCTTTGTGATCCTCTGTGTCCACGCCTGTTCTGATTTTGCAAGTACTTTTTCCTGAAGAATTAATTTATCAAGTGATCCTAAATTAAGCATGCTGCATTTTTTGCATTGGTAGTCACAACCCTTTGAAAAAACCTGAAGGTTATTTATAACATCTTATACAATAAATAAATAATTTCAGTTTGGAAGCCATCTAATGGACTATAATGACCAGACACTTCACAGCACAGCTATAACAGCACCAGAAGGACTTAAGAGTACCTTCTGATAGTCCCTTAGCCCACAGTTCTTTCCTTCACAGTTCAGACATGACTCATCATGGACTATCTGTAGGTTCAGTTCATCATTTGCCTGTAACTAGAATTTGTATAGCAAAACTATACTTTCACAATTCACTACTCTATTCTGTTCCTTCTAGTTAAAATGATACATTTGAGAAACTAACATTTCTTCCTCCACACAATAAATAGTATTCCTCAGAATATCATTCTTTCTTTTCGTCCTCCAGTGAGGTTGGCAAAAGCAACGTCATGAAGCAGAAAAAAAGATTAGGTATCTAGAAATACTCTTTTTTGAAAGGATTTTATAACACTGGCCTTTCTTGTTACACTCTGTATCTGCATGGAAAAGTGACTTGCAGGCATGATTAAAGGTCAAGAAATCATGCCTTTTACTCTAAAGCATCAGTTTCAAGGTTTCTGCTGAAATCTCTTTAATTATTTTATGTTTCGTGTAGCAGAAAGTATTGTTCCCATAACGCAGACCTGAAGATGTTATACTTTTTCAAGAGGTAGTTAATAGTAAAGCTTTCTGTTTCTAAATGTCAGAAAAATGTACAATATTATTAACACTTTATCACTTTCTTGCAAGCATTGCCTATATAAGTGATAGAAATACAACATATTATTCTCCAATAAAACTTTTGCCTACATCATAATCCTACACAGCAACTGTTTTTTTCTCTCCTCCTAGACACATTTGGTATATACCTATTAACGAGTAACAAATACTTTACAAGATATGACACATTCTGAGTCATTACTACTCAGGGTCCTTGGACTGGTGTATTAAGATACTGTTTTTTATTTAGCAATGTGGGGAACTCCACACCTCCAATCTATTACAGAAATCCATCAATGTTACAATAACCTATCAGAGAAACAAGAGAACAATTTAAATCTCAGTGGCTCCTACCTTTTTCAGTACAGCTGTAACATGATTTTTTCCTCAAAAGGTGAGAGAGGTACGACTGACATACAGGCAAATACCCATCAAGAAACATATACTGCCTCCCATAAAAGAATCTATATTCAAGACTGAATTTTTAAAGAAACAAAATACAATAAAATATGTACTTTTAAAAGAAAACATAATGGCTGATTCCGTTTTTCTCACAAAAATATTTTTAAACATCTGGCCTTTCAGTTTCTGGATTAAATCAAACACTATTTAAAATGTAAAATTACTGAGGTCAAGTTCAACAACAAATGCATACACCAGTATCCTTTATTAAAAGGCACTAAATGATTCATAGGAGACTATTTCTTGGTACGACTAGCAGGGTGCAGGTTCCCACCATACGTTTCTTTCTTTTTAAACTTATTGAGTTCTTATTGTGTACTTGATTATATAATGATTCACTTGTATAGTCATTTGTAAGGAAAATATATGGTTCTCTAAAATTACTTCTAACCATTTTAGAGAACCTGAATTTACTGGGTAAGAAGCAGTTCCAGGGCCAACCTTGGGTAATTGAAAACACAACACTTTAAAATTCTTGCCGTTTATAGCACACTGAGATGCAGATTGGAAGAAACAGAAGACAAAGTATAAATCAAGTTTCAGCTCAGGTCAGCACAGCTCTTCGATAGAAAAAAACACAATAGCCCATGTTTTTCATGCACTGGCAAAATCTACAGGAGCTGTGACTCATTCGGTGGGTTTTACATACAACCTCAGAACAACTTCTAGAGCCTTCTCATCAGCTATTATCACGTGGTGATTTAAAGACTGTATTGTTTTGTTTAGAAACTTTGTCTTAACTTTGCTAAAAAGTCACTCCTGAAAAAAAAGCAGCACGATACAGTCTGAATGCTCACCAAGGTAAGATCACCAGGTAGTCTCCTAAAGGGTTACATCTGACATTACCAGAGTATGGTGTCAAAAGAGTCTGTCTCCTACGTTTCAAGCAATGCAATATCTGAAGCCACTGTCTCTTGAAGTTCGCTGTTTATCATATTGCCTTTCATTTATTACTCTCATAAGTAAGATATGAAAACATAGATGCGTTCTAGGACAATTATTTACAACAGCTCTGTTTGTCTTCTTCTTCTCTTAGTCTCCAGGGGACCACCAAAAGCAGACAAAAATTATATAGTGCAGCTGATTAATTAAGAAGACAGGTCAGTTATCACAGGATTTCTTTTCCACTTGCTTCACAAGGCAAAATGGTGAGAAAGCCAGTGTTTAAAGCTCTTGATTAGGAGTCAGCTTACTTACTTTTAGCCAGGCTTCTTAAGCAAACAAGGTTTCTGCATGCAACAAAAAGAGGCAATGGTCACATATTTTAACAAGCAAGATTCTAACTAGATACATGGGGAAAAAAATTAACCATGATTCTGGTTAAGCACATGAGTATGTTGTACAGAGATGCTGGGGAATGTCCATCCTTGAAGATATTCAGAATTTGACTCGACAAGGCACTGAGCGACCATATCTAACTTGGAAGTTAGTCTTAGTTCAAACAGGAGGTTGAACTAGAGACCTCCAGAGGCCCCACCTAACTTACATTATTCTATGGTTCTGTGCAATCACACACTGTCACCTAGTTACTTTTGAAGTGATTTGCCATTTTCAGGAAAACCTGACTTGACAGATAAGAAACACACACGCTAAATTCCAGAATTGGCTCCATGGCACGTAGTCCTTGAGAGCTGCTTGTTTTTTTTGGTTTTACTTTTTGGCCTCCTAAAAAATGAGTTTTGTTTGGCCACATAACTCAACTTTGTGTCAGTCATGTAACATTCTACCTTCTTCCTTGCTGACAGTCAAACAAGAGCAGGCAGAGGATTCTGGAAAGGAAGGGTGTGCAGACGAAGGAAACCTATACTTCGGTCACAGTATGCAAAGTTTCTAGAAAATCTAGCTTTGTAAACTGCCGACAGAACTATGTGTTTCTTTGTAAAGTATGTAACTACCTGAAGCAAATGCCTGGAACTTTAAAGTACTGGAAAATAGTTTCAAATATTTTGTCTGTAAGCCATAAAGAAAACAGTATAACAGGTGCACCCCTGAGATGGAAAAAGATTATGGATAGAAGTACTTGACTACAATCTCACTTTGCTTCCAAAGTACAAAATGCGAAGAATATATAGTTTCTCTGCCTGTTTTTTACAGTCATAGAAGTGGGGACGTTGTGTAGCTGATGAATATTCTGTTACAGGCCATGAGGAAAACACATATATTAGATGCTAGGGTTTTGGTTTTGTTGAGTTTTTGTGTTTTTTGCTTTGGGGTTTTTTTGTGGTTTGTTGGGGGGGGGGTTAACACTTCCAAGTACTTCTCCTGTTCCATATTATTAATGCCATTATTGATGGTGATGATGAGCCACTACTTTAGCTGCACAGCCTATTCATAGACTTGCAGAAGCATAAGGAATTGCTTTACAGTGTGGATACACTTCCAGTTTACAATGGCCGACACTGACTAGGCACTCACCTCTGATTTTCTTCTTGTCCCCCAGAGCAGACCTGACTCACCACTGTTACCCACTTCAGTGCAAAGTGTTACCTGACTTTGGGCACAGTCGAGTTCTGAGCTGACCACTCTGACTTTGCAATGTGGTCAGTGAGCGTCATCCCTCTGCGGTGTGATCAAAGGTGGTAGAGGCAAAAATACTAGGTCAAAGTGCAGTAAGCGCTGTTCAAATTGCATGAATATTATGCATTGGGTTTAATGTGTAAGCAGCGTAAAAATGGAATATTGAAAACACAAAGTTACAAGCTCAGTCAACTCCACAAAGGTCAGAGTATCTTCAGGAACATTTCCATGATTATTCAGCAATGCTTTTGTATCATATTTCTCCATCTCAATCCAGAAGACATTTGTCTATCATATTATTTTGTGGAGACTTTTAACTGAGTACTTAAAATGATACAGAGTTATTTTGTTAGCTACTTTAAAATAACAAAATGGTTCTAACTTGGATACAGGAGAGTTGAGTATACTGAGCTCTGAAAAACTTCATTATTGGGTCATTTAGATTAATCCAATCCACCAGCAGTCATCATTTTTCTCCAGCAGTCTTTCTCACCCACACACAAATCAATTCCATGCCAGCTACTTTCTTCTTCTTTTTCTACCTGTTGTATAGCCCTTGCATCCACCATTAGGTTTTTTAAACAGTTAAAAAAGTATCTTACTCTCAGATCCTCTGGTAACAGCTGCTTCTCTTTCAGGGCATAGCAATGTTTTCACAACTTCTGTCTGTGGCAAGGATTGGGTATCTGGCTGCATATTGCTCTGGTCAAAGCTCCCAAGAGGCTGAGAAATGGAGACAGTACCAGGACTCTGCTGGCACTGGCTGTGGTTGCTGGGGCCCCTCCTTACATTCCTTCCTGAGAACATAAAAAGATTGACAGTTTTTTTCTAAGAACAAACAGTATCATTTAACACTGGTGGTTTAATGGTTAAATGGACAGACCACTTATGCTTTTTATATTTCTTTCTGTGCTAGTTTTGGCTGGGGTACAGTTAATTTTCTTCATAGTAGCAGGTATGGGCCTGTGTTTTGGATTTGTGCTGAAAACAGTGTTGGTAACACAGGGACGTTTTAGTTACTGCTGAGCAGTGCTTACACAGAGTCCAGACCACTTCTGCTCCTCAGACCACCCCACCAGCGAGCAGGCTGGGGGTGCACAAGAAGCTGGGAGGGGACACAGCCAGGACAG